>Ga0207157_1019_pt1 | contig 17323 bp, 15 predicted proteins | sample Alteio_BWMinHeat_25_FD_153508 | JGI IMG/M metagenome (GOLD analysis project Ga0207157, IMG submission 153508) | Enriched cells from forest soil in Barre Woods Harvard Forest LTER site, Petersham, Massachusetts, United States -... | ecosystem: Environmental > Terrestrial > Soil > Temperate forest >...
GGTCTAAGTGTTGGGCATCTCTCCAATGCGCATCTTGGATCACGCAATCCCGGCACGGAGGATGTTTCGCTCTCGGTTTCCGTCCTCTCGTGGTGAATTATCAATGTCGGCCTCCTTGGTCCTAATGAGTCGAACTAGCAAGAGGGCGCTGGTCTTGCCGGCAGGGGCATAGCGCAACCACAGGATGATCGAACATGCTTTCGCGCAAACCGGAACCTCATGAAAACCAATAGATCAACTTGAGTCGGGATGGGTGAACGCTTCCATGATGAAGGCTCTTCTTCAAACTGACGCAGACTACGTATGCGCGTTTCTTCGGTTCGTTGCGGGATTAATCATTTTCCCGTACGGCATGCAAAAACTGTTCGGCTGGTTTGGCGGCTTGGGACTCAAGGGATCACTCAAACAGATCACGGATCGCCGCATCCCAGAGTTCGTCGCCTGGCTGGTTGTAATCGGGCAGTTTTTTGGAAGCATCGCGTTGCTATTCGGGTTTTTAACGAGGATTGCAGCAGGCGGGCTTTTCATCATCTTTACCGGTGCGCTTATCGTTCACATACCCGATGGGTGGACCATGAATTGGTTTGCGAGGAAAAGCGGTGAAGGGATCGAATATTTTATTATGCTCCTGTCGTTGCTTGGCGTTGCTTTGATCAAGGGCGGTGGCGCCCTCTCAATTGACCTTTGGCTCCGATCTCTCATGTGACCGACGGATTGTGTCCCAAGCGGTCATGCCGTGGGGCAATCTTGCTGTTGGCGTGCGGCCATCGCGCTCCAATGGGCGCTATCGACGCTTTCGAAACCTGTTAGATGGGCGTTGGTCACGCCTTGTCGCAGAATCCGGTAGAGACCATCAGCGTCTTATTCGCATAGTCGCGCGCTTCAAGTTACGGATGCCGTGCGCCACGTCGTCGAAAGCCTGCCAGAGCCGAACGCTCTATTGCCCGTCACCGGTTGACCAAGCGAACTGGCTGCGCCCGTTTGCCACGTCGGGCGCAGTGATCAATCCAAGGGTCTGGCGGGAGCGAGCGAGCCCGCGGTGTAGGCGATGGTGGGAATCCAGCTCGTCAGGTCGTGGCTGGCGTCCCCGCTCGTACTATCGCCGACCTCGAATCGGAGAATGTCGCCCGCCGCCACCGGGATGCCGTCTAGATGGGTGTCGACACCCACTCGGTCATTAGAGGCGAGTAGTTGGGCCTCGCCAGAGACAGGCCAGATGACCCGGTCGTTCAAGGTGACAGCAACGCGCACACCGCCTTGGGCAGAGATTAGATTCTTTAGCACTCGTCCCCGAATGCTGATGGCTCCCGATGTGGGGGCGGTCCAAACCCGCGCGATCCGGCCGCCGGGTGCGGGTGGAGGCAGGAGGTTAAATCGGCCCACATGGCCGTCGGCGGATCCCCAGACTTGGTCCGCGGCGTCGTATGCCAGGTTGCGCCACGCCCCGGACAACCGGACTTGGTGGCTCCACTCGGATCGTTCATTGCATCCCGGGTAGTCGATGGCCGCGTTGCTCACATAATTGTTGCCGACATCCAGGTTGTTCTTGAACTGGAACTGGTCCCAAGCTCCCGGTTTCCCGGCGAACTTGAAGCCATCCTTCTGCTCGGCGACGAGGTTGTGGCTCACCGTGCCCGTTTGGTTGTACGGATCCTTTATCCGGCCACCAAAGGCACCGAGGATCACCCGGCCCAAGTCATTGGTGCCCCGGGAGTGCGTGTTACGGAGGAACAGGTTGCCGTTGAGGGTGACGTTCGTATTGTGGTTGGCTTCGCCCTCCTGAAAGATGCCGTCGTCGATGAACAGCAGCTCGACGGCCACGCCCGCGGTGTCGGCGATGACGTTGCCGTGTAGGTCCGGCCGGTCGTCAAAGGCCTCGAAATCGATGGCCGACTGGTCGTGCGAAGCGGTGTCGGCGATATGGCTGATCCAGTTGTTCACGAAGCGAAGACCCTTGGTGTTGGAGACAAAGATCCCGGTCGTCCCCTGGATCAACGGACTGGTCGCCACCCGGGTGACGATATTGTTCAGCCAAAGCCCATGCGTGATGAAGGCCGTGTTGATGGGGCCGCGGGCATCATGGATACTATTGTCCTTGATCAGCACGTCGCGGAAGGAACGCGGGGAATAGTTTCCCACCACAAAGGAGGTCCCAACCACGATCGGCGCCGTGGTGCGGGCAATCTCGCAACGGGAAATGGTCAACCCCGAGAGGGTGAATTCATCCGGGCCGGGGGTTTTTATCTTAGGCGTTTCGGCGCTGAGCATCCCCGTGAGGCCCGACAGCACGAACTGCGAGGGGTTGGGGATCTCGGGCCGGTAGGAAACCAGGATGCCGGTGGAGTAGAAGACCGATCCAGGGCCGCTGGGTACGCCATCGATATTCAGATCGATGTCATGAATGTACAGGCGGTCGATTTCCACGTCGCGACTCCCAAAGCCCGAGTAGTCGATTTCCAGCCCCATATTGGCGTGGGAGAGTTCCAGGTTGGAAATGCGCCAGTGTGAAGCGTCGATCAGCGTGACAGTGCGGTCGGTCAACGCCATCTGGCGGGCAATGTGAGGTTTGGCCCCCGAGCCGTAGGAAGTCAGGATGATTGGCTGGTCCGGGGTGCCGCTTCCGCGCAGGAGTAGTTCCTGGTCCCACAGCGAGCCACTGGCGAGCAGCACCCGGTCGCCCGGCACGAGGGTACGCCCGTTGAGGTGGGTGAAGTCGCGCCAGGCATGGATCTCATCCGCGCCGTTGTTGGCATTGTCGCCCTTCTTGCTGTCGATATAGTAATCTGCGCAAAAGGCCGAGCCGGCGGCGAGCAGCAGGCCGAGAGATGAAAACGCCGAACGAAAGTGACCGAATTGGGGCATCATATTGAATTCTGGAGTATGGAGGTTAACCGACGGGATGACAAATGGCATTGCGGTGCGGGGCCCACAAAGCCTGCTCTGACTAGACAGTCTAGTAGCACAGTAATTGTGCCGGAGGTCTACTGGACTTTAGGTCAAAGTCCTTCGTCGGGCTGCTACAGTCCAATTTTCCTGATCGCGTGCCATGTTTCAGTTACCCCAATCCCACCGCAAGCTGGCAAATTCAGCTAAGGAAACCACCCTGGCTGCCTGTTACTGTATCGAGAAGAGCTGGCCTGCGAGGCGGAACGAAGACAATTTTCGCCGGTAAGCTTGTCGCAGCTCATGCCCAACCCACCGCGCTCTCGTCTTCCTTGGCTTGCTGTGATCGCCTATGGATCCGGCAACATTGCCTGCTGCATCCTGGGCTACGGAATCGCGGGGCTGGCCAATTACGTTTTCAACATCGGACTCGGAGTTGACCCTTTTTTGGTCGGCCTTGCGCTGTCGCTTCCCCGGGCGGTTGACCTCGTGACGGACCCGCTCGTGGGTTACATCTCGGACCTCTACCAGGCACGCTTCAGCCGCCAGGCCTTTATCGCCGCCGGGAGCCTGGCCGGTGCCGGGCTCTTCTCGATGATCTGGCTCTTTCCCCCGGGGCTCAGTGTCAACGGTTACTTTGCCTGGCTGCTCGGGTTTTCGTGTGTGACCTTCGTGGCGCTTTCGTTTGTGCAAGTGCCGTTGCAGGCGCTAGGCTTCGAGCTGAGCCAAGAGCCTGAGGATCGAAATCGGCTCATGGCCTTCCACCTGAGTCTGGGCTCCGCGGCCGCCGTCGCCATCGGCTGGTCGTTTGCTGCCACCCAGTTGCCGGTCTTCTCCACCAGCTTGGTCGGGGCCCGATGGGTCGGGGCCGCGCTGGCCCTCATCGTGGCGGCATTTGGTCTGTTTTCCGCAAAGTTTGCCAAGGCACCCCCCGATCAACGCGCAGCGCGCGAACCATCCGCCGAACTGGCGGCGGGCAACCTCGGCAATCTGATGGCGTCGATCAGCCGGGTGTTTCGCAGCCGGCCGTTTCTGATCGTGGCCGGCACGGTCTTGTCGATGTGCCTGGGGGTCTTCAGCACCAGCAGCATCAATCCCTACATCGCCATCTACTACGTCAGTAAGGGTAATCTGAAGGCTGGGGCCATCCTGGTGGGCTATTCGCTAATGTTTTATCAGCTATTGAGCGTGGTTCTTGGGCCGGTGGTTAGTTGGCTGGCCCTGCGCTTCGGCCGCAAGCCGACGCTCGTAACTTTTCTGAGCCTGGCGTTCGTGGGCAACCTGGCGAAGTGGCTGTGCTACACGCCCAGCGTGCCCTGGCTTTTTATTATACCCTCGCTCACCTCGGCGGCCGCCTTTGCCACCGTCTGGACGATCGCGCCGGCACTCGTGGCGGATGTCTGTGACGCAGAGGAACAGGCCACCGGCAACTACAACGGCGGGATGTTTGCGGCCTTCTACGGTTGGACCATCAAGGCTGGCGGGACGGTGGCGTTCACGCTAAGCGGATACCTGCTGAATCTGACAGGGTTCGACGCGGCCCTGAAGACGCCCCAGCCGGAGCTGGTGCTGAATCGCATGCGGCTGATCGATTTCTCGCTCACTGCTTTCAGCGCCGGTTTGGCGGTCTATTTTATTCTGCAGTTGAATGCGCCCAAGGGCACCCCGGGCGCGGTACCGTTAGCGAGCGTGCCCGAGGCCACTTAGGGTAGGGCATAGAACTCCTCTGATACCTCAATCTCCATTTCTAAAATGAAAGCTGGCACATTGCGCATTGGACTTTTCGGAATCGGGCTCGAGGCGTACTGGTCTCAATTCACGGGTCTTATGCCCCGCCTGGAGGGCTACTTGAATCGCGTGGCCGAACGGCTCGGCCGACCCGGCGTCGAGGTCGTGAACGTGGGATTGGTCGACAATCCCGACCGGGCCTACGCCGCGGCGAGCGAGTTTCGCCGGCAGGACGTCGATCTGATCTTCCTGCATGTCACTACATACGCGCTGTCCTCCACCGTCCTGCCGGTCGTGCTGCGGGCGAAGGTTCCGGTGATCGTTCTGAATCTGGCGCCGTCAGCGGCGATTGACTACGCGACGTTCAATGCGCTGGGTGACCGGACCAAGATGACGGGCGACTGGCTGGCCTATTGCTCGGCCTGCCCGGTGCCAGAGCTGGCCAACGTGTTCAAGCGGGCCGGGGTTCGGTTTCATCAGATCACCGGTGTGCTTGAGGACGACCCGGAGACGTGGTGCGAAGTCGACGCGTGGGTGGAGGCCGCGCGCGTAGCGGCGGGAATGAACGGCAATCGGCTGGGTCTGATGGGGCACTACTACAGCGGCATGCTTGACATCCAGTCCGACGCCACGCTGCAGTGCGTGACTTTCGGCACGCATATCGAGCACCTCGAGGTGGATGAACTGTCCGCCCTCCGGCGCGAAGTTTCGGCGCCGCAGATTCAAGCCCGGCTCGCGGAGTTTGATCGGGTCTTTGCCGTACAGCCCGATTGTGCCGCCGAGGACCTTGTCCAGGCCGCGCGCACGAGCGTGGCTTTGGATCGGCTCGTCGCGGAATATCGGCTGGGCTCGCTGGCCTACTACTACAAGGGAACGGGGATCGCCGAAAATGAAACGACGATTGCCTCCATCATCCTAGGAACCTCGCTGCTCACGGCCCGCGGGGTGCCGGTGGCCGGCGAGTACGAGGTCAAGAACGTGCAGGCAATGAAGATCATGGACCTTTTTGGCTCCGGCGGGTCGTTCACCGAATATTATGCGATGGATTTCAAGGACGACGTGGTCCTCATGGGCCACGATGGCCCGGGGCACATCGCGATCGCCGAAGGCCGGACGAAGGTGCGGCCCCTGAAGGTCTATCACGGCAAGGTGGGCAAGGGCGTGTCAGTCGAGATGGCGGTCAAGCTCGGACCGGTGACGCTCCTGTCGATCATTGAGTCGGCAGGCGGGCGATTGGCCCTGCTTTGCGCCGAGGGTGAGTCGGTTCCCGGCCCGATCCTTGAAATCGGCAACACCAACAGCCGTTACTGGTTTGCCTGCGGGGCGCGGGAGTTTGTTAACCGCTGGAACGCCCATGGCCCGGCCCACCACTGCGCGGTCGGGGTGGGACACATCGCCGGCAAGATTGCGAAACTAGGCCTCCTTCTGGGGCTCGAGGTCGTCAAGGTTACCTAAAGCCTGCCCGCGTCTTGGCGCACAAAATTCTCCGCTACCATTGACTCTTGTGACTCTGCCCTCGGAACGCGAGTCGCGTTATGCGCCTGAAAGACCTGCAAATCATCCGAGTATTTTACCCCCATGACCTATTCAATAATCCATTTTGCCGCTGGCTTCGTTTTACAGATGAGCTGACTCCAACATGTCAGCCGCATCTGCTATCGCATCTGGCATTTTTTGCCGCAGCGCTATGTGCCGCCAAGCTCCCGCCAACGGCGGTGAGCCGGACCGGGACTAAGCAGGCTACTTGGCTATAGCCTCTCACTCATGATTCCCAATCCATTCCTCGGTGTTTTATTCCATTGGCTCGGTGGCCTCGCTTCCGGGTCTTTCTACGTGCCCTACAAAGGCGTTAAAAGATGGTCATGGGAGACCTATTGGTTGGTCGGAGGATTCTTCTCCTGGATCATCTGCCCGTGGCTGCTTGCTTCGTTGCTGACGAAAGATCTGATCGGAGTGGTCTCGGGGCAATCGCTCTCGACGCTATGGTGGACCTACTTCTTCGGGGTGCTGTGGGGGTTCGGCGGTCTTACCTACGGTCTCGCCATGCGTTACCTCGGGCTATCGCTGGGTACCGGCGTGGCCCTTGGATTCTGCGCGGCGTTTGGCACCCTGGTGCCGCCGGTCTTCAAGCTGATGGTTCCCTCCATCCCTGTGGCAGAGTCAATCGCTCAGATTGCCACGAGCCCAGCGGGGCAAATCACGTTGGCTGGGGTGGGGATCTGTCTTGTCGGCATCGCAATTGCGGCGCTCGCGGGATTAACGAGGGAACGCGAACTGCCCTCCGAGGGAAAGCAGCGAACGATCGCCGAATTCAATTTCTCCAAGGGGATCGCGGTGGCGACCTTTTGCGGCATCATGAGCGCGTGCTTTGCCTTTGCGCTCACGGCCGCCGGCCCGATCGCTGTGGCGTCCCGGGCCGCCGGAACCACCGCCATCTGGAGTGGATTGCCGAAGCTCATCGTCATCCTCCTCGGCGGCTTCACCACCAATTTCATCTGGTGCGTGATTCTGAATGTCCGCAACCGGACCGGCTACCAGTATTTCGCCTCCCGCGTCCGGCCCGAGCACACAAAACTGAAGGCAGTTGGCGATGCCCACTGCGGATCGGCCGGCAACCCCGAAATCCTCAAGCTTCATTTGCCGGCGTCCGAATTTGAGGCGCCACGTCTTAGAAATTATCTATTCTCTGCTTTGGCGGGCACCACCTGGTATTTCCAGTTCTTCTTTTATACGATGGGCGAGACCCAGATGGGCAGATTCGGTTTCGCCTCCTGGACGCTGCACATGGCGAGCATCATCATTTTCGCGACGATGTGGGGCTGGTTATTCCACGAATGGAAGGGGTCCAGCAAGAAGACCCATGTGCTCATTGGGACGGGCATCGCAACGCTGGTTATCTCAACACTCGTAATCGGGCTCGGGACCTACCTGAAGTCAATGCTCTGACATGAGATTCCACGAACACATCGACAATCCCTATACTGGCGCATCATTCGCTTTTGCCATACCCGTAACGCATCTCTGGCTGAGCGATCCTGCCACGATATCTTGCGAGCCAGCGGCCGGGTGTCGGCGAATCAATTTTTGTGGTGCTTAATCATGCCGCAAAATGTTCATATAAACAGTGTGTGTACCGCTGCCGGGCAAGTTCACCCGGCAGCGGTCTCGCACGGCTGGCTGAACTTGGCCGCATCGGTTCGTGCGAGTTGTTGCAAGCGGGACGTTGCTAGATGCCATGGAACCGGTAACTTCATCGATTACGCTTGAACGGCTTGATCAGGTGAAGGTCGCCCCCGAATGCGTCACCTACGTCGAAAACTTCCGCATCGGCCACAAGCACAACTATTGGGTCTCGATCTTCGGGCTCTACACCACCGCTGAAATCTTCGTCGAGGTCACCGACCGCCACACGACTAGGGCGCGTAGTTTTTTCTCCCGCCACAAATCATGCCCCCCGGAGGTGCGGCGCAAGGAGCTGCCGCTGGTCGACGTCTCCGACGCCTTCGCGCTCGCCCGGGTTATGACCCGGCATTGGCCGTCCAGGACCCGCCACCCCTTCACCTAATGTTCTGCACTCGTGTCCACTCCAAGCTGCATCCCCTGCACGTGACTTCTCTCGACGCCACGGAGGACAGCTTTTCTGGCTCGCTGGTGATGTGCCCCCGGCTGTGCTGGGCGGATGAGCTCGTCGAACTCGAACAGGTCGAGGTTCTGAGCCTGACCAACGGGTCCCGACTGACCGCCACGGTTTTGTTCGGTGGGTTGGGAGAGGTAAGGATTCCCGGTGGCGATGCATTTGGCTTCGAGAACTGGGCGCCGGTCGTGGTGACGGAGGACCAGGTTGCCCGCCACCGGGCGACGCTCGTGCAGGTCGATCCCCGGTGGAACGCTGCGCCGGAGATTTGCCGGCAGGAGGTTCGGCCGGTCTTGCACGAGCCCAGCATAAATCCACCGCCACCCCGTGTCGTCTCCCGTGAGACGGTCCTCAAGCCGTGAAACACGAACTTTACCTCGAGGCGACAATCGCAGCGGACAACAACCTGTTGGTCCGGATCGCAGAGGTGATGTATACCGTCCGGTTGTCGCCAGAATCGCTGATCTGGTCGGAACTGCCCGGTTCGGGCGAGGCCCGGATTTGGATGATTGTCGGCGCTGACGAAGCCCAGAGTCGTGAATTGCTGGCGAAACTGCGCCAGATCTCCGGGGTGACCCAGATCGCCATGCTCGGGCCAGGGCAGGCGCTGATTAAAAGCCTGTTCGGGTGGTAAGGTTCTGCCATGAAGCACCACATTACCCAGGAAACGCAGTCCGATCGTGCCAGCAGCGCGTGGTTGTTGCACATCGCAATCCTGCTGCACTATCCCTTCCACCTCGCTTACAGGCGCGCACTCACGTCCGGAAAAACCAGCGCCCTAAAGAAACTGGTCGGCCGCGCTCTGCGCGAGAAGTCGCAGGCGCGTTACTTCGTAGGCGACGATCTTACCACCTTTGAGGAATTGATCACCACAGCGAACACGGGCGTCTGTTACTGGCAGCCAGGCTTCCCGTGGATATCCTGTTGCCCGACGTAGAGGGACTGACGCAGGATGTGCTCTTCACCCTGCTCAAGGTCACAGTTTTCGGCAGTGCAGACAATGATCGGGGAGGGCAGGCCAAGCTGATTGAATTGCTGCTCGCCGCCGGCGCCAATCCCAAGAGGCAGATTTGGCCGGGCCGGGATCCCAAGTCGGTGATCACCGAGTATGTCCGGACGGTAGACGTGGCCCGCGTCTTCAGGGCGCACGGCGTGCCCGCCAGTGCCTTCCGCACGCTGCCACGCCACCCCCGCGCGCGGCTCTGACGCGAAGCGGTCATTTCCCGGATTAGTCCCCCTTCGCCCGGGCCGCGGAAGCCCCAGCCGGCGTCGACTGACGCCGCGCACCACTATTCCGCCGTGATTCCGCGCGGTGGCCAGGTGATTTTGCGGCTGCCTGGTCGATGCCCGGGGCACTTCGATCAGTCAGGACAGATGAAAAACCTCAGTCAAATTCGCTGATACCGGACTATGATCGATGTTTGTTGGCATAATGTCGCTCATGTACTTCCACCAACGCTCGCATGCGTCTGTTTGTGCAATAGCCGCCCATTTCGCTTCTGACTCGATTTCGACATATCCAAATAGTTGGCGAGTGGAGGAATGATAGAATATGGAGTAGTTGTGCACGCCGTGATCCTTCAGAACAGCAGACAACTCTGGCCAAATTGGACGGTGCCGCCTTAGATACTCTTCGGCTTTGCCTGGACTTACGGCCATAACAAAGGCTTTTCGAATCCTCTCTCGGGAAGTAGTAGTTGGGTCTGGCATTATTGGAACGTTACGGAAGCGGAGAGATCGCGGCTGGAAAAGTAGAATTTCGATTCCTCGAATAACGCCGGGCGTCATTTCCCGAGTCGCCTAGTCGAAGGCATTTGTGGAAATTGTTAGTTGGCCGCCGAGAAACATCTAGCTCTTCTTTTGTCCGGCGATCAAGTTGTTCAAAACTGACGGCTGGTTGGTTGGCCTTGTAAACATGTAAACATGGGCAAACTAGCAAGGATGCAGGAAATGGACCGTCCAATTCGACATCCGCATTTTCTCGAATTGGATCCTTATTGATGGATGAAGGCCGACCGCTTGCATTTGCGGACTTTCTGACGGTTCGACAATGCGCGAGAGGACGACTTTGAGACGGACCGGCAAAGGCTAGTTGGTGAACCGCGCGCGCACTTCGCGCGGCAACAGTTCGAATGCCAGCTCCTGCATCTCAGGATCTTCTATACTCGAATGGAGGGATTTACCAAGGACGAGCAGGTGGTACAATGAGCTGTATGAGAGTGATCGCAGTTTTGTTCCGTCAATGTCTGCGACACAGAGCGCGTATGCGGTTTGCGCCAAGTCATACCGGTGTGCGCGAGCCAGGAGAACAGCCACGGCTACTCTTCGGTCCCAAGGCAACCGCCGGATGGCGGATTGGTTGACGAGTGGCAACATTGTGTCAATCAAGTGGGAAAACGCGTTACGCTCATTTTGAGCCGCTGCGACTTGAGCTCTCGCGGCAAGAGCACCAACGTTTCCGGGAAAGCGATTGAGGATCTTCGAAACGGATGCGGCTGCCCCTATGTTGTTAGTTTCGACAAAATATTCGGCGAGGCGGCTATAAAAAGTGGCCTCATCCTGTGCGGCGACCACGTCGAAAATTAAAATCGAGTGACCTGCAAATCCGTCTATTGTTGGAAAGGGATACGGAGCGGGCCGAAGCCAAAGCGGAATGTTCCAGCGGGATATTCTATCAAGCAACGTGCCTTCAATTTGTCCGATCCCCAGCCGCGCATAGAAATCCAGCTGATTGTCCCACGAAGGAATTACAATATGGGTGATTCCGCGCCTTTGAATCAGATCCAGAGCCTCTTCGTCAGTAGTTGCACTGAGAACCCTTACTGCTGCTTGGAATCCGTCGTGGTTTTCCCGTTCCAAAGTTCCGATCCCTTTTTGACCGCCATAGTGATGGAGCGCTATTGTTGTATGAGACGGTGCCAAGACAATCGCGTCATTAGTCCCGGCATGCAGTTCCAACCAGAGGGCCAAATCGCGTTCTGCCCAGCCAGCCACCTCATAGTCCGTCAACGTGTTTGGTGAGTTCTTGGCGCGCACTGGCAGACTCTGCGAAAGGCACAACGTCAACACGGCAGCGACCGACGGAAACCAAATCCAATACGCAACCCGGGGCTTCGCGGAAAGGCTTAGTGCTTCTGTCACCAACACCACCAATGGCAAAAGCGTCACGTCAAAGCCGCTCCACCATCGGAGATGGACCAAGGCGAGAGGTAGTGCGGTGAAGAGAGGACCCAACGCAACCGCAATCGCGCAACGCTGTCGGAGGTGGGTTGCAACGCGCATCAGCAACCAAACCGCGGGCAACGCGAAAAGCGTGGGAATCAGTACTGTTGAGGCAGTCTGCGTGAAGCCTTCCTTCGTCAGCCAATTGAGAGTACTGGTTGCGTTCGGTGCGTCCGCTAGTTTACTCAGTCGATTCATTGACGGCTCTGTGGCAAGAAAGCCCAAGGATTTGATATGCCACATCGTCGCAGGTAGTGCGGCAAGCATCGAGAACGCGAGCACCAGTCCCACAATGGCACGTGGCTTCCACGCATCCGGTTGCCGGCGGATCACAGCCGATGCGCGAACTAATAATTCGCCTCCGCCAATCCATGCTAGTCCATAAACAGGGTGAATCGTTCTTAGCTCCCATGATCCGAGATGATTGGGATAATACTCGGTCAAATAGCCGAGAAGTGTGGTCGCCGCTCCACCTAAAGCCCAAATTCGCCACGACGGCGCCTCTGAGGCGTCAAAGTGCGGGTGCTTTGTGGCCGTGCGGCTGATAACCATTGATAGCAGGGCGCCAATTCCTATGCCGACAAGGATGGGCACTTGATCGGCGACGTTGACCCATAGTCCTGCGCCTCCAGCAATCCCCGCGAAAAATAAAGTCCATCGTCCAGATACTCGACCTGACCCTGCGTAGATCAGCGGCAGGACGCTCCACAAAACACAACACAACGCGAGCCCTTGGTCGGTCGGTATCCCCGGGAAGAAAGTAGCTGCAAATGGAAACAACATTATGCTGGAGAACCAAAAGACTGCTCCGCAAAGAATCCCAGACCGCCAGGCGACGAACGAGAAAGATGAAGCAAGGAGGATTAGAAGAAGCAGTGGATCTGCGATCAGCGCGGCCTGATCAATGGCAGCGACGATGCTATTTCCGGATATGGCATGGCATACCAATGCCATAGCGCCCAGCCACCACCGATAGGGCGAAGGCGAATCCAGAGCTACTCCAAAAGGTGCATTTTCGTAGTCAAGGTAGCGCAAACGTGGCGTGCCCGAGGTAATCATCTGGCGGGTTTGGTCCGTCCAGACCAAGCCTTCATCATTAAGACACGAAATAATCAGACGAGGTGCTCCGATTTCAGACATCCTCGCGGTGTCAGACACCGACCAAGGGGGCTGGGCAGAGACAACTTCGATTCGTTCAATGCGAGCTCTGTCGATCCAAATGACCGACCCAAGAGGAATAAGAAATGCCGCCACCCAGGCGCCGAAATGGAGCGAGCGTCGCAATTGACTACGAACCTCACCGATCATTGGCTTTTTGAGGGTAATCAAAGACCAGCTTTGGGGAACCGGAATAGAAATTGTATTCCGAATTGAGTCCATCGGGCCAACGGACTGCGATTTTCGTCGGAGGATTCGAAACTGGATAGCCGAAATAACACGACGCTGGTGACTGGCTGTAGTACCCGGAACCCGCATAGACCTCGCTCGTTTGAACGGAGCCATCGGAAAGCGTAACGCTAATCTTGGCTCCCACAGCCGATGGGTTTCCCGCCGGGCCTCGCAGGTTGATTTTCAAAGGCCGATTTCCTTTCACGCCCTTATTACGAAAGGCCAAGGATGAGTCGTTGTTGCGGCTGACTAGAAATCCAGGCCAGGCATCCCCCATTAGATCTAGCACCACCAGTGCCTTGGCGTTACCCGGTACTATGAGTCCGCTTTCTCTGGGGGGTGCTGGATCGAAATGCCCTTTGCCATCTCCACGTAGGAGTAGGCTCAAGCCTCCGTCATTGTGACTAACCGGGGTTACTCCCGCATGCGGCCCCTGGACGGCGTAAATGTCGGCATGCCCATCCCCGAGAATACTGCCGGCGATCATACCTTGGATGGTTGCAATCTGCGCAATCCGAGGCAGTGGTTCAAAATGATAGGTACCATCGGGTTGGCTCAAGAAGATGCCGCTTTGGAGTTCAGTAGCCTCCAGACGTTTCGCTCGCGCGAGTTTCTCTTGTCCGACGATTTCGCTTAGAGTTGCCCTGGCATAATTGTCGTTGCGTGGGTAGCGCTTCAGGATTGAAGGAATAACCGCGCCGAGGTCGCCCCGACTTCGCCAAGGATATAGGTGGTCGCCTTCATAATATGCCTCGATCAATTCCGTCGAGCCGTCGCCCTTGAAGTCACCGGAGAAGAGCAGGGCCGGATGGGCCGGGTCCGCGTGATACTGGGTGTTCAAGCCGACGTTACCGACGACGTAATCGATCCGCCCGTCGCCGTTGAAATCGGCGGCAGCAATTGATGTCCACCAGCCGGTGCCGGCGGCGGCGAAGCCGGCTCGTTCGCTCCAGTCCTCAAATCCCTTGCCCCGGTTGTTATGGAAATATTTCACACCACCCCAGTCGAGGGTGAGCATCAGGTCGACCCAGCCGTCGCCATCGACGTCAGTCCACAGGGCTGAGGTCACCATGCCAATATTGCGAAGAGCTGGCGCAAGTCTGTCGGTGACGTCTTCAAACTTTCCTCCTCGGTTGGCTAGGATGGCACTGCGTGGTGCGTTCGGATAGTTGAATGGGGCAAGACGACCGCCGATGAATAGGCCGAGGCGACCATTATGCTCAAAATCGGCGGCGGCGACCGCGCCAGCGCTGATCAAGAGCTCTGGCAGAGCGTCGTCAGGGGCGGCCACAAATCCGCCTTGGCCATCATTAAAGTAAAGGCGCGGTTGGTATTGCGGTGCGCCTTCAGGAAGCGCATCGCCACCTTTCGTCACCAACAAATCGCTCAGCCCAATTCCCCGTGAATCGAAAAGTAGGACCGGACCGTCATCGATTGTCGCATCGAACGCGGGGCGCGTTGCGCTGATTCCACGCAAGATTCGCAATGGATCCAACGTAGTGCCGCCAACTACGATCGAGTCGCGCCCGCCGGCGTCGATCGGGTTAGCAGCCATTGCCGGACCGCGTCTGTTCAAACGCACGGGCAGCAGCCTTTGCTGGTCAGTTTCATCGATAACTGACTCTCGCGACTGCGTCGAGAGTTCTGCAGCCTCCGTCACATCCTCAAAAATCGTGGCTATTGAAGCTTGAGTCGGGTTTGAATTGGAAGCCGACGCAGCCTCCGTGATCGTAAACCGTCGGTCCACGGGGAGATTCTCAAAGACCTGCACATTGCCACTCGGCCAAGTAACCGTCATGCGTTTAATCACGGTGTCGCTACCCAAGCCGAAGTGAATCATCGGTTCACTGCTGGACATATATCCGCGCGAAAGGCTGAGTGTACGAACTTGGGTGCCTAAAGTGCTCTCAACTTTAACTGTAGCCCCAATCCCAAAGCGGTTCGATGCCGTGCCGCGAAGGAAAACGTTTGCGCGATGAGTTCCACTGCAGTCGTTTCGGAGGATCGTCACACCGGTCTGATAGCTGACGACGACAATATCCATGTTACCATCGCCATTCAGGTCGCCCGTGGCGGCGCCGAAACTAATGCCTTTTTGATCGAGGCCCCACGCGGGCCCAACGCTCTCAAATTTCAAATCCCCCAAGTTCTTGAAAGCAAAATGAGTCTCGGGGAATGGGGGGCTGTCGCGTGCAATTCGAATCCGCTCGGCTATCGATTCAGCGGAGAGAACTCGCGCTATCTGATCTACGTTTGTCTGCTCGCGATTCATTCCGTTCGTGACGTAGAGATCAAGGAGGCCATCATTGTCGAGATCTTCAAATCTGACCGACCAAGTCCATCCAGTTTCGGCGACGCCAGCCAGATAGGCCGCCTCTAGGCAATGCCCCTCTCCAGTGTTAACGAAAAGAGTGTTTCGCGAAAATTTAGGCGCAGCGTTCAAACCTTCGGGCATTTTCTCGGTTACACCGTGCCACGTCGCTGCTGAACGTTGTCTTCCTACATGGTCTCTCGAAACCATGTCGGCAACCATCAGATCAACCAAGCCATCATTGTTAACGTCTCCGATGTCGGAACCCATTGACGAAAACGTGGTATGGGGGAGGACCTGATTGAGAACATCTGAAAAGGTGCCATCGCGGTTATTGTGGTAAAGCTTATCGGGAACGCCGAAGTCATTCGCGACGTAAAGGTCCGGCCAGCCGTCATTGTCAAAGTCCCACCACGTCGCCGAATGGCTCTGTGCCTCGCCGGCTATGCCGGCGCGGTCAGTCACATTGCTGAACGTGCCATTCCTGTTATTGTGGAATAGGTATCCGCGCTGGCCGTTCGGATGTTTGACGCTATCGAGAAGATTGGTGGCCACGTAGAGGTCCAGCCATCCATCACGATCGTAGTCGCAGAAAGAAGCGGCGACACTTGCATCGACGACGTCTAGGCCATAGGCATGCGCCATCTCTTTGAAGGTGCCGTCCCCTTGGTTCACGAAGAGCAGGTTAGGAGCATTGAACCGGCATACATACAGGTCCAAGCGGCCGTCATTGTTGATATCAACAAAGGTAGCACCTCCGTTCCAAATTCCCAGGGCCGTGCCGACGCCGGCCTTTTCTGTGACATCTTCGAAACGATAGCCGCCGAGATTCCGAAAGAGATGGCACCCTTCACATTTGCTGACGACGAATATATCCGGGCGACCGTCTCCATCGTAGTCTCCTATGCAAACGCCGGTGCCCATCGAGCCGTTCTCGAACTCTTGATAGAGACGACCCCACATTAGGGGGTCCGCGTAATTGTTCGTAACGACCACTCCCGTGGATTCGGGCGGAAGTTGAGTAAACATCGTTTTTCCGCCGGGCTTAGGACTTGCAAGCGGTTCTGTCTCGATTGGCGCAGTGCCGAGGGCCCTGTGCGCGATGGTAAGCGCCAGGATCGACATGACTGCATTGGCAGCCGTTCGAAATTCCCGGAAGCCGAATGTCATGGTTTGGTTCCGCTTGAGATGCATCGGAATCGAGAGGGATGGGGCGGAAGCGCGTGCGGTCGTTGATCTAGTTTCGGTAACACCCCGGGCGTCCGCAGCGTATGTACGAAGCTCTCGAAGCTCCGAAGCCGGGCATTATGACCAAGTTGTCTTTTGGGCGGAACATCGTCGTTCGGCAACTAGTGCATAGTCAGAATCTCAATTGCAAACGGACAGACGGGGCGGGGAAGGCAATTTCTTTATGTGACCAGAATGGCGATCACTCCGCTCCTTTGCTCTGTCTAGGTAATGGGACAGTCCAGCAACGGAACTGTGGCCATTGATGCTGCTGCTCCTAATAGACTCACCGAGTTAGGATAGTTATTTGCGAATCAACCAAGCAATCACCCCACATTTGCGATTCACGGCTGCACCAGAGCATCTCTCGCGTTTAGCTTGAATGTCGATTGTCTGCGGCCGCGGATTCAAAAAAACGACTACAACCACCATGAATACCCCCAAGACCGGAAGACTATGTGCATTCTTCCTCCTTTGCCTGGGCCTGATTTGTGCCACGGGCTTTGCGCAAGTTGCACGACAACCAGCGCCCCTGCCCGACAACTCGACAAAGATGAGTCCGGCCCCAGATTCCCCTCAGCAGCAAAGCGGCGCCTCGGATGGAAGTTCGGAGACCCTAGTGCTCTCCCCTTTTGAAGTTCGGAGTCAGCAGGACGACAGCTACACCGCGCGGGATACGTTAGCGGGAAACCGCGTCCGAACGAATCTCTCGGACGTTGGTTCATCGGTACAGGTGGTAACCAAGAAACTCTTGGATGACACCGGATCGAGAACAGCTGCGGACCTGCTGAGCCTGCTCACCAACACCGAGGTTGCCGGGCAGGGAGGAAACTTTATTGGACAGGGCAACGGCGGAACCCTGACCGGTACCCCCAGCTTGACTCCCACGACTCGCGTTCGAGGCGTAAATTCTGCGGATCTTACCCAGG
>Ga0207157_1020_pt1 | contig 17111 bp, 19 predicted proteins | sample Alteio_BWMinHeat_25_FD_153508 | JGI IMG/M metagenome (GOLD analysis project Ga0207157, IMG submission 153508) | Enriched cells from forest soil in Barre Woods Harvard Forest LTER site, Petersham, Massachusetts, United States -... | ecosystem: Environmental > Terrestrial > Soil > Temperate forest >...
TTTTGGGGGATAATATACGCAAGTTGATATAATCCCCCAAAAAAGAAGTCGAAAATCGGCTCAAAAGAACCCGAAAATCGACTGAAACTTAATTCAGAGATGGTCTCTTATCTCCACCACACAGAATAATGACAACCGTATTTTTCGTTTTCCCCATATAGATCCTATAGCCGGGTCCCAAGTGGATTCGCAATTCATAGAGACCAACCGTCCCCTTTATGGAGTGACAGTCTCCAAAATTTCCGAGTCGGATACGGTTAATTCGAATTCTTGTTGCTGCCCGGGCTGTTGTATCAAGTCCCTTTTCCCACTCAAGATAGGGAGACTTCCCATTATCGATGAGATAGGAAACATCAATATGCATGGACAGAAGTGTAGCTTATTAACTACATTATTACAAGGAAAAAAGCTTGGGGTTCTTAAGGACGTTGAACGGAGCAATCCCCATTACACTACTGTCTTCGTTCCCGATAGGGAGGGGGAGGTTCCTGATAAGGAGGGGGATCTAGTGAGTATTTTGAAATAATGAAAGCCTTGTCGCCGTGCCGCCGGCCTGCATATCGGAGAGTGATGTCGACAGCTGCGCTGTTTACCTTCCATACAGTATATCCCTGTAATTCATCACGACGGATGGGATCTTCAATGAGATCCTTGCTGTCGATCAAAGCCTGTATAGATGCTCCTCTGTTAAGTGCGTCCTTTGCAGAGTCAATATCGCCACCTGCAAGCGCACTTCTCAGACGGAGTGTTTGCTTCGTGTGAGCATCGTGAAATAAGTTATTCCATATATTAGAAACCTTTTGCAGGAACCCGCCCCTGTAAGCTATGACAGTTTCCTCAAGTTTTTCAGAACCTGGCCTAATTGGATTGACCGGACCGACCATAATACCCATCCACGTATAATGTAAAATTTACAAAAACAAAATTTTTTGTGAAATTATATTATTATTTTTTTGCAACTATATTAAAATGATAAACTTGCAATAACAGGGATTTTGAATTGCGAAAGTTATGAGGGCTTAGAGACCATCTCTGAATTAAGTTTCAGTCGATTTTCGGGTTCTTTTGAGCCGATTTTCGACTTCTTTTTTGGGGGATTATATCAACTTGCGTATATTATCCCCCAAAAAAGAATCGAAAAGCGGCCAAAATAATCCCGAAAATCGACGAAAGCTTAATTCAGAGACGGTCTCTTAAGGACGTCGTTTTGGAACGGCCCTACAGAGGTTCGAGGGATGCAATGCTTGGGGCCGTTACAGAACGACGGAACCGACGGAGCTTTGCTCCGGCGGGAAGATTAGAAGATCAGTAAGGAGCGGAGCTTGGCGAGTACGCCGGGTTCGTCGAGTTGGTCGACATCGACGACGGGGCAGTTTACGGCTTCGTAGAGGGGGATTCTCTCTTGAATCAGGTTGCGGAACGATTCTTCCCAGTTGTTTGGGTCGAGAAAGGCAGCTTTTCGCATCCGCTCTCGGAGAGTCTGCGGGTTGGCCTTCAAGTAGACAAGGATGCCTTGTTTTTCTAGAAATATCCGGTTCTCTTCGTCGAGAATGGCGCCTCCTCCGAGTGCAATCACAGAAGCTTTGATGTTCTCGAGGGAAAAGACCGCTTCTTTTTCCCAGGTTCGGAAACCTTCAGCTCCGAGAGCTCGGTAAATGTCGCCAATGGGGAGACGTTCCCCTTTTTCCTCTGCGTAGAGCTCACAGATCAGATCGTCTGTGTCGATGAAGGGGCGTTTCATTTCGGCTGCGAGTTTTTTTCCGAAGCGACTTTTGCCTGATCCTTTGAAGCCAAAGAGGAGGAGGTTCATACCATTTATCAAAATTAAGGTTTAGAAATGCGCAGCGTATTTTGTCGAGGACCGAAGTCTGGAGCGCGAAGCAAACTCAGAGAGTTTGCGAGAGCGAAGACGAAGGCCCGCAGGCAAAAGACGCCCGCAGTTCTGAAGTTTAATTTTGATAAGTGGTATCACTTCTGCATCCAGTCGAGCATGGCTTGGAAGTCTTTCTCTGCAATGGTGCTGCAGAATGCTCCGTCAAAGGAGAGGGGATGGCCGATCCGCTCGATGAGGACAAAGCGGGGCTTTCCCTGGAGCGCCTTTTTGTCGAGTCCTAAGCTTTCGGAGAATTTCTTTCGGGTGAAGCCTTGGGGCAGCTTTTTTGCGTAGCCACATTTGTGATAGAGCTCCAAGATCTGGTCGAGAGTTTTTGGGGAGAGATAGCCGAGGTGGGAGCTGAGCCAACATTCAACCATGCAGCCGATGGCGACGGCCTCGCCGTGGGTCATGCGGAACTGGGAGAGGACTTCGAGACCGTGGCCCACGGTATGGCCAAAGTTGAGGATGCGGCGCATCCCGAGCTCTTCGAGATCTTCTTCGAGGATGTGCATCTTCGCTACAATGGAGGCCCGAATGAGTTGTTTGAGGGTTTGAGGGTTTTGCCAGGAGAGGGGATTTTGCTCGCAGAGCTCCCAGAGCTCGGGATCGGAGATCAGGCCGTGTTTCAAGATCTCGGCCAGGCCGCTGAGCCACTCTTTTGGGGGAAGTGTTTTGAGGAGTTGCAGGTCGATGAATACGGCAATCGGGTGGTAGAACGTTCCGAGGAGATTTTTGCCTCGTGGTGTGTCGACTCCGTTTTTCCCGCCGATTGCTGCATCGGCCATCCCGAGAAGGGTCGTCGGAATCAAGATCAAGGGAACTCCTCGCATGTAGGTAGAGGCGACAAACCCTACGAGATCGGTGAGCGAGCCCCCTCCTATCCCGATGAGCAGGGTGTCCCGGTTGCACTTTCTCTTGAGAAGCTCATCTTCCAGCTGCTGTTTCATCTCGCGCGTCTTACACGATTTGCCCGCAGGAATAGAAATGAGCTCTCCGTTGAGATAGGATCGGAGCTTGGCTCCTGCCGATTTTGCGACATGGGCAGTAGCTACGATCACAACGCGTCTCCCAGAGCCCTTGCAGAGATCGGCCAGTTTCTCGCTGTGGAAAAGATCCTCTTCGAGAATGAACTCGGTCCGGATGGGAGAGACCCGCGGGATATAGGTGTACATAGGGCTATCTTACAGGGAGAGGACCCGTGTTTGCAATCGCAAACACCCCACCCCTCAAAAGCCCTTTTACCAAAGCCCAACCGTCTGACAAAAAAGTCTTGGATCGGGGCTTTGGTAAAAGGGCTTTTGAGGGGTGGGATTTTGAGCCTTGCTCAAAATGGGTCCGGGTCTATGAGCCTCCTCGACTGTAGAATCCCACTTGTTGGATCCATTGGTTGATGAGCTTGAACCAGGCAATGGATTCTTTGCCCATGACTTGGATGATGAGGCTCCAGGCGGCGGTCATGAGGGCGATGCCAACCCAGGACTTGAGGGAGATGCCGAGGAAGACGATTTGGACCTGGGGGGCGAGGCGGTTGGCGATACCGAGGAAGAGATCGGTCAATAAAATTCCGATGAGGGCGGGAGCGGAGATCTGCAGCGAAAGGGTCATGGTTACCTGGAGTATGGAAAAGATCTGTTTCCAAAAGGGGATTTGAGCCGCAACAAACTGGGTGCTCAACATTCTGTCCACGGGGATGAGCTGGTACGAATTCGCAATTCCGTCGAAAAAGATAAAGGGGCCTCCCAACGAGAAGAACACAGCGATCAATAAATAATTATACAAAACCCCGATGGGGCCTGTTTGAGACTGGGTCGTGGGATCGGTTACTTGCAAAGCTGAGGAGCCTCGCTGGTGGTCGATGAGACTTCCTGCCATCTGTGCGATGTAAAAGGGAACCGCAGCTAGAAAGCCTAAGAAGAATCCAATGAGCAACTCTTTTGCCGCATACAAAATAAAAGCCCCACCAAAGGGGATTGCCCCTTGGACGTTCATCAGATTTTGGGGCAAGAAAATGGCGACGAGAGCGACGCTGAACATCATCCGGATGGTCATTGGCAAATTTTTCGATCCGAGAAAGGGGGCTAACGTAAAGATGGGCAACAAGCGGGCGAGGGTTAAAAAGAAAACGGACAACACCGTGGTGGGATCGAGCTGCGGCAGGGCAAACAATAAAGAGGCATAACTCTCCGTTGCTCTCAGGATTTCCATTTATCCTCTTACGCCGCAGCCCACTTCGGAATACTCTGCATGATCGCTTGTGTGTATTGAAAGACCTGGGCTCCGAGCCATCCTCCCATCAAGATCACGGTGAAGACGACGGCAAAGAGCTTCACGGTGAAAGAGAGAGTCTGTTCCTGGATTTGGGTGGCAGCCTGGAAGATCGCCACGATCAGGCCTAAAACGGTGCTGATGATGATGGGGGGGCCTGACAAGAGGAGGATCAGAAAGAGCGCTTGGTAGCTGAGCTGGTAGATTTCATTGACAAACATATCTCACCTAAACGACATGGCAAGCCCTTGTACTAAGACGGTCCATCCATCGACCATCACCAACAAGAGCAGTTTGATTGGCAGCTCTATAAAGATTCGCTGAAAACAAAAGTAAGGAATCATGGTTAAAACAAAAAACTACAAAGATCATCTCTTAGAGCAACTTCAAAAGCCGGAAGAGGCGGCAGCTTATCTCAATGCAGCGCTCCGTGATGACGATCCCCATGTATTTCTTCTAGCTTTACGCGATATCGCAGAAGCAAAAGGAGGCATGGGTTGGCTTGCAGATCAAGCCGATCTCAATAGAGAAAATCTCTACCGCACTTTTTCCCTGAAAGGGAACCCCAGGTTTTTTAATCTTCTGGCTGTTCTAGATGCGATTGGGCTAGAGCTCACAATTCAAGCTAGACGTAAACGCATCCGCACTTGATTGAGTAAACAACTCCCGCCTAAAGGCGGAAGCTTTCAACTAGGGGACGTCTTCAAATTAGGTTCTGTCGATTTTCGGGTGCTTTTGAGCCTATTTTCGATTCAAAATCGGGGGGCTATATACTTCAGGTCGATATAGCCCCCCGATTTTGAATCGAAAATAGGCCAAAATCATCCCGAAAATCGACGAACCCTAATTTGAAGACGTCCCCTAATATGCGAAACACATACCATGAACCTGTCCTCGGAATGCATCTCGCTGTTAAGGTCGAGATACCTATCCATTCATGTCCTAAAAATAACTTCTGAAGGTTTAAGGACGTCGTTTTGGAACGGCCCTACAGAAGTTTGAGGGATGCAAAGCTGGGGGCCGTTACAGAACGACGGAACCGATGGAGCTTTGCTCCGTCGGAAAAAATCCCGAACACTCACCTTCAAACACTCTTGTGGCTTCACCGATCATCCACTCCCTGTCTATCACCAGACTCCCTCCTGGAAAACAAATCTGCAACGCTCCTTCTAATCCATAGACTTTCCGGGCAACAGCCGCGACAGCAACGGCTCCTGTCCCGCAGGCGAGGGTCTCTGCCTCTACGCCCCGTTCGTATGTTCGGACGCGAAGGGAATGGTCGGGTTGTAGGGCTGCGACATTGACGTTGGCGCCGCGGGGCGCAAAGAGAGGGCGAAGGCGAGAGGCTGTTGTTGGTAGATCGATGACGTCAACGTCAGGAACAAAGTGGACGACGTGAGGCACTCCGGTGTCGACGAAGTGGACGGCGCCTATTTCTGTTGCGAGATGGAGTCGGAGTCCTGTGGGTTCTCCCAGATTGACAGCGACCTGATTCCCAGCCATTTTGGCTTCTACGGCTCGGTTTCCAATCTGGATTGAATAGACTTCTTTGTAGATTCCAAGCTCCCGAAGAAACAAGACGAAACATCTGAGGCCGTTGCCGCAGCTTTCTGCTTCGGTACCGTCGCTGTTGAAGATCCTCATGCGGCAGGGAGATTGAAACAATATGACCCCGTCGGCGCCGATTCCGAATTTCCGATGGCAGAGAGGAGAAACCTCTCCTATGGGAAAGGTCCCCTCTCGGTCATCGATCAGGATAAAGTCATTGCCGAGGCCATGGTATTTAACGAAGGAACGTTTCGACATCTTTCATCGAGGTGACGATGTGATCGAGAAGGCCGAAATCGAGGGCTTCTTGGGAGGTCATCCAGTTGTCGCGATCGATGGCTTTCTCGATGGCTTTTCGGTCTTTTCCGGTGGCGAGGGAGTAGATGTCGACAATGATGGCCCTCGTTTTGATCATTTCCTTGGCTTGGATCTCGAGGTCGGTGGCCTGGCCGCGGATGACGCCGCCGATGAGGGGCTGGTGGATCATGATCCGAGCGTTCGGGGTGGCGAGGCGCTTGCCTTTGTTGGCGACGAGGCTGAGGAGCGAGCCCATGGAAGCGGCAAGTCCCGTAACCAACGTGATGACCGGGGAACTGATCATCTTGATCTGGTCCCAGATCGCAAAGCCAGCGTCGACAGAGCCTCCGGGGGAATTGATTACGAGGAGGATGGGTTTGCCGGGAGCTAAGTGCTCGAGGTACCAGAGCTTCCGGATGATCTCTTTGGCAGAATCGGAATCGATGGCGTCGGAGAGGAAAAGGCGTCGTTTTTCGAGAAGGGCTTGGTCGATTTTGTCGTTGATGTATTTGGCGACGATGGGTTGCTGAGGGGTTTCAGTTTCTGACATGGAACACTCCTTTTTTTTATTTTTAATCGATGACTAGCTCTGGGTAAAGAGGAAAACGAGAAAGAAGCACAGAGACCCGCTCTTGCGCACGGAGAATGGCCCCCGGAGGAACGTGCGCTTTGATCTTCGAGGGGCCTCCCGTTTTTTCGTCGGTCAGAGGCTTGGCGTCTCGGAGAAGCTCGTAGGTGATGGAGGCGATCTCTTCCATCTCGGCCTCTTTCATGCCGAGGGTGGTGGTCGCAGGGGTTCCCATCCGAATGCCCGAAGTATACCAGGGACCGTACGAATCGCGCAAAATGGCGTTGCGGCTCACCGTGAGACGCGCTTCGCGAAGGAGAATTTCTGCTTGGCGTCCCGAAATGTGAAAACTCGAGGCGACGTCTATGACGAGGAGATGATTGTCGGTCCCGCCGGTGAGAAGTTTCACTCCCCTCTTCATTAACCCTTCTGCAAGTGCGCGGGCATTCGCAATCGTCTGCCTCGCATAATCGTGGAACTGATACTGCAACGCCTCTTTGAACGCCACCGCTTTGGCCGCCATGACGTGGGGAAGTGGCCCTCCGAGAACCAAAGGACACCCTTTGTTGACCGTCTCCGCAAATTCTTGCGCACAAAGGACCATCCCCCCGCGCGGACCGCGGAGCGTCTTGTGCGTCGTCGTCGTCACCACCTGTGCAAACGGAATGGGGTTGAAATCCCCCGTGATCGCCTTTCCTGCCACCAAACCGGCAAAATGAGCCATGTCGGCCATGAGAACCGCCCCGACACTGTCGGCGATCTCCCGCATCTTGGCAAAATCGATCAGCCGCGGATAGGCCGAATAGCCACCGATCAAGATGAGCGGTTTTTCCTGTTTTACTTGTTTGGCGAGAGCCGTGTAGTCGATCAGGCCGGTCTCGGAAGAGACGTCGTAGCTCACCGATTGCATGATCTTCGACGAGATGTTGTGTCGGTAGCCATGGGTCAAGTGCCCTCCGGCGCCAAGCGACATCCCCATCACCTTCTGATTCACCAAGTGACGCCTCACTTTCTCGTAATCCTCCGGCGTCAGCTCATCAACACTTTTTTTCCCGAGTGCCTCTACCTCGCGCGACTGGACCCGCTGGACCAAGATCGCCCAGAAAGCCACCAAGTTGGCATCAGCTCCCGAATGAGGCTGCACATAGGCATGATCAGCGCCAAATAATTTTTTTGCTAAGACCCCCGCTCGCTCTTCCACTGCATCGACATTTTCGCAGCCAGCGTAGAAGCGGTGTCCCACATACCCTTCGCTATACTTATCGGTCAGGAGGTTCCCCATCGCGAGCTGCACGGGGAGGGAAGAAAAATTTTCAGAGGCGATCAGCTTGAGATTGGCTCGTTGGTCCTGCAGCTCTCGAACGATGCTTGCGGCAATTTCCGGATAGACCTCAGCTACCGCATCGAGGGCGGCCATGTAGGCAATTGCTGCTCTGCTCTGCCCCTCTTCGGGAACCGAGGAAAAATATTTTTCTAGCCACGATTTCCCAGACAAAACTGCCATGAGATTCAGCATGGCCCCTTGCACCTTTAATTGTAAATAGCTATTCTATTTCAGTAACTTTTCCGAGGACTTACGCTCATGCTACCTATGCTCAAAGAAATCCTTGAAATTCAAGAATACGATATGAAAATGATCCGACTGATGCGCCTGAAGAAGGAGCGTCTGAAGGAGCTCTCCCATATCGACTCTCTACGCCATGAGTTGAAAGAGCAGCAACTGAAGAAAGAGTCGGAGATCACCGAGCTCAGTCGCAACATCGGGGTCCAAGAAGCGAAAATTGGCGAGATTAAGGAACGGATCAAGAAGCTCGAAGCACGCCAGTCTTCTGTTAAAAAGGTCGATGAGTTCAACGCCATCACCCAGGAGATGACCTCATCGGAGAGGGAGCGGATCGCCACAGAGCAGATCACGAGCGATTTCATCGACAAACGAGCTCTCGAAGAAGAGATTCTCGAGAAGATCAAGACCTCTTTGAAGCAATCGGAAGAGAGCAGCCACAACCTCGAGAACGAAATCAAAGAGAGCATCCGTCTGATTAACCTGGAAGGAAGTTCCCTCAAGAAAAGCCGAGACTCCCTCGTCAAAACCGCCAGCACTGAGATCATCGGCATCTACGAGCGGCTTCTCAACAACAAGAAGGATCGGGTCGTCGTCCCCGTCGCCAACCGCACCTGCAGCGGCTGTCACATCACTTTGACCGCCCAGCATGAGAACCTCGTCCGCAAAGCAGAGCGACTCACCTTTTGCGAACACTGTTCCCGCATTCACTACTGGCAAGAGGTTGAAGTTCCTGAAGGGGCTGCCGTCGCGACGAAAAGACGCCGCCGCCGCACCGCAAACGTATGAACCCATCCGCAAAGTCGAGGAAGCAAGATTCGAAAAGATTTTGTGGCCCAGTGCAGCGTGAAGCAGGGCGGCAACTTGCATCAAGTTGTCGAGAGCGAACGCTGTGCTGGACCACAAAAGATTTCGAAGATTGCCCCTCCACTTTGCGAATGGGTTCATAGAGCCAGCCCGCAAAAGTCGCTTGTTCTGGAAAACCGGCGCTTTTGGTGCCAGTTTGACAGAACAAGCGACTTTTGCGGGCTAGCCCTGTAGAATTTTTGCATTTAAAAGGCTGAGGAAGGTAAGTCATCGCTGTCCTAATCGGGCAGAGGAAAGTCTGGACTTCGAAGGAAAGGATACCAGTTAACGGCTGGGCGCCGCGAGGCGACGGAAAGTGCAACAGAAACCACCCCGCCCTCTTCACCGAGGGACAGGCTGAAAAGTTCGGCTTCAGGAGCCGATCGCCTTGAGGCAACTCAAGTGCGCTGCAAACCCTATCCGAAGCAAGGTCGAGTTGGGCCAGGGGGAAACCCCTAGCGTTTTCCGCGCGAAAACCCTAGCGGACCGCTTGAGGAAGGTGGCGACACCTTCCCTAGATGAATGATGACTCACGACAGAATCCGGCTTAACGCCTCCCTCACCCTTTTAACTGCAAAAAGCGCCTGAATAGCTCAGCTGGTAGAGCAGCGCATTCGTAATGCGAAGGTCGGAGGTTCGAGTCCTCTTTCAGGCAATTTATTTCCAATGAGTTATGTTCTGATTTGGTCTTGTTATAAACGCTTGGAACTCCCCAAAAGTTGCAATTGTTCACAATACTTGAGTCAAAAGTACAGACGCTGTCTGCACAAATTGACTGGATTCACAATCCTGACGACACCGTCGGTAAAAATCGGAGCTTCCAATGGTTAAAAAACCTTCTCCTACCACTAAAAACACCGAAGTATCCACGGCGAATTACAAGAAATTCATTACATCTCTCAAGGCCAAAATACGATCTGCTCAAATAAAGGGAGCTATAGCGGTCAACAGGGAGCTCATTAAGCTGTACTGGGAAATAGGCAAGGAAATTCTTGAAAAACAGGAGCGAGAAAGTTGGGGCAGCAACGTGCTGGAAAGGGTGGCCAGAGACCTTCAAAATGAGTTCCCTGGGGTAGAAGGATTCTCAAGACGCAATATGTTCAGGATGAGGGCATTCTACCAGGCCTATGAAAAAGTGCCACAAGCTGTGGCACAATTGGACGATTTGCCGATTTTCTCCATTCCCTGGGGCCATAACGCTCTCATTCTCGAGAAGGTTAAGAATACAGCAGAGCGCCTATGGAGATCAGTGAAGTATGAGGATGTGTACATACATGACTACCAAGACGTCCCAGAAACCAGGGTCGGCCTCGGGAACTACTTTCGGTTTTATAACACCGAAAGGCTACACCAATCGCTGGGATACAGGACGCCTTATGAGGCGCACTATATCTCAGCAAAATAGGGGCTCTGCCCCTACAACCCCGGCAAAGGGCTACTCGCCCTTTGCAAACCCGGGGGCTGCTGTGGAGTCTGAGAGGACACTTTCCTCTGGACTCTATAAAAACGTTAGTGATTTTTCTGAGAGGGAAAGTGCTGACAAGGAACAAACTGTGAAGCAAACAAATTCAGGTGCAAAAACTGTCTAGACAAATGGGTCCACTATACTCCATCCGTCAATTCCATCGGGATATTCCAAAACAAAAGGATAGCCCAACTCATGCAGGCGCCTAGCCAATTTGCTGCTCGCACTACATTGCCTATGGCTACAGTAGACGACAACAAGCGATTCTCGATCCGGAATTAAATCTTGAATGAGACCGTTCGTTATAGAAACGGCACCGGGAATTCTACGCCCATCGTCCCAGGGGGCTGTTCTTGCATCGATCAAAACCATTCGAGTTTTCGATTCGATGAGAATTTTCAGCACAGATGTATTGATCTGGCTCATTTCCCCACGGGAAATTTCACATGCTTCCATAAATTTATATCCTCCATCCATTTAATAAAACGTTAAGTCCGTGTTCTAAAATACACGTACAGCGATCTAGCCCTCTTGCTGATTTCTGAGAAACGAACAGTTTCAAAAGTCCAGCTAAAAAGGTTCTTAAAACATCTTGAGCCTGTTCAATCTGCTCTTGCGTTGAGAGCTTAGAAAACCCCAGTCCCTGCAAACCGTTTCCGATCAATTCTATGACTTTTTGCATGGCGGATGGAAACTCTTCAGGCGGGGTCTCCATACTTACGATCAAAAACAGCTCCACTCGATAGGGTTCTTTCATCATAAATGAAACATCCTTGCAGATCAGATTCCTGAAATAAACCTCTGGATCGGCAGGTGGCACGGAACGCATAACCTCTAGCAATTCCTCGCAAATACTTGAAAACAGATCGATGATCAACGATTCCTTATTGGGGAATGTCTCGTACACTACGCAAGGACTGTATTCGATCGCGTCGGCCAACTTTCTCATCGTCAACCCCTCCACCCCTTCGGAGGATCGGATCAGCTTCATTGCCGAGCCGACGATCAATTTCTTCCGTTCAATCTTTTCTTTAGCCCGCCTCTCTGCCAACCCCATCAATTACCCCATTGATATTTCATAGTTCTATAATAGAACGTTGTTCTATATTTATGCTACAAATAACCTGCTGGTATACTTTTTTTAGATAAGGCCCTTATAAGCAATAGCTCCACCAGGAGTTCGCTAAGTAACTGACTATGAGATGAATGAGGCTGTCGATTACGTCGGAATTACGTCGGAATTACGTCGGAATTACGTCGGAATTACGTCCAAATTCGGATCTCTAGACCCAAAAAACCAGAGGCTTGCCTTGGTTTTGCCCCTTAAATGAATGGCTTCTTTCCGTTTCAATTCTTTTAGAAGGGTTTGCACTTGGTCTTCAGAAAGGGAGGGAAGTACTTGGCATAGCTCGGATAATCGGGCTCCTTGAGAATTAGCGCGAATATGCTTGAGAAGCAATTCTTTGTTCGTGTCTCGATCAAGGCCCCGCTTTCTGGTATAGACTCCACTTTTGCCAGCATGGAGGTAATATTTTTGGCAGAGCATGTATTGGGTGGATTTTCCTCTTCCGATGGATTCAACAATTCCTAAATCGATCAGATGTTTAAGCTGTATTTTCAATTCAGGAGGCTCTGCTGGAAGAGGCTTTTCTTTATGCACATAGTCTAGGACCAGGAAATCGATCATGGTAAATGAGGCTAGGTCTTTTTTGTCCAATTTTGCCAGGAACCGCAAGAAACCTTCATCCTGGATTTGGCCATCCAGTGTTAGAACAACCTCATATTCGTCGGTATGGGAAAAATCGGGCAATGATTTAGATTGCTTGATACTCTCTTCAAAGATTCTGTCGGCGCCTTGACCTGCCCTTTCCACAAGACCGCATTTCGCAAACACATCGGCAATCCTTCGGTTGCGAGGTTGCTGTTTCCAGAGCATGTTGTCGGGAGTTATCCCTGGTGGAAATCCTCCGGGACTGATAATCGTAATGCGGCGGGGGTAAGGCCATATAACTCACTTCACGTCATTTGCGACATGTGAGTTTAACAAGAGAAAAGGAGACAGTCAAATTTTAAATTCGTAAGACGGCTTTCTCTCGTGCAAGTTGCAAAAAAGTTGCATACGCGGACAAAACCTGGCAACATAGAGCCCGTTCTGACGACAAGGGCTTTTGATTTATTAACCTGATGCTCACGTCGTTAGGCATTGCAAGATGAGGTAGTGTGTTGGGTACAGACGCATTCGTAATGCGAAGGTCGTCGGTTCGATTCCGGCTTCAGGCAAAATTCCATTTTGCCTGAAAGAAAGCCAACAGTTTGGCTTTCGTGCTGGAATCGAGTTGAAGACGATGTTTTTCGCTTCGAAAAACCGTCTGAGACCGCCGCCCCGGTAGGACAGGCGAAGCCTGCCGAGAGGGGATTCCGGCTTCAGGCAAAATTCCATTTTGCCTGAAAGAAAGCCAACAGTTTGGCTTTCGTGCTGGAATCGAGTTGAAGACGATGTTTTTCGCTTCGAAAAACCGTCTGAGACCGCCGCCCCGGTAGGACAGGCGAAGCCTGCCGAGAGGGGATTCCGGCTTCAGGCAAAATTCCATTTTGCCTGAAAGAAAGCCAACAGTTTGGCTTTCGTGCTGGAATCGAGTTGAAGACGATGTTTTTCGCTTCGAAAAACCGTCTGAGACCGCCGCCCCGGTAGGACAGGCGAAGCCTGCCGAGAGGGGATTCCGGCTTCAGGCAAAATTCCATTTTGCCTGAAAGAAAGCCTATAGTTTTCTGCGCTTGAAAAGAGATCGAAGCAGTTTCACATTTTTATCTTTATCTGACCCCAGTAATTTCGCTTTACTTACTCTCGCCTGTTCTTCGCGTTCTTGAATAACAGGAACTAAAAGATCAGAAACTTCCTTTCTTTTTGAAGATGCACTAGCCACTTTTAACGCTCTAGAGAGTATCTTAGGTTCAGTAACGGCCCGGGTTAGTGCCGTGCTCTGCAATGTTGGCTTAAGAATAGTTTTGATTCCTATTAAGTCTCCACGAGAACTAAAGTCTGCCAATGCATTGCCGAGGATTGTAATATCTCGCGATTGCGAAAAGCGCCGAGATTCAAGAACGCATTTTAATAAGAGGTGATTTGGCATATGAACTGCCTCCCGGATCAATTTTTCCAGCGACAGACTGCGTTGGGAATTGCTCTCCTGATCATGAACAGACACCCTTCTATAAGTCAGAGCTACATGCTCTTGACGTATTCGTTGCAGGGCTTCTAATTGAATGCCTATGCCTTCAAGATCAGGGAAAGTCTTGATTAAATTACATTTTTTGTCATCGGGAAGAAAAGAATGAATAATACCTAAGACATTTGGATCAAAAATTTCATCTTCCACAAAGGAATACTCTGAATTTTTCCCTGAAATTACACTACATGCCGACATATATCACCTGTTTTTAATGGAGATTTTAAGCTCGAAGATTCTATGTCTTTTTGGAGTTGCTGGCAACACATCAAGAACACCTTTCAGGATCTGATCGACTTTCTCCAAAGAGCCTACCTATATTGCGTTCTTATCTCAAAATAAGCCATTAACAAATAGCGACTTGCAATCTTGCATTGCGCTGCTATTGCGCCATTTCCCCTATTTTCCCTCCATTATCCACCGAATCTGGAACAGCGCCAATTAGCTGCGCTTCTAACCACTCAAACGAACGATCGATGACATCAGGTCTTTTTCTGAGCCAGTGATCCATACCCTCGATGCGGAAATAGGTAATCGGAGCCCCAGCTTCTCGTGCTTTTTGAACAAACTGATCACAGGAATCTATCGTACTGTCCTCTGTCCCCTCGACAATCAGAAAGGGGGCCCGAATGTTGCCGTAATCATGGGGCAATCTTTGGAATGCATCTGCGTGATAAAGGTAGGTCATCCCACCCATCCATTGATTTGGAGTGGGATTCTGTATGATCTGTTGAACGAGTTCATCATATTCTTGGCGAGTTTGGGGAATATCAGAAGAAAATGGAAGCCATCTAGGAACTGAATCATACAGGCGAATCCAAAATGATTCCTGCTTCCAATGCTCAAAAAACTGCCACAATTCATCAGCCCATGACCAATCCCCAGCGCCCACCCAATTGACTGTTGCAAGGGTATTCGGGCAGAGAATTGAGAGATCGGTGACGAGTGGACCGCCCTCGGACACTCCGATGAAAATGAGTTTACCATTCCATCCTTCTGGCGGAGATTCTTCTAAATGCCTGATGACCGTGAGATGATCATTTAGGCGCTGAGATCGAGTATAGTGATCCCAAAATTCTTTTTCGTCGACTTCATTGCCGTCGACTCCCCACTGTTCAACTGTAAGATATCCGACGTGAAGCTGTTGAACTCTCTCAGAAAAATATTCTCGAAACCAGAATACGCTTTTTAGGCTTCCTTTACTTGACGATCCCTCGCAAAGAAAAAGAATCGGATAACACTCAACGGCATCGGGTGGGCTAAAATAGTAAACGAGAGGAGATGTTGCCCCATCGCGCGGCAAGGTGAATCGGATAGAAGGTGGGATGTTGTATTCATCTGCTTGTACGCTGACAACTCCAAAGGATAAAAATAAGAAAAGTATTTTAAATCCCAATTTCATTTTCACCATCTCGTAACTTAACAAATTTGTTTCTCTTAAAAACCAGAGCAATCAAAGCCGTTAAACACAATAAAGGCACAGGAATTTGCAGTTGAAAAGGGGTATCTAACCAGCCAGATTGATATAGCCAGTGGGTTTGGCAAATGACTTGTTGAACAAAGAGGGCTACACCCAGCCACCATCCCAATGAAGACTTTAATATAAGTCCGATAACCACGGCGCTATCAATAGACAGCATGATAAAATGAAGCCAAGCAGGGCAACTACCGTACTCAACACCAAAGAGACCAAACGCATGTTTGCCATTATGAATATGACCTTTCTTTTTGACTAACGATGATGTGCAAGAGGGACATCTGCATTCCATGGTGGGCTCCATTGTAGAAAAACCCAGCCATTATGACGACTGCCAAATATTTTTTAAACCCCCAGCATTACATGTTTAGGACTACCTGAAAAACCTCCAAGTACTACGACTGTGTGGGTGAGAGCTATGAACGTATCCCTTTTTGTTTGCCAGTAAATTAAAGAATGGATAAAATCGACTTCATTTTTAACCTATGGAGTTTTTATGACGAGTGTAAGCACGACAAATTTTGTTAGCAGAGTCGTTTTGGATGCTGCTTTTGAAGCAGGAGCTGTTGCCTGCGCAGCGGCTGCACTTTCTAGTCCGATTGGTGCGCTTGGAGGTGCTGTTTTTGGCGGTATTCGCTCTATTTCACAGTTTCCGTTGGCTATGTTGGTAACAAAATGCCTAAATATAAATAATCCTCAAGCCTCTTCAGCTGCTAAAACTCTAGCCAAAGCCCTCGTCATCTTCGGAAGTTACAGTCTCGCATGGGGAGCTCTGGCAGCGGCTGGCGTGACTCTTCCTTTGTCGCATGTAGTATCTCTGACCATTGTGAGCATTTTTACTTCGATCGCCATCGCTCTTGTCTTGACCTGCCTGGGTATTGCTTCAAATGATGCTACTGCCAGAAACGCGCGCGTCTAAGAGTTGCTATGCTGAATTTAGACATGGGGGACGACGAGAACTATCGAGACAGAGATTGCTGGCGTTGTTCGTGAGCCCATTGTCTTTAGGATAGGTTCTCTAATAGCAGTTGTACCGCCACCAAATTTGTGTTCACAAAATTGGTGGCGATACACTTCCAAATCATACTGCCCTCCCCGGCTGGTGATGGCGATCATCTTTTACAGCCTAATCAGCTCGCGGTTAACGGAAACAGCGGCCGTTAGCTGTGAAGATCAGGAGAAAAAATCATCGGGATTAAATGAGGGATCAGAAGGCTTAGAAAAGCTCCCAGCAGCCTGCTCTACTGAGGAAGATGCAGTAGACGGAAAAGAAGTACTCGTTCCAGCATCATCTTGATCAACGAGCTTGGCTGGTCCAGAAGAACTGCTAGAAGAAGAGCTAAAAGAACTGCCAGAAGAGGGCTGAATCTGCCCAAGAACCCCAGGGGAAATAATGCGTTGTAGGCTAGCCACTTCTTCAGGGTAATGGTTGCCATGGGTTTCCAGATAATTTTTAATCCTAATTTGATTCCATTTTTGTATTTCTTGTATGTCAGTCGTGCGAGACGCATAAATACTCGACTTCATAGATAGCATCATTGATTGCAATGCATTCAAAGATTTCAATGAATTCAAACTAAGTGACTTGTGAATCAGTGCGTATTTTTTTTCTACAAAGTCCTGATATTTTTTTAATTCACGAAATACATCTTCTTTATAAGATCGGACTTCGGGAAGCTGACGCTGACTTAGATCTTCTAGATGTTGCTGCCAATCAATCCTATCAGGAGGAGGCTGATCCCTCTTCACAGGAGTCGATACTTTTGCTAGGATAGGACTGCAACGAACGATTTCCTTTAATTTGTATAGATCTAGTACCAACCCTTTTTCCTTTTGCGACAGTTTCAACACTCCTCCAACAATATTTTCATTATTATATATCGTATTTAATAAGTTAATATCGCAAGATTCAGAATTTGGACAATTTTCTAAGCATTTATTCTTGGAAATCGTGGCAATGATACGATTTATAGTTTTGCTT
>Ga0207157_1021_pt1 | contig 16985 bp, 14 predicted proteins | sample Alteio_BWMinHeat_25_FD_153508 | JGI IMG/M metagenome (GOLD analysis project Ga0207157, IMG submission 153508) | Enriched cells from forest soil in Barre Woods Harvard Forest LTER site, Petersham, Massachusetts, United States -... | ecosystem: Environmental > Terrestrial > Soil > Temperate forest >...
CCCCGGCGCGGAGGTAGCTGTTGACATAGCCCGGGAACGGGGCGGACGGAGCGGCGGGTGTGGAAGCCGGCGCGGTGGTTTGGGCCCGAGCCGCGACGGTGAGGACCGCGACGGCCCAAGCGGTGGCAAGCAGGCCCCGCAGGATGGGCCGACGCTTGATCAAGTTCATGCGTGGATCTACTTGGGGGTGAATAAAAGCAGCGGGCCGTCACAACGCGTCACGACGACGGCGGGGCGCTTGCCTCCCGGGAGCGTGAGCGCGACGGCGGCCCGCGCCTCGCCGGTGACGACCAGGCCAGACTGGGCGGCCAAGCGCGGGGTGAAGCCGCCCTTGCCGTCGCCTTTCAGGAAGAGGCCGACGCCTCCGTCAAAGCGACCCGTCGAGGGTTCGGGCCCGAAGTTGTTGCCGACGCACAGCAGGTCGAGTTTGCCGTCGCCGTCGAGATCGGCCGCCACGATCGCGTTGATCGGGGCGATCTGCGCGGTGCGCGGGAGCGGCGCGAACTTGAAGGTGCCGTCCTTCTGCTGAAGGAAGATCCCGCTGGCGAGTTCGGTGGCGGTGAGCTTGCGGGCCGCCGCCAGTTTGTCCTCACCGAAAATCTCGGCGAGCGAGGCGTGGGCGAAGGCCTTGTAGGTCGGGAATTTCTTCGCCAGCCAGGGGAAGGAGTAGCCGAGCTTGCTGCGACCGCGCAACGGCACGAGCTTGCCGCCCTCGTATTGGGCCTCGACAAGCTGCTCGCGGCCGCTGCCGTCGAGGTCGCCGGCATAGAGCACGGCCGGCTCGGCGGCGGTGGCATGGTATTTGGTATTCAGGCCGACATTACCGGCGATGATGTCGAGCCGGCCGTCACCGTTCACATCGGCGACGGCGAGCGCGCTCCACCAGCCGGTGATCCCGGCGAGGCCGGCGGCGGCGGTCAGGTTCTCGAGCTTTTTGCCGGTGTTGTGGAAATAGGCGACCGGGCCCCATTCCGTGGCGACCAACAGGTCAGGCCGGCCATCGCCGTCAATGTCCGCCCAGACCGCGGCGGTGACCATGCCGATATTGCGCAGGCCCGGCGCCACCTCGTCAGTCACGTCCACCAGTTTGCCACCCACATTGTGGTAAAGGAAGCTGCGCGGGGTCGCGGGATACTGGCCCGGGACCACGCGGCCGCCGACGAAGACGTCGGTGCGGCCGTCACCGTCGAAGTCGGCGGTGGCCACGACCGAGGTGCTCTCGCCGTCGGCGGGCAGTGTGCCCTCGGGCGCGAGGGTGAACTTCCCGTGGCCGTCGTTAAGGTAGATGCGGTCGTTCTGCAGCGCGTTGCCGCGATCGGTCTGCACGCCACCGGCGGAAATGTAGAGATCGGGCGCGCCGTCGCCATTCAGGTCGAGGAAGGCTGCGCCGACGTCGTCGGCCTCGGCCGCCGCCGCCCAGGGTTGGTCGGGCGCGGGCACGAAGGAGCCGTCCTTCTGGCCGAGGAACAGCTCGCCGGCCTGGCCGGCGGTGCCGGTCACGAAGATGTCCGGAATGCCGTCGCCATTGACGTCGGCAACGGCGAGGGCCGGGCCCTGGTTGTTAAGGCGGTGCGGCAGCAGGCGCTGGCGGATGAACTCGTCGAAGGGCCGCAGCGTATTCTCATACTTGAGACCGCGGCTGGCCGCGCACTCGGCGAAAAGAGCGTCGGGCCGGGCCGGGGTCTGCAGCCGGACCGGAGGCCGCCCGGCCTTTTCGTCGCGCGGCGGCTCGGCGATCGTGAAGATCCGGTCCACGGGCAGGTTTTCGAGCACCTGCACCTGGCCGAGCGGCCAGCGGATCGTGAGCTTCCTGATGACCGTGTCGGCCCCGAGGCCGAAATGGGCGACGGGCGGCTCGCTGGCCACGATGCCGCGCTCGGTGAAGATCTGGCGGACCTGGATGCCGGTCGAGGCCGATTCGAGCTTCAGCTCGGCGCCGATCCCGTCGCGGTTGGGGGCGCGGCCGGCGAGCTTGATCTCCACGCGGTGGCCGGTGGTGGTGTTGTTGCGCATGATGGTCGGCGGGGCGTTGCAGTTCGCATAGACGAGGTCGAGATTGCCGGTGTTGAAGAGGTCGGCGACGGCGCAGCCGAAAGCGACGGTGTTCTCGTTCAGGCCCCACGCATCTGAGACGTCTTCGAATCGGAGGTCGCCCAGGTTGTGGTAGGCCAGCGTGGTCTCGTTGCGCGGCGGCGAATCCTTCCAGATCATGGCGCGGGCCAAAAGCGAAGGGGCGCGGTTCTGCTTGTCGACGAGGTCGGCGTCGATGAAGTTGCGGATCATGCCGGCGGTGAAGAACACGTCGAGGCGGCCGTCGTTGTCGAGGTCGGCCAAGCGTGCGCCAAAGGTCCAGCCGGTGGCGTCCATGCCGGTCAAGTGCGCGACCTCCTGGAAGTGGTCGGTGCCGGTGTTGAGGTAGACGGCGTTCCACATGTATTGCGGGATGAGGTCGGGCACGCGTTCCATCTCCCAGAGGCCGCGGCCGATCTCCTCCATGCCCGTCATGAACTGCACGTGGTTGCGGTCGCGCATGTCGGTGACGAGGAAGTCCACGAGGCCGTCGTTGTTGAGGTCGCCGAAATCGGCGCTCATCGAGAAATAGGTCACGTGGGGCAGCCGCTCGTCGACGACGTCGGCGAAGGTGCCGTCGCCTTTGTTGAGGTAGAAGCGGTCGGGCGTCTCGAAGTCGTTCGCGACGTAGAGGTCGGGCCAGCCGTCGCCATTGGCGTCGAACCACACGGCGGTATGACCCTGGGTCAGGCCCCAGATGCCGGCCTGCTTCGACACGTCGGTGAAGTGGCCGTGGCCGTCGTTGTGCAGCAGGTAGTCGCGGCGGCCCTGCGGGGACTTGGAGAAATCGAGGATGTTCGTGACGAGGTAGCAGTCGAGGAAGCCATCGCCGTCGTAGTCCGCGAACGAGGCGTGGACGGAGGCGTCCGTGATATCGAGGCCGTATTCGTGGGCGCGCTCGGTGAAGGTGCCGTCGCCATTGTTGACGAAGAGCAGGTTCGGCGCGTTGTAGCGGCAGACGTAGATGTCAGGCCAGCCGTCCTGGTTGATGTCCACCACCGTGGCGCCGACCTTGCCGATCGTCTCGTCCTGCGCCACGCAGTCGACGCCCGCCGCGGCGGCGACGTTTTCGAAGTGGCCGAGCGTCGGCTGGCGATAGAGAGCACAGGGCCCGTTCTTGGAGACGGCGAAGATGTCGAGATGGCCGTCCCGGTCGAAGTCCGCCACAGCGATGCCGGTCTCAAGGGCGCCAAGGGTGAGCTCGCGGAACCGGTCGCCCCACATGCGCGGGTCGTTGTAGACGTTCGTCACGCTGACGCCGGACTCGGCCGCCGTGAGACGCTGGAAGGGCTTGGCGCCTGCCGGCAGCGGCGGGCGCGGGGCCAGGGGCGCCGAGGTGTAGGCGGGCTCGGCGTGCGCGACGGCCAGCAGGGCAAGCGCGGACAGGAGGCGGAGGATCGCGGCTTTGGGCATGCGGAAAATCAGGCGGGCTGGGGTTGCCGAAACGGCACGACCGCGGTGGACCGAGTGAGAAGATACGCCAAAGCGAGCGGCACCACATAGCTGCCGCCGCGCTCGATGATTTCGAAGACCGGCGCCGGGGCGCCGCTCGTGAGGAAGAGGGACTCGGTCGCAAGTTTCCAGAAACAGGCAAATACGAGCAGGGCCGGCACCCGGACCACGAGCACGGCGAAGGCGAGCACCGTCTCGAACCAGCCGACGGCAAGCATGACGCGCACGGGATCCGCCGGACCGAACACCGCGTAATGGTGCGCGAGCACCGGCTTCTGCAGCAGGAGCGCGCAGGCCGCATGTCCGGCCAGCAGCGACGCGAGCGAAAGGCGCAGGACGAGGTGCAAGCGGCGTCGGACCGCGGCGGACATTTCCGGCCAAGCGGCGGGCAAGCGGGCGAACCACGGTCCGCGAAGGCCGACGATGACCAGCAGGGCCAGCGGCACGCCGTAATTGCCGGCGCGCTCGAAGAATTCCGGCCAGCCCTGCCTGGCCAGCGGCCGCAGCAGCGCGGTCCAGGTCGCCCACACGGCGGCCCACGCAAACAGCGCGCGGCACGGCCAGAGAAACGCAAGGCCGGCGACGGTCACGTCCACCGCGCCGATCCACGGCATGAGCCGCCAAGCCGCCGCTTCCGGCATGCCGGCGGCAGCGAAATACGGCACCCAGGCCGCCTTGGTCATGAGCCCGAACACTCCGTGCCCGAAGAAGCACAGGGCCACGCCTGCGCGCAGCAGCCCCGACAGCGCAGCCATCGGTTGCGCCCGCCCGGCCACCGAAGGGGAATCCGTCATCGCGATCACTTTGCCGCGGGCTGAAGGGCGTTGACCCAGACCCAGTCGGCAATCTTGACGCCCATTTTCTGGGCCTCGAGATTGTCGGACATCGTGTGGATGCCGCCCACCACGCGGCTCATGCCGGCCTCCTTTTGCGCGTCAGAAAGCCTCCTGAAGCTGCGCACGGCGCCTGGCAGGGCGTCGGAGGCCACCGAGAACTCGATGTCATCCGTGCCAAACCACAGCGCGAGCAGGCGGGCGCCGGCCGCGGAAAAGGTGCTGTGTCCCGAGGTATACGACGGGAACGGCGGCGACGCCATGTTGGGAATAAAGTCCGGATCTACCTTCACACCGGGGTTGATCTTCGCCTCCATTTCCCGAAGGGCGTTCTCCGGCCGCCAGACATTGTAGTAGAACTTCGTCTCCCAGCAGGCGATGCCTGCATCGGCCTCGGCGAAGTTCAGCAGCGCGAAAAGCCGCGCGGTGTCAGCGGTGCCGAGCTTGTTGCGGCGGGCGAGATCCTCGGCGATCATGTTCCAATGGCCCGGCGGCGTGGAGGTGCCCAGGTCGTCGTTCCAGAAGGGCGTGCTGAGCGTCTCATATTCCGTGCGGTCGGCGTTGTCGCGGGCACCGCGCTTGGCCACGAAGTTGAGTTCCTCGGCGTATTCCTTCGAACCGAGCGACTCGGGCGGCGGGGCGCGGAACTGGTCCGGCGAAGCCAGCACAAAGGGTGTGACTTTGCCCCAGAATGGCAGCAGCGGCGGGCGGAAATTGGGCGGCGTCTCGCGCCATTTGCCCGGCTCGGTGCTGGTGTAGGTGCCGGGGATTGGCTTGTCGAAACCGCTGTTGGCCCGGCCGGCGAGGATCGCCTTGCCCACCTTTTCGCCCCAGGCCAAGCCGTCGGCCTTGGCCGGGCCATCGGGAATGGCGGCGAGCGCCTTCTCATAGATCACCTGCAGATTGCGGGGGTTGGCGGTGGCACTCCACAGGGCCGTCATGACGGTGTGCGCGGCGCCGGCCACCGCGGCATCCATATCGGCGTCCGCCGGCGCGGATTCGTTCACGAGCCAGCCCTTGTGCGTGTGCGTGATGCCGTTCACGGCGTCGAAGATCGCCACATGGTAGGTCGCGAGAAACAGCGCTGACATCGGTGGCGGGTTGCGCGCGAGGCGCGTGGTGTTGAGGGCCTGCTCGTTCCAATAGAGCACGGCGTTGTCTGCGGCGCGCAACAGCGGGATGGCAGATAGCGCACAGAAAGCGAGGGTGGCGGGTAGACGGGGTAGTTTCATGCGACAAGGGTAGAGGGAGTCGGTCCTGAGGGGTATCTCCGATATCGCAGCCTGCTCTGCTGGATTTCGATGAAGCGTTCCTATCACACGACTTCGTTGCTTTGCAAACGTTGCGAAACCGGCTCCATGGGCCCTCCTCTGTCCGCCTGCTGGCCTGATGATGCCACCTGGCTTAAGGGTGAACGAAGCAAATGTGTCGGGGCGCCATTGTCGTCGCACTAAGGAGCATAATGGCAGGTGGCTGTGCATAGTAAAGGGCCTGAGCCCCCGGGGAAGGCGTTCGATCACACGCTTCATTGTCACATCGGACCGTTGCAGATCCCGCAGCATGAACGTCGGCACCGCATGCGCGGGGTTTTCTGACACCAGCCTACCGTAATAGCAAAACCCCATCGATGGGCTTCGATGCGATGTATTCATCTAGTCTAGCTTCAATTCTCGGGGGTATTGGATGCCGTGGTCTGAAGGTCGTTCATGATAGCTTTGGAGGTATCAGATTTGATGGTGAAACGATCCTGCTCTTCCCTTCGTCGATTAGGAACCTGCGCACCAATCTCGACGAATGACTACCCCGGCTAGAATTGAAATACGAATTACAACCGGCGCGATTAGGAATCCCGCTTTTCTATCGGGATATAGGATCGGGGGGTTCGAAAATGTTCCTCTGATCCACAAAAGCAGTTCGCCTTTCAGTCAAGCTGGTGCCCCCGCCCGGAATTGAACCGGGATCACGCGTTTAGGAAACGCGTGCTCTATCCATTTGAGCTACGGGGACTAAAGCCATTTCCAGACATGCCCGCCGGCGGGCTTTGGCAAACCAAAAATGCCCGTTGACAGGCCGGGGTGGAAAGCCAACCTTCCCACTCCTTTTCCAAACATGAGCACGACCGAAACCAAGACCCAGACCCTCAAGCCCGAGGAAATTCCTTTCACCAGCCCCCAGTTGATGAGCCGCTTTATCACGGACACCGGCAAGATCCTGCCGCGCAAATACACCGGCTTCTCCGCCAAGCAGCAGCGCAAGGTCACGTCCAAGATCAAGCGCGCGCGCAACATGCTGACGATGCAATAAGCCGTTGCCGGCTTAGCCTTTCCGCCGGAGCATCCGCTCCGGCTTTTTTATTGCCCGGACCCATGCAGGCCAAAATCCACCCATCCACCCCTGTCAACCTGCGCCGCCTGGCGGCGGTGTTGCGCCGTGGCGGGCTCGTGGCGATCCCGACCGAGACGGTCTACGGCCTGGCGGCCCACGCGCTCGATGCCAAGGCCTGCCGGGCCATCTTCCAAGCCAAGCGCCGGCCGGCCAACGACCCGCTGATCGTCCACGTGCTGGATCTGGCCCATGCGGAGCAGCTGGCTGAATTCAACGCCACCGCACGCCGGCTCGCCCGGCGCTTCTGGCCCGGACCGCTGACGCTGGTGCTGCCGAAAAAAAACGTGGTGCCCGGCATCGTGACTTCCGGCGGCCCGACCGTGGCGATTCGCGCGCCGGCTCATCCCCTCGCCCGTCGGTTGCTGCGGCTGGCAAAAATCCCGCTGGCCGCGCCCAGCGCCAATCTTTTCGGCTACATCAGCCCCACCACCGCAGCCCACGTGCGCGAGGGCCTGGGCCGGCGCATCCCGGACATCCTGGACGGCGGAACGTGCACCGTGGGCGTCGAATCGACCGTACTCGATGTCACGAACCCGTCCCGGCCGCGCATCCTGCGGCCTGGCGCCGTGACCGCCGCGCAGCTTGGGCAATTCCTCGGCGTGAAAGTGCACGGCGCCAGGTCGCGGGGCGCGCGTGCCTGGCAGCTCGCGCCCGGCATGCTGGAGCGGCACTACAGTCCCCGCACGCCGCTGGTCCTGCAGCATTCGCCGGCGAAGCCGCCGGCCGGGATCGCCGTCGTGTGGCTGCGCCAACCCCGCAAAAGCGTGGCAAAAAACGTATTCTGGTTGAGCAAGCGCGGCTCACTCGCCGAGGTGGCACGCAACCTCTACAACGTGCTGCGGCGCGCCGACGCGGGCCGCTACCGGCAGATCCGGGTGGAACCGTTGCCGGCGGAGGCCGGCGGGCTGGCCACGGCCATCAACGACCGGTTGCGGCGGGCTGCAGCGAAACGCTGAGGGCTCAGCGCTCGACCGTGCCCGGGTCCTTCTTCGCCATCGTCACGTAGTAGTCCTTGTAGGACTTGTCGTAATACTGGGCGTAGTAGTAACCGGAAACCGCAAGGTTGAGTCCGTTGAGCACGGCGCCGAAGCACGGCACGTTCACCTCGAGAAGCTTGCGGGCGCTGAACTGCGCGGCCTTGCGACGGACGCGGTTGAAGAAGATGGTGAACAGCGAGCCGTCGAGCAGCGGGAGGATGATCAAGGCGTCGCTCACGGCCGCCAGCGGCGGGGTGTCGACGAAAATGCGGTCGTAGCGCTTGCGCAGCTCCGAGAGCATCAGCTCGAAGTTCTTGCTGTTGAGAATCTGGGTGGGGTTCTTGGCCCGCCCGCCCGCGGCGATGACGTCGAGGTTCGGGTGCACGTTCTTGCACAGGACCTGGTCGACGGTCTGCGTGCCGGCGCAAACGTCGATCACACCCTTGAGGTTCTCCAGGTGAAACGATTTGTGGATGTTCGGCTTGCGTAGATCGCAGTCGACGATGACGACCTTCTCACCGTGGGCGGCGAAAGTTAGGGCGAGATTCGTCGTGGTGAAGGACTTGCCTTCGCCGGGGATGGTGCTCGTGACGAGAATGGCCTGGGCGCGCTTGCTCTCGTCCTTGAGGCGGAGGCTGGAGTGCAGGGTGAGGAAGGATTCCACGACCTGCTTGTCCTGGTTGTTAACCACGATCTGCGCCTTCTCGGGCTGGTCGAGCCGCTTGATCTCGGGCACGATGCCGATCAGCGGCAGGCCCACCACCGACTCGATGTCGAAGGAACTCTTCACGCGGTCGTCGATGAAGGCCACGAAGAAGGCGAAGGCCGTGCCGAGCGCCAGGCCGCCGAGGAAGCCGAGGGCCAGGTTAAGTGGGATGTTGGGCGAGACCGGCTTGAGCGCCGGGGCGGCCCGGTCGACGACTCGCGCGCTTTGGGTCTCGATGGTGCTGCTCATCGAGGTCTCGCGCATGCGGCCGAGGATGTTGTTCAGCAGATGCTCGTTGATCTCAAGATCGCGGCTGAGATTGGAATACTCGACCGCGTAACGGTCGAGTTCGAGCGACTCGCTTTCCTGGCGGGTGAGGTTGGCGCGCGCCTCCTCGTCGTTGCGCTTGGCGGTCTGGAAGTCGGCCTCGAAGGTGGCGGCGGTCGAATCGATGGCGCGGCTGAGCTCCCGATCGGTCTGGGCGAGCGAGTTCGCGGCCTCGATCATCTTGGGGTGCTTGTCCCGGTAGTGCTCGCGCAACTGGGCGATGACGATCTTCTGGGCCGACACCTGCTGCACCAGCTGGGTGATCAACGACTGGCTGGAGACGAAGGGCAGGTCCAGCAGCAGGGCCGGCGTGGCCTTGCGCTCCTGCACCTGGCGCCAGCGGATCTCCGCCTCGTTGAGCCGGGAGGTGGTCTGGGTGACGTAGGCGTTCAGGGCCTTGAGTTTCTCCGTGACGATGTCCTTGCGCTGGTCGAGCGAGACCATCTTGTTTTTCTCGCGATAGGCCTGGAGGCTGTTCGCAAGTTCCTCGACCTTCTTTTTCTGCTGTTCGGCGCGCTCCTTCAGGTCGTCGACCGCCTTCATCGAGTCCTCGATGCGGAGCCGCGAGTTGTAGGCGATGTATTCGTCGATGAAGAGATTGGCGACCTTGGCGGCAATATGCCGGTCGGGGTGGTTGTATTGGACCTGCAGCACGAGGCTGAGGCGCACCGGCACGATCTTGCGGTTCTTGTAGATGATTTCCGCGGGGGTGACGGGCACCGCCGTGGTGTCCTTGCGGTAGGGTGCCATGAATGATTTCAGGTCCTCGCCGGTGAGCCGGTCGGCGACGCGCTGGATGATCGCGAAGCTTTCCAGCACCTTCACCTGCGTGTTAAGGTCCTCCGCGGAGCGGATTTCATTGTCCACCACGCCCTGCACCTGCATCACCACCGGGTCGCGACGGAAGACCTGCACGCTCGCGACGGACTGGTATTCCGGGACCCGGGTGAAAGTGAAGATCGTCGCCGCGGAGAAAACCAGGGTGAAAACGAGCACGATATACCACATCCGCTCGCGCAGGATGAGCATGTAGTCCTGCATGCTGCGTTGCATCTGGTTGTCGCCGTGGCCCGGCGAGCCGTAGCCGCTGTAGCTCGTGCCATAGTAGGTATACGGATAGGCCTCACCGGAACCCGGTGCCTTGTCCGCCTTGGGCGCTGTATCCATGTTGCTCAAATTCAAAGAAGCCGCTCGGGCACGAAGACGACGTCGCCCTTCAGCAGCAGCCATTGCTCGCCGGAGGCGCCCTTCATCAGGTCGTCCACATTAATGGTGAAATTCTCGGTCTTGCCCTCGGCGCTGGTGCGGGTCAGCCGCACGCGCTTCAGGTCGGCGATGCGCGACTGGCCGCCGGCCCGGGCGATGGCCTCGACCAGGCCCATCTTTTGCTCGGGAGGAAACACCACGGCCCCGGGCTGGTTGACCGCTCCGACCACCTGCACCGTGCGCTGGCTGTATTCCAGCACGGTCAGGTTGACCTGCGGGTTCACGAGGTAGTCCTTGTCATACAGGCTGCGGATGACCTCCTCCGTCTGCCGGACCGTGCGGCCCCGCAGATCGATCGTGCCGATAAGCGGCAGGGTGATGGTGTATTCCTGGGTGATGCGCACCTCGCGCAGCAGATCCGGCTCCTGGAAAATCAGCACCCGGATCAGGTCGGAGGGCTGCAGGACATAGTCGGTCGCTGCGGCCGGGGTGGAGGATGGGTTGGCCGAGGCGACCGCCCCGGCGGCCCAAAGCGCGCCGCAGAGGGCCATCGAGAGGAGCGGAAGCCGCCAGGTAAGTCGTGAACGCATGGAACTCAGGAATAAAAAACGGAAGAAGATCTGCGACCTTCTTCCGTTCGCAAGCCGGGAAATTTGCTCAATAACGGACGTTGGCGCCGATGCTGAATACGTTGTTGGTGAACTTCGCCGACGCCACAGTCGAGTCGTTGTTGCGGTAGGTGTAGGAGGCGCCGAAGTTCAGAACTGCATTGTAAACATAGGTTACCGCCGCCTGGCCTTGCAGATAGTGGTCCGTGCGCGTGGGGTATTCGAAGTTCTGGTAGCTGAGCCCCCAGTTCGCATACCATTGCTCGGTCAACTTGTTGTTCACGCTGAAACCGAGCGTGAGCTGCTTCGTGGAGTCGCCGAAACCAGAGCTGCCGAAATCGTTGCTGAAGTAGATGCGGGCATCGGTTTTTTCGGTGAAAAGGAACTTCAGGTCGCTGTCGAAGCTCAGCAGGTCCTGGCTGCCGCCCCCGTTAAATGAACGGCGCGTATAGCCAAAACGCACCTGGCCAGTCAGCTTGGGGGTGAATTCACCGCGTGCACCAATGTTGAGGGTGTTGTCGGTGGAGTCCAAGGCGGCTCCGCTCAGGCTGGTGTTCCGGTAGCGGTAGCCTAGACTCCAGTCCAGCTTCGGATTGGACTTGAAGTAGACGTCGACCGGGATGGTCCAGATGCTGCTGTCGGTGTAGGTGACCGGGCCGTAGTCCGTGCGGTCGTAGGTGAGGCCGACCCCGATGGTGCTTTTCTCGGTGAGAGTGAACTCCGTCTTGCCTGCCAAGTCGGTCAGGTTCCGGTGAACAATGCTGCCGACCGGGTTGATGTTATTATCGTTCTGGGCGACCTGGGCATAGCTGGCATTAAAATCGGCCTTGGTCACGCCGTTGCTGAACGCCGAATTGACGCCGACATTAGCGAGTTGGGTGTTCTGGTTGGTATCGCTGCCGTAACGACGAATCTCCTCCTTGTAGAACACGTTGCCCGTGGTCTGTGAGCCTTTGCCAAACACCAGATCGACCCCGGGGGTGAAGCTGTAGATGGTGTCGCTCTTCTGGTTCGCGCTGTTCAAGAAGATGTTGTCGTCAGACTGAATGGTGCCGGCAGCCGTGACAAACAGCTCCGCGTTGTCGCCGACCGCCATAAACGGGGCGGCTTGGGCAGTAAGGCCCAAGCAGGCAGAAAACAGGGCGGTGCGAATGGTGGATTGGTTCAGATTCATAGTCGAGCTCCCCAAAGGGAGTCTTTGCTCAGTTTACGGTTAGATCGTCGCAGCGAACTGCAAATCACTTTCTTGTTCAAGCCTATACTATGCCATTTTAAAAAAGCAAATGGCCCGGATTGGCTGATGTGAAGATTGATTTTCAGCCATCAAAAGTCACCGGATATAACCTCCATTAACGGGCTAGGAACTCTGTCAGCCATACCGCCATTCCCCTGAGCCTGATTTTACATAATCGCCGGAGCCGACTTGCCGGACTGATTTTCGCCGTGAGCGCGGGAGCGTGGCTCCTTCTGGCTTTTGGCGCATGGCTTTTTGTCAAATACCACCGGGACTTCCCCGACGTGCAATATGTCGACCTGCTGTGGCCCGGGCGCTGGGCTCAATACCGGATAAACCAGGGCAACCATTACATCGCGCAAAGTGAGATCCTGCTCCAACGGGGCGAATACGCGCTCGCTTTGCACAAGCTGCGTGTCGGTCTCGGCAAGGCGCCGGCCAATGCGCACGGGCGCCGGCTGCTCGCCCAGATATACCTTGCCTACCGGCGGCCGGACCTGGCTAGGGAGGTGCTGCTTGAAGGATTGCCCTATCTGGCAGACGACCTGATGTATTTGCAGACCACCCTGGCCTTCCTGCTTGAGTTTCAGGAGGACGCCAAATTGCTCGAGGTCACCAACCGATTGTTGACCGCTCCGGCCGGCTCCGCCACCCGGCCGGTCATCGCCACCTTCGCTGCCACCGCTGAGTTCTACCGTGGCAGCTATGACGCGGCGGAGGAACTCCTCGAATGCCACCACTTGCACGAGACCGCCGATGGTGCCGTCTTGCTGGCGCGCATTGCCTGGGAACAGGGCTTTCCCGAACTGGCCCTCTTCCGCTTGAAGCAGCACCTGGCGCATCATCCCCGGGACGACGGCGCCCGCGCGCTGCTGGCCGGTTATTACCAGTCGCTGGGGCGCATCAGTAAATGGGAGTCCACCTTCGTCGAGCGCGTAACCGGCGACCCGCTCGCGCCGGCCCCGCGCGTGGCTTACCTCCAGCTCCATCACCGGCGGGGCGACGAATCCCGGCTGGAGCACGAGACCACCATTTTCCTGCAGCAATTCGCGCAAGATCCCTCCGCCTTGTTGCTTCTCGCCACCTTTGCCGCCAACGCCGGCCGGCCCGCTCTGGCCGGTCGCGTGCAGCAGGCCCTCGCCCCCTACCCTGAAAACGCCGACTCCGCCGCTCTCCTAGTCGCCGAGGCGCACCTCGTCGCCGGCGAATACCAGACGGCCCTCGACCTCATTGCCGGCTCCACCCGCGAATACCCCGAGTGGGTCGGCCAGTTCGTCCCGGCCGTCAGCGGCCTGCACGTGGTCGCCCTGAGCGGACTCGGCCGGCTGGACGAAGCCCGCCTCTGCCTCGACCACCTGCTCGCCCGGCAGAATCTCCGGGCCGAAAGCCTGGTTGCCGTGGCCGGTCGCCTTTCCGCCCTCGGCGCCCGCGACCTGGCGCTCTCGGCTCTGGGCAGGGCGGTCGAGATCGACCCGCTCAACCAAGCCGCACTGGCCAGCCTCATCCGCCTTGAGCTCGATACCGGCGCTGTCGTTCGCCTGCCCGCCTACCTTGGGCAATTCCTCCGCACCCGCCAGCCTTCGCGCGAAATCCTCTCCCAGGCCCGCGCCACCCTCGGCAGCGACCGGCATCTGCTGTTGCCCGGGCAAGCGGATCTGCTCGCCTCGTTGCAAACGGCGCTCGCTCGCCACCCGCCCTAACCGCGGAGCACTTCCGCCAGGGCGGTCAGCAACCGCTCATTCTGCGCGCGGGTGCCCACGGTGATCCGCAGCCATTCCGGCAGGCCATAGGGCTTCACCGGCCGCGTAATCAGCCCGCGCTGCTGCAACGCGGCGAAGACCGTGGCGCCATCGCCCACCTTCACCAGGAGAAAATTTCCCCCGCCGGGCACGAAGACCAGCCCGAGCTTTCGGAAACCTTCGCACAGCAAGGTCCGGCCCGCCGCATTCTCACGTCGGCATTTTTCCACGAATTCATGGTCGTCGAGCGCTGCGATCGCCGCCGCGACCGCGATGCCGTTAACGTTGAACGGCTGCCGCGCGCGTTGCACGATCGCGATCAGCTCCGGCGCGGCGTAACCATAGCCGACACGCAGCGCCGCCAGCCCGTAGATTTTCGAGAAGGTCCGCAGGCCGATCACCTTGCATCCCTCGGCGATCAGCGGCCGCAGGTCGATCGCCTCGTCCAGATACTCGGCATAGGCCTCGTCGAGCACGAGGATGACGTTCGGCGGCAACCCGTGCGCCAGTGCGGTGATTTCCGCCGCAGTGTTGACCGCACCTACCGGGTTGCTCGGGCTCGCCAGAAACATCAGCCGTGTGCGCGGCGTGACGGCCGCGGCGAGGAGCCTGAGGTCCTGCCGCATGTCGACCAGCGGCACCTCCACCGGCGTTGCGCTGAACATCAGCGTGACCAGCTTGTAGACGATGAAGGACGACTGGTGCATCACGCACTCGAGGCCCGGTGCGAGGAACGCGTGGCCGAGCAGCTCGAGCAGCTCGTTCGAGCCGTCACCGATGATGAATTGATCCATGCCGAGACCCCACTTGGTCGCCAGTTTCTGGCGCAGTGCATAGTAGCCGCCGTCGGGATAAAGGTTCGCCTCACGCAGCGCCCGTTCCGCCGCCGCCAGCGCCTTGGGCGATGGCCCGAAGGGGTTCTCGTTCGACGCGAGCTTGACGATGCCCGCCGGGTCCAGCCCGAGCTCGCGCGCCACCTGATCGATCGGCTTGCCGGGCTCATATACCGGCTGCGTCAGAATCCCCTTGTTGGCGAGTTCGGCAAACGTCATGCGGCCAGCCCACCGCGTGGCGGGCGCCGGTTCAAATCAAAAGCGGCCGCCCGCTCAGGTCCGGCTCGGCACGCGCACCCATTTCATTCCGGCCGCCTCGGCCGCCTGGATGCCCGGCACCGCATCCTCGAACACGAGGCACCTGGCGGGTGGCACGCCCATCTTCTTCGCCGCAAGCAGGAACATGTCCGGCGCCGGCTTGCCGTGCGCCACATCTTCCGGGGTCACCACCACCGGGAACAGCGCCCGCAGGTGCATCAACTCCAGCGTGTGGCGCACGATGTCGCGCGGTCCGCCCGAGGCCACGCTCACCGGCGACCCGTGCGCGGCAGCCTTCCGCGCGAAAGCCACCACCGCCTCGATCAGCTTCATTTCCGATTTGAGCTCGAGGAACAGCGCTTCTTTTTGGTGGAAGACCTTCTCCACATCTAGCGTGAGCCCATAGTGGTTCGCAAAAACTTTCGCCACGCCGCGCGTGGGCACGCCGCCAAGCGAATAGAACAGGTCCTCGCTCAGCTCCTCCTTCAGGCCGGCGTGCTGCATCGCGCGGTTCCAAGCGCGGTAGTGCAGCGGCATGGTGTCCACCAGTGTGCCGTCCAAGTCGAAGATGTAGCCGGCGAAATCACCGGCGGGAATGTCGAGTTTCATCAGTGCCGGCCAGCGAAGCGCCCGCCCCGCCCCGCGCAACGCCAAACGTTGCGTCTGCGGCTGCCGGGGTTCAGCAACATGCCCGGCTTCCGGTCGGGTCGACGCAACAGCTGCCGGCTTCGGCCGGTGCGGGTTCTCCGCCACAGCCACAGCTCTCCTCGATGCCGCACTTCTCCCTAGCGAGACAGTCGGTGTGCTTTAGACCCAGCTGTAGAGTCAGGACATCGCCGACCAAACCGGCGCCGGTCAAGGGAAACTGCGAAACCAAGCCGTCCTCATATTCCACTTCCACCGCCAGCTCGTCGGTGGGCCGGAAGGCGTCCGCAAATCCGAGGATTTGCGCCAATTTACCGGCCGCCAGCCGGTGGCCGTCATCGATGGATGATCCCACGAAGGTCTGTAGCACGCAGGATTCGGTGGTGTGGAAAGTGCCGCCACAATCGACAAACTTTTTCACAACGTGCCCGACCTCGGTCACGTGGTCGTGGGCCGGCACGAGCCGGCCGTCCGGCAGGGCGATCGCCAGATTGAGCTCGGGGCGCTTTTGCAGGCAGGATTTCAGTTCCTTCAGGTTCATGGCATGGGTTGGTTTTGAAAACACCTACCGTTTCAGGCCGGCCTCGCCCGCGAGCCCGAATTGCTCGCCAACCTGCCGGACCGCGACGGCATCAAGCAACCGGTCGTCGGGAAACGCGCAGAAGAGCTCCACGCGCCGGGCGATCTGCGAGGCCACGTTGATGAAGAACTGGTATTTCTCGTCCTCCGTGCCCGTCGCGGTCGCCGGGTCGGGCGAGCTCCAGTGCGCGATCATGGGCTGGCCCGGCCAGACCGGGCAGGCTTCCTTCGCATTGTCGCACACGGTGATGACAAAATCGAACTTCACGTCCTTGAACTCGTCCCACGACTTGGAGCGGGCGGCGCTGGCATCGATGCCGTATTTCTCGCGGAGCGTGCGCCCGGCCAGGGGATTTACCCGGCCCGTCGGATGCGAGCCCGCACTGTGCACATCGAAACGGCCCTTGCCCTTCTCGCGGAGCAGGTATTCGCCGAGGACGCTGCGCGCCGAGTTGCCCGTGCACAGAATGAGGACCTTGTAGGGAGTCTTGGCGGTCATGGCAGATTCAGCTGCAGCCGCACGGGCTGGTCTCGGCAAACTTGGGCGCCAGCTTCTTCAGCCGCGCCAGGTCGCGCTGAAACACCGGGTCCTCCTGAGCGCAGTCCTGCAGGCAGGCCAGGTTGGCCTTCAACTCACGGGACGGCCTGGCCGGCAGCTCGTAGATCATCCAGTTGCCCTGGCGCTCAACCTTGACGAGGCCGCGCGCGCGAAGGTAGGCTAGGTGCTTGGAGATCTTCACCTGCGGTTCGTCGAGGATCTCCTGGAAGTGGCAGACGCACAGCGAGCCCTGCGCCAGCACGTTCAGCAGGCGCAGCCGCGTGGGATCGCAGAGGCATTCGTAGATTTGGACTAGCTCCATGCCGAATCTATATGCCTATAAAGGAATATAGTTCAACCGAAAAAGCCTCCCCTCCGGGAGATCTGTCTTTATCGCCGGCCGCCGCGCATCAGGCGGCTCTTCGGCTTCTCGGGTGCGGCCTGGGGCATGCCGCCGCCGTCAAAAATGCCCGAGTAGGTGTAGTTGAAGCCCTCGACCTTCTTCCACTCGATGCTCTGGCCGATGAACCGCTCGATGCTGCGCGCGTCGCGCCAGGTTTCCTCGGTCACGAGCGTAAAGGCGTCGCCGGTCTTC
>Ga0207157_1022_pt1 | contig 16957 bp, 16 predicted proteins | sample Alteio_BWMinHeat_25_FD_153508 | JGI IMG/M metagenome (GOLD analysis project Ga0207157, IMG submission 153508) | Enriched cells from forest soil in Barre Woods Harvard Forest LTER site, Petersham, Massachusetts, United States -... | ecosystem: Environmental > Terrestrial > Soil > Temperate forest >...
GATTTCGTACCGGCTATTATATAAGAGTTGGCAGGGAAGGGAGCTGGAGATTTCAACGACGTTTGTCTTTGATGAAAAGGGAGGTCTCCTCATCTTCTGTCGGGATATCACGGAGATCAAGCGGTTGCAACAGGAGGCCTCTCGGAGCGAGAAGATCAAAGAGTTGGGAGCTTTAACGGCAAGCGTAGTGCATGAGATCCGCAACCCTTTGGGGGGGGTCCGGGGGTTTGCGATGTTGTTGTATCGGGACCTGGCACACCAGCCCCACTTGCAGGAAATGGTTGCATCGATCATTGAGGGAACGAAGGGGATGGATCGACTCGTGAACCGGGTGCTCCACTATGCCCGCCCGATCGAAATGAGGCTTGGCTCCGTCGAACTGGGACATTATCTCAGGCAGTTTGGCAAGTTTTTGCGGGTCGATCCGGCATTTCCCAAAGAGGTAAAATTGATGCTCCATATTCCAGATGATCCGATTCTCGTGCCGATCGACGCAGAGCTTCTCAAATCAGCTCTTCTCAACCTGTCGTTCAATGCACTCCAAGCAATGCCACAGGGAGGCACTTTGACGATCGCCCTCTTAAAGACGGAAACCTCGTGTGAAATCACTCTTGCCGACACAGGAACCGGGATGAGCGAGGAGCAAAGAGAGGCGCTTTTCACTCCGTTTTTCACGACAAAGCAGAAGGGAAACGGCTTAGGGTTAGTCGAGACGAAAAAAATCGTGGAAGGACACGGAGGCAATATCGAGGTGCGCTCCTCGCTCGGCAAGGGAACGACCTTTGTTTTGACACTGCCACTGAGAAGGGTCCATGATTGAGAGGGTGTTGGTTGCCGACGATGAGCCGCTCATGCTTCGCTTTATCGCCGAAACACTCAGGCGCCTGGGCAAAGAGGTGGTGGCAGTAGAAGATGGGGCGGCGGCAACCGAAAAGCTCCAGCAGGAGAGCTTCGACTTGGTGATCAGCGACATGAAGATGCCGCTCAAGGGAGGGTTCGAGGTCTTGGCAGCTGCGAAATGCCCGGTCATCTTGGCAACTGCCTACGGCACCATTGAAACCGCTGTGGAGGCGATGAAGCGGGGCGCCTTCAACTACCTGATCAAACCCTTTTCACCGGAAGCGCTCGAGACGGCTCTGCAAAAAGTCGAAGAGCATATGGCGCTGTTGCAGGAAAATCTCTTCTACAAAGAAGAAACAGCTCGATCCAAATGTCCCGAACTCATCGCTGCAAGCGCTTCCGTGAAAAAGATTTTGCAAGATGTGGAAAAAATCGCCAAATCCCAGGCGAGCGTCTTTATTTCTGGAGAATCAGGGACGGGAAAAGAGGTGATCGCTGCGGCGATCCACCGCCTCTCTACCCGCGCAGCTGCTCCTTTTGTCAAGGTAAATTGCGCCGCGATTCCAGAAACTCTGCTGGAGTCGGAATTCTTCGGCCATGAGCGGGGGGCCTTCACGGGGGCTCTGCTGCGCAAAATCGGCCGGTTCGAGCTCGCAGACAAGGGAACTTTGCTCCTCGATGAAGTAACCGAGATCCCCCTCCAGCTGCAACCCAAATTGCTGCGGGCTATCCAGGAGCTAGAGTTTGAACGAGTGGGCGGAATGAAGCCGATCCGGGTAAACATCCGCTTTCTCGCCACGTCCAACCGAAACATGCAAGAAGCGATCGAATCGAGAGTTTTCCGAGAAGATCTCTTCTACCGCCTCAACGTCGTACCGATCCAGATTCCGCCTCTCAGGCAAAGAGTCGAAGACATTTTGCCTCTGGCTCATTATTTCCTGGAGAAATTTTGCTCAGAAAACCACAAACCGCGCAAATCGCTGAGCGCACAAGCTGTGCAGAAACTGATGGCCTACCACTGGCCCGGCAATGTGAGAGAGCTCGCAAATATCATCGAAAGAACTGTCGTCCTCGACTTCGACCCTCTCATTGATGCCGAGCATCTCTACTTAGACTCTCCTGCAAAAAGCGGCATAGTCGTCGGCACTACCTTGCATCAGCTCGAAAAAAAACTCATTCTAGAAACTCTGGAAGCTCACCATCAGAATCGGACCAAAACGGCTGCGATACTCGGGATCAGTGTCCGAACGCTCCGGAACAAGTTGCATGAATATGGCGTGCTTCCGACAGAGGACTCGTAATACCACTGAGGGAATTGCAAAGCCCCGACGAAGGAGGGGTTTTGAAAAAGAATAACGCCCCCGGACCCGCATTTTGAGCGGAGCTCAAAACCCGAAAGAAGAATAGAAAATTTCTAAGCTCGCTTAGAAATTTTCTATTCTTCTTTCGGGTTGTTTGCGGCTTTCGCCGCAAACGCGGGTCCTTTCTCGAACATGAGCCGATACCTACGCGCTTGGTTATAAAACAGCTCCCACTTCTCTTCCTTGTCTCCGAAGAGTTTTTGGGCATCGTAGAACAGGTAGGGATAAGCCATCTCTTCTAACAGATCGAGCTCAGCTAGTGCCCGCCTCCCCTCGCTGGTATCTTTCGCGAGAATTTCTAGATGGCCAATGATCCGATCGAGGCTCTGCTTGAGCTCTTCCATCTTCGAATGAATGGTCTCAGCAGCGTGAGCGGGCATTGGAGAGGCAAAAATCTTTTCGTGTACACGTTGTTCCAAGTCAAGTTTTTGGGTACAATAGCGCGCGAGCACTTCTTCGAGTGGCTGGTAGGGAATGTGTTTGAAGCCGATCCCCCCCTCGCTCGTATTGATGAACGTTGTCTTCGGGTGTTTCTTCGCAAAATGGGAGAGGCAGTTCGACTCCATTACCCAGCGCACAGCTGTATAGACGGGACGCCCTAACCGATCTTTTCTCTTATAAAGATGGTCAGATGCCCCTTTTTCCGTTTGGAGCTGCGCGAAGGGTACTTCTTCTGCGACGCCGGGAGAGTAGCGCTTTTGGTCCGTGTAGGCGAGATCGACGCCACTCAAGAAAATCGGGTCTGCCCCGAGAAACTGGGCCCAGGCGAGGCAAATGGCTGTGACTGACATCGTCTCTCCGGTGAGATGGTCTCCGAGTAGGCGCTCTTTTAATCCCAAGACCTCTTCAATCCAGAGCTCCATCATCCCTCCAATCCCTGTCCGCATGTAGCCAAAAGGGCCGTTGCAGGTTTGAAAAATCTGGGGAAATACACGAGTCGAATAAAGAAGGGGCGTTTCAAAGGCGAAACTATTTTGGAACCGAAGGTATTCTTCGATGTTGGGATCAATAGCCATCCCAAAATGGGGGATAATCCCCTGCGAGCTCAAGGCGGCGAGGGTAGATCCCCCTCCCATGATGAGGAGCTGGTCTTGGTATTTGCGCAAAAGGGGGATCGCCGCTTGGAGCGAAGGGCCGGCTCCGCAGACAATGGCGGGCACTTTGGGGAAAGTTCCCTTCATCCCGTTGGCATAAAAAGAGCGGGGCAAGTGTTTGAGGTTCTGGACAAAATTCTGAAAGGGTTGGTAGCCATGGAGGCGATCGAGGTGGATCCCGTGGGCAAGCGTCGTTTTGCGAAGCAAGGTGAGGCGCAAAGAGCGGAACCTCCGCGTGCTCCGAGAGGGAAGAGCGAGCACTTCGACTTTGCGGATGGGAAACTTCTCGGCAATCGCTGTGAGCTCTTTCGCCCGAAGCCGCCCTGAAGAGAACAGCTCAATGAACACTTGCTCGTCAGACAAAAGTTTTTTCGTCCCCTCTTGTTCCAGCAAAAAAGCAAGGTAGCCCGGCTCATCTTCTAAAAAAACGAGCTGCCTCTTTTTTTCCTCATGAAGCCAAGCAGAGAGTTGTTCATATACGCGCCCGTCCCCTATTCCATACACGTACAAAAGCTCTACACCTTGCAAAGCCACTTCTCCCAAAACCTCATACACAGGCTCGAGCGCCTCCCAGGTACCTGCCAGAAGACCGAGCCGGGGAAAGCGCTCCATGAGAAGCCCTGCATGTTCAGAGTACATCTTTTTTTCCCTCTTCGTCCCAGATCTGATCCTCTACTCGTCTTCCTTTTTCAAAGCAGCACTTTCTCTTCACCATTCCGTTTGGCCAATACAAAATCACCTCTCCATCCAGCTCTCCTTCCGCGTAATGAATCACAGTTTTCAAAGTCCCATCTTCATAAAAATATTCTCTCTTTGCCAGTTGAATCCGAGCATAAAGAGCCCCGCCCGGATAACGACGTTCATCGCAAGACATCGAGATGTTCCCCTCTCACTTGCTCCAAGAAAAGGGTTCGGTGAATCTCGAGATCCCCTTTTCCTTCAAAAATCGGCCGCCAAACTTCCCACAATGTCTCAAACTCCCTCTCCTCTCCTGCTTCCAATTTCTCTCTCCACTCTTCCCACCGCGTGTCCTCTCTCGCTGGAAGTGCTTCTACTGCCTTTCTCACTTGCTCTCTCAACCCCTCTCTTTTCGGCAACTCGATCTCTGCCAGCCTCTTCACCGTCCATCCCAAAGAGAGTCCTTCTCCACACCCGTCTAGAAACGTTTTTTCTGCATGTTCTTGCGCCAGTTTTTCCATCCACTGAGCCCCCATCAGCCAGTCGGGTTGCGTCGTTACTTTCCTCCCCTTTCTGTCTAATGCCTCAACCTGTCCCGCTCCCGAGCCAGTTGCAAGAGTCGCTTGCCCTGTTAAACCGGTGCTTTTGGCGCCATTTGACCCGTTGTCTCCTCGCCTTACCTTTGGCAGGGCTTCGTCGACAAGTGACGAGCCAGCTTGCTTGCTCTGACAACTGGCGCCAAAATCATCCAGTTTTCCAGGGCAAGCGACTCTTGCAACTGGCTCTCCGTGACAAAAATCCATTCCCACTGCGATGATGGGGTTACACCCCCACAATGTAGCCAACGCGGCGATGAAATTCCCCACAGTCCAGCCACCGTCAAACCCTTGAGTCTCCCCTTCCAGCCAACGGAGAAACGAAAAGTGGGTTTCGGGAGCGCGGATAAGAGGGCCATGAACCTTTGACAAGACGGCGGGGTTCAGCCGACTTTGAAAGCAAAAAGGGATGTGAGAGGCGGGGATTTTTTTGATGGGGCCCTCTTTGTCGATCGCGGCCGCGAAGTGAGGCTCAACATCGATCCGGTCAAGGGCTCTTCCTCCTGCAAAAATGAGTGCCTTATCGGCAAAAGAGTCGAGTTTGGGAAGAGAAGGGCCCGCTCCGACGATGATGGCGGGAATGTTGGAGAAAGCTCCTGCGAGAGAGAGGGCGGATCTGGTTTTCCGGTTGCGGGATAAAAGAGCGTTTTTGACAGCGCCTGTTCCATAATCAGCTGCATCGGAGAGGAGGAGCTTCGCAGCCAGGTGGGCTGTCCCGAAGACCTTTTTGAAGAGGGAGAGGTAGCGATAGGAGCCTTTCGTCTCCACAATTTGCACCTCTTCCAGCACTGTTTCCCATGCGAGCTGCCTCGCAACGATTTCGATTTGGATGGGAGTGTGGAGAACAAAACTCCGGACTCCCGGAGGCAAGAGGGTCTCCTCTTCGAGGAGAACAACCGGATTTTTTTTTAAAAATTTCGGGTCCCACCCGTACATCAAAAGCATACTTTACTCAGTAATTCATCAAATCTCGGCAAAAATGGGACCGATGTGAGCTTTCCCTGTTCAGACCAGAGAGTCTCGATTTTGTCGCCACTGACCAGGCAAAGAAAGGGCGCCCCGATCGAGCTGTTGTAACCCAGAGCTTGCTGGGCCGCATTTGTTAAGAGATGCGCTTTGCACTCAACCAGGAGAAGAGGGCGAAGAGTTTCTTTCGCTTTTGCATAGCAGACGAGATCAAATCTTCTACCTGTGGGGAGGTCTTTTTCTACTGCCATGAGTCCTTTTGGATAGCCGAGTTCTCCGATCATTTTTTGGATGAGTCGCTGGCGAACCTGCTCTTCAGGCGTCGCCTTGACCCAACGGGAGCGGATCGGATCCCAGATCATGCTTGGATCTGGACGATTCCATAGTTCCGATCATCGCGCCGATAAATCAGCTTAAGCTTCTGATCTTCTTCGGAGCGGAAAATGAGGAAAGGCTCCTCAGTGATCTCCATCTTCATCACCGCCTCATCTTGCGTGAGGCTCTTGAGCTTCATCGTCTCTTTGGCAACGACTTTGTGAAGAGTGTATTTCTCCCGTTCGAGCCGCGCTGTCTCAGCTTCGATGTCGTCGTTGATCGCCTTGAGATCGTCTAGAAGAGGCTGGATCACATTGACATGGATGTCCACCGTGGTGAGGTCCTTCATTCGGTGAGACTGGAGTTTTGTCTTGTATTTGCGGATGAGCCGCAGAAGCCGATCGGCAGCCTTATCGATCGCCGAATACATATTCTCGGTGCTCGCTTGGACTTTGATGTGGAAGTGGATGAAGTTCATCAAAATCGCACACGATTGCTCCAACTTTTGCGCATCGAGTGTGACGATTACATCGATGATGTGATCAGCAACCCGCTCGATCTTATTCAACTTTTCAAAAACATAGTTGCGGATCCCGTCGGTAATCTGGAAATGCTTGCCTACGATTGAGATGTTGTAGGGCTGTCCCTCGAACTTCGCAGATTTTATCTTTTCTTTCCCCATAACGCGCCTCTTGATTTCGCAATTGTACCAAGAGCCAGTTGTAAAAGTCCATTGCCCTGTTAAGCCGGCGCTAAAAGGGCCGGCTTAACAGGGCAATGGACTTTTACAACTGGCTCCCAATCTAGTATATTTGAGCCCATGGAAAAAAACCATGGGATCCTCCTCAGCGCACTTCCCTATCTCGGTAGAAAAAAAATCTTAAAAGTCTTTACCAGCGAAGCAGGCCTCATCTCCCTCATCGTCAATTCGCCCAAACTCACCTCCCTCAGCGCCCCCTTCTGTGCAGCCGAGTGGATTTACCGGAAACCCCAGAAGGAGCTCGCCTCTCTCTCCGATGGGACGCTCTTGGACGGATTTGTGGAGCTCCGCAGCTCGTATGAAAAAATATCGGCCGCAGGTGCCATCGCAAACGATCTTCTCAGATCCCAACTTCCCTGCAAACCCACTCCCCTCCTCTACGAGCTTCTGTTCGCCTACTTCCGCAAACTCGGAACTTCCCTCAATCCCGAAGCCCTTGCCACTAGTTTCCGCCTCAAGCTCCTCATCCACGACGGCCTCCTCCGCTTCACTTCTCATTGCACCCTGTGCAACCAAAGCCCCCTCTCCCTTCGGGAAGGAGAAGGGTACTGTGCAGGACACGGAACCGGAGGCGTTTTTTTTACTTCCGAAGAGTGGGACAAGTTGTTGCTTCTCGCCTATAGCAAGCAGTTTTCGATTCTTGAACAAGTGAGGGTGTCAGATGCGGTCTTGGAGAAGACAAAAACGTTTTTCCAAGAACGAATTGTGTAAAAAAAAGATCCTGTTCAGATGCGGTCTTGGAGAAGACAAAAACGTTTTTCCAAGAACGAATTGTGTAAAAAAAAGATCCTGTTCAGATGCGGTCTTGGAGAAGACAAAAACGTTTTTCCAAGAACGAATTGTGTAAAAAAAAGATCCTGTTCAGATGCGGTCTTGGAGAAGACAAAAACGTTTTTCCAAGAACGAATTGTGTAAAAAAAAGATCCTGTTCAGATGCGGTCTTGGAGAAGACAAAAACGTTTTTCCAAGAACGAATTGTGTAAAAAAAAGATCCTGTATAGACTGATTTTTCTTCAACTTTTAGGAGCCACAATGATTTGCACAAATTCCCTTCGAAGCCCTGCACCCGATCAGCTCCGACGCATACCCGAATATGCGCCAGAGACAATCGGAGCTACCGCCGTTCCCGTTCTCGGAGAACTCATTCAGGCCAATCAGGAAATCTCACTCCGGACCAAAATCACCGATATGCTCAACACAATTTTTCCCAACACACGACCTTTCAATGCCGCTCAGCTCGATGCGTTGATTTCTGTGAAAAATTCCTATAAAATAGCAGGCGTTGTGCGCGACCTAGTCGAGTGCGCTCTGCTTGTGGGCTGGATCGCTTTCAGAGTATTCGATATGAAAACTCGGGTCTTCCTCTGTTTGGTCGTATCCGTAACGTACGGCTTAGAAATCACCTCTACTCTTCTCCGAATTACACACAACAACCAAATCCGACGAGAACTCCAGCAGAGCGGTTCCCTTCCCCATCTCTCTGGAGTGCAATAATACCATTGAGGGAATTGCAAAGCCCCGACGAAGGGGGGGGGGTGCAATTCCCTCAGTGGTATAAAGCGCACCGAAAGGGATTCGAACCCCTAACCCCTTGGTCCGAAGCCAAGTGCTCTATCCGTTGAGCTATCGGTGCAAAGAGAAGAATGCGAAAGGGGGGACTCGAACCCCCACGAGAGTGAACCCGCTACCACCTCAAGGTAGTGCGTCTGCCAATTCCGCCACTTTCGCCTAGGATGAAATAGAAACTATACTGAAAAGCCGAGTTATTCCCAAGCGCTAAATGATTCCAGAGCCATTCCCGCTATCGCGAGAATGGGAAAACGCTCACTGAGAGGACCCGTGTTTGCGGCCAAAGGCCGTAAACACCCTGAAAGGCAAAGGTTCTTTTGCATGAGCCCGTGCAAAAGCCTCTATTCTAAAACGGCCGGGCTCATGCAAAAGAACCTTTGCCTTTCAGGGTTTTGAGCTTCGCTCAAAAACGGGTCCGGTGCCCCTGTTATAAACCAAATCTTTAAACTCTCGGGTGTGACAGAGAGAATCAAAGCACTGCCTAATTTTTTATACACAAAGAAAACGCAAGACTTTATTTAATATTGAATCGAATATAGCAATCTAATATAATTGTTAAAAACAAGGTGATTATGAGTAATGTAAAACCAGTTCTAGACATTAGCCAAAATGGGCTCGACATCGATTTTTCTAAGATAAATAGAGATACCCTCACACCCATGGGAATCAAAGTAAATGAGTTAATGCTTCAGTATATCCAAGCAGCGACAGTAGCGGAAAAGGCAAAAGATCAGATAAGGACAGAAATCCATCGTGCATATCCGAACGCAGAAGCTTTGCTGAAGAGGTGTTCTCCTTTGAATCTGCTAGTACTCTGTTAACAAAATTTCCTGGGGAATTTCGAGCGTGAAAGCTCGCTAAAATCGACGACCGCTAGGCTTCGCAAGTAGCTGCGTATTAATTCAATACGCAGCTACTTGCGATCATCGATTTGAGCGGCTTTGACGCCGAAATCACCCTGGAAATTTTGTTAACAGAGTACTAGCCCTGTACGAAATAGAAATCCTCACAAGAACACAGTTTGAAGAAATACAGGCTCAACACAAGAAAAATCTACGGGAAAAATTTGACAAAATGTCGTTTTCTGAGATGTATAAAACAGGCCTAGACAGTGAAGAGAGTCTAAGGCTTCTCTCCTGGGACGCAGAATCACATATGCCTCTATGTGGCGGTAGCGTTTTCCGAATGCTTTATACAGACCTAGAACTTCACTTCAAATTCAGAGATGAATTTAAGGACAAAACGAGAGAAGAAATTTTCGCCATATTGCCCGGCTTAGTTCGCAATTATTCGCTCCAATTTCTTCTCCCTCCCGCAACTCATGCTTAATCCTTCGCAAACTCTTTGAGCCAAGCTTTGGGGCTCAGCGGAGCGCCTGTCACGTGTTTGACAAGCTCGCTCCAGCTCATCCGGTTGCCAGGCGAGAAGAGTTTTTCCTGCAAGAATTTCCCTGCTTTTGGAGTCGAAAGGGTTGCCGAACCAAATAATTTTTCGAGAGTTTCTTGAATGGAAGAAGCGAAGAGCTCGCCGAGGAGGTAGCTGAAGTAATAGACCGGCGCTAAGCCGATGTGGTACTTGGCGGCCCAGTCAGAGCAGCCGGTCCGGTTTTTAGGGGCAGCGATCTTTTGGTATTTCTCCACGATGTTCCACCAAAGCGCGTTCAGATCCTGCTCAGGATCCCGGTAGAGTTCACTCTCAAAGGCGGTCATGACGAGGACCCAGCGGCTGAAGATGAGTTGGCGCCGCTGGTGGCTTTCATCTGCTTTTCGAAACAACGAGTTTTTCTCTGCTGAAGAACCGACGAGAACCTGGAGAGGGTGATACTGGTAGGCTTGGCGGCCGGCGATGAGGGCCATCGCTTCGGTGGTGATCATGTGAGGAGGCTCGCGAAGAAGCCAGGGAAGCTTGGGATCAAACCCGAGCTCATAGACAGCATGGCCGAGCTCATGCATCACCACTTCGAGCCACTTGAGCGAAGAATTGATGTTGTTCAGTGTCCGAATATCCCCTTCTCGGTCCATGTGGATGCAGAAGGCGTGTTGGTTTTTCCCGGGCCTCTCGTACATGTCGCTGCGGGCGAGAATCGGCTTAACGTCGATCCCCATCTTCTCGTAGAACGAAACGCTTGCCTTCTCGATATCGGTATTCTTTACGAGCTCGTCGAGCCCGTGAGAGTCCAATGGGTCTTCCTGACAGAATGGATCGCTCCACGCCCATGGGCCTAACTCAGATACGGGAACTTGGAAGCGCTGGCAGAGAGAGTCGTGGATCGTCCCGAGCGCTCTTCCATATGCTTTGTCTGAGCTCACGCCGAGCTCTTCCAACATCTGCAAAAGCCACTTCGAGTCAACCTCCTGCAAATCGAGCTGCATCTGGAAGTAGTCGGGATACCCGAGTTTCTTGGCTGCTGTGTTGCGCAACTTCACCAGCTCGAGGATCTGAGGCGCAAGCTTCGAACCGATTTCCTTGGAAGCTGCCCAAGCGCGCTGCCGTTTTGCAGGGTTGTTTTCCTTTTTGAGCAGTTCGCGCAAATCGTTTTCCGAGAGTTTTTTGTTGTCGAGTTCGGGCCGAAAATTGGCATAACTTTGGGCAAGAGCCGCCTCTTTTTGGGCGATTTCTTTGACGAGGGCGGGGGCGATTTGGTTTTGCTTGAAGGCGCGGAGGAGAACTGAGAGTTGACGACGGAGGAGCGGATCGGCGAGATGAGGATCTTTGTCCCAAAGTAAAAGTTTTTTGTAGGTGGCAGCGCTATTGAACAAAAGGCGCACCTCTGCGTCGAGATCTCCTTTCAGCGAAGCGGCATCGGGAGAACCGGTTGTTTCGAGAATCCAGGCTGCCTGGTTGTGTTGCTTCGAGCGGAGGGCCACTTGTTGGATAAAGCGGCGGAGGAAAGCTTGAAACGGGTGGGTTTTCTTTGGTATGGTTTGAGCCATGAAAATTCTCTTAGTTGGGTTGGTTCGTTTGTATCAAGCGGCGCTGAGCCCGTTTGTGGGTCACTGCTGCAGATTCTACCCCACTTGCTCGGAGTATGCCTGCGATGCACTGAAAAAACACGGCGCGCTTCGCGGACTCTGGCTGACTTTGAGCCGCATCCTCCGCTGCCACCCGTTTCACCCTGGGGGCTCCGATCCCGTTCCTTGAACCGGAATTTCCAGCGTCATCCCAGGATAAATGCGATCTTTTTCGAGTCCATTGAATTTGGCGATCTGCTCATGGGGAACCCGGTAGAGTTTCGCGATCTTCCAGAGGTTTTCCCCCTCCTTTACGACATGGAGTTTCTTGGCAGGTGTGGGCGGCAGAGGAGGAGGAAGGGGCGCTGCCGCTACCACCGGCGTCCCTCCGACAAACTCCGTTGCAGCGCGCCAGACGGCATCCGAGCGAGGAGAGCGGAGCAGTTCCGCACAAAAGCGCTCTGCTTCTGGCGTCTTGCTCAGAAGACGGAGGAGATCGAGGATCCCTCTGTCTTCGAGTTTCTTAGCTACAAACACAAAATCGGTGGCCAGGAGCAGCTGCGCCGCAGTGGGAGAATTCAAGGCGAGATAGCTGAGGAGAAGCCGGCGCCGCTTATCCACGGAGAGGTCGAGCGCCTGTTCTTGTTCGCGGGCAAAGCGATTCAAGAGATCCCAACTCCCTTCAGAGACGAGATCGAGGAGAAGTACCGGGGGCAAAAGAGCCTCTGTTTTCTGAAAGAGGACTTGGAGAGCATAGAATGGGGAAGTGGTATAAAAAGCCTGTTCTAGGGAAGCGTCCCGGGGTTTTGCACACTTTTTCACCAGATAGAAGAGCCCCTCGGGTGTCAGGGGCCACTTCTCCTGATAGGCAAACCGGATGAGCGCCTCGAACTGCTCCTCATTTAATCCGGGAAAGAGAAGTACCGTCTCTCCGCCCCCCATCTCCATCGCTCTTTGCTGCTCAGGGGAAACTCCCAGCGCTTTTTCTAAGTGGAAGTGGTGGTATGCAACCAGGGCAGCCAGGGCGAGGTCTCGTTTCGCATACCCCTCTTCGACAAGATCCCGGTTGGTTAGGTAACTCACCAATTCGCGAAACCCGAGCTTTTTCATCGCGCGGAGTATCTGCTGGTTGGTCGATTCCGGCTCCGTTTCGCTCCGAGAAATCGCCTGCGGAATTTCAAAGGAAATTTCCCTTTTTTGCACTGCTGAAAAAATCCCAGCCCCAATCAACCCAATATTCAAAGCCCCGCTAAAAATCAGAGCAACCGCCAATGTTCTGAGAGTAGATTTTCCTTCCACAACAAAAAATATAAATCTTTCCGAAATTTCCAGCTATCCCTTAAAATCGAAAGCATGAAACTCCCTCTCTCCCTACTCAAGTCGTTTCTCATCGCAGACCTCTCTATTCAAAAAATCGCTGAGACCCTGACTCTCCTCGGGATTGAGGTGGACCACATCTTCCACGAAAAACCCCCGTTTGCCAAAGTGGTGGCAGCCGATGTCACCGCCTGCGCTCCCCACCCCAACGCAGATCGCCTCCAGGTAGCTCAAGTGAGCGACGGGCAGAAAACCTACCAAGTCGTCTGTGGCGGGACGAATTGCAGAGCGGGGATCCGGGTCCCCTTTGCACTGCCAGGAGCTGTCTTGACAGGAGAAGATGGAAAAATCTTTCGGATCGAAGAGACCAAGCTGCGAGGGGTTCTCTCCTCTGGCATGATCTGTTCGGCGGAGGAGCTCCACTTAAGCGGAGGAGCGCCGGGGACCATCATGGAACTTCCCAGCGACATCGAAGTGGGAAAGGATTTGGTTCCCCTCCTCTGGGATCCTGTCTTGGAACTTTCACTGACTCCCAACCTCGGCCACTGTTTCAGCGCGCTCGGAATCGCTCGGGAGCTCTCCGCAGCGCTCCAGATTCCCCTCCACCACCCTCACCTCTCTGTTTCTCATGGAAAAACCAAAGTCCAGGAAAAAATCGATGTCTCTGTAGAAGCCGATTTGTGTAAGCGCTACATGGGAAGATGGTGTGACGGAGTCCACATTGGCCCCTCTCCTCTGTGGCTGCAACAGCTCCTTTTGGCTGCAGGGATGAAACCCATTTCCAATGCAGTGGACCTCGCAAATTACATGCTGCTGAAATGGGGCCAACCGATGCATGTGTTTGATGGGGAAAAGATCGAGGGAAATAAGATCCGAGTAATTACGACAGCTGCAGCTGGGAAATTTTTAGGGCTCGACCAAGTAGAACGAGAAGTTCCCAAGGGGACACTCGTCATTGCAGACGGCAGCCAACCGCTCGCCTTAGCTGGCATCATCGGCGGAGCTGGTAGCGCTGTCTCGAACAGCACCACCCAGATCTTTCTCGAATGCGCGGTCTTTGACCCTCTCACCATCCGGAAAACTGCCCGCGCGATCTCCCTGCGCACCGAAAGTGCCCAGCGCTTCGAGCGAGGAGTCGATCCGGTGGGATGTGCAGCTGCATTGGAAGAGGCCTGTTACTGGCTGACAGAGCTCACAGGAGGAACCTTGGCTAGCGGAGCCATCGACCTCAAACAAGGCTCCTTCGCTCCCAAAAAAGTCCCCTACCGGACCGAGCGGATCAACTCCTTGCTCGGACTCAAACTCTCTCAATCGGAAATCGAAGGGATCTTCCACCGCCTCGGCTTCAAAACAAACAGCAACGAAGCAGAAATCCCCCTCTTTCGCTCCGACATTTCTGAAGAAATCGATTTAGTGGAAGAAGTAGCTCGGATCTACGGATACAACCACATTCCCAAAAACGCTACCCGCTGCACCACCTCTCAGCTACCTCATGACCCGATCTATCTCTTTGAGAAATCAGTCCGCACCGGCTGTATCCAGTTGGGACTTCAGGAATTTCTCAACGCCGATCTCATCGGCCCCGCTCTCGCCCATCTCTTTGCAACTCCTCTACTCAAAACGCTCCACTCCAAATCAGAGGAATATTCTCTTTTGCGCGCCTCTCTCCTCCCCGGCCTCCTCCAATCGGCCAAACACAACTTTGACCACAAAACCTTTTCCTTCGGCGCCTTTGAGATCGGTCGGATCCATTTGGCTCAAGAAGAACTGACAATGGTAGCTCTTCTGCTTACGGGAAATAGTTCCCCTTCTCATTGGAGTGGTGGTGGCTCCCGTCCCTACGACTTTTACGATCTGAAAGGAGCGCTCGAAAATCTCCTCACTCACCTCAACCTGCCCACCCCTTCTTTTTCCGCTTCCGATCACATCCTCTTCCACCCCGGAAGACAAGCCCATCTCTCTTGCGGCAAAGTCCCTCTCGGCTTTCTCGGAGAGGTGCACCCTGCGCTTTTAGAAAAATTCGACATCAAACAACCCGTTCTCTTTGCCGAACTCCATCTCGAAACGGCTCTTTCTTTCCAACGAAAATCACCGCGCATGACCCCCCTTTCCCAATTCCCCGCCTCAGAGCGCGACTGGACAGTCTCTCTTCCTCTCGATGCAGAAATTGCCTCTCTTTTCCAAAAAATGCACTCTTTCCATACTCCTCTGCTCGCAAAAGTTGAGCTCATCGACCTCTACTATCCCGAAGAGGCCAAGCAGAAAAACGCCACCTTCCGCTTCACCTATCGCGATCCTCTCAAGACTGTTTCTTTTGAAGAGGTAGAAACCGCCCATCACAACTTGCTTGCTGAAATCGCCAAGTAACGTTAATATTTAGTCGATACTCGAGAGGTTAGGTTATGCGTCAATGGTTCGTTCTAGGAATTGCCCTTTTTTTCACCGCTTGTCAAACACAGACACCTCTCGATCAAGTCATCTCCCAACAGTATGTCCATAAGTATGGCTTTCCCCTCTCCGAACAAGAATGGGAACAAAGACCGCAAGATGGACAAGTCATCGAGACTCTCCAAAATGGAGTCGCGATCACAAGGTCTTATGAAAATGGCCTTCTTCACGGAGCCACTACCCACACCTTTCCCCACAATACCGTTGTAGAAAAATCGGTTCTCTACAACCATGGCACCTTGCTTAAAGAAACGCTCTACGACCTCAGCGGCATGCCGATGCGCGAAGAACTCTATGAATTTGACGACCGGACCATCATCACTCTCTGGGATGAAAAAGGATCTCCCTTGAGCGTTGAAGAGTACGACGGAGAATACCTCGTCGAGGGAAAATACTACACGGCAGAGCACGAACTCGAAGCAAAAGTGGACGGAGGCTGTGGAGAGAGAGTCAAACGAGACCGCAGTGGCCTCCTCATCTCGCGCGATCTGATGCAAAACGGACTCATCGCCGAGAGGACCACGTACCATCCCAATGGGCAAATCCACACCCTCTCTCACTACCACGACTACCAACTCCACGGAGAACAAGTCAAATATTCGGCCACGGGAAGACCCCTCCTCCGCCTCCACTGGAACCATGGCATCCTCGACGGCCAAAAAATCGCCTACCGCAACGGATTTAAAGTAGCCGAAATCCCCTATGCCAATGGGCAAAAACAGGGAACCGAATGTCACTATGACGATCTCGGCAACCTCACAGCTGAAATCGAGTGGCAGGATGACAAGAAACACGGCTGCAGTAAACTCTACGGAGATGACGGCCTGGTCGAAACCGACTGGTTCTTCAACAACCAACCTGTAACAGCACAAAAATTCGAACTCCTCGAAAATCGAGAGCAAATGCTCGCAGAATTTTCAGGAGAAGCCGAAGTCGTGAACGAATAGTCCGCAATATGGTAACGGGGCTGGTTCAGCCCCGTCATGTTAGATTATTTCTGAGGAGTTTCCGATCCTGTAGGGGATGGAGTGAGCGCTACAGAGGAAGGAGTTTCAGGTTGCTGCAGAGCAGCAGGAGCGGCAGAAGCCTCTTTCGATTCGGTAGCGGGAGGGTTCAAAGCAGGCTCTTGGAGAGCTGGGGCAGAAACAGTAGGAGCGCCTTCTTCTTCCTCAACCACCACTACAGATTCTGATTCTGCAGGCTCTGTCGAAGTGGGATTCTCACAAGAGTAATCCGCATCATCTCCATCACCTGTTTCCATATTTCCATCCGACCGGCAAGCACAAGCAAGAACAGACAAACTTCCCACCATCAGCCATCGACCAATTGCATTTTTTTTCATAGGTTAACCTCAATGTGTTCTAGACAACAAACCCAGGTTGTCATGCCCTTCGATTTCAATCAAGAATTTAATAGCAGACAAAAGCAAAATTCAGGCAAAATCACACTTCATGAATCCAACTGTTCCCTCTACCGGATACATCGCCCATAAACTCGCCCAAGCCGAGGCAAAATACCCCAACCAACCCAGGAATCATCTCATCAATTTCGTCTGGAGAAAAGCTCAAGAAGACCTCGCCCAATGGATCTTCTACCTCACTCCCGACGAGTGGCGCAGTACCGGACTCCATTTCTCTGGACTCACACCCGACGCAAGCGCGTTCACCCTCAGGGAGCTCAACAAAATGGCTGAGACAATTCAGATCTACCTCCCCGCCTCTATCGAACGACTCGAAAACCGCTACAAAACAGCATCTCAGCTAAGAAACATACTCAATACGGACACAGCTGTTCTCCATCCCTCTTGGCAAGAAATTGTCTCTTTTTTTAAAACCCAGTGCCAAGAGAACGGGTGGCCTTGGCCTCCTCCTCAGAGAATCCCCTCATCCTCCGACTAGTACTCTGTTAACAAAATTTCCAGGGTGATTTCGGCGTCAAAGCAGATCAAATCGACGATCGCAAACAGCCGCGTATTGCATTAATACGCAGCTGTTTGCGAAGCCTAGCGGTCGTCGATTTTAGCGAGCTTTCACGCTCGAAATTCCCCAGGAAATTTTGTTAA
>Ga0207157_1023_pt1 | contig 16917 bp, 13 predicted proteins | sample Alteio_BWMinHeat_25_FD_153508 | JGI IMG/M metagenome (GOLD analysis project Ga0207157, IMG submission 153508) | Enriched cells from forest soil in Barre Woods Harvard Forest LTER site, Petersham, Massachusetts, United States -... | ecosystem: Environmental > Terrestrial > Soil > Temperate forest >...
GGGCGGATATTCCAAAGGCTCCCATCGCTCAAGCGGATGTAGGTGCCGTTATTCAGATTGTCCTGGAGCATGGCCTTGGTTGAAGCAGGAGCTACGTTGTCTGCTAAAGGCTCTGTCCGTTTTACATAGTATTGGTCGATCCAGCTCTGGAGTCGTGCTTTTTCTTTTTCAGTGAGCTTGGAGACCCCTGTTTGTTTTTGCTCTTGGATGTCCATTTCGACATCGAGCACTTGAAGGGTTAGCAGGAAGGGTAATAACCACATGGCTTCAGCATAAAAGATCTGGGTTTTTCAGAAAAGCTCGATTTGATGCATGTCGCGGAGCCATTCGACTCTGCAGGCAACGTTGTTTTCTTTGAGAATTTTTTTCGCTGTGGTTTGGAAGAAGTCGAGGTCGGCATCGGTGTGTTTGGGGTCATGGTGGAGGACATACCACTGGGAGACTTGGGTTTTTTGGAGAAGGGCAGCGGCGTTGGAGATGGAGGAGTGGCCCCAGCCCACTTTTTGGATGTATTCTTCGGCAGAGTACTGGGCTTCATGGACCAATATGTCGCAGGGGGCGAGAAACTCGATGAGGTCGAGGTGGGGCTCGATGGCCTCGGGTGTGATTTCGGCGAGGGGGCCGTGGTAGCCCAGCAACATTTCGTTGTCGGTGACATAGCCGATGGTTTGATTGGGGGTTTTGATCTTGAAGCAATGGGAGATGCCGGGATGTTGCGTGAGGTGAAAGTCGACGGAGAGGGGAGGGATCTCCACGGGAGTTTTGGGCTGGGTGGTGCGAAATTCGAGGGTGGCGCGGACTTGCTCTAAGCGGATGGGGAAAAAATCGGTGGAGAGGAGGTCTTTGAACAAATCTCGACAAACTTTGCCGCCTTGGGCAGGGGCCCAGAGGGTGATGTGGGTGCCGGGATGATAGATCGGCTCGAAGAACGGAAAGCCGATGATGTGGTCCCAGTGGGTATGGCCTAAAAAGAGGTGGATATGAGTGTCTTGCTGGTTGAGTTTGAGGTAATCGCCCAGTTGCCGAATTCCGGTGCCCGCGTCCATGATCATGAGCACGTTGCCGTAGCGTACCTCGAGACAACAGGTGTTGCCTCCGTAGACCCGGTAAGGGGCTCCGCTGACGGGACAAGAACCTCTTGTGCCCCAAAATCTAAGGTAGTTCTTCATCGGGGTTTTCATCTAGCGAGAGCGACTCTTCTCCTCCGAGGTTTGGCGCAGCAGCGGTGAGGACCCGGCGTGGGCGAGCCCCTTCTTGGGGTCCGATCACGCCGTTGGCCTCCAATTCATCCATTAGGCTGGCAGCTCTCGCATATCCGATCTTCAATTTTCTCTGCAAGAAGGTTGTTGAGGCAGAGCGAGAATGGATCACGATGGAAAGGGCCTGCTCGTAGAGAGCATCTTTACCCTTAGGATCTTCCTCTTCGCCAGAGTCTAAATCCATATGCCTAAAAGAATCGAAAGAGGAGATGAGGTAGTTGGGCTCCCCTTGTTTTGTCAGAAACTGGATCGTCTGGTTGATGTCTTCGTCGCTGATGTAGACCCCTTGGGCCCGCACCAGTTGGGACGTGCCGGGCGGCAAGAAGAGGAGGTCCCCATTGCCGAGGAGACTCTCGGCCCCCGTCTCGTCGAGAATGATCTGGGAGTTGACACGGCTTGCTACTTTAAAGGAGATCCGCGTTGGAATATTGGCCTTGATGATCCCTGTAATCACCTCGCGTGAGGGGCGCTGGGTGGCTAAAATGAGGTGGATCCCGACAGCGCGTGCCATCTGCGCGATGCGGGCAATCGGCGTCTCGAGATCGGCACTGGAGACCATCATCAGGTCGGCGAATTCGTCGACGATGGCGACGATGAGCGGCATCTGTTCTGGAATTGGAATGCTGAGAGATGATTCGAGTTCCTGATTGACCTTCCGGTTATTGAACGCGGTGATATTTCTCAAACCCAATTGCTTGAGGATGTCGTAGCGCACCTGCATTTCTTTCACGAGCCACTGGAGCGCTGCATAGGCGCCGTGGGGCTCTGTGATCACCGGCGCGATCATGTGGGGGAGGCGCGAATATTGGGTGAGCTCCACTTTTTTCGGATCGACCATGAGGAGTTTGATCTCATCAGGGCGGGCAGTCATCAGAATCGACATCACAATCGTATTGATGCAGACCGATTTTCCCGAACCTGTCGCGCCCGCAATGAGTAGATGGGGCATCCGGGTCAAATCGGCCAACACCCATTCTCCATTGACTGCTTTCCCTAACAAAATGGGAATCTGGAGTTTTCTCCCTTTTTGGTTGTAGTAGAGAAGCATCTCTTTAAAATTCACCTCTTGCGGGTGGATCGCAGGCACTTCGACTCCCACCGCTGCTTTCCCTGGAATCGGAGCCACAATCCGGATCGACTTCGCTTCCATATTCAGAGCGATGTCATTTTCGAGCGCCTTGATTTTTTGCACCTTGACGCCAATCGACGGGTGGACCTCAAATGAGGTAATCGTAGGGCCGCTGTTGATCTCTCCCACTTTTGCTTCAATTCCGAAACTCTTCAGCGTCTCTTCCAACACAGCTGCCTGGCGAGAGAGATCTTTTTTCAGCGTAGGCTGATCGATTTTCTCTTTTGGCTGGGAGAGAAGATCGCTTGGAGGAATTTGGAAGGAGCCGTTGCTGCGAAGAGAGAGAGATCTGACAGGTTGTGGGGGAGGCGGAGCTTCTTTTTTGATTACGGGTGCTGGAGGAGTCTGCCTTACGATTCTCTCCGTTGTTTTCAACAGCTGTGCAATTGCTTTTTTCGGCTCCGGGAGTCCTGAATAGATCGGCTTTTTTTTCTGAAACTCGATCTTTTTCACCATGCGTTGCAGCCACCTCACAAAGGCGCTTGCCTTGTTCCAAAGTATCTTCAAGTTGACCACGAGTCGCACCCGCGTGAGGAGCAAAAAGGAGATAAGAGACAAGCTGCTTGCAATCAGCGCCGTTCCCATCGGAGTCAAAATGCTCTTCAGGTTCAATACAGGCAAGTCCGCATAGAGATAATAGAGGGGGATTCCACCTAAGTTGTAACGGACAAAGGTTTTGGGATAAGGAGCAGCTAAGGTCAAGCTCTCCGCAATCACCTTTCCTTCCCAGCCGCTTGCCTGCTGCGGCATTCCATCTGCAATCACCGTGAGCAAAAGCGACACTGCGCTGAGGAGAATCAGGAAATAGAGATGATCGGATTCGAACCCCTTCTTTTTTCCCTGTTGCAGAAGCTTTCCCCCCATCCAGATCGCGTAAAAGGGGAGCAAATAGGCCCCTAAGCCAAAGAGATACTCACCACCCAGCCCCACTGCATAGCCCACGTACCCCAACCAATTGCGCCGTGGCTCCAAAAACGAAAAGCTGATCAACGAAATGAACAGCAGCACCCCCCCTAAAATGAGGACGATCCCCTCCACATCTTGGTTCGATCGCTTCTTTTTAGCCATGAAATGCCACCCAAGCCACTAATCCCATTCCCATACAGTACCAGCCAAAACCGCTCACTTTTCCCTTCTCATACAGAGCAAAAGCCCCCCGCACCATCACGAGTCCCACACCCAGCGACGCCACAAATCCCACGGCATAACATCCCCACCATCCATCCCACGCTGTGCCCCCCTTCATCGTCTCCAACACCTCGCCTCCCAGAATCGTAGGGATCGCGAGCAAAAACGAAAACCGGGCCGCTCTCTTCCACTCCCAGCCACAAAACCTAGCACACGCCATCGTCGCTCCACTCCGCGAAATCCCTGGAATCAGCGCCATCGCCTGCGCTATCCCAATACATACCACATGCCCCGTTTTTTGCTCCGATGGAATCCGCGGGCGCGACGCCATCAAGAGGAGGCCCCCTGTAAAGAAAAGACAATACCCCAGATAGGCCGGATCCGCCATCGCCATCCGCACCGGTTTCAACAAAAAGTAGGCCGGCACCAGCGGCACCAGCGCCAGCACAAACACTCCCATCCTTCTCGCGCTACCCAGCACTTCCACCACCTCTTTGCGCAAGAAATAGATCAAAGCCACCAGCGTCCCCGCATGGCACGTCAGATCGAAATACAGCAACTTTTCCCCGCCCGAAATCCCCAAAAGCCATTTCGCTAACGCCAAATGAGCCGAAGAGCTAACCGGGAAAAACTCAGTAAGCCCCTGAACAAGGCCTAGAATTAGAGCCTGCAGAAAAGTCATATAGAATGGGCGATCGACGGGGCTCGAACCCGCGACATTTGGATCCACAATCCAACGCTCTAACCAGCTGAGCTACGACCGCCATGTGAGTTAAATATTATAGCAGAGTTTCTTGTCCCGCGTCAATGCGACAGCTCCCAGTAATAAAACCAGCAAGTAAAGGGGCACTGCCCAACCCGGAATCAGGTTCGTCCTGAGTGAGTAGTCCAATGCTAGCGGCGGGTTCGAGACCAGATCCAAAATCTGACAAGTAAAAAAATCACACACCGGGAACATAACCGGTACTAGGAAACTGACACACAGCACAAACAACCCTACTCCCACCAGTGCAGGAATAAACAAGTTGTAGAGTAGACTCAGCCAGGGGAACTGGTGGAAATGATATAGCAACAACGGGAGAATCATCAGGTTGACAGCGAAGTTCAAACTCAACGACCTGCGGAGCGTAGCAGCAATCAAATAGACCACTTTTTCCACCACGCTCAATTCCCGGATCTCTTCGGCAGACCGCTTGGGCAACCAGTACCTCAACCCTTTCTCGATCAGCGGAGAAAGGAGCAAAATTCCCGACGTGCTCAGAAAACTCAGCTGGAATCCCAGGTTGCCCGCCACCCGCGGATCCAACACGATCTCGAGAATACAACCACAGCCCAACAAGTTCAGCGAAGAGCTGCTCCGCCTTAAGCCATCCGCTAGCAGATACAACTGGGCCACTGACCAGCTTCGTTGTACAGCCGGCGCCGACCCCACGAATAAAAAGTAGCCATTCACCACCACCAGCAAGAAAATCACCGCGCCCTTACCGGGGAAAATCCGTTTACAGACAAAGGAGCACATCCCGAGCAAAATCGCGAAGTGGAACCCTGAAATTGCCAGCAAATGCTGTAACCCCACTCGCCCAAACTCATAGCGGAGGAGTCGGTCCTCCACATCTCCCGTTGTCACAGAGCCCAAGAACGCCGCGCACCGCGGGGATAAGTGTTTCCCCAGATAGATCCGAAACCGCTCCTTCATCTGGTAGCGCATCTCCGCCAAACTAAACGTTCCCGCAACCGGCTCCCAGTCCTTAGCCTTGAACAAGTAGTCGTGCCTATCTCGCTGAATCAGCTGCCCCGTCACGATGTAATCCCGGTTTGCAGGTGGGTGGTTCCCGATCTTGCCCTTATAACACACCGATACCGGCGCTGCTCCCCCTTCCCCATACAACGTCCCCTTGTACATCAGTCCCTTATAAAACGGCGACGCATACGGCTGCACCGAAGAGATCGAAAACAAAACTCGATCGCCACCCGTCAGGCCAACGCAAACCGAGCTACTGTATACCCAACCCACGGCCAACAAGCACAAAAACGCCCACGACCTGAGAAACACCAGGTAGATCCCCCACACCCCCACCAATACAAAATTCCACGGCCACTCCCAGAAGATTGGCCCACTCGTTCCGATCAACAGCGTCACCGCGATCAGCAGCGCTGGGCACTCCCGCCAAAACTCTTTCATATGATTTTTGGTTCTTGGGTACTCAGAGATAGTCTCTCACGATCCTTCGAGGATCTGCACTGTCGCCAATTTTGTAAATACGAAATTAGCGTCGCGCGGCTTTTCTTTTTATATGTGTTATTTCAATCGTTGTTTTATATATTGTTAAATATTAATAATTTAAAATAGTTAATTAAGTAAAAACGTCGGTGTTTTAATATAGTATTAGAGGGGTGGTTTATGTCAATTCGGCCGATGGGATCAAGAGAACGGGTTTTTCTAGGAGATCCTAAAGAGGAAGTCCGGTTAACGCGATGGGAAAAGTTCAAGAATCGAATTGGATTTGGATGGACGGATTGGACGAAGAAATTGCAGAAGGCATTGGATAGAGGGTTCACAAAAGACGCGAGCACCTATATTCGTAAAGGAGCTGATGTCAATAAGCTGGAGTTGAAAAATATTGAAGGCAAGGAACGTTCGTTTGCATTTGTCGCTGCACAAGCAAATTCTCCGGAAAATCGGCAACTCAGAAATAACATTCTTTTAAGTTGGAAGTTGTGCAAAGAGGTCAAAGCAGAAAAAAATTTAAATCCTATGAGATTCTCTGTATATGCCACAGCAGCAGGATTTAAAGACGCGAAAACTTCTTTCTTAGAGGACTTCAAAGAACTCGAGCCTGAAGATGCGGCCGAGAGAATAAAAGTAATTGAAAAGGTATGCGGGAAAAAAAATGCTCCGCCGTCAGATGAGGCATTGCTAGAAGCGTACAATAGAAGTACTGAAAAAACTGTCCAAGTCGCAGCAAGGGTGAAGAAGCAGTTTAGGGGTAACCAAGGACAGCTTGTTGAGAAACCTGTCTGGAAAGCAAAAGAATTTTCTACCTTTCTACCAAGGGATAGAGAGAAACTCTTAGACATTTCAAAAAAGATTGGACGTATTCACGAAAAACAAACTGAATTTATCAAGGAAAACGGACAAATTCCCAAAAGCACACAAAAACAGGCCTTAAAAACACTCAAAGCCTGGGAAAAGACTCTTCAGACTGCCCGTAATCACGTCTCTAAACGTAAACACTAAACATCTAATGCTTCATCGTGTGTGGAAACTCTTCGTCTACTGACTGATACACCAGCCTGATCCCTCTTTTATTTGTGCAGTAGGCGAAGAGCCAATGCGCCAGAACCACATTAGATTAACGAGAGAATGCTTTTTTTTTGTTCTTCATGAGCAAGAGAGGCTACGGCGTAGAGTGGTCTAGAGTCGATTTTCTCCCATACAGATTGAGGCTCAGCAGAGAAACGAATTCCTGCAGGGGAGTTTTTGTGGCCTTCGAGGAAGGCGTGCATGCTTTTCAATGTTCTTCCGTCGCCGCTTTTTACTTCAATGGGGAGAACTCGGCCTTTATAAGGATAGAGAAAATCGACCTCGGCAAGACTACTTCTCTCCGCCCGTTTCCAATGGTAGAGTTCTGCTTTCCCGTACGGGTAAGAATAACAGAGAAGTTCTTGGCCTACAAATGCTTCGGTTACGTTCCCCCTGTTGACCGATTCGATACCTGGCTGTGAAAACCAAGTAGAAAGATCGAAGCCTAAAATGGCTTGACAAATGGCGATATCGACGAGGATGATTTTAAACCATTCCAGATTTACTTCTCCTCCGAGGGGAAGCCCGTTTCCTGCGCTGTGATAGATGCGATGAACGGTATTCGTTTTACAAAGAAGGTCGAGAGCAGGAGCCAGCTCTCGTTTTCGGTATTCTCCATGAATATTTTTGTATTGAAATAGTTCTCCCACCATATGGGGAATTTGTTGAAAAAGAGCTTCCAAATACTTAACCTGGTGCTTCGTCGCATATTTCTCAAAATCTTGGCGATAAGAGCTGATCAGGTTGTGATGAACCTGAAAACTCTCTTTCGGATTTTGAGATGTGATCCACTTGGCAACAGCTTCTGGCATACCTCCAATGGAAAAATATTCTCCTAAAAGAGCCATGAGTTTCTCGTGACTGGGCTTGGAGAGAGCGCTGTTTTGCATGATACTCTCAATGATGGGAGCGTAGCCCTTGGCTGCTAAAAATTCGACAAAAGAAAGGGGATACATATAGAGGCTGGAGACCCGGCCAACGGGGATCCCGACTTTTTCTAAAGCAAAATCGAAAAGAGATCCCGCTGCGATCACATGCAATGTGGGCATTTTCTCATAAAAATAGCGAAGAGCTAAAATCGCTCGAGGAGCTTCCTGGATCTCATCGAGAAAAAGAAGAGTTTCTCCTGGTTTGATTTTTTGTCCTGTAATGGTGAACAAATCATTCAAAATTTGTTCTGGATGGAGATCTCCCTCGAAAATAGGACAAGCGCTTGGAGTCAGCTCAAAATTGATTTCCACGAACCGATCAAACCCAGCACCTAGGTTTCGAACGGCATGAGTTTTGCCGACTTGCCTAGCCCCTCTCAGAATCAAAGGCTTTCGATTCGGTTCGCTCTTCCAGTTGTTTAAGTGCCAGTCGACCAGCCTTCTCAACATAAGATGTTCACCTTTCAGGGTAAATATAGGAGATTTATGGTTAAAACACAAATGATTTTAAGTCACTGGTTGTAAGGTGGTTAAGTAGAAAACAGGAGTCTGAAAAAGAAATCATGGTCGTTTTGCAAACAGAATTTCTTCATTCCATGGTCAAAAAACAAACCTAATGCTTCATTGTGTGGGGAAACTCTTCGTCTACTGACTTATAGACAAGCCTGACGCCGCGTTTGTTTGTGAAGTAGGCGAAGAGCCATTGGGCGAGGACGACGAGGCGGTTGCGGAAGCCGATGAGATAGAGGATGTGGATGAAGCACCAGGCGAGCCAGGCGATGGGGCCGTGGAATTTGATTTGGCCGAACATGCCGATGGCCTTGGTTTTGCCGATGGTGGCCATGGTTCCTTTGTCGAAGTAGCGGAAGGGGAGGCGTTCTCGTTTGGGGAGAGGTTTGCGGAGGAGTTTGGCGACGTAGCGCCCTTGTTGGACGGCGACGGGGGCAAGGCCGGGGAGGGGTTTGCCGTTTTTGTCCATGGCACAGGCGGAGTCGCCGATGACGAAGAGGTTGGGGTGGTCGGGGAGGGAGAGATCGGCTTCGACGAGGGCTCGGCCCTGGCGGTCGAGGGGGACGCCGAGGGTTTTGAGGACAGGGGAAGCCTGGTTGCCGGCGGCCCAGAGAATGTTGTGGGCGGGGATGAGGTTTCCTTCTACTTCGACGCCCTGTTCGGTGATGTTGGTGACTCGTTTGCCGGTGATGACGCGGACGCCAAAGCGCTCGAGATAGCTTTGCGCTTTTTGGGAGAGCGATTCGGGATAGGCTTGGAGGATGTGGGGACAACCTTCGACGAGGTAGATCTTGGTCTTGGTGACGTCGATGCGGCGGAAGTTCTTGAGCATGGTTTCATAGGCGATTTCGGCGATGGCGCCGGCCATTTCGACGCCGGTAGGCCCGCCGCCGACGATGACGAAGTTGAGGTATTGCTTGGCCTCAAAGATGCTGTCGCACCGCTCTGCTTTTTCAAAAGAGATCAAAATCCGCTCCCGGATTTTGAGGGCGTCTGCTAACGTTTTCAGGCCGGGTGCATAGTGTTCCCAGGCGTCATTGCCGAAATAGGAGTGGCGGGCGCCGAGGGCGACGATGAGGGCGTCAAAGCCGAGACAATCCCCGTTTTTCAAGATCACGATTTGTTTTGATTTGTCGACTGCCGTGACCTCTCCCATGAAAATCGTAACATTTTCATAGGGACTTAAAATTTCTCGGATCGGAACGGCGATATCCCCAGGAGAAAGAGAAGCGCTAGCGACTTGGTAGAGGAGAGGTTGAAACAAGTGATGGTTGGTTTTGTCGATGAGCCAGACTTCGTGTTTGCTGTTTCCCAGCCCTTTAGCGGCGTTCAACCCGCCAAACCCTCCGCCGAGGATCACTATTTTCGACATAAATTTCAGTTTAGCAGAAAAAACTTTCTCCGTAAGGGGGGAAAAGATATCCTCACAGAGGATGAACGAATTGGCGCGCAAATTTTTCCAAGAGTTCAAACGAGTCCGTTTTTTGAGCGAAGAAAAAGAGGCTGCTTGGTCAGAATTGTCTGAGATTATCCCCCGTGGTTGGTTCGAGTTGAGCCGAGTGAGTACGGCGGATCGGGTTGCTTTTGTCCGAGAGTATTGGCAAGCTCGGCTTCCCTATCATCCTGTCTCTCATACGCGCTTCTCTACATTTTTCTCTCAGCTCGACGATGTAGCTGTAGTATTAACGGCCACGAAGGAAGAAGAGCCTTTGTCTGCCGAGTTGGTCTATAGCTTGTATGACAACAGCTCTTTTTTTCGGGGCCTGCCTCCTGCAACTGAAGAAGCAGCAGAAGGGCTCTACGATGAGCTAGAAACCACTTTCCCGCGCGATTATTTGGCTTTTTTGAAAATCCACAATGGCTTTGGAAAACTCTCTTCTCTCGGTCTTTTTCCCTTAGAAAACATCGCCGAAATGAGAGAAAAGGTGAAGGAACTGATCTCGTCGGCTGATCCTCCGATGCGGGTAAATCCCAGGGCGCTGATCCCTTTTTACGAAGAGGAGGGACTTTTTGCTTTCCAGTGTTTTTATGCCGATTGGTACCCTGCAGGTGAAATGGGGAATGTATATTTATCTGGAATTGATTATACAATGTCAGATACGAGCGATTGGAAATCGTGGCGCGATAACTTTGCGTTTCCCACGTTTTTAGAATGGCTGAGCGAATATCTTGAGGGAATGAGTCTATCTCCATAGCGATATGTACACCGTGCAAGAATTCTACGACAATCATAAAAAAGAGCTCTCCTTAGCGCTAGAGGCCGGAGGGGAGGGTTTAGACCGGAGGATCCGCAAACCAGAGGCCCATCGCCCTGGCTTGAGTTTGACGGGAGAAATGAGGCGTTTTGAGACGGCCCGCTTGATCATCATTGGGCGTCACGAGCTCGATTTTCTCCGGAAATTCGACACGCTCACTTGCAAAACAAGGCTGAGTGAGATCTTGACCCCTCTCACTCCTGCCGTCATCGTGGCGCGAGGGCGGATTCCTCCCAAAGAGTTAGTGGAACTGTGTGAAAAACAGCAGCTTCCTCTCTTTCGCTCTCCGGAGAGGGCGACCAAATTGTTGAGCCGAGTCGCCTTTCTCTTGCTGGAAGAATTTGCTCCGACGACGACGTTGCACGGGACGTTAGTGGAAATTTTCGGAGTAGGCGTTTTGATTCAAGGGGACTCCTCGGTGGGAAAAAGTGAGGCAGCTTTAGGATTGATCGAGAAGGGGCATCGGCTGATCAGCGACGATGTTGTGAAGGTGAAAAAAAACGAACATTTTCAGCTCGTCGGCTCTGGTCCTGAGATTACGCGCCATTTGATGGAGATCCGGGGCATTGGCATTGTCAACGTAGCTCACCTCTATGGCGCTGTGTGTGTCCGGCCGAACAAAGTGATTGATCTTGTCGTGAAGCTCGAAGAGTGGGATAGCCAACATTTTTACGACCGGGTGGGACTCGAGCAAAAGTACATCGATTTTCTCGACACGAGCATTCCCTATCACCTCGTTCCGCTCAAACCAGGAAGAGATATCGTCTTGCTCCTCGAGACCATCGCATTGAATCACCGCTTGCGAGAGATGGGGTACAACTCTGCTCGCGAATTCAATGCCAAGCTGATCGAGGCCATTTCCAAAAGAGAACCGAAGAGATTGAGAAGGAGAATCGCCAAGTGAAAGTTGCCCGCAACGTCAAAGTGAAAAATTCTTTAGGACTCCATACTCGACCTGCCGCTTCCATCGTGAGACTCCTGCAATCGTTCAAGTCTGCTGTCACCTTTACTTGCAAAAATGAAACCATCAACGCTCGGAGCATCATGAGCATTCTCATGCTCGCTGCAAGGAAAAACACACAGATCACCATCACGGCAGAAGGAAGTGACGCTGAGGCGTTGGTCGACCGGTTGGTGCGGGCATTTGACAATGAGTTTGGGGAAGGATAGAGATTCGTGGCTGTTGACGAGGAGGTGATTTTACGGGGGCTGCCTATCAGCTCAGGAGTCGGCATCGGCTTTCCCGTTTTTCTCGCCCGGGCAGAGAGCACCTTCGGCGAGGCAGAACTTCCGAAAAAGGAGATCGAGAACGAGATCAGCCGCTACCGGAAAGCGTTGGACTCGAGTCGAAAAGATGTTGAGAATCTCAAGAAAATTTCCCAGCAAGATGGTCCCCCCGAAGTCGCTTTGATTCTCGGCACTCATCTTGAAATCATGCAAGATCCCCTCATCACCTCAGAGATTGAAAATCGAATCCGGAAGAACCAACCCACAAAACGGGTCTTGTACGATCTCATCGAAGAGTGCAAGCAGCGCTTCACCACCATGCGCGACCATTACTTTGCAGAAAGGGTGCGCGACATCGTCGACGTCTCGAAGCGGATCCTCGGTCACCTCTGCCCCGCAGATCGACTCAACCTTGCAGAAATGCCCCACAATTCGATTCTTATCGCCCAAGAGCTTGTCCCTTCTGAGACAGTAGAGGCGAGCGCCACTCTGATCAGCGCCTTTGTCACTGCAGCAGGAGGACTCACATCTCATGCGGCCATCGTCGCCCGCGCCAAGGGGATTCCCTATGTGGCCAACATCGACATCAAGCGCCTCGACAAACTAGAATTCCATACCATCATCGTCGATGGATCACAGGGGATCGTCGTCCTCAACCCGACCCGGCAGACTCTCAAGAAATACCAGGAACTGAAAAAAAACTACTCAGCTGAGCGGAAGATACTCAAAACTTCGGCCCATCTGCACGGCGAGACGATCGATGGCTACGAAGTGAGGATTTTTGCCAATCTCGAAAACCCCAAAGAGATCGACGCCGTCTTGAAAAACGGGGCCTCCGGTATCGGCCTTTTTCGCTCCGAATATCTCTTCCTCTCCAAGCGGCAATTCCCCACCGAGGAAGAGCAGTTTGAGATCTACAAGAAAATGGTCAAAAGTCTCCGCGGAGGCCCCCTCGTCATCCGCGTCTTCGACGTCGGCGGCGACAAACGGGTCGATTTTCTCCCTGAAGACAAAGACGCCAAGTACTTCCGCCAAATCGGCGTCGAACTCAATCCCGCCCTCGGCTGCAGAGCCATCCGTTTTCTCCTCCGCTATCCCGAGCTTCTCTACAGCCAACTCCGCGCCATCCTCCGCGCCACCCGCTACGGCCCCATCCAGATCCTCATCCCCATGATCTCCGACATCTCGGAGCTCCAGCTCGTCCGGCAAATGCTCGACAAAGCTCGTAGAGCCCTTGTCCAAGAAGGAGTCAAGATCGCCAAGGACGTCCCCGTCGGCTGCATGATCGAAGTTCCCTCGAGCGCCATCATGTGTGACTCCATCGCTGAAGAGACCGACTTCTTTTCCATCGGCACCAACGACCTTATTCAATACGTCCTCGCCGCCGACCGGAGCAACTTCAACACCTCTGAGCTCTACTCTCCCATCCATCCCAGCATCTTCCGCCTCATCCGGATGGTCGTCAACGCCGCCAACCGCTCCGGCAAACCCGTCATCGTCTGCGGCGAGAGCGCTGCCGATCCGTTGATGATTCCGATCTTGTTGGGACTCGGCGTCCGGGAGTTTTCGGTGGCTTTCAGACACATCCCATTGGTGAAACACACCATCCGCAAGTGGCGCATCCTCGAAGCCTGCAGGCTCACAGAGGGCGCCATGGAGTTCTCCTCTGCTCTCGAGCTTAAAAAATTTCTCGTAGCAGAAACCGCAAGATAAACCAATAAGGCAATTCCTCTGATGAAAAGATACCATTGAAATAAGGAGATAACCATGTATGAAGTGCATTTTGCTAATAAGTCTGGTGGTCCCTCTTGTGATCTCAATCTGATATCGATCAACGCACGCATGACTCTAGAACAATTTGATGATTTGACAGATGATCCTAAATATCGGCTAGACCAACACGAGAGGGGATGGAATGCTGCGGGAATTGCAGCATGGCGTGGGAATCATAGGCTTGTCACACATATTGTGCAAAAAGCTCCCGATACACTCGACTTAAAAGATGGGGCTCATATGACCCCACTTTTCCTAGCTTGTGCATCTGATCAGATCTCTCCTGCTCTCCGCTTTGATACTATTGCCACTTTGTTACAACTGGGAGCAGATATAAATTGCGCTGCAGGAGGCTGTAAGGACTCGCGACCTGGCTATACTATTCCAACAGGTGCTACCCCTCTTTGGGCTGCTGCGCAAACGGCGAGAAGCGTAGAATGTGTTGCATTGCTTCTCAACAAAGGGGCTCACCTAGGCAATGAGCCGTTGCCTCCAGAAGGGCAGGCTACGTTACACCAAGGACATGACCTCTTAAATCAAAAGAGAGACCTGTTAAAGGCCAGCGTTATGGACGCAACTAAGATGATCAATGATGTATGCGGAATTGTTACGGCGTATGCGGAGATTCCAATAGAGGATATGCCCCGGCCGCAGCCAGCCGTGTAGCTAAAAGCTTATAGATGCACGCTCATTGAGAAAGCGCCCCGAGGTCGCGGCGGGACGCCGCAACCTCCACTGAAGCAAAAAACTTTTTTCCAAAGCCGCTTCTCGCGGTTTTGGGAAAAAGTTTTTTGCTTCAGTGCGTTGAGCTTTGCTCAACGGGGCACGGTGTTGTTGTGATTAAACGGCGGCTTAGCTTGTGCTGTATCCAGACGAGGAACCACCATCCTCAGCAGCCAAACCTTCTTAAAATAGCGCATCCATGATGAGTTGCTGCAAGTTGTAACTTAAAGTGCTGAGGATATAGCATATTTCTTCTGTTAACGATTCTTTATGGAGGTCAAGGATGAATCCCGTATCAGCGAATCAGGTGCACGAATGTTCGGTTTTTGCTACAGATGAGATGGATTATTCATATCCATCTGAAGAGCGCATTTGTCCTCCTCAAAATCCCTAACCTCCTGCATGAACGAACTCAAAAGTATCCCTCTCCAAGAAAAAATCAGTTGACATAGCCTGTTTAATCGATTATTTACTTTTCTCATTTTAAATAAGGAAAGGCATGCAGGCAGGGACGTTTCACACAGAGCTAGAAGAATTTCTTTCGGGGCAGGGTTTGAACCTGGCCGATGTGATCTATGGGCCGGTGAATCCGGTGGTGCTGGAGAAAGAGTGGCTAGAGGTCTTTTCTGAAAAAGAGTTTTCAGAGCTAGGAATCCTCCGCTATTTTCCCCGGATGATCCGGGGGATGCCGCGAGTCTATCGGCGAGAGAGTCCTGGCAGCTGTCGGATCAAACGGGAATTTGCCGATCTGGGGGCTTTAAAACGGCTGGGAGCTGCCCAGGCTTTCTTGAGCCTGTATGAAGCCGTGGAGGTGACGAGGGGGGCGAGGGTTGCGGTGTTTACGTGGGTGATGGGGGATGGTTGGGGTGATTTGATCGCGGGAAGGGAAGTGATCCGGATTTTGCAGGAGCGGTTTGCCGAACTCGAAGTGCGGTGGGTAGTGCTTTTGCCGGAGAAGAGAATTCCTCCTGAGGTGAAGGGGGATTTTAAAATCTACTGGAATACAAATGAGTTGCAAACAGAGGCGCTCCACGCTCTGCGCACCTCGGATTGTGTCCTGCAGGTTCCTACGATGTATCCGAAAACAGCTCTTGTCCAAGAGATGCTCAAAGAAATTCCCCTTTCAGTCCCTTTGCCGCGCTGGGTTGAGATCGGGGAATATGGCTTTGTTGAGACAGATTGGTTTCATCCGAAAAGCGGCAGATATTCCCTGGGGCTCCATTGTTTAGAAAAAGGGATCTTGGTCCACAAGTCGAAGGTCGCCAGTTTCGCGGAAGTGAAAAACGAGGCGCTTTTGCTGCAACTCTTCGAGACGCAGACTCCGGGTCCTCTGGAAATCGAGAAGTATCTGAGAGAAAACGCTTTTTATCTCTCCTATTTGACGACGGTAGCGGGAGGGGTTGTCTATCTGCAAGCTCTTCTCAAAGCACACGAGCATGATGAGAAGCGGATCGATCTGTGTACGCCAGATCTGAAGTGGCTGATTCAGCTCATTCAAGAAAACAAGGTTGGCGAGTTGCAATCGGTGCAGGAGATAGAGATTTATTTGGGAGGGGAGCGGCATGGAAAAGTCTTGGGAGGGAAGGGAAAACGACTCCGGGTCATTTGCCCAGGGACGATTTCAGATGAAGATTTTCGGAGTTTGGTGAGGCTGAGCGGCGAATTTGTAGGAGTGAGGGGAAATCAATCTTTTTCAGAGGCGATTTCGGCCAATAAAGTCTATTTCTATGACGGAAGGGAACATGCCCAGTATTTCATCCGCGATCTCACCGCCCTTGCGGAAAATCGGATCGGAGCCCATCGCAATGCGCTCGAGATCTTTCGCGCCATGCGGAAGACCTTTTTGCATAACCTTCCTGAAGAAACAGGAGAATGGGTTGAAGAGACTCATTTCCAAGAACGGGAACCTCTCGTCGAGTTAGGATTACAGGTAGGGCGTGCTCTGCAGGATCCCGATGCGATTGCAGGATTTAAAAAGTTGGGAAGAATCGTGACAGAAGAGTATGCGGCTAATGCATGCGTGTGTCACGTGGTGCAAAAAGAGTTGTGTCACTCCGTGCGTCCCGATCTGGCTCGTGCGCATGAAGCAGCTCTAGAGGCTTTTGGCTCTGGGACTTCTTTTCCTGAGGCATTCTTGCAGCTTGCGTCGCAGCTGGATCTTGAAAAGAAGTTGCCAGTGTGGAAGATAAGGCCTATGCATCCAGAAGAGAGCCACCAGATTCATCAGCAACTAGGAATCGCTCTTCGTGCTCTGATCCAGCTCTGCGCAAAAGGGGAGATCCATCTCAAGGTGAAAGAGATCTCGCGGATCGCAACTGCTATCGGAGGTCCTTTGGCGACCGAAGCAGAAGCACTCGAGCGGCATCTCAAGTCGTTTTCCGAAAGCGCGCTCCATCTCGAGCAGGAAACCAGGGAAATCTAGGGGACGTCTTCAAATTAGGGTTTGTCGATTTTCGGGATGATTTTGGCCTATTTTCGATTCCAAATCGGGGGGCCATATCGACCCGAAGTATATGGCCCCCCGATTTGGAATCGAAAATAGGCCAAAATCATCCCGAAAATCGACGAACCCTAAATTGAGGACACGCCCGAGGACTCGCGTTTGCTCCGCAAACGGCCCCCGAATCAAAAGCTCTTTTCCCAAAGCCCCGACCGTCGTGCAATAGAGGCTTTTGTGGGG
>Ga0207157_1025_pt1 | contig 16277 bp, 13 predicted proteins | sample Alteio_BWMinHeat_25_FD_153508 | JGI IMG/M metagenome (GOLD analysis project Ga0207157, IMG submission 153508) | Enriched cells from forest soil in Barre Woods Harvard Forest LTER site, Petersham, Massachusetts, United States -... | ecosystem: Environmental > Terrestrial > Soil > Temperate forest >...
TCGATCGAGCATTTTTTGTAAATGAGCGTAAACCAAGAATGGTCATCGGGTGCGTCAGTATTGCGGTAGCGTTACTCAGTTGGATTTGGTTGCGAGTAGCGAATCCATTCGCGGATTCCGGTTATGTTATGGGCGCGCTGCTAAGGTATGTTACCAGTTTACCTCTTGGTTTAGCTACAATGTTTCTCGCTAGCGGCGTGTATAACCTCGTGAGATATTTCAAAACCAAGTATCGCCTGACTGAGAAGGAATCTTCCGAAACGCCGAACCATCCGCCGGAACCACCCACGTCAGGTCGAAATGGTTTATCTTAACTTTAAGAGGCAATCCAATGGGGTCATGCTAGGGTTCACCTGATTTGACGGACAGTGAGGCCGAAATTCAGAGCTGGTTCCCGGCCAGACGGCGGTAAAGCGCTTCGTAGCGCGGAATGATCGTGGCGGCGGAGAAATGTTCCCGGGCTCGCTGTTGGGCGGCGCGACCGAGCGAGGCGCGGCGGGCGGGGTCGGCGATCAGCGTGGCTACGGCCTTCGCCAGGGCCGTGGTGTCGCCGAAGGGCACCAGCAGGCCGGTCTCACCGGACAGTGTGACCTCGGGAATGCCCCCGACGGCAAACGCGGCGCTGGGACAGCTGAAACTCATGGCCTCGAGGATGCTCAGGCAGAAGCTCTCGGTCTCCGAGGTGAACAGCCCAATGTCGGCCGCCTGCAGGTAGTCCTCCACGTCGCTGACCCGCTCGCGCACGATGATCCGGCCGACGACGCCGCGCCGTGCGGCCTCCGCCAGCAGCGGGGCGGGATCTCCGCCGGCCAGGACCACCAGCTTGAACGGGGTCTCCACGGGCAGCTTCGCGACCGTTTCCAGCAGCAGGTCGATGCGCTTGAGCGGGCGCAGGTTCGAGATGTGCAGCAGCAGGGCCGCGCCGTCGGCCACGCCGAGCTCGCGGCGCACCTCGGTGCGGGAGCGCTTCGGGGCGTGGGTCTCGAAGAAATTGTGGATGACCTCGACGGGACGCTGCACGCCGAGCAGGCGGACGGTCTCGGCCCGCATGAATTCCGAGACGGTGGTGATGGCGTCGGAATGGTCGAGCGCATGCCGGATGGCCGGGCCGTAGCCGGGGTCGCGGCCGAGCAGCGTCGTGTCGGTGCCGTGCAGCGTGGTGATGATGCGCAGACGGTGTTCCTCGTGCAGCATGGCCCTGGCGAGGATGGCGGCGGTGGCGTGCGGCACGGCGTAGTGGACATGCAGCACGTCGAGCCGATGGTCGCGGCTGACCTCGGCCATCTTCACCGACAGCGGCAGGGTGTAGTCGGGATACTTGAAAAGGTCGTAGCTGGTGACCCGCACCGGGTGGAAGAACACCCTCGGGCCGGCCGGCATGCGGAACGGCTGCTCGTAGCTGATGAAGTGGATCTCGTGGCCGCGCGCGGCCAGCTCCTCGCCCAGTTCCGACGCGAGGATGCCGCTGCCCCCGACGGAGGGGTAGCAGGTGATGCCGATCTTGAGGGGACGGTCAGGCATGGAATCAGGATTGGCCGCAAAAAGCACAAAAACAGAAAAGGAAGCGGCACGACAACATGGGTGGGAAGCTCACGAGCTTGGCGTATTTTTTGTGCTTTTTGTGGCCATGCCTTGAAACTCAGAAGCGGCGAGCACCGCGCGCGAGTGGGGCGAGCGAATCGAACACCAGCGGATCGTTCGGGTAGAGCGCTTGGGCGTGGCCCACCCCGGCGTCCAGGCCGAGAACCCGGGCCCGGGCCAGCTGCAGCTCGACGTAGTTCCGGGTCTTCATTTGCGAGGCATGCGCCTCCATCGCCTTGGTCCACGCGGTAACGATCCCGGGGGCGGAGATGTCGATGACGACCGGCGGAGCGCTCCGGGTTTCGCTGCCAGGGTCGAGTGCGTAGAAAAACAGCCCGCCGATGGCGTGCGCCGGCCGGGCCTTGAGCTCGGCCAGACCGCCGTAGCGGGCGAGCCGGACGGCATCGCGCACGAGCTGGCCGAGCCGCCGGTGATCGGGGTGCTGGTTGGGTTCGGTGGTCGGGGCGAGCACGATATCCGGGCGCACCCGGCGGATGATGTCGGCCAGCACAAGGGCATGGGCGGCCTTGAGTTCGAGGTGGGCGTCCCCGTCCAGCTCGAGGAACTCAATGGTCGCGCCCAGGATTTTGGCGGCGGCCTTCGCCTCGCGGACACGCTGCGCCGGCGTGCCGTTCGTGCCAGCCTCGCCTTGCGAGCAGACGACAAAATGGACCGGCCGGCCGGCACGGGTCTCACGGGCAATGATGCCGCCGGCGCCGAACTCGATGTCATCGGGATGCGCGCCGAAGGCGAGCAGGGGCGGCAGGAGTGTGGCAGGTGATTTCAGGGACAAAGCGACAGAGGTGTTGGTAGTTTAATGGACTACTAAATTGACGGGCCAGAATTTGTAACCTAATAGGTTACAAGTGCCCTTGGTTGTCGGAGAAAAAAGCGCGTCCGGAGCTCGCGCTCCTGCTCAAGACCGGGCTAAGCGGGATGATCGGTGTAGGCTTCATCGGAGCGGTCGATGGGGTCGCGGGGAACGAAGGTGATTTCGGGGGCGTCGGCTTGGTTGAGATAGGCCTGCTCGCCGGCGCCGCAGACATAGTGCGTGCAGTGAATCACGGATTGCATCCAGCGCAACCGGCTATCGCGGGTCGGGCTGACCTGTTCCTTGGTGAAATCCACCTTCGGCAGGTCGAGATAACGGTCGCCGCCCTCGTGGAGCCTGAGGGTGCCGTCGATGAGCCGGGCGCGGACGATCTCGCCCTCGTGCGGCACGTCGACGAAGCAGTCGGCGATGTCACACGCCGCGCGGCGGACCGTCGGGTCGCCCGAGCGCACGCCACGGATGCCGTCGAGCAGGCCCATACGGCGATACATCTCCAGGCAAAAGTCGGCAGCGTTGGCGGCCGCGGTCTGCTTGAAGGCGTCGACCCAGCGCGGATCGACATAGTTGGGCAGCTGGCGGGCGGTGTTGGCCGGCCAGTCGGCCGGGATGCGCTTGAGGAAGAGGGGGGAAAACTTGCGCTGGAGCTTGTTCGCGAAGGTGAAGTTGAAGGTCTGCGGCTCGTTGGTCTTGCGGTGCCGCAGGATGGTCTGGGTCTCGCGGCAGTCGTGGTCGCTGTCGTGGAGGAAGAAGACGATCTTGCCGCCGATCTCCGCCTGGAGCCGGCGGGCCGTCACGAACTTGGCGTAAAGGAAGCGCCGCGGGAAGAACCCGCAGGGCTGCTGGCCGAAGCAGATGACGGGGGTGCTCATGCGGTGGATTCCTGTCGGGCGGGCAACGCCGCCTGGATGAGCACACCGAGCAGCATGCATGCGCCGCAGCCGATGACGTTATACCAAAGGTAGGAAATGCTCAGCGTGGCGTAGAGCACGAACACCAGCACCTGCGAGACAACGGCGGCCCAGAACACGGCGGTGCCTGACACCCACCTGAGGAAAAACGCGACGAGGAACAGCCCGAGCACGACGCCGTAGAAGATGGAGCCGATGATGTTGGTGGCCTGGATGAGGTTCTCGGCGAGGTTGCAGAAGAGCGCGAAGCCGATCGCGAAGAACCCCCAGAGCGCCGTGAACCATTTCGAGGCGGCCACGTAATGCGCGTCGGTCGCGTCGCACCGGACGACATGGCGGTAGACATCGACCACGGTGGTGGAGCCGAGGGCGTTGAGCTCGCCCGCCTTCGAGGAAAAGGTCGCGGCGAAGAACGCGGCGACCAGCAGGCCGATGAGCCCGTGCGGCAGGTGGTCGAGGATGAAGGTGACGAAGACGTAGTCGGAATCGTTGGCCAGCGCCTTGGGATCGGCAGCCTTGAGCACGGTGCGGGTCACGTCCCGGGCCGCCTCGGTGCGGGCGTGGGCCGCCAGCGCGGCGGTGCGCTCCGCCGCGGCGGCCGCGGGGTCGCCAGCATGGCGGGCGGCGAGCCAGGCGTTCACGTGCCGCTGCTTGTCGGCGTGGGCGGCGTTGAAGTCGGCCTCGAGCGCGCGGAGTTTCCCGCCGGCGCCGTGCGCGGCCGCCTGGTGCCACGCCGCCTGGTTGAAGAAGACCGGCGGACGCTCGAACTGGTAGAACACGAAGACCAGCGCTCCGAGCAGCAGGATGAAGAACTGCATCGGGATCTTGAACACCGCGTTGAACATCAGGCCCAGCCGGCTCTCGCGCAGCGAGGCGCCGGTGAGGTAGCGCTGCACCTGCGACTGGTCGGTGCCGAAATAGGAGAGCGCGAGGAACATGCCGCCCAGCACGCCCGACCAGACGGTGTAGCGGCGGTCCGGGTTGAGCGAGAAGTCCACCGCCTCGAGCTTGTGGAAGCCGCCGGCCACCGCGAGGGCGTCGCCCAGGCCAAGACCGGCGGGCAGCTTCGCCAGCAGCACGAAGAACGCGGCGATCATGCCGACGAAGATGACGCCGATCTGGTATTTCTGCGTGAGGTTCACCGCCGGGCTGCCGCCGCTGACGGTGTAGGCGATGACCAGCAGGCCGCTGCAGATGATCGTGGCGTCGAGCCGCCAGCCCATGACGGTCGAGAGCACGATGGCCGGCGCGTAGATGGTGATGCCGGCCCCGAGCCCGCGCTGGACGAGGAACAGCCCCGCGCCGAGCAGGCGCGTCTTCCGGTCGAAGCGTTTCCCGAGGTATTCGTAGGCGGTGTAGACGTTCAGCTTCCGGTAGATGGGCAGGAAGACGGCCGCGATGAGGATGAGTGCGAGGGGGGCGCCGAAGTAATTCTGCACGAACCCCAGCCCGCTTTCGTAGCCCTGGCCCGGGGTCGAGAGGAAGGTGATGGCGCTCGCCTGCGTGGCCATCACGGAAAGACCGATGGTCAGCCAGTGCGTGTTGCCGCCCTGCAGGTAGCCGCGCAGGTCGCCCCGGCCGCGGGTCGCCCACATGCCGTAGGCCGCGATGCCGACGAGGACGCCGAGCAGGACGAGGTAATCGAGGCCGTTCACGAATAGGATTCCGTCAGCACCGTGAGCAGCACGACCCAGACGACGAAGATGCCGGCCACCACGAGATAGACGGAGCGCCAGCGGCGCAGACCCGGCAGGCCGGTGGATTCGTCGTTGGGTTCGGGTGACTGATTCATCGGTAGGGCGCGTTATCCTTAACGCGCCAGATGGGTGGCGCTCGGCGGGTTAGGGGTAGCCCGCCCTACCTGGGTAAAGTCAGGCTTCATTTGCCGAGCGCGAGCAGGTTGGCGAAGAGGCGGTAGGCGCCGGGCACACCGGCGGGCAATTGCCGGAAGAACCCGAGGCCGGTATAGACGTAGTGGCCCCGGCCGTATTTTGCGACGAGGAGGCTGCCCTTCAGCGGCGCCTCGCCGGGGTCATTCATGGCGAACAGAGCGGTGTAGTGGTCGTTGTCCCAGCTGCTCGCGAAATACGCGCCGCGCTCCTGCACCCAGCCGTCAAAGTCGGCCGGCCCGATCTTGTTCGGCGTGTTGACGACGGCATGGTCGGTGGCGAGGACCGTGACCGGGGCCGTTTCATCGGTGACGCGCAACGCCGGCGCCGGGCCCTCGATCGAGAGCGGATAAGGCCCGAGCTGCCCGGTCTTCAGGCTGTTGGGCCGGTTGTATTGGGCGATGACCGTGCCGCCGGCCTCGACCCAGGCGAGCAGGCCGGGGAAGGCGTCCTTGAGGTCGGTGCGTTCGTTGAAGGCCCGCACGCCGATGACGACGGCGTCGAGGCCCTTAAGTTTTTCCGGCGTCAGGTCGGCACCGGCCAGGCGCTGGACGACGTAGCCCATCTGCTCGAGGCATTCGGCCACGGAATCGCCGGCGCCCGGGAGGTAGCCGACGGTCAGGCCGCGCGTGGCCAGGGGGAAGCTCGCGAGCCGGGCCCGGGCCGGCGGCTGGAGCAACTGAACCGGGAGGTGGGCGTAACGAAGCTCCTGCCGCTGGTTGGAATACCGGTGTCCGTCGACCTCAGCGACGGCGGTGAGCCGGCCCGGGGCGGGTGGCGTTGCGGCCGGCTGGCCGGGGGCCGTGAGATTGAACGTGAAGCGGGCCTTGTCGCCGACATTGGGCAGGCGGAAATCCTGCGCCCCGGGTGCCAGCTGCCAGCCGGCGGGCACCTCGAGCCGGAGCGCGCCGCGGGCATTGGTGCGCGCGGCGGTGACCTCGACCGTGACGGCCTTGGTGGTGCCGGGCGCCACGAGGAAGATATCCGAATTGAAGGCCAGCGAGACCGGCGGAATCACCGCCACCCGGCGGCGGGCCTGGGCGGCCGAGACCGCCGCGACGACCTGCACCGGTTCGTCGGTGATGACGAGGGTCTGACCGTTGACGGTGAAGACATGCTCAAGCGGGATTGCCGGCGGGTTTTCGGGCCGGCCGATCAACGAAGGATCATCGACGCGCGAGATGCCCGCCGCGCCGTCGGCGCGCAGCCAGTAGGGCTGTGTGAGGGGAGTGTCGACCGGCAGCACGGCGGTGAGTTCGCCGGCCTTGGGGGAAGAAAGCTTCAAGGCCGGGCTGTGCGACCCGACATACCGGACGTCGACTTCCTTCGCGGCCACGCTGAACGCGAACGACAGCTTGAGCGGCTCGCCCGGCACGGCCTCGGCATTGGCGATGTTGGTCTCCACCGTGAGACCGAGGCACGATTGCAAAATGCAATCGAGTTGCACGCGCTTGTCGGCGACGAGCGGGTCGGTGGGGAGCGCGGCAAGTTTGGTGCGGAGCGCCAGCAAGGCCGACACCGAGGCGGCGGGATCGTCGGGCTTGAAGACGGCAAGCGCGTCGGCCGCGAGCCGGCCGATCTCTTCACCGCCGGGGTAGCGGGCCCAGGTGGTGTCGACACCGTCCATCAGGTCGGTCGCGGCCGGTTCACCCGCCAGCAGCATGAAGTTCTGCACATTGGGACCGGTGTCGGCGCGGCCGGAGAAGCCGCCGAGGCCCTGCGTCTTGTGCATGCCGCGGCTGTGGTTGGCGATGGTGCCGAAGGTTTCGCCCGACACCGGATCGGTGCCGGCGATGTCCATTTTCACGACGGGGCCGTTGAGCCCGTTGGGGCCGGCGCCGCCGAACGAGAACGAATTCCAGACCACGCGCTTCGCCTGCCACACGGTGAGACCCTGGGCCAGTTGTTCCGGGTAAGCCTTGGGGTCGGCGGCGAGCTTGAAGGCCTCGACGGCGAGGATGGCCGACGCGGTGTGGTGGCCGTGGCCGCCGCTGCCGGGTGGAATCGGGAAGCGGGTGACGATGACATCGGGCCGGAACTGGCGGATGACGCGGACGACATCGCCCAGCACGGCGTCGCGGTCCCAGAAGCGCAGCGTTTCCTCGGGGGACTTCGAGAAACCAAAGTCGATGGCGCGGGTGAAGAATTGCCGGCCGTGGTCGAATTGGCGGGCGGCGAGCAGTTCCTGCGTGCGCAGGACGCCGAGCTTCTCGTCGAAGTCCTTGCCGAGCTCGTTCTGGCCGCCGTCACCGCGCGTGAGCGAGAGGTAGGCCGCGCGGTAGCCCCGGCCCAGCGACAGGTAGGTGATGAGCTGCGTGTTCTCGTCGTCCGGATGGGCGCCGATGTGCAGCACGGTGCCGGTCGTCCCGAAGCTGCGGAGATCCTGCTGGATGGCGGCGGCCGGGGTTTGTCTGGGCAGGTCGCCCGGCAAAGCGGCGGCGATGATCGGGATGGCGCCGAGCACGGGCAGGGCGCGGCACCAGGAACGGAAAGCCATGAGCGGGCGGGCGGTTACTTTTTGACCGTGTAAGGCACGGAATACTGCGTGTTCTCCCAGGCCAGCTTGAGGACGGCGCCGCCGGCGGGATTCTTTTCGAGCGCCATGACGAACTGGTCCAGCTGCGTGCCGAGCGTGTCTTTCTTCAGGTCCACGCGGGCGAGTTCGTTGGCCTCGTGGTAGGGATCGACGCCCCACTGGCCGGTTTCTTTGTTGATGACGAGCTTCGCGGTGCCGTCCGCCTGTGGGACGGTGAAGAGGGTGTAGGTGCCGGCGGGCACGGTGGCGCCGCCGAGGTCGATCGCCTGCTGGGTGATGAGCGTGGTGGCCTCGTCGGAGCCGGTGCGCCAGACCTTGCCGTAGGGCACGAGCTCGCCCCAGATCTTGCGCAGGGCGCCGGTCTTCGGGTCCTTCGAGTAAGGGCGGCCGTAGATGATGGTCACGCGGTTGCCGTCGACCTTGAGGCTGATGATTTCGTGCGGACTGACACGGGCGCGGGGCGCGGCGGGCGGGGCGATCGAGGCGGCGGGAGCCTGCGCAAAAAGCGCGGCGGAGGCGGACGCGGTGAGCAGGGCGAGGGCGAGGCGGAGTTTCATGGAGATGCCGGGGTTGAAGCGGGGTGCGATGCGCCGGTGGTTAGACGCCACCGGCGCGGGAAGGGTTTCGGAGCGGGCCGGAAGGCCCGCGACAGGCTGCAGGGCTTACTTCACGCGGGCGATCAGGGCCTCGTTGAGACGGCTGTATTCCGTGCCGACGAGCCCGGGCGTCTTTTTGGACATCTCGAGCGATTTCTGCGCGGCGGCGAGCGCCCCGGCCTTGTCGCCGGCTTTTTCCAGGATGAGGCCCTTGCGATAGACCATGTAGAAGGCGTCGGGCTGCTCCGCGATCGCGGCGTCCATCCACGCGATGGCTTTCTTCAGGTCGAGGTTGTTCTCGTAATAGAACATGGCGGCGCGGAAATAGGGCTTCTTGGGCTCGGCGGAGGCCATCACGGTCTCGATCTGCGGGACGAGCACGCTGACGACATCAACCTCGATCTTGACCGGGACGAGGGTCTTTTCCCACGCGAGCTCGAACAAGGCGGAGCCCTCCTCGACATGGTTGAAGGTGATGACGAAGGTCTCGACCGGCAGCGGCAGCGCGAAGGGCTTGGCCTTGATCCGCACGAAGTCGTTTTTCTCGTCGTAGGCATACGCGCCCCACTGGCCCACGACCTTGTTGAGGATGACGGTCCACTCAGCTTCACCGGGAATGGTGAAGAGGGCATAGGAGCCCGCGGGCACGTCCACACCGCTGAACTTCACCGCGGTGCTGAAGGTGATCTTCGTCGCGTTGTTCGCGCCGGTGCGCCAGATCTCGCCGTATGGCTGCAGGCCGCCGAAGATTTTCCGGCCGCGCATACTCGGGCGCGAGTAGTTGACCTCGATGTCGGTGAAGCCTACGCGCTGCTTGACCGTGGCGGCGGGGCTGGGGGCGGGGAAGTCGATCGTCGGGGCGGGGGTCTGGGCAAAAAGGCCGGTCGCGAGGACCAACCCGGCAAACACGGACATGACGGGGCGAAGCGTGCGGGGAGTCATAGGAGGATAAGAGAAGCCAGACGGGGCGCAGATTCCACTAATTTTCGTCCAAGTGCTTCGAATTCACACAAGATAGGGGTTTTTCCGAAATGGCAGCCAGCTCCGTCTGGCCCTTGGCTACCAAGAATTTTGGTAGAAAACTGAAAAAGACAGTTGACTAGACTAAACAGTCAACTATTCATCTTGGCCATGGGAAGAACCTCAGACGCCAACGAACGCTTGATGGACGCCGCTCTCGATCTCATCTGGGAAGAGAGCTACGGCGCCGTCACGATCGATGACATCTGCAAGCGGGCCGACGTGAAGAAGGGGAGTTTCTACTATTTCTTCAGTTCCAAGTCCGATCTTGCCGTCGCTGCCTTGGAGCGGATGTGGCAGGAAGTGAGCAAGCCGAAGATGGACGCCATCTTTTCCCCGTCGGTCGAGCCGCTGACCCGGATCCGGACCTATTTGGCGAGCATGTATGATTTCCAGGCCGAGATTAAGCAGAAGCATGGCAAGGTGCTGGGTTGCCCGGTCATGTCCGTCGGCTCTGAGACCTGCACCTGCGTCGACGAGCAGGCCGTGGGCAACAAGATCCGCGAACTTTTCACCCGCAAGCGCCGCTATTACGAATCCGCGATCCGCGATGCGCTGGCCGAGGGTTCGATCGAGCCGGGTGATGCGGCCGAAAAGGCCGGTGCCGTCGCCGGCCTGATTGAGGGCATCCTTACCCAGGCCCGGATCCTCAACGATCCCGAGGTTCTCCGCGCTTTGCCTGATCTGGCGATGCGCATCCTCGGCGCCAAGTCCCTCGCCCAACCCGCCACCACCCAAGCCTGACCACTCCCGGCGCACGTCTTCCGCGTGCGCACTTTTTTCGCCTCAAAGCTAGATAACCAGTCAACTATACAAGACAAAATCCCATGAGCCGCAAAATTTTCAACCTCCCGTCCTCCCTGAAACTCAACCGTGCCCGTGCCGGTGCCGCCAGCTACCGGATCGTCGGCCGCCCGGCCAATGCCGGCGCGCTGCCGATGGCGCATATCAGTCCGCCCGTCGAGCCCTTCTGGCACCCGACCTTGCTCGACACCCTCCGCGCGCCCCTCACGCGCCGGCCCGAATGATCCAGCCACTTCAATCCAACCAAATCCACACCATGAGCGCCTCCTTTCCGTATCCCGTTTCCGTCACCAACGCTTCCTTCGCCGCCGACGTCCTCGAAACCTCGCAACACCAGCCCGTGCTGGTCGACTTCTGGGCGTCCTGGTGCGGCCCGTGCAAGGCCATCGCGCCGTCGCTCAATGAAATCGCGGCCGAGCGCGGCGGCCGGGCCGTGATTGCCAAGGTCGACGTCGACGCCCACCCGGAGCTCGCCGCCCGCTACGGCGTCCGCTCGATCCCGTCGCTGCTCGTGTTCCGCGCCGGCGAGGTCGTCGACACCATGGTCGGCGTCCACCCGAAGTCCGAGATCCTCCGCCGCCTCGATGACGCCCGCCCGGCGGTCACGGCCGCTTAAACCCGCTTCTCCCACCATTCAACCGCCACGCATCATGATTACCGCCACTCTCATCCTCGGAGCCATGACGCTCCTCGTCTTCGTTGACGACGTCAGCGGGACCTCCGCCTCCAGCTGATTCTTCGCTCCAACCTTATTCCGTCTTCGTCCATGACCACCAAGATCAACTCCACGTTCAACCGCCTCCGGCCGCGATTTCTCTTCGTCGCCGCGGGTGTTCTCGCCGCCATCACCGCCGGGTTCTACCTCGCCACACCCGCCCGGGCCGCCCAGGCCTCCGCCCCGGTCGCGCCACCCGCGCCCAAGGTGACCGTCGCCCCGGTCGAGCAGCAGCTCGTCACCGACTACGAGGAACTCACCGGCCACGTTGACGCCACCGAGACCGTCGAGCTTCGCGCCCGCGTCTCGGGCCACCTCGACGAGGTCCACTTCCAATCCGGCCAGCTGGTGCAGAAGGGCGACGTGCTCTTCACCATCGATCCGCGCTGGTATCGGGCGCAATTCGATCTCGCCACGGCCCGCGCCGAGGTGGCCGCCCGCGAGGCCGCCCGCGCCGAGCGGCTCCTCGCGGCCGCCGCGATCTCCGGCGAGGAGGTTGAGGCCCGCCGCGCGGTTGCCGCCGAGGCCCGCGCCGCCCTCGAGACCGCCCGGCTCGACTTGGAGCACACGGAGGTGCGGGCGCCGATCGCCGGCCGCATCAGCCGCGCGCTCATCACCCCCGGCAACCTGGTCTCCGGCACCCCGGGCAACGCCACGCTGCTGACGACCATCGTCACGGTCGGCGACGCCTACGTCTACGCCGATCTCGACGAGGCCACGCTGCTCAAGTTCAACCGCCTCGCCCGCGAGGGCCAGATCCTCACGCGCAACGGCCGCATCCCCGCCGACCTGCAGCTCGCCGACGAGAACGGCTACCCGCGCCACGGCTACATCGAGTCGACCGACAACCGCGTGAATCCCGCCACCGGCTCGCTCGCCGTGCGCCTGGTGTTCCCGAACGAGGACAACGCCCTGATCCCGGGCCTCTTCGCCCGCGTCCGCATCCCGGTCAGCGCACCGCAGGCCGCGCTGCTCGTCAGCGAGCGTGCGATCGGCACCGACCAGAACCAGAAGTTCGTCCTCGCCGTCGGCCACGACAACACCGTCGCCTATCGCACGGTGAAGCTCGGCTCGCTCGTCGACGGCAAACGCGTCGTCCGCGAGGGCCTGCAGCCCGGCGAGACGATCATCGTCAACGGCCTCCAGCGCGTGCGTCCCGGCATGACCGTCGCGCCGGAATTGCAGGCCCTCGCCGCCACTCCGGCTCCCGCCGCACCCGCCGGCAAGGTCGCCGCCCTCCGCTAACCGCCGGAAAGCACCCACGCACCGCCTCTCCGCCTCAACGGGCCGCCCTTTCGTGGCCCCTCTGGCCACCGCCTTGCCCTCAACTCCACCCAGCCCATGAACTTCTCCGACTACTTCATCAAGCGCCCGATCCTCGCCGGCGTGCTGTCGACCGTCATCTTCCTCGTCGGCCTCATCGCGATGTGGCGCCTGCCCGTCAGCGAGTATCCCGAGGTCGTCCCGCCGACCGTTATCGTCCGCGCCACCTATCCGGGCGCGAACCCCAAGACCATCTCCGACACTGTCGCCGCGCCGCTCGAGCAGGCCATCAACGGCGTCGAGCACTCGCTCTACATGTTCTCGCAGGCCACCAGCGACGGCGTGATGACGCTCACCATCACGTTCGCCATCGGCACCGACCTGGACAACGCCCAGGTGCAGGTGCAGAACCGCGTCGCCCAGGTCCTGCCCAAGCTCCCCGAGGAGGTCCGCCGCGTCGGCGTCGTCACGCAGAAGGCCTCGCCCGACCTCCTCATGGTCGTGCACCTCTTCTCGCCGGACGGCCGTTACGACGACATTTACGTTCGCAACTACGCCACGCTCCAGGTCCGTGACGTCCTCGCGCGCCTCACCGGCGTCGGCGAGGTCCGCGTCTTCGGCTCGGGTGACTATGCGATGCGCGTCTGGCTCGACCCCAACAAGGTCGCCGCCAAGGGCCTGACCGCCTCCGATGTCGTCGCCGCCATCCGCGAGCAGAACGTCCAGGTCGCCGCCGGCGCCGTCGGCCAGCAGCCGAACTCTCGCCCGGTCGACACCGAGCTGCTGATCAACACCCAGGGCCGCCTCGCCACCGAGGAGGAGTTCGGCGCCATCATCGTCAAGTCCGGCCCGGCCGGCGAGCGCGTCCAGCTGCGCGACGTCGCCCGCGTCGAGCTCGGTGCCGACGCCTACGCCCTGCGCTCGCTGCTCAACAACAAGCCGGCCGTCGCGCTGCCCATCGCGCAGCTGCCCGGTTCCAACGCCATCGCCACCTCCGACGCCGTGCGCGCCGCGATGAAGGACATGGCCAAGAACTTTCCCGAGGGCCTGAAATACGACATCGTCTACGACCCGACGATCTTTGTGCGCAGCTCCATCGAGGCCGTCGTGCACACGCTCTTCGAGGCCATCCTGCTTGTCGTGCTCGTCGTCATCCTCTTCCTGCAGACCTGGCGCGCCTCGATCATCCCGCTGGCCGCCGTGCCGGTGTCGCTCGTCGGCACCTTCGCGATCATGCACGTCCTCGGCTTCTCCATCAACGCCCTCTCGCTCTTCGGCCTCGTGCTGGCCATCGGCATCGTGGTCGACGATGCCATCGTCGTCGTCGAGAACGTCGAGCGCAACATCGCCCTCGGCAGGTCGCCCGCCGAGGCCACGCGCCAGGCCATGCGCGAGGTCACCGGCCCGATCATCGCCACCGCGCTCGTGCTGTCGGCCGTGTTCATCCCGACCGCGTTCATCAGCGGCCTGACCGGCCAGTTCTACAAGCAGTTCGCGATGACCATCGCCATCTCGACCGTCATCTCGGCCTTCAACTCCCTCACGCTCTCGCCCGCGCTGAGCGCCCTGCTGCTCAAGGACCACCACGCGCCCAAGGACCGGCTGACCCGCGCCATGGACTTCGCCTTCGGCTGGATCTTCCGCCCGTTCAACCGGTTTTTTGGGTGGGCCTCGCAAAAGTATTCCAACGGCGTCGCCCGCCTGCTGCGCGTCTCCGTTGTCGCACTGATCGTCTATGCCGGCCTGCTCGGCACCACGGCGCTGCTCTTCAAGAACACGCCGACCGGCTTTGTGCCGACGCAGGACAAGCAATACCTTGTCGCCTTCGCGCAGCTCCCGGCCGCCGCCTCGCTCGAACGCACCGACGCGGTCATCCGCCGCATGGGCGACATCGTGTTGAAGCACCCCGGTGTGGCCAACGCCATCGCGTTTCCCGGCCTGTCGATCAACGGCTTCACCAACTCGCCGAACAGCGGCATTGTCTTCGTCGCCCTCAAGCCCTTCGAGGAGCGGCGCACGGCCGAACTCACCGGCCAGGCCATCGCGCGACAGCTGCAGCAGGAGCTTGGATCGATCGAGGACGCCTACATTGCCATCTTCCCGCCGCCGCCCGTGCTGGGCCTCGGCACCATCGGCGGCTTCAAGCTCTACGTCGAGGACCGCGGCGACAACGGCCTCGACGCCCTCTACGGCGCCACGCAGGGCCTGATCGGCAAGGCCTGGCAGACTCCCGGCCTAACCGGCCTCTTCTCCAGCTACACGATCAACACGCCGCAACTCCAGGCGGACGTCGACCGCGCCAAGGCCAAGGCCCAGGGCGTGCCGCTGGCGAACGTCTTCGAGACGATGCAGATCAACCTCGGCTCGCTCTACGTGAACGATTTCAACCGCTTCGGCCGCACCTACCAGGTCGTCGCGCAGGCCGACGCCCAGTTCCGCAACGGCCTCGAGGACATCCTCCGCCTCAAGACCCGCAACGCCGCCGGCCAGCTCGTGCCGCTCGGCTCGCTCGTGAAGGTCCGCGAGACCTACGGCCCCGACCGCGTCATGCGCTACAACGGCTACCCGGCCGCCGAGATCAACGGCGCGCCCGCCCCGGGCTACAGCTCCGGCCAGGCCGAGGCGCTGATGGAGAAGCTCGCCGCCGAGAACTTGCCGAAGGGCATGGTCCTCGACTGGACCGAGCTGACCTTCCAGAAGATCATCGCGGGCAACACGGGCATCTACATCTTCCCGTTGAGCATCTTCCTGGTGTTCCTCGTGCTGGCGGCCCAATACGAGAGCTTCCGTCTTCCGTTCGCGGTCATCCTCATCGTGCCGATGGCGCTGTTCTCCGCCCTCGTCGGCCTCTGGCTGACCCGGGGTGAGAACAATGTCTTCACGCAGATCGGCCTCATCGTGCTGATCGGCCTCGCGGCCAAGAACGCGATCCTGATCGTCGAGTTTGCCGTGAAGCTCCGCGAGGAAGGGAAGGGGATCCTCGAGGCCGCCATCGAGGCGTCGCGCCTCCGCCTGCGGCCGATCCTCATGACCTCGATCGCGTTCATCGCCGGCGTCTTCCCGCTCGTGGTCAGCCACGGCGCCGGCGCCGAGATGCGCCGCGCCATGGGTGTCGCCGTCTTCGCCGGCATGATCGGTGTCACCTTCTTCGGCCTCTTCCTGACGCCGGTGTTCTACACCGTGCTCGAGAAGCTCGGCGTCCGGAAGCCCGCGCCTGTGGCGCCGATCGCCCTCCCTGAACACGCCTGACCCGTCAGCGCGTCCCTCTCGAATCATCAGCCAGTTCGTCATGACTTCTCCTTCGAAACTCATCCCGCTTGCGCTCGGCGCCTTTGCCATCGGCACCGAGAGCTACGTGGTCGCCGGCGTGTTGCCGACGATCGCGGCCGACGTCGGCGTGACCGTGCCCCTGGCCGGCCAGCTGATCACTGCGTTTGCACTCACCTACGCGCTCGGCTCGCCGCTGATCGCCGTCGCGACGGGCGGCATGGAGCGCCGCCGGCTCCTGCTCGCGTCGATCGCGGCGTTCGGTCTCTTCAACCTGTTCGCCGCGTTCGCCCACACCTATGCGCTGCTGCTCGCCGCCCGCATCGGGCTCGGGTTGGCGGCGGGGACCTTCATGCCCGCGGCGAGCGCCTATGCCGTGGCGGCCACCGCGCCGGAACACCGCGGCCGGGCCCTCTCGATCATCTATGGCGGCCTCACCGTCGCGATGGTAGTCGGTGCGCCCATCGGCGTCCTGCTCGGCGGGCACTTCGGCTGGCGTTTCATCTTTGTCGTCGTCGCCGCGCTGGCGTTCCTGGCGCTGGCCGGCCTCGCGTTCACGCTCAGGCCGGTCCGGGCCGACGCCGCGGTCAGTCTCGCGGAACGCCTCGCGATCGCCCGCCGGCCCGACGTGCTGGGCACGCTGGCGATCACCGTGAGCACGATCACCGGCGCCTACACGATCTATTCGTATCTCGCGCCGTTCCTGCAGCAGACCGCGCACGTCACGGGCGACGCGGTGGCGCTGGTGCTGTTCCTGTTCGGCCTCGGCAGCACGGCGGGCAATTTCCTGGCGGGCGGCGCCACCGACCGGATCGGGCCGCGGCGCGTCATCACCATGGTGCTGACGGGCCTGATCGGGCTGTTCG
>Ga0207157_1026_pt1 | contig 15495 bp, 6 predicted proteins | sample Alteio_BWMinHeat_25_FD_153508 | JGI IMG/M metagenome (GOLD analysis project Ga0207157, IMG submission 153508) | Enriched cells from forest soil in Barre Woods Harvard Forest LTER site, Petersham, Massachusetts, United States -... | ecosystem: Environmental > Terrestrial > Soil > Temperate forest >...
GTGATAGGACGCAATTTTAGTCACGACGAGGACCAGCCGGACGCCCCCAAGGTCGCGCTCCTTTCTTATGCGACTTGGCGGGGACGCTACGGCGCTGATCCCGGCATCGTGGGTAAGACCATTTCCGTGGACAGCCAGCCGACCCGAATCGTAGGAATTCTGCCTGCGAACTTTGAGTTTCCGACGCTGGCGCACGCTGATCTTTTGATGCCGCAGGCACTGCCTGAAGCCAAGCAACTCCGCCCCAACCCGGGAAGAGTGTTGAGAGCGTTTGCCCGATTGAAACCGGACGTCACGATTGCTCAAGCGGAAGCGGCATTGCAACCGTTGATGGAAGAGTCGTTGAAATGGGTACCGCCGCAGTTTCGCAAAGAGGTGTCGTTGCGCGTACGTTCTCTTCGCGACCGGCAAATCGGCGATGCGCGGCTGGCTTTCTGGATTCTGCTGGCCGCAGTTACTGCCGTACTACTGATTGCTTGCGCTAACGTCGCCGGCCTTCTGATGGCACGAGGCGCAACCCGGCAGCGCGAGCTCGCGGTCCGTGCGGCGCTGGGAGCGACCCGATCCAGACTGGTTCGACAAGCCCTCACGGAGAGTCTTCTCCTCGGCCTTTCAGGAGGTGTGGCGGGCTGCGTTCTGGCTCAGTTGCTCCTGCGGTTGTTTGTTGCCATCGCGCCGGAGGGAATTCCGCGCTTGCAAGACGCGCGGCTCGATTTGCGCGCATTGTCGTTCGCACTGTTGATTTCGATGGTGTCGGGGATTGTGTTTGGACTCGTGCCTGCTTTCCAAGTTCCGAGGTTGGAGGATTTGACAGGACGCATTGTCATCGGATTTTCGGGAAACCGGTTTCGCCAGTTCCTGGCAGGGGCCCAGATCGCGGTCTCCCTGGTGCTGTTGGCGGGGGCCAGTCTTTTACTAAGAAGCTTGTGGAACCTGGAGCGCCAACCGCTGGGGCTGCGCTCCGAGAGCGTCATGACAGCCAACGTAACGCTTGGGAAAAACTATGCTCAACCGGCGCAACAGTTGGCCTTCTTCGATCGGATGGAAGAGAAACTGCGGCGCCTGCCCGGGGTGACCGCGGTTGGTTTGACCGACTCACTGCCTCCTGGCGGCCCGCAGCATTTCACATTATTCGCGGCGATCCGCGTGGATGGACGTCCTCTACCCGCCGAAGGTACGGGGGGCCAAGTAGCCTGGCGTTCCGTCACGCCGGGATACTTCACCGCACTAGGGATTCCGATCCTGCGAGGGCGAGGATTTCTGGATGAGGACCGCAATCCCACAGCGTATTCGGTGATCTTGAGCGACGCTTTGGCTCGCCTCATGTTTCCGGGTGAGAACCCCATCGGCCAACGCTTGCAGCCGGGTTTGGATGGACCGTGGTTCACAGTGGTTGGCGTGGCGGCAGATGTGAAGAACAACGGTCTGGATGTCGCCGCGAATCCGGAGTTCTATTACACGCGCCGGCATACACCGGACGACGCATGGAGTTCTTCCGTTGCGATCGTGCGGACACCGATGGACCCGAAAGGGATGGCGGCCTGGGTCCGCTCGCAGGTGGCAGAACTCGATCCAAATCTGCCGGTTTCCATTGAGAGCATGGGTCAGCACGTGAGCAAGTTTGCGGAGCGCCCGCGCTTTGATGCGGCGTTGCTGGGTTTATTTGCGGTCATTGGCGTGGTGCTCGCGGGGACAGGAATCTACGGCGTTATTTCGTTTCTGATTTCGCAACGTACCCAGGAAATCGGAGTGCGCATGGCCTTGGGAGCAAGGCCGGGCGACATCGTCCACTGGGTGGCCGGGAACGGGATCACGCCGATGACGCTGGGCGCTGGTGTGGGGCTGATTGGGGGGCTGGCTGCTTCCCGAGTGCTTACGTCACTGCTGTTCGGAGTGCAGCCGCATGATCCTCTGACATTCGGCGTGGCGGCCGTAGTGGTGGTGCTGATTGGCCTTCTGGCGAGTTACATCCCGGCGCGCCGCGCAGTGAAAGTTGATCCCATGATGGCGCTGAGAACGCAATAGAAAAGAGGAAAAATATGGAGAGCCTGATTCAGGATGTTCGCTACGGAATACGCATGCTGCTCAAGAGCCCGGCGTTCACGGCCATTGCCGTCATTACGCTGGCGCTTGGTATTGGCGCGAACACGGCGGTTTTCAGCGCGGTGTATGGGGTGCTACTACGGCCGTTGCCTTATGCCGAGAGTGGGCGACTTGTGGCGATGAATCACAACCAGTCACGCGTGGATCTTGATGACGTGAGGGATCGCAGTCGTTTGCTGGAGGCGGGCACCGCGGTGACGGTGCAACCCATGGATTTTACCGGTGGACGGGAGCCGGTCCGGCTGGACGCAGGCCTGATTGACGGGGAGTTCTTTTCCCTGCTCGGAATCAAACCCGCGCTGGGCCGTGGAATTACTCCTCAGGAAGATCAGCTGGGCGGTCCGAAGGTGGTTGTCCTGAGCCATGAGTTCTGGCAACAGCAGTTGGGCTCAGACCCGCAGGTGTTAGGGAAGGCAATTCCGCTGAGCGGAGAACCTTATACGGTCATTGGTGTGATGCCTGCGGATTTTGTGATGCCGAAGAGCAAAGCGGACGTCTGGGTGTCGCTGCGAGTGGTTTATCCCGAGGCAGCTCCGTATCGCGGCGTCCATTTTATGAACTCGTATTGGCGCTTGAAACAAGGGACCACATTGGCTGCCGCGCAGTCTGAGATGGCGGTCATTGACCAATCTCTGGCGAAGCTTTATCCCGACGAGGACAAGGAGCGGCAAACGATACTGATTCCGCTGCAGCGGTGGATGGTCGGCGACACTCGCACGTCTTTGCTGGTGCTGTTTGGAGCTGTCGGATTCGTATTGCTGGTGGCCTGCGCCAACTTCGCCAACCTGTTGCTGGCCCGGGCGCTGGCGCGGCGTCCGGAGATGGTGGTTCGTGCGGCTTTGGGGGCTGGCCGAGTACGGCTAGTTCGGCAATTGCTTACAGAGGGAATGCTGTTGTCGGTATTGGGCGGTGTGGCTGGCCTTGTAGTCGCGAGAATCGGAGTCTATTGGTTGCTTGCGTTGAAACCGAAAAGTCTTCCACGGCTCTCGGCAATTACGGTGGACTGGCCGGTGTTCCTGTTCGCCCTGGCGGCTGCGATGGGCACCGGGCTGGTTTTCGCCTTGTTGCCCGCCTGGAGCACAGCGCAGGCAGATTCTGCGGACAGCCTGAAGGAAGCCGGGCGCGGCGGTTCAGCCGGCACACATCGTCATCGTCTGCGCAGTGTGCTGGTGGTAGGCGAACTGGCTCTGGCTTTGCTTCTCCTGACTGGAGCCGGACTGCTGATCAAAGGATTCTGGCGCATGCGTTCGGTGGAGCCGGGGTTCAATCCACAAAACGTTGTGACCATGCAAATTCAGTTACCTGAGTCGAGATACAAAGAAGTCCCTGAGCAAACGGAGTTCCGCCAGCGGGTGCTGGAAGGGCTGAACGCATTGCCCGGCACGCAGGCTGCAATGGTGAGCGAGGTGCCGATGAGCGGGGCGTGGGTGTATCACAACTTTGCCATCGAGGGTCGTCCGCCGCTCCCGCAGGGTGAAGAACCTGAGATTGATTCACGCAGCGTGATGGGGGACTACTTCCAGACCATGCAAATTCCGCTTCGTGCCGGGCGCGACTTTACTTCACAAGACCATGAAGGCACGCAATTGGTTGGAGTTGTGAATGAGGCTGCCGTGCGCAAGTTTTTCCCCAAAGAAAATCCGGTCGGGCAGCGTGTTCGATGGGCCCGAGAGCCGGGCGAGTTTAAGTGGATCACAATTGTGGGAGTGGTAGGGGACGTACATCACTTCGGCCTGGACGAGCAGGAAGACGTGGCCTTATACACACTGTATTCGCAGTCGTTTCAGCCTTGGAAGCGATGGATGTCGCTGGTAATCCGCTCTGGGCAAGAGCCAGCGGCATTAGTGAAAGCGGCGAAGAATGTGGTGTGGTCGGCGGATGCCGGCATTCCGGTCAGCAAGATCCAAAGCATGTCGGACGTGATGGCATCGTCCATGGAGGAGCGCCGATTCAATATGCAACTTCTCGCACTGTTTGCGGGACTCGCACTAGCGTTGGCCGCGGTGGGAATCTACGGATTGATTTCATACGCTGTGGCCCAGAGGACGCACGAGATCGGAGTACGCATGGCGCTGGGGGCGGAAACCAGGCATGTCCTCGCACTGGTTGTCGGAGAAGGCTTCCGGCTGACTCTGATTGGTGCAGCAATTGGCGTGGCTGCTGCAGTTGGATTGACCCGGCTCATGGCCAGCATGCTATTTGAGGTTAAGCCTACCGATGTGACGACCTATGTTGCCGTAGCGGGGCTTTTGGGTTGCGTTTCGCTGCTGGCCAGTTACGTACCGGCACGGCGTGCGGCCAAAGTGGACCCGATGGTTGCGCTTCGCGATCAGTAGGGGTTGGCCAGAACGAGGGCAAAGAATGAGGAAATCATGATTCAACTGCGAAACATCGAACGGACTTACAAAACCGGCGCCGGAGTGACCTATGTTCTCCGCCGCATTAATCTGGACATCAAAGACGGCGAGTTTATCACCGTGATGGGGCCTTCCGGGTCCGGCAAGTCCACGCTGATGAGCATCATTGGCATGCTCGATGACAGCTGGAAGGGCGAGTATTTTCTGCTGGAACATGCGGTTCACAAGCTCGACCGCAAGCAGCGGTCTGATTTGAACCGCAAATATATCGGCTTCGTCTTCCAGAGCTATCACCTGCTCGACAATCTGACCGTGTACGAAAACCTAGATGTTCCACTTTCCTACCGCAACATTTCACGCAATCAGCGGGCCAGCATGGTGGCGGAGATTCTCGACCGCTTTCAGATCGTGGGCAAGAAAGACCTCTTTCCCAATCAGTTATCCGGAGGACAGCAGCAGTTGGTGGGAGTAGCGCGGGCAGTGGTGGGAAATCCGAAACTGATTCTGGCGGATGAACCCACTGGCAACCTGCACTCCAGCCAGGCCAAGGAAATCATGGAGTTATTTAAGAAACTGAATGACCAGGGAACCACGATCATTCAGGTTACGCACTCGGAGGCAAATGCTGAGTACGGAGACAGGACGATCCGTCTTTTCGATGGCTGGATCGAGAACGATCCTACGAATCCAAAGTCGGCGTTACCTGCGGTGGTCGAAGGGTAGAAATGGAAACGCTTCTACAAGATATTCGCGGCGGCCTGCGCATGCTGGTCAAGAACCCCGGTTTCACGGCGGTGGCCGTGATTACCCTGGCCCTGGGCATCGGCGCGAATACTGCGATCTTCAGCGTGATTCACGCGGTACTGCTGCAAAAACTCCCTTACCCCGATGCGGAGCATCTGGTGTTGCTGTGGGGAGATACACAAACCAGCGGCAACCATCGCGGACAGGTTTCGTATCCAGACGTTGAGGACTGGAGGCGACAGAGCGGTGCCTTCGAAGATGTTGGTGCCTACGGACGTTGGAGTGCGATTCTTTCCGGCGGCGGTTTAGCTCAGCGTGTACCGGCAATTCAGGTTTCGGATGCATTCTTCCACGTGTTGCAGGCCAAACCGCTGCTCGGGCGACTGCTGATTCCGCAGGATCAGATCGATGGTAAAGACCAGGTTGTGGTCATAGCCAATGATCTGTGGCGTACACGCTTTGGTTCTGACCCGAATATCGTGGGCCGGAGCATACGAATCAACGCGGAGTCGTATCTCGTAGTGGGAGTTCTACCGCCGAAGTTCCATTCTCTGCCATTGTCGCTGGTGGAGGGAAGTACGCAGATCTATCGTCCCGCGGCCGAAAGCTATCAGGAGTCCGAGCGTTCCAGCCGCCATTTCCGTGCCATCGCTCGTTTGAAATCAGGCGCAACAGTTGAGCTAGCCCAGGCACAGATGCATACCGTCGCCGCACAGATTGCTCTCTTGCACCCCAAGAGCAATGCAGGTTATGACGTTCGCGTGACCAGCATGAGGGAGGATCTGGTAGGCAACGTCCGTCCGGCGTTGCTGCTGTTGTATGCAGCCGTTGTTTTCGTATTGCTGATCGCGTGTGCCAACGTTGCGAATCTTCTACTCGCACGCTCTGGCGTTCGTGAACGCGAGTTCGCAGTCCGCGCGGCGCTCGGGGCAAGCACGCCGCGATTGGTCCGCCAGTTGATGACAGAGAGCGTTCTGCTATCTCTGGCCGGAGGCGCGCTGGGCCTTTTCATTGCCAGTGTCATTCTCGTCGGCGCCCGCCGCGTTGCCAGCCATAGTTTGCCGGCGCTTAACACGGTGGCGATGAGTCCAGCGGTGCTGGCATTCACGGTAGCGGTGTCGGTGTTGGCGGGGGCGGCGTTTGGGTTGATTCCCGCGATCTATGGGGCGAAGCCCAGCCTGGTGAGATCTCTGAAGGCAAGCGGTACAACGACCATCGCAGCCGGCCGAAGTTTGCTGCGCGACAGCTTGGTGGTGGGAGAGATCGCTCTTGCCCTGGCGCTGCTGATCGGCGCCGGCCTCCTCATTCGCAGCGTGCAGCGGCTGAGCGGTGTGGATCCGGGATTCAACGCCTCGCATGTGCTGGCCAGCAATATCGCTTTGCCGTTTTCGAAATATGGATCAACGCCGGCAAGCGTCAGGTTTTACGATCAATTGCTCGCGAAAGCGCAGTCGGGACCGGGAGTGCAGTCGGCCGGTTTAGTCAGCACTCTGCCTTTCACCGATTTCGATACCGTTGGGTTTCTTGTAGAAGGGAAGCCAGTGACGGCCGGGCGTAGCCCAGAGACCGACCGCTATGTTGTGTCGCCGGACTACCTGCGCACCATGCAAATTCCGTTGAAGTCCGGAAGAGAGTTTACCGAAGCTGACTCAGACGGCGTCCTGCCCGTCGCGCTGGTGAACGAAACTATGGCGAACCGCCTTTGGCCTGGAGAAGATGCCGTCGGAAAGCAGATTCGGACGGACGCTGAGGGGCAACCTTGGCGCACGGTGGTCGGCGTTGTAACCGACGTGAAGCAGTATTCGCTCGATCATGCGCCTACCATGCAGCTCTACCTGCCTTACCGGCAAGTGCCCTGGAACTATATGACCCTGGTGGCACGCACGACTCTCCCCGCTTCGAGCCTGGCGGCGATGGTGCGCACCGGAACCAAGGCGATCGATGGAGACGCAGCGATTTCCGATCCGGAAGCACTCGAAACAATTCTCTCCGAGTCGATTGAAGGCCGGAGGTTCACCATGATCATGCTGCTTGCTTTTGCCATGCTGGCTGCTTTGCTGGCAGCGATTGGTATCTACGGAGTGCTTTCCTATCTGGTGGCGCATCGCACTCGCGAGATTGGAGTTCGGCTGGCCCTGGGAGCACGCCCAGGGCAGGTTCTCAGGATGATTATGGCCCGCGGCATCGGTCTTATTGCCGCAGGTGCCGTGCTTGGGCTAGGCCTCGCTCTGGGCGCATCCAGGCTGATGGCATCTATGTTGTTCGAAGTCCGGCCCCACGATCTGTCCACCTTCTTGGCGGTCACAGTTGCTCTCAGCGGGATTGCGCTGCTTGCGAGTTATGTCCCCGCCTGCCGCGCGACGAAAGTGGATCCGATGGTGGCATTGCGTTACGAGTGAGGTTTGAATATGGAAACCTTATTACAGGACATTCGCTACGGCCTGCGCACGTTGGGGAAGAACCCTGGCTTTGCAGCGATCGCGGTGATTACGCTGGCGCTTGGTATTGGTGCGAACACTGCGATCTTCAGTGTGGTCAATACGGTGTTGCTGTCCAGGTTTCCTTACCGTGATGTTGATCGGCTAGTGATGATCTGGGGAATCAACCCAAAAGAAAGCGGAGAAGTATCCCCGGTTTCACCGGGCGTGTACTCGGCGTGGAAGTCAGAGTCAAAGGTGTTCGAAGGCATGGCTGCGTCCACCGACGACCTTGAAACGATCACCAGTGGCGGAGACCCCGAGATGGTGGTGGGATACAACTTCTCGCCTGAGTATTTCAATGTCCTGGGCGCAAAGCCAGAGTTGGGGCGGACATTTCTGCCGGAAGAGGGACTGGCAAGTGTCGCAGTGCTCAGTGACCGGCTGTGGAGGCGGCGGTTTGGCGCCGATCCCGCGATCATTGGGAAACCCATCAATTTGAGCAAGACGCCTTATACGGTAGTGGGCGTAATGCCGCCGACGTTTCGCTATCCCGACAAGGTGGAAATCTGGACGCCTTTGGCACTGCCCGGTTCGGCGGCCAGCGACTACACCAACCGTTACCTGCGTGTGCTGGCGCGCCTGGCGCCGGGAGTAACTCTGGAGCAGGCCCAGGCCCAAATGAACCTACTCGCCGAGCGCTTGGCGAGAGAACACCCAGACACGAATCGCGGTGAGGGAATTTTGCTGAAGCCGTTGCGCCTGGAGCTCGCCGGCGATATTCGGTTTCCTCTTCTGGTCTTGTTGGGCGCTGTTGGATTTGTGCTTCTGATCGCTTGCGCCAACGTGGCCAACTTATTGTTGGCACGCTCCGCGTCCCGCGAACATGAGATTGCGATTCGCAGTGCTCTGGGTGCAGGTCAGGCGCGGCTGGTTCGCCAGATGCTCACAGAAAGCACCTTACTTGCCCTTGGTGGAGGGGCCGCGGGTACGATTCTTGCATTTCTCGGTAAGAGTTACCTGTTGAAATTATTTCCGAACAATATCTCAAATCTCAATATCCCGACCGTCGAAGCAATTCCGATGGATGCCCACGTGTTGGGATTCAGCATTGCAGCAACTTTGGTGACGGCTATTTTCTTTGGCTTGGTCCCCCTGTTAGGGGCCTCGCGCTGGGGTGTGAACCAGATGTTGCAAAAAGGCGGCCGCAGTGGGACCGCGAGCAGTTCGGAGCATCGTTTCCGGAGCGGGTTAATAGTGGCGGAGATTGCCCTCTCATTTGCTTTATTGATCGGCGCTGGTCTGCTGATCAAGAGTTTCGTGGTACTCACGCACCAGAGTTTAGGTTTCCAACCGAACCGGCTGCTGGCGCTGGAAGCTTTCCCATCGTCCACTCAATATCCGGCGAAGGAACCAGAAAAATTACGCGCCTTCGTGGACCGCTCGGTCGAGAATCTGCGTGCAATGCCCGGCGTGGAATCAGTAGGAGCCATCAATTTTCTTCCTCTCACGGGATTTTGGGGGCCCCGTAGCTTCACGGTTGAAGGACTTCCCCTGCCAGCAGTGGGCGAAGGGCCTTCCGCGGACAATCGGGTGATCACACCCGGCTACTTCCGCACCATGGGTATTCCCGTGTTGCGCGGACGGGACTTTACTTCCGCCGATGGACCAAATACTCCGCACGTTGCCATCGTTAGCGCGTCGTTGGCAGAACGATGGTGGAAGGACAAAGACCCAGTCGGGAAGCGGCTGAACCTGGGCGAAGCGGACAAACCCGACTTCTATGAGATTGTCGGAGTGGCCGGCGACGTACACGCGTTTGGCATCGAGGAAAAATCACACGACGATCTTTATCGTCCGTTTTCGCAGGTATATTTTCCGGCGATTGCATTTACCGTGCGGACCACGGGGGACCCGGAGCAAGTCATATCCGCGGCCAAGGCGGCGATCTGGTCGATCGATCCGCAACAACCCTTCTACAAAGTCATCACCATGGACACGTTGGCCGAGGAGTCAATCGCGCTGCGACGCGTGAACATGCTGCTGCTGACGGTATTCTCCGTGATCGCGTTGGTACTCGCGGCGAGCGGGATCTACGGGGTGCTTTCCTACACCGTCGCTCTCCGGGTCCATGAGATGGGAATCCGGGCTGCGCTCGGGGCCAGACCTGGAAACTTGTTGCGCATGGTTCTGGGGGACGGCCTTCGACTAGTTCTACTGGGTCTTGGCATTGGATTGGCGGGATCGCTGGCGCTGACACGCCTGGTTAGCAACCTGCTTTACGGAGTGGCGCCGCTTGATCCTTTTGCGTTTGTGGCGAGCGTCGTCATGGTCACAGCATCGGCGCTGTTGGCGTCATACATCCCGGCGCGTAGGGCGACGAGAGTGGATCCGATGGTGGCATTGCGTTACGAGTGAGGATGAATATGGAAACTCTGATCCAAGACATTCGCTATGGCTTCCGGTTGCTGATCAAGAACCCGGGGTTCACCGCGGTTGCTGTTTTGACGCTGGCGATCGGCATTGGCGCGAGCACTGCCGTGTTCAGTGTTGTGGACACCGTACTTCTGCGGCCGCTTCCGTACCGTGAACCGGACCGATTGGTGGTGGTTTCGGAAACTTTGCCGGGAATGTCAGGGGACGAAATCGGTGTCTCCGCGGGTGAATATCAGGACTACCGCGATCGCAATCGGTCGTTCTCGCAGGTCGCCGCCTACGAGGACGTGGGGTTCAATCTGAGTGGCGAGGGTCTGCCTCTACGCGTGAACGCGGCCAGTATGTCGGCATCTGCGTTTCCGTTGCTGGGGGTATCGCCGGAACTCGGCCGCGCGTTTACCCCGGAAGAAGAACATGCTGAGGCCGACAATGTCGTCGTCCTGTCTCATGCCTTGTGGGAGCACGAATACAGCCGTGACCCCAACATCGTGGGAAAAACAGTCAAGCTCGATGAGAAGCCTTATACCGTCGTCGGTGTGATGCCGCCGTCGTTCAAGTTTCCGTTTGACGGGGCACCATTATCAGAGATGGCTGACCTGTGGGTTCCTTTGGTGTTCTCGCCGAATTTATTGGCTCCCGAGAACCGAACGATGGAATTTGGCGTGGGACTAATCGGACGTTTGAAACCCGGCGTTAGTCCGCAGCAGGCGCAAGAAGATGTGGACAGCGTCGCGACGAACTTCATGCAGCAATACGGATATAGCGGCACGGTTCGCGTCGCCCCCAAAGCGCATCCGTTCGAGGCACGGACTGTTCAGAAGGCCCGGCCGCTGATTGTGTTGCTGATGCTGGCCGTGGGCTGCGTTTTGCTGATTGCATGCGCTAACGTAGCTAACCTGCTGCTAGCCCGCGCTACACAGCGCGGAGTCGAGATGGCGATTCGTAGCGCTCTAGGAGCAAACCCAGCGCGCATGATGCGCCAGTGCCTGATGGAAAGCATTGTGCTGTCGGTCGGAGGCGCCTGCGGTGGCATGATTCTGGCAGCGGTTCTGGTAGCGGGGCTGCGCCAGTTTGGCCCCTCCAATGTTCCCCGGTTGCACGAGGTGACGTTGCATCCCATCGCGTTGTTGTTCACGCTTGTGCTCTCTCTGGTTACAGCCGTTTTCTTTGGGTTTGTTCCGGCTTGGCGGCTTTCACATGTCGCTCCCCAAGCCAGTTTGAAGGAATCCCGTACCGCGGGCGCATCGCGGGGTGCGCAGAGATTGCAGAACTCCGTGGCGACGCTTGAAATCGCCGCCGCTATGGTGCTTCTGGTCAGCGGAGGATTGCTGCTGAGAAGCTTTGTGCGGCTGGTCGAGTCTCCATTCGGTTTCAATCCGAAGAATGCGTTCGTCGTCCGCACTCTGTTCGATCACCCGCGGTATCCCGATCCGGTGAAACGGCGAGCCGTGCAGAAGGAGTTGCTCTCCCGTCTTTCGCACCTGCCGGGAGTAGTCAGCGTGGCTGCCGCCAGCCATTTGCCGTTGAGCGACGTGCGGCAAATTGGCTTCCGCTTGGAACATGCAGCGGCTGACGATTATCACTTTGCGGAAAACTCCATGATCAGCTCCGGCTACTTTCATGCCATGGGGATTAGCCTGCTGGAGGGCCGCGATTTCACCGATCAGGACCGCGCGGACACGCCTAACGTGGCCATTATCAGCCATACCATGGCAAGACAATTCTTCGCCGGCCAGGATCCTGTGGGCCAACGATTTCAATGGGGGGATCTCCCCTTCACTGTTATTGGAGTGGCGGAAGACGTTCACATTTCGGCGCTGGATGCCGATCCGACGCCCATGATCTACCTATCTATGTTCCAGGTGGAGCGCGGCCCTGCCGGGCGCACCGCATTTGTGATGCGAACGAATGGAACTTCGCAGGGACTAGTTCAGGAAGTGCAGCAGCAGATCTGGGCCGTGGACAAAGACCTGCCCGTCTATAACACGACGACCTTGGAGACGCTGGTCGCTGAATCTCTATCGCAGCGGCGTTTCACCGTTGTTTTGTTAGGAAGCTTTGGTGTGATTGCGCTGGTTCTTGCCGCGATCGGATTGTTCGGGGTGATCTCGTACCTGGTCTCCGAAAGGACCCACGAGTTCGGAGTGCGCATGGCGCTGGGTGCGCAGCAGACAACCATTTACGGACAGGTGCTCAAGCGTGCGGCCGAATTAGGTCTTGTCGGATGCGCGCTGGGGTTAATGCTTTCGATTTTTGCGTCCCGACTGTTGCAGGCAAGCCTTTATCACGTGAGTCGTTTTGATTATCAGACACTGACAGCAGTGCCCGTGCTTCTGGTCAGCATCGCGCTATTTGCCGCGTACTGGCCGGCCCGGCGAGCAACGAAGGTGGATCCGATGGTTGCGTTGCGTTACGAATGAGGAGAAACATGGAAAGTTTCGTACAAGACGTCCGCTACGCTTTTCGCATGTTGGCGAAGAGTCCTGGGTTCACTGCTGTGGCCGTGCTCACGCTAGCACTCGGCATCGGCGCCAACACTGCCATCTTCAGTGTGGTCAACGTGGCCATGTTTCATGCGCTGCCTTATCGCGCTCCGGAGCAACTGGTGCATTTGTGGGAGACCCGTCCGGCGCACGAATTTGTCCAGATGGAAGCCTCGCGCCCGAACTTTCTGGAGTGGCAGGCCTCGAACCACGTTTTCTCCGGGCTGGCCGGGTATACCGGAATGGATTTTGCGATGACCGGTCGCGGGACGCCACAGCGGATCTATGCGGCCCGGGTCACGGCAAATTTCTTCGATGTACTGGGAGTGCAGCCCCTGCTGGGACGCGCATTTGGCGGCGATGAGGACCGCTCCGGTGGTGAGCGGATTGTCATGCTGAGCTACGGTATCTGGCAGAACCGATTCGGGGGTGACCCCAAACTGCTCGGGCAGGCACTTACCCTGAATGGGCAGCCGTACACTGTCGTAGGAATTCTTCCCCGGGAATTTCAGTTCGCAAAACGCGGCAACGCTGAGGTCTGGGTACCCTTGAATCCCAGCCCGGACGAGGCGTCCCGGCGGACCTTTCATTGGGTCAACGTGATCGGACGCCTTCGCCCTGGGGTGACGGTCCAGCAGGCCCAGTCGGAGATGACGCGCCTGTCGCAGCGGCTGGCCGCGCAATATCCCGATGCCAACACGGGTGGCGATGCGCACGTGCTTTCGCTGCGCGATGAAATTGTCGGACCAATCCAGCCAGTCTTATTTGCGCTTCTGGCTGCTGTGGGTTTGGTGCTGCTGATCGCATGCGTGAACGTCGCCAACCTATTGTTGGCGCGCGCGAAAGCCAGGCAAAAAGAAATTGCGGTTCGTCTCGCGCTGGGCGCAACCCGCTGGCGCTTGTTACGACAGGTATTGACAGAGTCGGTGATCCTCGCGCTTTGCGGCGGGGCGCTCGGCTTGTTGTGGGCGAGATGGGGAGTGGCCCTGATCATTGCCAGCATTCCCGAGCAAATTCTGGCGTTTATTCCTTACTTGCGCGGATTGTCGCTCAACCTGGGAGTTCTAGAATTCACACTCGCCTTGTCGTTTTTGACCGGAATCATTTTTGGATTGGTGCCAGCGCTGCAGGGATCACAGCTTAATCTACAGGACGCGCTCAAAGAAGGAAGCCGGGGGGCAGGAGGAGCCGCTCACCAGCGTGTACGAAACGTGCTGGTCGTTTCCGAAATCGCGCTCTCACTGGTGCTACTGGCTGGAGCAGGATTGCTGATCAAGAGTCTGGTGCGCTTGCTCGATGTGAATCCAGGGTTCGAAACCCAGAACCTGCTGGCCATGCCGGTGTCTGCGCCACCAACTCGCTATTCGGATCAGCAACGCAATACCGCCTTCCTTCGCCAACTCCTCGACCGTACTCAGACGGTTGCGGGAGTTCGCGGAGCTGCAGTGATTGACACGATGCATTTAAACGGAGGGGGGACGACTGGGTTTGCAGTGGAGGGGCGTCCAGCACCCGCGCCGGGGCAGGCTCCTGAGGCCAACACGCGGGATGTCAGTCCAAATTACTTCAGTGTGATGGGGATCCCGCTCCTGCACGGCCGCTTCTTTACTGACCAGGACAAGCCCGGGGGGCCGGTGGTTCTGATCATTAATAAGACGCTCGCAGACAAACTATTCCTGGGGGAGGACGCTGTTGGTCACCGGTTCATATTCAATTTTGGTCCGCAACCGATAGTCGCGGAAATTGTCGGGGTCGTGGGCGACGAGCAGTTGGGATCGCTCGACAAAGCGCTCACGCCAGTTCTCTACAGTTCTAGTATTCAATCGAATGACACGGATTTCACTTTGCTGGTGCGGACGGCGGCAGATCCAGCGAGCGTGACCGCAGCCGTGCGCTCTGAAATCGCCAACATTGATCCCGATGTGCTGATCAGCTCTGCAGTAACGCTCCGCAACGTGATCGCCGATTCACCGTCAGTTTTCCTGCGGCGTTTTCCCGCGCTTCTGATCGGATCTTTCGCAGTCTTGGCGGTATTGCTTGCCGCAGTGGGTATATACGGAGTGCTGTCGTACCTGGTCGCGCAACGAACGAGGGAGCTAGGGGTGCGCATGGCGCTGGGGGCACAACCGGGAAATATTCTGCGCCTCTTGCTGGGAGACGGTCTTCGATTGGCAGGTTGGGGTATTGCGATCGGGCTGATTGTGGCGTTGTTTGTGATGCGGCTGCTCGGCGGGCTGCTCTTCGGCGTTGCTCCCTCGGATGTGACGATTTTGTTCAGCGTAACTGCGCTGATCGCACTGGTAGTGTTGGCAGCTTGCTCGCTGCCGGCGATTCGAGCTGCCAGGATTGATCCCATGGTAGCTCTGCGCTACGAGTGACTATTCAATGAAAGGTTGAGAGGCATGATAAGCAAACGGTTGATCCAGGAAGTACATTTCAATCACAGGAAGATAGAGCCTATGTATAAAGTAATACTTTCATTCGTAATTTTGCTGGCTGGACTCCAGGTGCTGGCGCAGAATCAGGTCATCATCAACTACTCCAAGCCGACGTCGCATTTTCCAACCTTGGTGGGGCCGTACATCGCTCATCAAGTGGCGCCGCCGAACTTCGGCAATACGCCACGAGTGGAAACATTGCTCAAGGAAGGTAAGCTGCGTTTGTCGTTGAGCGACGCAGTCGTGTTGGCACTCGAAAACAATCTTGACTTGGCCATTGCGCGTTTCAATCTTTCGATTGCCGATACCGACATCATGCGCGCGAAGTCCGGACAGAGCGTGCGTGGCGTCGCCACCGGCCTGGTACAGGGAACTCCTGGTGGTGGAGTGGGCGGGTTTGGCAGCGGCGCCCCCGGCGCCGGGGCTGGCGGAACGTCAGGTGGCGCGGGCGGTGCGGGAACCGGCGCATCCGGACTGGTGCAGTCCACCCTGGGCGTTGGTACCAACATTGATTCGT
>Ga0207157_1027_pt1 | contig 15183 bp, 13 predicted proteins | sample Alteio_BWMinHeat_25_FD_153508 | JGI IMG/M metagenome (GOLD analysis project Ga0207157, IMG submission 153508) | Enriched cells from forest soil in Barre Woods Harvard Forest LTER site, Petersham, Massachusetts, United States -... | ecosystem: Environmental > Terrestrial > Soil > Temperate forest >...
ATACCCTTCCCATCAGTGAATTAACCTTCATCGGACATCGATTCCATGCAGGATGTGATGGCATTGATATTTATGAGGAAAAACCAGAAATCGCCTTTCAATTCTTTCAAGCTGCGGCAAAACGGGGATGTAGAGCAGGAAAAATGATGCAAGCGTTTATGTATCTTAAAGGCATCGGCGTTGCTCGCAATGAAACACAGGCTAAAGTTCTCGTGGAACAATTAGATGGTAAATCCATAGTAGATGGCTCATTGAAAATGATTGATAACGGCAAACAAATCACGCCTGAATACGAATATTGGGTAAAACAATGAACCTAGTTCAGTTTTCATCCCCATCTTCTTCGTCGAGCAGTAGCGCAGCTCCAACTCTCAATACAAAGATGATTTCTGTCCTAGAGAAGTTGGAAGCAACCCTTCAAGCTAAGCTTCAAGAACACAATACCCTGACTAAGGAAGTGAGCGCATTGGAGCAGCAACAAAAACTCGATGAAGAGCAGAGAGAAAAGGCACTGACCCTCGCGCGCGCACAAAGAGATCAAGCACAAGCCAATCTGGACAAAGAGAAAGCCAAAGCGGACATGAAACCGAAAGTCATTCACAGCTTCAGCCCAGAGACCTATGCCAACCCAGAGAAAATCAGAACCATTGCGGACAATTTTTTTCATGGGCGAGGGATCGAAAAGAATTTAAAGGTCGCCTTTCATTTTTACAACACAGCTGCCGGGAAAGGATCCGTTGAAGCGATGTATGCCGTAGGTTGTATGTACATCAATGGACAAGCTCCTAATAAATCTTATTGGAACACCTTCGATGGAAAAAAATGGTTGGTAAAGGCTGCCGATCAAGGCCACGCAAAAAGCATGCTGAAAATATCAGATCTCTTTTGGAAGGCCCCAATTAACCTACTCCACATTCTAAACATAGGAATCAAAATAAAAGCTGAATATGTCCCTCTTTATTACTTACTTGAAGCTGTAAGATTGGGCCTACCAGAGGCCACCGAACGGCTCACAGAAAAATACAATACCCTTCCCCCTAATGAATTAACCAATATCGGACATCGATTCCATGCAGGATGTGATGGCATATGGATTTATGAGGAAAGGCCGGAAATAGCCTTTCAATTCTTTCAAGCCGCGGCAAAACGAGGAAGTCCAACGGGAAAAGTGATGCAGGCGTTTATGTATTGTAACGGCATCGGCACTCCTCGCAATGAAACACAGGCTAAAATTCTCGTGGAAGAATTACACGGTAAATGCATAGTAGATGGCTCATTGAAGATGAGTGATGACGGTAAAAAGATCTACAGTCAATACAAATCTTGGACAAAACAATGAACATAGTGCCCGTTTCTGCTCCTCCACTACCCGAAGACCTCTCCTCTCAAGTCTCCCATCTGCTCGAAAACCTACACCACCTGACAACCTCCCTTCAAACAACCTCTGCCTTGGTAGTGCCGAAGGCGCCTCTGCAAGCAATCCCTGTGGACGAAGTAGAAGAGCCTCTGCTGCGCAACCTGGTTGCGACAGTTCAATCAGCCGTTCTCCAAACGGAGCTCCAAACATCGGCGAACAACAAAGAAAAGCTCGCTCTGTTTCAAAAAATTGTGCAGGTTTCTAAGACCGCCATCGCACTCGTCGCAAAAGAAACCACTTTGTTGAAAAACAAGCGCCTCTTTTTGGAGGAGCTCTCCGTAACTTTGCGCAATGTGCATCAAAAGACAATTGCTGTCATTGAAGAGCAGACAAAAGCGCTCCAAGAATCTGTCACTCAAGAGGAAAGAACACAAGCAGACCGACTCCACATACTATTTTCCGCAAGATTTCCTGGAGCGACCATTTTGCCTAAGAAAACCAATGGCGGCAATCCCGCTGTCGAAGTGATGTGGTGATCTGATGATCAGCCTAATCACTCCCCCAGAGTCAAAACAACTCACCCCCACCACCCGGACTCCCATCCAACGTCCCCCATCAACTCAGGTGACGAAATTCCGAGAAAACCTCGCCCAAAGAGCCACAAAATTTAGAGACGCTACCTCTCGCGCGATTGATCCTCTCATCTTACAGTACAAAAGAACCACTCAAAAGCAGCTCCAGACGCTAGATCAACTCAAGAAGAAAGTCTCCTCCCTGCGCTTTGATACAACAAAGGTAGATGAGCTCAGACAAGTGCAAAAACAACTGCTCCCTTTTTTCGAAACGTTCAGCAAGGAGCTCTGCCGTTTAGAATCTCTGCAAAAGGAATCACAGGAAGAGATCGATCACAACGGAGATGCCATCACGGTTGTCGACACAACCGCTCTCCGAGAATTGAATGAAAAAATCGCCAGCCTCACCGCGATCCGAAACCGCGTTGAGAGCACACTCTCAACGTTAAACCAGGAAGTCTCTCGGATCGAAAAAAAACAGACAGAACTCCAGAGGAGCGCTAGTCAAATCTGGGAGAACATCAGACAAAGCGATGAGAGGATCCAGAAACTGAGCTCCCTGCAACCCGAAGTCAGTTCTCTACAAGCCGAAGTTGGTTCCCTGCAATCTGAAACACGCTCCCTCCAAACCCAAGCAGAAGTCTTGCGCTCTTCCAGCACTTCTCTCTCTCATAGCACCCATGTTTTAGAAAATAACTGCAAAGAGATGCAAACGACTCTCTCTCAGATGCAGGCAGCCCTCGAAGAAATCGAAAGGCAAATGGACGAAGAGGAAAGTTCCAATGGTATTCTCGGAATTGCGATGGTAGTCGCATGCGCAGCCGCCGTGATTTTGACGGCTGGCTCCGCAGCCCCGGCCGTAGCCGTCGCCGCAGGTGACTCTGCTGGCTTTACTCTCGGAACTCTCTTCGGCGCAGAAGTGAAAGTCAACTTCCTTTTAGCTGCAGGAGCCGGAGGAAGTGCCGCGCTTTTCAGCTCCTCTGGTAAATCTTCAGACTCTTCTGCGACAACCCCCTCTTCTGATAGACCGACAGGCCTTCAAAAAGTTTGTCAGGCACATCCTTTGATTAACAAAGTATGTGAATTCGTTTTACCTGGCCCACAGACAGCTAAATCCTCGAAACACCCGTATCATTTTTCTTTTCAAACGGCGTCAGACCTTCATCACAATTGCCCTGATATGGACTTTGCCCTTCTTCCAACTCCAACGGGAGTGCGCGAACTTTTCAGCCAAACGAAAAAAACTGTGCAGATCGTTTCCAACAAATTCGACAATGCGCGCACTGTTGACAAAGTCACGCGTGAGGCAATGAAATTTTTACAGACTGCTCATCAAGTCGATATTGATGAACTTCTTCCAACGCATCTCTATTTTGTTCCTGGGAGCGGGTTTGTTCAAAGAGTCCAAGATAGCCATTTCCGACCTCTGGTAGCAAAACCGCTCTATGAAAAAATAACGAGTATGCATACGCCCGATGGCTCCGTTCCAATAATTATAAAATCGCTTCCCATATCACAGCTCAATTCAGAGCTCATAGCGAACAAATTCTATCCAACATTAAACATACCCAATGTCCGCGTTCCTAAGATTTTAGCAGTCGGAAAACAAATCGATTTCGATGGGCATCGGAATGCAATGTTTGCTATGAGCAGAGCTTCTGGGCACGAACTTGAAAACCTCATGGGACATATCGCTTCCGGAAATGTGCCCGATCACCGGCCTACTCTTCTGAAAGGGATGGAACATGTCGGTGGTTTCCTGGCTGCGCTGCACAACAAAAGCCTTTCCTTCAACAGTTCTCCCTCGCCTCAATACATCGCGGATGAGATCAACCGATTTTATTCTCTCTATCAACAAGTAAGACAAAATTCCGAGTTCAACATCAAAGCGAAACCAGAGGAAATAGAGAGCCTTATCCGTGCATTTGCACAAAATCCAGGAAAAGGATGTTTTACTCACGGAGATCCCCATGCAGCTAATTTCCTACTGGACTCAAATGTCCTTGAAATCATCGATCTGAACTTTCTCACTGAATCTCTAGGGAAAAACGGAGTCCCGGTCGGCGTGTGTGTAAGAGACTATGAAGAGATGATGCACCTCACCTATACAGCAGCAAGGTTGCATGGATTGAATGCAAAGACAACTGCCGAGCTACAAAAGGCGTTTCGAGCTCGCTACATAAACGACTTTAAAGGCCTACACACTCCAGAAGCACAAAATTTTTATCGCGTTTTTTGGTCTTTTGGCGCTTTGTTAAGATCTAACAATTTATCACAAGAGTTTGTAGATCAATTCAATGCAGAGTGGGACGAGATCCAGAATCCATCCCCCATCGATCTGAACCAGAGACGCGAAAAGCACTTGAAGCGCTTGAACATACAAGCCCCTCTTTTCTATCCCGATCCCACCTTTCCTGAGTTTGATCCTCAGCTCAAAGAGACCGCGACAAATCTTTCGAAGAAAATAGGCCATGTGATTGCGAAGAAATGGGAAAAGTTTGTCGACGAAGCAGGGTCGCCTCCTGACTTCCCATTTCTTAAAAATCCATTCAAGAAATCACCACTAGGCAAATTAGGCGAAAAAATACTGAAGTTTCTCACCGGAGCCGCCCACTCAAAGGAGGAGAATGAGCAAAACTCCTGGCGAGCTGCATTTGAGGAATCGGCAAGCTCTATGGTCGTGGCGGGAGCTGTTTCACTCGTATTTAAAAGTTTGCCCGCTGGCCTGGCTGTTCCCGCAGCTCACGCCATCGCAGAATTAGCCGAGAAAGCGGAAGCTCGCCTCCAAACCTATTTGGACGCGCACCCACAAGAAAAACCCTTCTTCCCTGCGATTGATCCACGCATTGAACACCTCACGCTACACGATGCCGCAACCGGCACCAAAGTCCTCATGCAAGGAGCGCAAATACCCTCCAAAGCCCTCCGCAAGGCACAGGAGAAACTCATTGAATTCATGGACGTAGCATTTGACGAGCTCGGCATCACCGACGAAAGCGTCCTGCGCGCCCTTCTCTGGTTGAAAGATCACCCCCCTTCCGACGAAGCCTTTCTTCCGTAGAAAGGGATTTTTAGCAATCCACCTGGAATCTTCCCCGCCCCGCTTGACACAAAATTCAGATTTTTACAATGAATTTATTTTGCAAGTATCTAAAATAAAATGAGTTAGAAACTGAACTTGCATTTACTCAACGCGTTGAGTAAAATCACTCAATGGAGTGAGCAAATGAAGAAAAGGTCCATTTTTAAAACTCTCCTGTCCCGCGTCCAAGAACCTCGTAAATGCATCCAGGTGCTGCTGGGCCCTCGTCAGGTAGGGAAAACAACTTTAATTTTGCAAGCGGCAGAAGAGGTCAATAAGCCCTATCATTACGTTTCCGCGGACACAGCGACTTTGCAAAGTCTAGCTTGGATCCAACAAGAATGGGAAGTGGCGAGGATGAAAGTCGAGCCGAAACGAGGGGCTTTGTTGATTATCGATGAGGTGCAAAAAATCCCTCATTGGTCTGATGTAGTCAAGGAACTTTGGGATCAAGATACTCGAAAAAAAATCAATTTGTCGGTGGCGATTCTCGGCTCTTCTCCGTGGCTGATGCAAAAAGGACTTTCCGAGAGCTTGGCAGGACGGTTCGAGATCATTCCTATAACCCACTGGTCTTTTGAGGAGATGCGAGAGATTTTTCATTGGTCCTTGGATCAGTATATTTATTTTGGAGGATATCCTGGCGCTGCGCCATTTGCTGATTTTGAAAATCCTTCTCGATGGGTCAATTACATCAACGACTCGCTGATTGAAACGACTATTTCTCGAGATATTCTCCTCATGACTCAAATCAATAAACCGATTCTTTTGCGTCGATTGTTTCAACTCGGGTGTCTCTATTCGGGCCAGATCCTCAGTTATTCAAAAATGCTGGGTGAATTGCAAGAGGCGGGCAACACAACCACGCTCGCTCACTATCTCGATTTACTCTCCGGAGCCGGCTTGCTGTGTGGTTTGCAAAAATTTGCCGGTCAACCAATCCGACAAAAAGGCTCAAGCCCCAAATTTTGCGTATACAACACGGCATTGATGACCGCTCAGTCCGCAAAAAATTTCAAAGCAGCAAAAGCAGACCCCGTGTTTTGGGGGAGATTGATAGAGTCGGTAGTGGGAGCTCATCTTTTAAATGCAATCCGAGGCACTCAAATCGAATTGTTTTACTGGCGAGAGGGCAACGAAGAGGTCGATTACATCCTGAAAGAGGGCAAATCGATCATCGCAATCGAGGTAAAAAGCAATCGGGATTTGTTCCACTCCGGGATAGATCGCTTCCAATCAGCATTTAATCCCTCGAAAACAATTCTTGTAGGAGAAAGAGGCCTTCCTCTCGCTGATTTTCTGCAGACGCCTCTGGGCAAAATCATCTCGACCTAGTACTCTGTTATCGAATTTGTACCGAACGTGACTCAAAAAACGTTCATGTTGCACGGATTGCGCGAGGCAGCGTAAATTGGCACCCGAGGACTCTCCAGATACTCATTAGCCAGATGAACCTGTATGGAAGGGGACAAATGGATTCGATTCCTTATTACGATAGAAACGCACAAACTTTCTATAACAGAACCATTGATGCCGATATGGGAGATGTCTACGAAAAATTTTTAAAACACCTTCTCGAGAAAGGTCGAATTTTAGATGCAGGGTGTGGGAGTGGGAGAGACTCCAAATTCTTTCTAAGTAAAGGACATGACGTCGTTTCTTTTGACGGTTCCTTGGAAATGGTGAGAATGGCATCAAATCTTTTGGGAAAGAGCGCCTTGCGTATGCTTTTTCAAGAGATCTGTTTTTCTAGCGAATTTGATGCTGTTTGGGCGAATGCATCTCTATTGCATGTCCCCTACGAGGGTTTAAGGGAAATACTCCAACGGTTCCACAAATCACTGCTTCCTTCTGGGATCTTGTACGCTTCATTTAAATATGGGACCTCTATGAGACAAGTAGAAGATCGCGTCTTTTTTGACATGAACGAAACAAATATTGGGCCTTACTTAAAAGGATTATTCCAGCCCCTAGAAATTTGGAAGAGTCCCGATACCCGCAGTACGGTAGCCCCTAGTCCAGATAAGTATTGGCTCCATTTCGTTGCAAAACGCATTGAAAGTGACGGCTATCTTTATAGAGAGAACGTGACAAATGCGGAAACGCTTAAAACGATAGAAAATATCGAGAAAGGCAAAGGTTTAGTCGAAGCAAAAGACGCTCAAGACCTATTCCGCAAACTGGGGATCTAAATTTGATGGTCTCGCAGATAATGAGTGGGCCATTGTAGAGCCACTAATGATTCCATATCCCTGGAGCGCAACCAAGCACGGTCAACGGCCGATGCACCCCAGAAAAATTCGGTTCACTTTGATTTCTTAACTACTTATCTGTTAGGCTGATAAGACTATTCTGAAAATAAAATAATTTTTGCGTATAGATCCTCACGTTGCATGATAGATTAGAATGTAGCCATTCTTTAAAATCATAGGGATTTAAGATGGCTTGCACAGTCATCTAAATGGAAAAATATAGGTTGAAGATGTTGCGTCAACGGATCATAACTTTTTTGTTTTTAGGCTTAGGAACGGCTGGAATCTCAACACCAATTAACAGCTTTGGCTGGTATACTTCCACTATGATAGAAAAACAACCGCTTTCACCCCAACGTATTATTGATAGCTTAAACACCGATTACGGTATCGTAGTTGCCACTCTTACATTCCTTCCCTTAGGCGCGGATATGAATGCATCTGTATATAAAGCTCATACGCGTGATGGGCTATCTTATTTCGTAAAGCTAAAACGTGGCCACCATCATGATATCAGCGTTACCCTACTATCATCGTTACAGAACTCAGGAATTCAACAGATTATTCCTCCTATCAAAACAATCCATGGCAGGGAGGCCCAGCATATCGACGACTCTACTCTCATTGTGTACCCATTTGTCGAGGGACAGAACGGATTTTGCTATAATCTAACGGATGATCAATGGGTTACACTAGGCAAAGTATTGAGGCAAGTTCATGAATTTGATGTGCCGCCATCAATCAAAGATCGGATCAGAAGAGAAGTCTATTCTTCCAAGTGGCGAGAAGCCGTTCGGTTGCTCTATGCTCATATTGATGGGAACCCAACTGGTGATGAAATAGCTTTGAAATTGCGGTCGTTTATGAAGGATCATAGGGTGGCCATTCATCGTCTGGTAGATCGGGCTGAACAGCTAAGCCAAAAAATCCAAGAACAATCGCCTGAATTCGTGCTGTGCCATTCCGATATTCATGGCGGCAATGTGTTGATAGATGTAAATGGCGCCATCTACATAGTGGATTGGGATGAGCCTATCATGGCCCCCAAAGAGCGTGATCTCATGTTTATTGGTGGGGGTGTGGCTAATATCTGGAACAATCCGCACGAGGAAAGATGTTTTTATAAAGGCTACGGAAAGACTAAGATCAATACGGCAATCTTGGCCTATTATCGACATGAACGAATCGTAGAAGACATTGCCATTTACGGTCAGGCGCTACTCTTGACGACGGCCGGAGACGAAGAGAGGCTAGAAATGTACAAGCAGTTCGTAGCCATGTTTGAACCTCGAGGTGTGGTAGACATAGCATTCAACACTGATGATGGATTAGCCTTAAATAAAACCTGATCATTTTCTTCTTAAGAATTTCCTACCAATTGCCGGGGTTTCTCGTTTCTGATAACCTCATTCCACGACTTGTTACTCGGCGATTAAAAAAGAGGAGTCTCCAATGAACAAGGCCCTGATCACTTTCGCACTATGCAGCATGAAGCAAACAACTCACCCTGTCCAGTTTTTGGGGTCCACTATACTATCCAACTAAAAAGATGTCGTTTTTAGAGGAATCCACTATGAGATTTTTATTTTTCTTTTTGATCCTTTCCACCCTGCTTCAAGCCACTGGAATCGAAGATGCTAAGGCTTACCACGACAACTCCTCATTCCAATGGCGGATCGCCACAGAGATCATTGGCTCGATTCCTTTGGGAGAATCTGAGCGCATTCTCGATGTTGGTTGTGGCGATGGAAAAATCACCGCTCTCCTTGCTGGGAAAGTAGCCAAAGGATCTGTCCTTGGTATTGATATTTCTCAATCAATGATTGATTTTGCCTCTTCCCACTACCCTCAAACCAATTATCCAAATCTTGCCTTCCAAAAACAAGATGCAGCAGAGCTGTTCTTTGAAAATCAATTCGACCGCGTCGTCTCCTTCTCGACTCTTCATTGGGTATTAGATCAGGAAAAAGCTCTAAAGGCAATCCATCGAGCCCTCGTTTCGGGAGGAACAGTTTGTATTCATACCTATGGGAAAAGTCCAATGAATGTGACTACCGTTGGCGATTTACTGGTCCATACCGAGAAATGGGCCCCCCGCTTCCCTTCTTACAGCAAACAACGAGTCTTCTTCACAGAGCAAGAATACCATGCCCTCCTTGAACAAGCTGGATTTCAGCAAGTACAAGTCATTGGGTGTTGGGATGATACCGTTTTTCTCAACAGGCAAGCTCTAATCGATTTTGCAAAACCTCTTCTCAACTTTATTCGCCATCTTCCTCCAGATATGCAGCAAGAATTTGTTGAAGAAGTTGCAGATAGCATGATCTCAATTGCAAATCCATTAAATGGGGAACCGATTCACTACCGAACCTTCAGCCTACGGGCGCAGGGAACTAAATAGAGAGAGAGAGAGATTCAAATTAGGATTATTTTTGGAATCTTATTCAGAATCTTCCGAACTGGCTAAATTTGGCCCCGTTTTAAAAAACGAAACATCCTTTGCAGCAATAGAAGTTGGAACGATTTGCACCATCACATTCAATGGATCAACGATATTTGCCATAAACCATTTATTCCAACCGTCGCTATTTTCCCCTAAATACTTCGATACAAAACGTCTGAGACGCATTTGATCCATGGGATGAATTTCTGCGATTCCACGTATGCCCACATGTTTGAGAATTCCTTTTTGCAAGTCAAAGTCGACAACTCCCACTGCACAACGAGGCTCTCGTTCCAGCCGTTTGATAAAACTGTCTTTCTCAGTTCCAAATATCCAGAGAGAAGTCTGTTCCGACACAAACCAGACGGGAGAATCTCTGGGCTCGCCGTTTGCAACTGTGGACAGATGAGCCATAAGAGGTTTTTCAAGCACTAAGTCTATATTAAAGTCCTTCTGGGCAAACATCTATCTCTCTAAACTTGCTTCTTCTAAACGATCAACATCAAGGTTACAGATCAATTTCAAATTCTGATTGATCTTCTGTATATTCCAATCCCACCAAGCTATTTTTTGGAGACGGTTAATCGTTTTATCATCAAATCGCATTTTTACGACTTTAGCTGGATTGCCAGCAACAACGCCGTATGCAGGTACATCTTTGACGATGACCGATCTAGCCGCAATGATTGCTCCATTGCCTATCGTAACGCCATTCATAACCAAAGAATCATAGCCGAACCAGACGTCATTGCCAACAACGAGATCTCCTTTGACAGGAAGATCGTAAACATTGAAAGCGCTTTCCCAACCATGTCCAAATATGGGAAATGGATATGTGCTGATGGCGTCAAGTTTGTGATCGCCCGTCATAATAAATCGTGTTTCTGCTGCAATTGCACAGAACTTACCGATGATGAGCTTTACCTTGGAAAAATCGTAGTTATAGAGAACATTGTATTCTTCAAAATTTTCTGGACCATTTCGACGGTCATCGAAGTAGGTATAGTCGCCAATGGTGATGTTGCCGGCCTTGACGAAGTGTTTTAGGAAAACAAGGCTTGCATATTCCTTAAGTGGGTAAATAGACTTGGGATCTGGACCAGTGATTTTCATAGATTTTTCCTTAGCATAAACATCTTTGAGTCTTTTTCGTAGCCTTTCCTGGTGAACTCAATCGAATATCCGAGTCTTTGATAGAATGGAAGGTGTTTGTTGCGCAATCAGATTTGTAAAGAAAAACATTTTGCAGTTCCTGTCAGGGAGGGTATTTTGTCAGAAATAAAAAATGGCACCAAGAAGTAAAAATTTATTGAACCTTAAAGTTTGGATAATAAACGACAGTTTTTGGATTGCTGCACAGGCGGAATAATTTCATTGAGAATTTGCTCCGAACTTTCTTGTGTTGCAGTAAAGATATTTTTGCCTGTTTTGGCAAAATAATCTTTAACTAAGCGATACCCAACCGCGTAGCCAGCTCCGTGGGGCAATCCAGTTTTTGGATAACCAAAAGTATCGGCAAATGCATCGCCGAAGAGGTAGCTCTGAGCCGTTTGAAATCCCCTCTCTTTGATGTGCGGCAAAATCGTCTGCTTCGCCTTTTCAAGTTCGTCATCCGCTAGCCCAATTGTTTGAGGGCCGATCGATTCCTCTCCATACAATTCAGCCGCAAACGCCTCCGCTAGCCCTTCAACAAGAAGGTATTCTCCGACGGAGATATTCATATCCTTAGGCCAGGGCTCAATCGCGTTCCGAATGTTGTGATGGAACTCATGCACCACGAGCGCTTCAATGCTTTTCAGAACGTATTCTGTAGGAGACAAAACCAGGACAATAAATCCCGGAATCCCACCAAAGCCGCTGAATCCATGATTGAACTTTTCATGGAAAACATTCTTTCCATTGCTGACAAAAACGCCCACTTTCAGGGTCTCTGGAAATGGGAAGTCTCCATGTCTCTGGAGAGCTTTAAATGCTTTTTCCAACGCTGCTTGAATCCTCTCCACAATCTGATGTTTTTTAAAAACATCCAAAGCAGTCTCGGTCTCATCTGAAGACGTGCTAAGATCACACGCCCCCATTGCAGTAAAATCCATATGAAGCATCTGTAGCATTGGCTTGAAAGGTGCTACAATGCGCTCCTGCCACATTGTCTCACGGTCTCTTGAGCTTAGATCTCGGCTCTCGGGAAGCAGCGATAGAGTATTGCAAATTTCTACTTTCATAATTTTCCTCTTCTTTAAATGATTTCTCGGTCCGCAAAAATCTTCATCGCTTCAGCCATGAATTTGGCGAGACGGGGGTGATTTGGGTCGTAGGGAGCAAATGCCTTTTTCCACTCAAATTCCGTATAGCCTTGACCTAGGCCAGTATAAGCTTCCTTAGTACACGTATTTCCTGTCCAAGGGAGCCATTCGTAGTGCCTCCGGATCACTTTCTGAACTTCTGCGGAATCGGGTTTTAGATTTTTCTCTAATAGTTTGGCCAAGTCCTTGCAGATCGCATCCCATTCTTTTGAGAACTTATCCCAGTCTGTTTTTGACCAATTTTTCATCTTTTTTTTGGATGCTTCAATCGGATCTTTAACCACATCGCCTAGACGATTGATTAAATACTGCTCGTACTCTGCTTGCTTCTCTTTAGTAATGAAGCCGTGATAGATTTCCTGGTCTTTCATCTTTTTACCTCCGTGTAAATGATCGATTGTTTTATTGATCGTTGTAATTAATTCTTTTGTTCGTTCTATGTTGCCCTGTAAAATTTTTCTATGGGACTGAAGGGCTGCGATTTTATCGAAATCTCCTTTCCCAAGAATTTTTTGAATCTTCTTCAACTCAAAGCCAAGCTCTCGAAAGAAAAGAATTTGCTGCAAAAGCAGAAGCTCCTTTTCCTCGTAGTACCTGTATCCGTTCGTTTCAATGTAGGCAGCCTTAAGCAACCCAATCTCATCGTAGAAGTGCAACGTTCGCACACTCACTCCAGACAACTTAGCTAACTTTTGAACTGTATAGGCCATAACTCTCCTTAAAATTGGAATGCGCGCCATTATAAACTATCACGTTACGTCATAGTCAATAGGTCTTTCTCTTAAAGGTTTTTTATTAAGGGGAAATGCTTGGCTATTGGGTAGGCAATATAATTTGAAATCTCCCCCCATTCCTGGAGGGAGATAGTTGGCTGAGATTAAGACAGTTTTCGATCGGCAAACACCTTCATCGCCTCTGCCATGAACACGGCAAGCTCGGGATGAAATGGGTCTAGCTGTTTTCTGAATTCAGGATGCTCCTGGTACAGCTGCGCTAGAGCCTTGTACACTTCTTGATTAGCAGCGTGGGTCTGCTCCGCAAAAGTGTGGTGTTTCTTGATGATCCGTTGCACTTCATCCGAAGCGGGAGCTAGCCCTTTTTTGATGCAGTGGACGAGATCTTTGAAGATAGCATGAGCTGTCTTAAGTGTGTTGTCGTAGTAATCTTTCCCTCTTTTTTCAACGTCTTGAGTATTTTTCGTAGGATTTTTCACGCTTTTTCCAACAATTTCTTCAGCAGCGAAATAAGATTCGCCCTCTTTCGCTTTTTTCACGAGGGTGATATTGAAACCATTGAAGATCTCTTTGTCTTTCATTTTTTTCTTTCCTTTCAGATGTTTGATCGTTTTATCGATGGTCTTAAGCAGTTGCCCTATTTTCTCCCATTCCTGATTCAAAGATTTCCGGTGAGAATAGAGAGCTGAAAGTTGGTCAAAATCGCCTCGTCCCAAAACTTTTTGGATCTGTTTTAGCGAGAAGCCCAGCTCTTTAAAAAACAGGATCTGCTGGAGCTGCAATAGTTCCTTTTCCTCGTAGTAACGGTAACCATTGGAACCATGATAGGCTGGTTTCAGCAGGCCGATTTCTTCGTAAAAGTGGAGGGTGCGTATCGTCACTCCAGAGAGCTCGCTTAATTTTTTGACTGTGTAAGCCATCGATTTCCTCATCCTTTAATACCCCTTTGATTTTAAAGGATGCCCCCCATTCTATGGAATGACGTATACGTGAGGGTCAAGTGTCTGCTTTTTTAAATAAAAAAATCGGCGTGTATAGATGCGATGTTACGTGCAACATGCTTACGTTAAGTTGTCTATTTTACAGGAGAGAGGTCGCTAGTTAAGATGATTTTTTAAATATTCTAGGATATCTTTGCGAATTTCATGAAAGAACGCGCTGTGCTCCTCTAAAGTGCCTTTGAAATAAGGCTCATTTAGGTTGGCTGGAAGCGGGGGACTAATATAGCCATGATCCATGAAGCTAACATGTGATGGCACATCTTTTCCAAAAAATTTTGGCAGAAGTAGCGTCCCTATCCCGGTTACTAACAACACAAAAAATACTGCATTTGATGAACCCCTCATTTCTCATCAAGGTCAAAATTATCAAATCAAGCCCCTCCACTTTATCCCGCCAATCCCAAGAGTCTATGGGGACTATACCCAAACAACCTGAATCGAGAATTTTTCTTCTTAAGAATTGCCTACCAATTGCCGGGGTTTTTCGTTTCTGATAACCTCATTCCACGACTTGTTACTCGGCAATTAAAAAAGAGGAGTCTCCAATGAACAAAGCCCTGATCGCTTTTGCACTATGCAGCATGGTTTTCTCAAGCTACGGCGCAGCCACAGAATCTAAGCCAACCCAAGAATACACCGAGACGCACTCGATCGTAGGTGATTGGTCAGGAGTGATCGATCTCAAGGTGATGAAAGTAACGTTGGTGTTGCACGTGCAGCAAGATCCAAAGGGGGCACTCAGCGCGACGCTGGATGCGGTGGAGCAGGGGGCCGATGGGATGGAGATCGACGCGGTGTCGTTCGACGGGAAGACATTGAAATTTGAGATCAAAGAGTGGTCGGTGAAATTTGAGGGGTTGTTGGGAGGCGATACGGGAGAAATTGCGGGACAGTGGACGCAGTTTGGAAAACCGTTCCCGTTGACATTTGCGTCCGGTACCCAAGCGCTCCTCCCACTGAATCGCCCGCAAGAGCCACAAGCCCCTCTCCCCTATACCGAAGAACAGGTTTCCTATGAGAATTCGGAAGCAGGAGTCTCGTTGTCGGGAACGTTGACTTTGCCCGATAGAGCAGGGCCTTTCCCCGCTGTCGTATTGATTGCAGGTGCGGGGCCGCACGACCGGGATGAAGCGGTTGTCACTCACAAGCCGTTCTTGGTATTGGCTGATTACCTGACGCGGCAGGGAGTTGCCGTGCTGCGGTTCGACAAACGAGGATGTGGGGAATCGACAGGCGATTACGAGCAGGCAACGACGCAAGATTTCGCTGACGATGCGCTCGCAGGTGTGGCCTATCTCAAGAGCCGAAAGGAAATTGTCCCTCACCAAATCGGCCTCATTGGCCACAGCGAAGGAGGAACGATTGCTCCGATGGTGGCAGCGAAGTCAGAAGAGGTCGCTTTCATCGTGTTGATGGCAGGAACTGGTGTCAATGGGGAA
>Ga0207157_1028_pt1 | contig 15140 bp, 11 predicted proteins | sample Alteio_BWMinHeat_25_FD_153508 | JGI IMG/M metagenome (GOLD analysis project Ga0207157, IMG submission 153508) | Enriched cells from forest soil in Barre Woods Harvard Forest LTER site, Petersham, Massachusetts, United States -... | ecosystem: Environmental > Terrestrial > Soil > Temperate forest >...
TTTTAGAGACCGGTTAGAGGAGACACAAGCAAAGCAAATCATCTACCTGAGCGGCCTGTCGAATGAGGCGCATCTTTCGGCCCACCTCATGTCTCGGAAGAGAGTGGGGGAAATTCTGCGAGAGGGGAAGGTGCCTGTCACGATCTTGATGGCGGGGATCATCATCGGTTCGGGAAGTGCTTCGTTTGAAATCATCCGAGATCTCGTGAAGAAATTACCCATCATGATCGCTCCCCGGTGGTTGAACCACCTGATCCAGCCGATTGCGGTGCGCGATGTATTGGCTTATCTGGTGTTGGTATTGGGACATCCAGAGTGTCTAGACAGAGATTTTGAGATCGGAGGACCTGATGTCATGAGCTACAAGGATCTTTTGCTGACCTTTGCGAAAATCCGAGGGTTAAAGCGAAAGATCTTCGTTGTGCCGGTGCTGACTCCCCGTCTCTCTGCGTATTGGCTCGTTTTTGTGACACACGTCAACTTTTCTCTTGCTCGTTTGCTGGTAGAGGGGTTGATGAACAACATCGTGTGCAAAGAAAATCGGATCCAAACTCTTTTCCCGAGAAAGCTTCTCACCTGCGAAGAGGCCTTTGAGATTGCATCGATGGGTGGAGAGTAGCTTAAATATGGGGCAAATTTGGAGTGTATTAGGAGTGTTGCTGATGATGCAAGGTTTTACTCTCGATGCGTGGGTTGAGCCGAAAGAGCGGTCGTGGGTCTCTTGGAATGGGATGCTGAGATGTCAGATTGAATCCCTTTTTACTCCGCGGACACAAGATGAGTTGGTGGCTCTAGTGAAAGAGGCGGGCAAGCGGGGAAAAAGGATCAAAGTCATTGGTTCTGGCCACTCGCTGAGCCCGATTGCCCTTCCCGAGGCGGGAGAATGGGTGATTTCCCTGGAGAATTATGCGGAGATTTTGGGGGTAGATTCGGAGAGGCAAACGATTACTGTGCGGGGAGGGGCTACGTTGAAGCAGGTCAATGAGGCGCTCGACTCTCACGGCCTTGCTCTGGAAAACTTAGGGACGATTTCAGATCAGACTGTGGGCGGGGTTTTCCAAACGGGTACGCATGGAACGGGAAAGGCTTATGGGCCTCTCCATACTCAGATCATTGAGTTGACGCTCATCAATGGGAAGGGAGAGCTCAAGAGGGTGACTCCGGAGGGAGAGCCTCTTTTGTTTCGAGCCTGCCAGTGTGGTCTGGGGACGTTGGGAATTGTCGAGACGGTGACTCTCCGGGCGGTGCCCGCACAGCCTCTTTGCGAAGAGATGGGAGCCGTGGAGTGGCCCGAGGTGCTCGACCGGGTTAAAGAGCTCGTCCAAGCCAATGATCATGTCCGCTTTCATTGGTTTCCTTACACCCAGCGCGTCGGAATGTGGACGGCCAACCCGACAAGGGAAAAGCAGCAAGAGTCAACAAAAGATGCAGCTTCTTTCTCCCGTCTGATTGCGGAAGTAGCTGAGGAGAGGAACGATCCTCAGATCCGCTCGATAGAAGATATCTTAGAGTTAGGGCCCTCTGACCCTGCGATTGTAGCGCGATTCAATCGCGCTTTTTTCGAGGCCGACTATGGGAAAACCTCTACCCGCATAGACCGAAGCGATCAGATTCTCAATGCCGATTGCAGCGCCCATTCCCATTGCTGCGCCATGGAAACTGCTTTCCCGATTGGACACACGAAACCTTTCCTGCTCGAGTTACAAGAGCTCGTAGAAAAAAACGATCTTCCAGCCCATACGAGCGTGGAAATCCGCTTTGTCAAAGCAGATCAGGCGCTCCTAAGCCCCACCTATAGCGACCATTCAGACGACCTTTTTTGCTTTGTCTCCATCGTCTCTATTCATCCCAACTGTCGCCCTGTTCCTTATGAATCGTATTTTCAACTCTTTCAAGAACTGGCTGAGCGCCACCAAGGACGCCTGCACTGGGGAAAAATGGGTAGATTCGATCCCGCCCATCTCAAACAGGTTTATCCACGGTGGGAACAATTCCGAGAATTGCAAAAACAAGAAGATCCGTCTGGTCTGTTTTTAAATACTTTTACCCGACATATCTTAGAATCGTGAGCCGGTCCGCAAAAGTCGCTTGCCCTGGAAAATCATCCGATTTTCCAGGGCAAGCGACTTTTGCGGATCGGCTCACTTGAATTCAAAACATCGCTCACCTATTCTTGCCCACATACGAGGAGGTTGTTTGAGCTTAAAAGTAGATCTCGAGGCCATTGAACAAAAAATCGTCTTGCGGCTGGAAGGGCGGATTGATGCAGCTACTTCTCCATTGCTCGAAAGACAAATGGAGAGACTGATCCAGGAAAAACACCACCATCTCCTGCTCGATTTGAACCAGGTCGACTATTTGAGCAGCGCAGGGCTCCGCTTGTTGCTCTCGATGTCGAAAAAACTCCAGTCTTTGAAGGGATTTTTGATCCTCTTTTCACTGGCAGCAGAGGTAGAGGAGATTGTAAAAATGGCCGGATTTGACCGAGTTCTCCTCCTCTTCGCAAATGAAAAAGACGCCTTACAATACCGCCCGAAAAGTTTGTGAAATCGGCTCTTCTCCCCGAAAAAGAATTGTTTCCTCCTGGGAAAAAAAAGAAACGAGTCTTGGTCGTCGCAGGACCTACCGCTTCTGGGAAAACAGATCTTTCCCTTTCTTTGGCCCAAACAATCGGGGGAGAGATTATCTCGGCCGACTCGATGCAGGTCTACCGCGGCATGGATATTGGGACAGCGAAAGCGACTGCGGAACAGCGCGCGCTCATTACCCACCACTTGATCGATCTTTGCGATCTCGATGAATCGTTCAATGTCGCCCAATTCTATGAAGAGACGCAAGGGGCTTTTCGAGGGATTTTCGCGCGCGACAATGTTCCGATCGTGGTGGGAGGTTCGGGCTTTTATATCCATGTGCTCCTCTACGGCCCTCCGTGTGGACCTCCTTCGATTCCCGCTATTCGTCAGCAGCTGGAAAACCAGATGCGCACGTTAGGTCCCGACGTCCTATACGAAAGACTCCAAATGCTCGATCCTCTCTATGCCGCTACCATTTCGGAGAGAGATCTCCACAAAATCGTCCGCGGCTTGGAAATCATCGCTCTCAGCGATAAAAAGGTGAGCGATTTTCCCAAACCGAATAAACTGCAGGAGCAGCAACTCGATTTTCGCTGCTGGTTCATTTACTATCCGAGGGAGCGGCTCTATACCCGGATCGAAAAACGGTGTGATGAAATGATCAAACAAGGGTTTTTAAGTGAAGTGCGCGAGTTAGAGGCCAAAGGCTTGAGGAAAAACCCTTCTGCTTCTCAGGCGATTGGATATAGACAAGCGCTCGAATTTCTGGACAGCCCTCAAACCAGTACCGATATGGAGCAGTTCATCTGGGGGTTCAAAAAAGCCTCCCGCCACTATGCAAAACGGCAATTTACTTGGTTTCGGCGCGAGCCTCTCTTTCGCTGGTTAAACATCGAAGAGCACCCGATTGAGAGACTGAAAGAGTTGATTTTGCGCGATTTTGAGCAAAACGATTAAGCTAAAATTATGAAGCGTGCTATTTTTCTTTTTCTTCTAACCTCTCTTTCCTCTATGGAAATAGGTAATCCAGCTCAACCTTATCTGCAGAAAAAAGGAGTCATTCTCCAAAGCGAAGGGGACTGGAGCTTTCGCCTCGCCTATCTCGATGATTATGTCTACCGGATGAGGTTTCGAGAAGAATTTGAAAAGCTCGCTTCTTACTCGGCAACTCCTGTGTTTGTGAAACTCGCGACCAATGCGGGACTTGTGACCCTCAATTTGTTTAACCGCCTCGATGTCTACGGGATTTTAGGCACTGCGCAGCTTCAAGTAGGCCAGGTAATCTACACCAAACGAGAGCTCGCCTGGGGAGTCGGAGGAAAAATCTTGCTCGCCAAAATAGCCAAAATCAGCTTTGGCATCGACATGAAGTTCTTCACCACAAGCCAACAACCCCTCTTCTTTGCTGCAGGCGGCAACGCCTACAACATCGTCAATGAATACCGGATGAACTACTGGGAGATCCAAGGAGCCTTTGGCACCTCTTACCGAACCAAATTCATTTCCCCTTATCTCCACCTCACCTACCTGATTTCCAAACTCGACCCGCAGCCAATGATCGCCCTCGTCCGCCTTCCCTCTGATCCCGTTTCTGTGGATGCCGAGACAAAGCCCGTCATCGGACACCGCCGCTGGGGCATGGCTGTGGGAGCTACCCTCCTCGGCAGCCCTAAAGCCACATTGACGGTGGAATCTCGCTTCATCAACCAAAATGCCATCGACATCTGCGGAGAGCTCCGTTTCTAGAACATTTCTTAACGCGAGTTTTGGATAAGCCACGCTGCTAAGCAGCGTGGCTTATCCAAAACTCGCGTTTCTTAGAGAATCCAAAAACTCGACGAAAGCCAAATCCGTTAACAAAGCACTAGGGGACGTCTTCAAATTAGGTTCTGTCGATTTTCGGGTGCTTTTGAGCCTATTTTCGATTCAAAATCGGGGGGCTATATACTTCAGGTCGATATAGCCCCCCGATTTTGAATCGAAAATAGGCCAAAATCATCCCGAAAATCGACGAACCCTAATTTGAAGACGTCCCCTAGGATTCTTCTAATGATTCTCGACGAAGGCGAGCTCGGGGATTCTCAGATCGATGATCCGAGGAGCGAATTTCCCTCCTTTTTGGGAAGAGGAGGTGAGTTGTTTCCTGTATTCTTCCAAGATGCCGCGCCGCAAGATGAGAAAATGGGCGAGTTGTTGCTGGTAATCTTTGGGCGATAGGCGGAGGATTTTGGGGAAGAGGTAGCTTTCCTCTTGCATCCAGATTTCCTCTTCTGTGAAGAGGACAACCTCGCGGGAGCCGAGGCTTTCGACAAAGGCATTGGAGACATCGATTCGTTTGAGAGAGAGCCCTTCTTGTTTCTTTGCTTCTTTTAAGATTTCCAGGCTGAGGCGAAAGGTTTCTTGGGCGAGGGGGGTGTTCCAAGCTCCTCCGGAGGGGGCCCCGAAGGGGGGAAGGCCAAGGTAGATTTCTGGGAGTTCTTTAGGAGAGAGGAAGGGGGCGACAGGAAAGAGATATCCTTGTTCGTCGATGGCGACATTTTGGTAGTCGGCTAACCAGGCGATGGGTTTGCGCACTTCATAATCGATATAGAGAGTGGAGGGGAAAAGAGGAGAGAGGGTGGCCTCAACAATGAGGGGGGAAGAGAGGAGTTTTTCTTTTCCCTTTTTGAGGTTATAGGCGTAAAGAGAGAGGGGGCGATCGACAGAGAGATCGAGGAGTTCGGCGAGATAGGAGGTCTTGAGAGCTTCTTTTTCAGGTCCTGTCTGGACGATGGCGGTGATCCAGTAGCGAGAATCGAGGCGGCGGCTATGCCGGATTTTCTTCCAGGTGATGAGGCCGCCTATGCCGAAACATGAGGTCAGCAAGGTGGAGCCGATCAGACAGGTGAGGACTTGGCGCAAGGTCCATTGCACGGCAGTGCCTATCTTCCTCGGATCTCGGCCAGGCGGCGGCTCCGGTGAAGCGCGAGGAGGATGAATTCGTCGCAAAGCTGCGGGATAGAGAGACCACACGCTTTGAACATCTTGGGATAGCCGGAGGCAGAGGTAAAGCCTGGGAACGGGTTGACTTCGTTCAGCCAGGGGTGTCCTTCTCGGTCGAGAAAGAAATCGACCCGGGCGAGCCCTTTGCAGCCGAGCGCTCGGTAGGTCCTTTCGGTGAGTTCTCGGATCAGCATCATGGCTGTAGGACTAATGGGAGCAGGCACCCGTTTCTCGCTCGGCTTGTTCCCATATTTATCCTCATAGGTATACAAACCGGCGTGCATCACCTGAGCGGGAACAGCGACGCGGACATAGTCATTGCCTAAGACGGCGACTTCGAGCTCACAGCCGATGATTTCTTGTTCTGCGATGAGATAGTCATCGAACTCAAAGGCAGCCTTTGCCCCGCGGATCACTTCTTCTGGAGTAACTGCACGGCATACGCCGATGCTCGATCCGAGGTGAGCGGGTTTGATGTAGAGAGGATAGCGCACTTTCCGCTCATCGATCTTCTTGAGGAGTTTGCTCGGATCGCGCCGGAAGCTCACAGCGTCGATTTCAACAAAAGGAGGGGTGGGAATGTTGTGGAGAAGGGCGATTTGCTTGGTCCACGCCTTGTTCATGCAAAGGGCTGCGGAAGGGACATCACATCCGACATACGGGATCTGCATCGCTTCGAGCAGTCCTTGCATCACCCCATCTTCCCCTTCGGGACCATGAAACACCGGAACACAGACATCACACCGGTTGAGCTCTTCCACAATCTGGGACGAGAGAGGCTCTTCTTTTCCTTCCCAGTTTCTCTCGAGTTTTTCTATTGCTTCAGACCCAGCTAGCCAGTGTCCTTTTTTGTCTATTCCAAATAGCTGAACGTCATAGATAGCCGGATCGAGCCCTTCTACAACTGTTTTCCCTGAGCGGAGCGATACTTCATGTTCCACCGATGTGCCGCCACACAAAACGCCGACCCGGATCTTCGGCGCGCGCTTTGCAAAATTTTCTAAAATCGCGCTCCCGGCAGAGGTGATGTCCCCTGCGCCGAGTGTGATGACAGCATCGAGTGGTTGCAGTAGAGAGAGACACTCTGTCTCGAGCGTTTCCCGCGGAAGGTAGCGCAACTTTTCACCAAGCGTCTTTTTCATCTCATCATAGAGTTTCTCTGTAGTAATCCCCTCGATTTTTGCCTCACGCGATCCATAGATATCAGTGAGTATCACCTCATCGGCCTCTTCAAAACTTTTGGCAAAAAGGGACCACTGGTCGCGGACACGGGTAAAGCGATGGGGCTGAAAAATGGCGACAAGGCGCCGCTCGCGGACTCGGTCTCTCAAAGCACACAAAGTCGCGGAAATTTCGGTCGGATGATGAGCGTAATCGTCAAAAAGGACGAGCCGGTGGGCCTCTCCCTTCAATTCCAAGCGTCTCTGTGTTCCTCCGAAATTTTGAAAGGCCTTTCGGATCGCCTCTTCTGGAACACCCAAACTCCGACTCAACCCAAACACGGCACACGCGTTCAATGCGTTGTGTTTTCCAAAAAGCGCAATCTCGACCTTCTCGTAGCGCTCTCCTTGCCAAAGCAGATCAAATACCGCCCCTGTTTCAACAGCTCTGTAATTGCCAATCTTCAGCTCGGCACTCTCGGAAAATCCATACGAGACCCCACAGGGCTTAATTTGGGAGAGGCGCTCATCATCTTTGCACCAAAAGAGATGTTCGCCATGTCCCACTTGCGAGCAAAACTGCCCAAATGCCTCATCGAGTCTCTTCTCGTTTTGCCAGTAATCCAAGTGGTCGTTCTCTAGATTCGTCACAATCGCGCCATGCGACAGACTCTTTAAAAAAGAGCCATCGCTCTCATCTGCTTCTGCGACGAAGAAGTCCCCTTTCCCCGCCTTTCCGTTGCACTGGGTGGAGAGGAGAATCCCTCCCACGACAAAAGAGGGGTCGAGTCCTGCTTCAAGCAGAGTCGAAGAGAGAAGAGCCGCGGTCGTTGTTTTCCCATGCGTTCCCGTCACGAGAAGAGCTTTTTTTCCTTTCATCAACCGGTCGAGCAGCTCGGAGCGGTGGAGAAGAGGGACCCCCCGTTTTTTGGCGGCTAAGAATTCAATGTTGTGTTCCTTGATGTCGGTGCTGTAGATGACCGTGGCGTGAGGAGAAACCTCTTCTTTATGGCCAATCTGGACGAGAGCTCCCTCTTTTTGCAGCTGATGGAGGAGAGGGCTTTCTTGGGCATCACTCCCCTTCACCTCGTGTCCATGTTGGAGCAAGATGCGTGCCAAAGCGCTCATCCCGATTCCCCCTAAGCCGATGAAATGGTAACTCTCTTTTTTCACTGAACACTCCCGTGTTGGACGACTAAATCGACAAAATCACTTCGATTCATATTGTGCAGATCAATCTTTTGCAGGGAAAGCTTTTTCGCTTCTCTTTCTGCAAGGAGTGCTTCTAGTTCTAAGACGATGGCATCGAGAGAGGCTCCTGACTGGGCAAGCAAACGAGCTCCCCCGCGAGAGACCAGGTATTCGCCATTTTTCCGCTGATGATCCTCTGTCGCAGCAGGAAAGGGGATCAGAAGCGCGGGCATCTGGTGGCGGATGAGATCGGACACAGTGGCCGCACCTGCTCTACAAATCGCACAGTCGGCCGCCGCATAGGCTTTTGCGATTTGAGGCTCAAAGGAGCGGACGAAAGCGGGAATTTGGAGCCTCTCATAAGCTGATCTCACCGCCTGTTCTTCTTTTCCCGTGAAGTGAATCACCTGTTTTCTCCCCGGAAAACGGGCGAGCGCCTCTGGTATTTGTTCATTCAAGAACTTGGCGCCCTGAGAGCCGCCAAACACCAAAAAAGTGGGCAGTTCCGGATCGAGTTGGTAGGCCCTTCTCGCCGCCGAAGGGTCCCACTTCTCGTCGTGTGAAATCCACGGCAAAAGAGGGACGAGTGTGCACCCCTGGATCGGAAATTGAGAGGCCACAGAGGCCGCAGAGCTAGCAAAGAGGCGATTGACTCTGCCGAGAACGCAGTTGGCCTCGAACAAGACGATCTTTTTCCCGAGCACTCGTGCTGCCGTCAGGAGCGGGAACACATGGTAGCTTCCGAATCCAACCACTACATCTGGCTGAAATCTCCGCAACACCCGCAACCCTTTCCAAAGACCTCGGAGCCATACAAAGGGAAACCAGAGCCGGTTGAGAGGCGAAGCGGGGATCTCGACAAAGGGAATGCTTTCCCGCACAAAAAAAGGGGAATGAGACAATTTGTATCCGGCAAACAATACCTCACACTCTCCTTTTCGCTTCAGCATCTCTGCCAGTTGCTGAGCTGGAAACAGATGCCCTCCACTTCCCCCTGCTGCAATGACAATTCTCATGCCACCACCTTTTTTTTGCGCGCAATGTCGAGTAAAAGGAAAAGAGCTACGATGTTGACCATCAGCGAGGTTCCGCCTTGAGAGAAAAAGGGGAGGGTCATTCCCTTACTCGGAAGCAGCGTGGAGACAATCCCGAGATTCAAAAAACTCTGGATCGAGATCGAGAAAGTCAAAATCGCAGCAAGCAAAAACCCCTCCCTGTCTCGCGCATGCAAAGCGATGAAAATCCCCGACAACCCGAAAGCGACATACAAACCAATGAGTCCCAATACGCCGATGAATCCCGCCTCTTCTGCGAAAATGGCCGCGATGTAATCGCTGCGCGCCTCAGGCAGGTAATTGAGTTTCTGCAAGCTCTCTCCGAGGCCTCGTCCCCAGAGCTGCCCGGAGCCTGCTGCAATTTTCGCTTGGTGGGGCTGATGCCCCTTTCCCTTTAGATCGAGCTCGGGATGCAGATAGACCTGGATCCGGTTTTGTACATGGGGCATCTGTCCCGCGATGAGCGCTCCCACTCCTCCCAGAATCGCAAGGGGCATTCCCCAATACAAAAAGCGGATCCGCGTGAGGAAAAAAAGAGCCATCAACAACAAAAACAAGATCAACGTCGTCCCTGTATCGGGTTCTAACAAAATCAAGCCAATCGGAATCGAGAGCCATCCGAGAAGTTTGAGAAAAGCTCTCGCTCCCACTCCCCCTTCCTGTCTCCTCAACCAATGGATATAGACCGCTGGAATCAAGATCTTGACACATTCAGAGGGCTGAAACGAAAAACCAAACAATCCTAGCCAACGGCGAGCGCCGTTGATGTACAAGCCGATGCCAGGGACAAATAGCAACACGAGCAATACAGAGAAAAAACCTAAAAAAATCCCACTGTAGGCCAAAATCCTCTCATATCCCCACCAGTAGACCATTCCACCGAGTACGAGTCCCACACATCCATAGAGCCCCTGCTTCACCAAAGCCGCATGCAAACTCCCCTGATCCAGATGATCGATCATCTCCGCGGCAGTTGTATTGAAAATCATCAAGAGGCCGATCGAGAAAATCAGCATGGTAGAGACGACGAGCCAGAGCGAGGCGCGAGACATATAAGTTCGATCAACGAATGCGAAGCCGGTGCCCCGGTTTCAGTTTGCGCGCTCTCTCCTCGTTCAATCCATTTAACTTCAGGAGCTCTTCCACTTTCATGTGGTGCTTCATCGCAATGGTCCAAGGATTATCGCCGACTTTCACAGTGTAAAATTCCGCGTTGTTTTCCGCGCTGGTGGTAGTAGTGGGTTTTGGAGCATTGGCCATCCCTCTTTTCAGAGGCACTTTCAACACCTGGCCTGTCCGGAGAAAATGACTCGACAAACGGTTCAGCTTGATGAGCTCATCGACACTGGTCTGGTGCAGCTTCGCGATTTTCTCGAGGCTGTCCCCTTTTTTCACAATGAGTTCCATGAAAGCGGGAGATTCAGGGGAAGGGGCAGGGGAAGAGACAGCAATCGGAGGGTGGGACTCGGGAACCAGGGACGGAAGGGTCACCGGCGGGATTTCTGTCGGCTGCGAAATGTCGAGCGGAGGAGGTCTCATTCCTAAGTCGACAGGTTCTGTAAAGAGGGGCTGAGGCACGCTCTCTTGCACCATCGCCAGCTGTACGGGCGTCTCTTCCTCGGTCGTCAACGCTGCGACAAAGAGAACAACCAACAAGCCGACATTGATCAAGACTGCGACCAGGATTGTTTTTTTCCGGTCCATCATGGCAAACACCTCACGATTCGTTTAAATTCCTCTCCTCGATGCTCGAAGCTCCGGAATTGATCATAACTCGAACAACCAGGCGATAGCAACACCACATCCCCTCTCTTTGCTTTTCCACTTGCCTCTTGCACCGCTTCCTCGAGATGAGAAACGCGGGAGACGGATAAGTGGGAAGAGAGTTCTGCTTCCATTTGTCTACTTGCTTCGCCAAAAGCGATGATCCGTTTTACTTTGCTCTGAAACGGCTCTCTCCACAGCTCATACGACGCGCCTTTGTGAACTCCCCCTGCCAGTAAAATCAAAGGATCCTCAAAAAGACTCACCGCATGGAGCACAGCATGGACGTTGCTCGCCTTGCTATCGTTGAAGTAGGAAACTTCCTCTCTATCCCTCACCCATTCGATCCTGTGAGGCGGTTTTTGGAATGACTCAAGATCTCTCCTACATTGCTCGAGATTGAGTCCCAGATGCTTCGCAAAAGCAAATGCTGCCTGGACACTCTCACGCTCCGGCAATCCCCTCCTGATATAGCTCACATCTGATTTCCATGCAACTATTTTTTCATCAAAAACGGCAAACTCCCCCAGCAAATGGCCAAACTCCCGTGCCACTTGCTCTGAAACAAAGAGTTTTCCCCCTTCCTTCACACACTTTTTCATCCGCGCTTTCGCCCGCGCATACGAGTGCATGTCGGGATGCCAATTCAAGTGATTCGGTGTGATGTTCAACACTGCTCCCGCCTCAAACACGCGCGACTCAACCGTCTCCAACTGAAACGAGCTCAGCTCCACAACCAAAATTTCCTCCTCATCTGGCTGCAACAAATACTCGCTCACGCTAGCGCCAATATTCCCCAACGCCCGCGCCCTCCTCCCCGCTTTCTGCAACAAGTGGACCAACAACGACACCGTCGTCGTCTTCCCGTTGCTCCCCGTAATCGCCACACACCGGTTCTTCACGTGCCGCAGCGCCAGCTCTACCTCCCCCACCACCTCCACACCCCGCCCCTTTGCTTCCTGAACCCACCGGTGCGTCGACGGAATCCCCGGCGATAAGATGAGTTGATCACATACGCCTAAAGGCAAAGAATCGGATACCAGCTCCATTCCCCGCTTCACTAACTCCTGAATCGGTTGTTCACCCCGCAGCCTCTCCACCTCCCTGTCTGCCCCCACAACCCGCATCCCCCGCGACAACAAAAAAGCAGCCGACGCCCTTCCGCTTACGCCCAGGCCTAAAACAAAAGTGGGTGGTTTCATGCGACTTGAGAAAAATATAGCGCGAGGGAATTATTTACGAAAGGGGTGGGTCAGTATCGTAATAACGCTCATTGAGAGGACCCGTGTTTGCGGCCAAAGGCCGTAAACACCCTGAGAGGCAAAGGCTCTTTTGCATGAGCCCATGCAAAAGCTTCTATTCTAAAACGGCCGGGCTCATGCAAAAGAGCCTTTGCCTCTCAGGATTTTGAGCTTCGCTCAAAACGGGTCCGGTGCCCCTGTTATAAACCAAATCCTGAAGCTCTCGGGTGTGAAAGACGGAATCAAAGCACTGCCTGATTTTTTATTATTCTGCAGGTGTCCCGCTCAATGAGGTCAGTCGTAATATCCGACTAGAGGAAGAGGTTGTTGTTGTTTTCTCAACATATTTTGGAAAACAAATGCTGGAGAGACAAAAGGAAAAACGAATACATTGTTCGCAACTGTTAAGACTTTGTGTTTCTTCGGCAAGAGACTTTCAAGCAATTCCCTAGTCACGGTTCTGTGTTTTGGATCTGCAACAGTTCGGCAAAGACGGGCCCCGGCGGTGTCAAGCAACGTCAATACTTTATCCGGATAAATTCCCCCGCACCCTTTGGTCAATTCAATCGCAGCTGCGATTGATTCAGCGGAATAGATGCAACCATGGGTTTTTTCGTATTGTGGTACGCGAACTTGGATCATTTTTGTGAGTTCTTCGCTATTTGGTACCTTAATATCGACTCTTGAAAATCTGCGGTTGAATGCTTCGTCTTGCATAAACCGCGTATATTCTTCTTCGGTTGTACAACCAATCACCCGAATACCTTTCCGAGCCAAGACGGCTTTCAACATATTCTGCAGATTATTCGGACGCATCGCCCCCCCTGATTCCATCAGAGTATGGATCTCGTCGATGAATATAATGAGATTGGGTTCTTCGGCTACATCTTGGAGAAATAGCTTCACCCTTTTTTCCAACATACCGTACAGATGGGTGTCTTCGTTGAAATCAGAAGCAGTAATCGTGATGATCCGACATTTTTTTAATGAATCTGCAACTTTTCCTTCTGCAACCCGCTGCGCCAATCCTTCAACCACAGCAGTTTTACCCACTCCAGCCGGCCCGACCAAGATCGCATTGGGTTTGTCGTGACGCAATAGGGTGTCCTCCAGTGCTTCAATGGCGTCCTCTCTCCCAAACATAGCAGGAAGCTTTCCTTCTCGCGCCTTTTTTGTGAGATCGATTCGGTCGGAATGGATGTCTATACGACTTCCAGCATCCACTATGTTTTTAGTCAACGTTCCGAGAATGACATTTCCAACTACCGCGCTTGCTACCGTTAGCTTCACAAGTGTCCGATCGTCATTACTAAAAGAACCCCATACATTGGAGATGGTATCCCGATAGAGATACCCCAGAGCAATCATGCCGGCCGCCAGCGCCACCTTCGGATGCTTATCAAGCCATCTATAAGCCGACTTAAAATAAGAAGAAACAGTATCAATCATAATTAACCAGCATTTATCATATTGTACTTAATTATAATATACTGGTCAATACGAGTAAACTATTTAGTTTGCTAAAATTTTTTTTATTGAAACTTCAGCGAGCCTACGCCGATGATGGCGAAGAGGAGGCTGATGATCCAGAAACGGATGACGACTTTGGTTTCAGGCCAGCCTTTGTATTCGAAGTGGTGGTGGAGCGGCGCGATCAGGAAGATCCGTTTTTTGTTCCGATAGCGATAGCTGAGCACTTGCAAGATGACTGACATGGCTTCGGCGACAAAGACAGCGCCCACCAAGGCGAGTAACGCCTCCCTTCGGAGCAATACAGCTGCAACGCCGATGATGCCTCCGAGAGCGAGCGAGCCGGTGTCTCCCATGAATACCTGGGCAGGGTAGCCGTTGTACCAGAGAAAGCCTAACGCTGCGCCTGCTAAGGCGAATAAATAAACGGCAATTTCCCCACTTCCTTCGATATAGAGAATATTCAAGTAACGAGCCAAATCGATGTGGTTGGAGAAGAAAGCAAACACGGCCAAGACGATCGAGACCATCACCAAACACCCGGCAGCGAGCCCATCCAATCCATCTGTGAGATTGACTGCGTTGGAAGCCCCTGTGATCACGAAAACGATTAAGAGAAACGACAAGACGCGGAGCCACCCGTCCCAAACAAAAACGGGGTCTTTACAAAAAGGGAGATAGACCCGCGCCATGTACTGCTGCGTGTTCAAGACCTTCACCAGGACCCGAGTCCTCTCCCCTTCCTGCCGCACAACCGTCTGCTCCTTCGCCATCGGCGGATGAGCAAATACTTGTGTCACCTGAGGACACAGCAAATACAAGGCCACCAACGAAGAAAACCCGAGCTGGCACACCATCTTCTTGCGCGCCTTCAACCCCTTGCTGTTTTTGTAACGAAGTTTCAGATAATCATCGATTCCACCCAACACTCCCAGTACCACCGTCGTCAGCAACAAAATCCACGTGAACACACTCCGTAAATCCATCCAGAGAAAAAGGGCCACCGACATCGAGAAAAGAATCAGCACCCCTCCCATCGTCGGCGTCTCTTTTTTCTTGCCGTGGAGCTCGGCCAAAAGCGGACACTCCTCTCCCGTGCGGATCGACTGGCCAATTTTCAGCGCATAGAGCCGTTTGATGAACCAAGGTCCGAGAAAGATCGAGAGAAGCAGCCCCGTACCTGCCGCCAGCATCATCCGCGTAGAAAAATAGGTAAACGCCGCGGGCACCTGGTATTGCAACCAGCTCCGCAGCCATTCAACAAAGAGCAGCAGCATCTAGTAACTCAAACAGATTTTCCATTTTCATCGCCCGAGATCCCTTGACCAACACCACATCGCCCGGATGCATCAACTCCCGCAAGCGCCCGGCCAAACTCCCCTGATCCAAAAAGAGCTCCGCCGGCTTTTTTACCTCCTGGAACGCCTCGCACAAAGGAGTCGCCTCCTCCCCCAGCACCAACAGATGATCCACATACCTTTGAGCAAATCTCCCAATCTCCTCATGAGACTCTTTCGAAAAGCGCCCTAAATCGCGCATCGTCCCCAGCACTGCAATTCGCTTGCCCCCCTCTTTCGGCTCCGGAAGATTTGACAGAGCCGCCCGCATCGACTCTGGGTTCGCATTGTACGCATCATTGATGAACACAATCCCCCCTTTCTCAAACTGCTCGAAGCGCATCTTCGGCAGCTGCAACGCCCCTAC
>Ga0207157_1029_pt1 | contig 14683 bp, 16 predicted proteins | sample Alteio_BWMinHeat_25_FD_153508 | JGI IMG/M metagenome (GOLD analysis project Ga0207157, IMG submission 153508) | Enriched cells from forest soil in Barre Woods Harvard Forest LTER site, Petersham, Massachusetts, United States -... | ecosystem: Environmental > Terrestrial > Soil > Temperate forest >...
CAGGTTTTCCCTGAATCAAAAGAATACTAATCAGTCTGCACCATTCCGGCGTGATGTGCTTCTGTCGGAACGAAGCGCACGCATGGGCGTCTGATTCAGCGGACTCGGTTATTTCCCACCACCAGCACCACAAAGCTATCCGGAAGAATGGTGTGCCGCGGATGGGGATTCTCAGGAGTCGCTGCCGGGGGTGGCCCGAACTTGGCCGTCACCAGGAACACCTGGTGCGTCTTCTCGTCCAACGCCATAGTGCGCGCGCCTTCCTGAGTCTTCACATTTTCAGCAACACTGAACTTCGTGGCGGATTCCTCTTGTACCACGGTGAGCACCCCTTCGCCACACGAAGCGAATGCCAGACCCGCGCTTTCATCGAATGCATTGGCGTCCACGCCGTCTCCGATCGCGGGAGTCGCAATCACTTTGCCGCTGTTGGCGTCCACTACGGCCATCATCTTATTGTCGCAACCGGCAAACAGGCGGCGGTTCTTGCGGTCCATGGCCAGGCCGCTGGGTTCCTGGCAAGGCGCCAGCGGCCAGCGTGATTTCACTTCCATCTTGCTGGGGTCAATTGCGTCCAACTGGCTCTTGTCTTCAATGTTGACGAAAACCTCGCCCTTGCCGTCACTGACAGCGAACTCCGGCTTGCCTTCGAGTTTGATTGTGCCCAGCACAGTCCCTTTCGCAGCGTCTATCACCGTCGAGTCCTGACTGCGCCCGTTGAAGGTGAAAACGCGCTTGGTCGCCGGATCGTAGAGAATCGCGTCGGGATTATCGCCGACTTTCACCTTGCTGATCAGCTTCAGGGTCTGAATATCAAAAATCGTGACCGTACCTTCCCGCCCATTACTGACGAAGCCGCGCCCCAGTTCCTGCGCCAACGCGATCCCGTGGACGCCCGGCGTGTCCGGGATGTCACCCACCGCTTTACCGCTGTCGGCGTCCACCACCATGACGTGCGTCGCCCGCGAGATATACAGGCGCCGCGTGGAGCTGTCGAGGTTCAGGTAGTCCCACCCGCCGTCGCCACCCAGGGTGTAGGTCTTTATCACGTGATAGCCAGGCGCCGCGGCAAAGGACAACGTCGCCATGAAGAGAACGACCAGGCACGACAATGTTCGACGAGAAGTTTGCATGAGTTGACCCTCGCTTGAGACGATCAAATAATTGTAAGACCCATTCATCCTAACGCGAAACTACCTGAAGGCAACCTTAAGCAGTAAACTGGTGGCGCAATTCGGCGGGCAGTTGGTGACCCAAGGCAGGACGCATGCTCTTCTACGTCAAAAAATTCCTTAGCCTCGAGTTAGCCGTTACCTTCCTATTGGGAGGATTGGGCTACTGGGGGATGCGACGTTACAGTTTTCCACTCAATATCCGCGCGACCCCAAGAGCCATTGCCGAGGGAGTGGCGGGCTCGATCTGCCTTACGCTATGGACGTTCTTAGTTCAGGGTGGATATGCTCTTGTGAAGGGTAAGTCATACGCGCAGCAACTCACGTTTTCTCTGGCCCGGCAGTACTCACATGTCAGTGAAGCTCAAATTGTTCTAGGCGGAGTGACGGCTGCTCTGGGGGAAGAGGTGTTTTTTCGCGGTTTTGTGCAACAGGCGCTGGGCATCATCTCGGCTTCCTTGCTGTTCATGCTGGCGCACTTCGGCAAAAAGGACATTCGAGTTGTCAGTCTCTGGTCCGTTTTCCAGGCTGTTTACTTAGGTTTGTTTTTTGCCTGGAGCAAGAACCTTATTGTGCCCATGATTGCGCATGGGTTGTTCGACCTGGGGGGCATGATTTATTTTCGAGCGTTCATGGCTCGGTATGAGAATGCCCTGTGAGGATCCTGATTGCCGGCGCAGCAGGCAATCTTGGCTCCCATGTGGTGGCTCATCTTCTCGATAGTACCCACCACCTTCGTTTGCTCATCCACCAGACGCCAGCGCCTTCCGCTCTGCTCAGCCACCCGAATGTTTCCATGGTTCAGGCCGACCTCGCGCAGCCGAAGACCCTGGCAGGTGCATGTAACGATATCGACGGCATCGTCTATCTCGCAGGGGTTTTGTTTGCTCCGCTGCCGGGAAGATTTCTTCCGACAACCAACGTGGAATATGTGCGGAACCTTTTGGGTGCAGCTAGAGCCTGCGGAGTTCGGCGATTCATTTTGGTTAGCTTTCCGCACGTCGAGGGAGAGACAACCCCAGAGCATCCGGCCATGGGCCGGCTGGATGCCAAGCCAGAGGTCATCCATTTCCGCACCAGGCTTGAAGCCGAAAGACTTCTTTGCCAATTCTGCCGCGACGGTGGGATGACTCCGATTGTGTTTCGGGCCGGGATTGTGTATGGAGCTGGAATAAAACTCTTCGAAGCTGCGCGCTGGATGCTGGAGCATCGCGTTATGGCGATTTGGAACAAGCCAACATGGGCACATCTGATCGCTCTGCCCGATTTTCTCGCAGCACTGAAAGTTCCAATTGAATGCGACGGAGTGGAAGGAATTTATCAAGTTTGTGACGATGCACCGCTGGCGCTCCAGGAATTGCTGGACTTGCTGGCCAGTCATTATCAATGCCCAAGGCCTTGGCGACTCCCCGAATGGATGTTCCAGATTGCTGGTATCGGCTGCGAATCAGCAGCCCTCGTCCTGCGCACCCCAGCGTTGTTGAGCCGTGACATTGTTAGAGCGGGGATGACCTCTAGCGTGGCAGACACTTCGCGAATGAAACGCGAATTGCTCTCGGTCCTTGCCTACCCGACCATCACAGAGGGAATCGGGTTACTCTGATCGCTGGAGCAGAAGCTCCGGTGCCTGCAAAATCCCGCGCGCTTTGCATCTTAAATATTGATAGCATCACCTAGGCTGCTTCCAGATGACTCGACCCGAAATCCAATCCGTAGCGACAATGTTTACCGGGCTACATACTCTGGTCAGTCAGCTATATCAGAAAAGTCTGGCCCAGGAGTTGGGCTTGACTCACGAGCAGTTCGCCAGCATCCTTCAGGAAATCGCCGCAAAATACCTGCCCTCTAGTGCCACCAGGGACGATGTACGCGAACTGTGCGAAGGGCTGCGAGTGGAGGAACTGGCACTAGCGCGGGCTTGTGCTGCTGGGCAGGATCGAGCCTGGGAAGTTTTTCTGACCCGGTATCGCGAGCGTCTTTACGACATTGCCGGCTACATCACCAAGGAAAGCTCGTCCGCTCGCGAACTGGCGGACTCCATCTACGCCGCCCTATACGGTACGACCACCCGCGACGGGCTCCGCGTGTCGAAGCTATCGTCCTACACCGGCCGCGGATCACTCGAAGGCTGGCTGCGCACCGTAATGGCGCAGGAACATGTCAACCGCTATCGGCGTCACCGCCGCGTGGTCAGCCTGGATGAGGAAGTCGAAGCCGGGCATCAGTTCGCGTCACCAGAGGCGGAACCGCTGCCGGGAGTTGATCCCCGGGTAGAAGGCGCAACCGACGAGGCGCTGGCTGCGATTGCGTCCGAAGATCGCTTTATTTTGGCCTCCTATTTTCTGGACGGTCAGACCCTGGCTCAGATAGCCCGCACGCTGGGAGTGCATGAATCCACCATCAGCCGCAAGCTGGATAAGCTGGCTAAGTCCCTGCGTAAGCAGATCTTGGCGGCACTTTCCCGCCGCGGCATGGGACGCCGCGAGGCCCAGGAGTCCCTGCAGGTGGACGTCCGAGACCTTCGTGTTAATATTCGCAGCCGTCTGACGCAAGAAAAACCGGGAGCAGCGTTCAACAAGAAGAAAGCAGATGCAGAAGCGGAGACCTAGCTAGACCAGCAATGGCGGATATACCCAAAATCGTGGGACGGCGAATGCAGGCGATGGCCGAGCCTCCTGACCATCCCGATGCCAATCTCCTCGCCGGATTCGCCGAGAAAATGTTGCCCCAGCACGAGCAGATTCAACTCCTGAAACATTTATCAATTTGTACAGGCTGCCGCGGCGTTGTGGCGCTAACGGCCGCACTGCCCAATCCGGTCGGTGCGGCTGCGGCAGTGCCTCCTAGTGCAAGGTGGTTCGCTTGGCCGTTCTTGCGCTGGGGAGCCCTAGCCGCCTGCGTGGTCGTCGTCGGTACGGCTGTTACTTTCCGTCAGTTGCAGGAGACGCGACAGGAATCCAGAATTGAGCTTCCCGCGGTTCGATCGGCAGTTTCGGCGCCGGCGAATATTGCGATCATGAAACCGCCGGCTGGCACTGCCGCCGCGGCCCATCCCGCTTCACGAACAGCGATGACTGAAATTGTCCCGGGCCGCGCCAAAGAAGCGACCCCGCAGCAGCAAGACGATAAGGCCGAGGCCCTCGCCCACTCCGCCCTACCCGCGGAACAAAACTTACCCGCTACGAACGCCTTGCCCCGCTGGACCCTCAACTCCGACGGCACTCTGCAGCGTTCACTCGACTCGGGCCAGACATGGCACACCATCACTGTTGCCACCCGCGCGCAATTTCGCGCATTAGCGGCAAACGGCCTGGAGATTTGGGTGGGAGGATCTCCATCTGCTCTGTACCACTCTTCGGATGCAGGTCAACATTGGACGCGGATCATACCCACGTCAGGCGACGAAACGCTGGCAGACGACATCATCGGCATCGAATTTACCGACCGCTCTCGCGGCAAGCTCACTACAGCTGATGGTGATGTATGGACTACCGCCGATGCCGGCCAAAGCTGGCAGAAAAAATAAGGCCGGCGCTCCGTCCCTGTGCATGAATCCCGGCTCGAATCAAGTAATCACCGACCGTTAAAATCACCTACTTCTTACCCCTTTCTCCCCCAATAAATTGGCGCCTGAAACGGCGATATTATCGCGTTACCAGAATGGCGTAAATGGGTTACTTCCTAACAATTTACGGATTACCAAAGTGATGTTTACACCACATCCGCTCCACGATACGATCCAGTTGTAGTTTGGCAGTTCTGGGGGAGGGCTGCCGAGGGCGTCCTGAGCTGAAAAGTTCAGGACGTTTTTATTTGCCCCGAATTTACCCCGCAACCAGCCTCATTTGTCCTGCGCAACGCAGTCGCATTTTGCTCCGCAACCATTCATGGGAACCCCTTCCAGTACGTGCCGATTGCGTCACAGGCTATTCAACCCAAGCCGCGAAGGAGTGTATCAAGCCCGACGTTCATTTCGATGCTTGGCAACTTAACCGTCCTGGCGAAGTCCGCTACTCATCTGGAACTACTTGCCCTCACCATGGATCCCATGCGACTTCCAGCACCCTTGCGCATCCAATATAAGTGTTACGATGACATTGGCCCATCGAGAGGTGGGCTTTTATACTGTTTCCGGGTTCGGCGTCGGCCGTGCCTACGGAGGGAATTATGGCAGGGAATGGAATACTGGAAGTGACGGACGCGAATTTCGACCAGGATGTTCTCAAGTCTGAGACCCCGGTCTTAGTGGACTTCTGGGCGACCTGGTGCGGACCGTGCCGTGCCATTGCCCCCATCGTGGAAGAGCTGGCCAAGGACTACCAGGGCAAAGTGAAAATCGGCAAAATGGACGTGGACCACAACAGCGCCACTCCTATGCGTTACGGCGTCCGCGGCATCCCGACGTTACTGGTATTTAAGGGTGGAGAAGTGAAAGAGCAGATCGTCGGCTTTGTCCCCAAAGAAACTATCCAAAAGGCACTGGACAAGCATCTGGCGTGAGATTCAGCACTTAGCATTTGGCCCTTAGCACTTAGCTTCAGCCCGGGTGGGCAACCCGGGCATTTCTTTTTCTTCCAGAGAACCTTTTCGTTTGCTCCGGGCACGACCTGGTCTGACTAAGTGCTAAATGCCAAATGCTAAGTGCTGGTTTCTCAATACTTCCTCAACACTCCAATCACTCTCCCCTGCAGCTCAACCGCAGCTGCCGGCACAATGATCGGCTTCATGGCCGCGTTGGACGGTTGCAGCCGGATGCTGTCGCCCTCGCGATAAAAGCGCTTTAGCGTAGCGTCAGTTCCTTCGACCAATGCGACGACGATTTCGCCATTGTGAGCGGTTTTCGCCTTCTCAATCAGTACATAGTCCCCGCTCAAAATGTGTTCGTCCTGCATAGAGTCGCCGCGCACTTCAAGCACAAACACTTCTTTCGAGCGCACGAAGTCGGCGAGAGAAATGGTTTCCGGGTTCTGTACCGCTTCAATGGGCTGGCCCGCAGCGATCCTCCCCATTAGCGGTAACACCATGGTGGTGTTTACCGACATTGCTTGCTTAAGCCGGCCTTTGGGTGGAAGCAGATCAATGGAGCGGCTGCGATTGTAGTCGCGCGTGAGCAGCCCTTTTTTCTCCAGGTTCGAAATATGTTTGTGCACGGTGGCCAGCGAACTCAGACCGAGACCTTCGCCGATTTCCTCAAACGACGGTGAGTAACTATGCTTCTGCACAAACTCCGAAATGAAGTCGTACACTTGCCGTTGTCTGCGTGTTATCGCCATAGTCCAATTGTAAGCGAACGAAAAGCGAAGTCAAGAGTTTTTGGGGTGCAATTCACCACAGAGACACAGAGAAATCTGAGACCCCAAGAGCGGTTGTAAGACCCAGTGTCCCCTGTGGTAAAAGGTTTGCTGTCCATGCATCGTAACTTTCCGAGCAGGCGATAATCTAAATAAGAGAATTCATAAGGAGCACTTATGCCCGACAAAGTCATGAAGTCTGAAGAAGAGTGGAAGAAGCAGCTTTCTCCCGAGCAATACATGGTCGCCCGCAAGGCTGGGACCGAGCCTGCCTTCACCGGCAAGTACTGGAAGACGAAAGATGCTGGCACTTACGCCTGTGTCTGCTGCGGACAGCCGCTGTTCAGTTCGGAAACCAAGTTCGATTCAGGCACAGGCTGGCCCAGCTTCTTCCAGCCCATTGACAAGGCCGCAGTTGCCGAAGAAACCGACAGCAGCTACGGCATGACCCGAACCGAGGCGCGTTGCGCCCGCTGCAATGCCCATCTTGGACACGTGTTCCCCGACGGCCCGCGCCCGACCGGCACACGCTATTGCATGAACTCGGCCTCGCTCAACCTGGTGCCGAACGAAACTGACAAGAAGTGACACAAAGAAGCACCCGGCCAACGCTCTGTCATCCGAGCGAAGTCGAGAGCCTGCCCTGAGCTTGTCGAAGGGAACCTGCTTGCGGGAACTGCAAACAAAAAGGGCACTGAGGATGCATCCTCAGTGCCCTAAACTTTCTGCCCTGCTCAATTCGATTCGTTGTACATTACTTTGCTGCCTGGAGTCAGGGTTGCCGACCGCGCCGGACTGGCCGAAGCCGCCGCAGCCATCGCCTTGGGTGCTTCCACAACCTTCTCAATTTCGCTGGGCTTCTTGTCAGCGCCCTTGTCGGCGTGGCGCACTTCCACCGCGCCCTTTACCATCGCACCATCTTCAACGCAGATACGCGGCGTGGCCACGTCTCCGATCAATGATCCTTCGCTTCGAATGTCTAACCGGTCGGTGCACTGGATATTGCCCGTCACCGTGCCCATGATGACCACTTCCTTGGCACTGATATTGGCCACCACCACTCCGTTCCGCCCAACGGTCAAGCGGCTATCCTCCAGGCGAATGGTGCCTTCTACACGTCCATCAATATAGAGCGATTCGGATCCGCTGACTTCGCCTTTGATTACCAGCGAGCGCCCGATCGTCGCCTGCTCCATGGGAACAGTCACGTTCTTCGGCGGAGTATAAGGAGTTGGGTTCGAAGTAAATTTCTGTGGGCTGCCGTTCTGCGTGGGCTGCAACATCGGTTGGGCCTTCCTTAAGTCCGCGCGGCGCTGCCGCAGGCGGCTGGATGAGATCTTGGCCAGGGGCCAATTTGACTATCGCACGGTCTTTGGTAATAGAGCAGGTTACGGAAGAACAAGGCCGTCGGCGAGAAAGTCTGGAGAGGCAGCTCAGCCGCTATTTGGGAAAAGCAGCAATCACTGTATTGCTAGAAACTCATGGGCGGTGTGCCCTACGGCGGACTGCCTCCACGCTCACTTTTTGCCCCCCGAAGATGTGCGTTGACCACCCAATAACTCCCCAAACCCCGCTCTGGTGCTGACTACAAGGCCTAGCACGCCCGCTACCCGACACTTTGGACTCACCCGTGCTCTGAGCCCCTCTGAACTGCGACGCTTGGGATCTCAAGAAAAGTATGGGACCTCGCGTTGAGGTGGATCAGTGGCTCTTCCCGCATTCGATCGCCCGTCTTTCCAAGAAGTTGAAGCCGGAGCAGTTCCCCGCAACGTTGATTGCTGCTTTGTCCTCGGCCAGTCCTCGCGGTCATCGAAGTCAAGAAACTCGTCCGGAAGTGAAAAGGTTTTCACATCCCAGATGGACGTCAATCGCCACTACGTATGGCTTGCGATCTGCACGGCCAGCCTCCTCTTCGGCGGCCTGTGTGCGGGAGCTGCAGAGATCCCCTCTCTCTCTGTGCCCGACGCTGCTGAGCGAAGCCCATGTCCGTCATCTCCGGCCCCCTCGGCCGCGCCAACGTCTGCAGAGAAAACACAGAAATCTGGCAAGTACGACGTGGACCGCATTGGGGACCGCAGCATCGGCAACGGCGTGAATCTCTACTCGCTCGAGAAAGAGCATACGCTCGGACAAGCGTTGGCTGCGGCGATCGATCTCCAAACCACCTTCGTCGCCGACCCCGATATCAATGACTACATAAACCGCCTAGGCCAAAAAATTGCCCACAAATCCGACGCTCAGATGCCCTTCATCATCAAGGTCATTGACTCGCCAGATTTGAACACCTTTGCATTGCCGGGTGGCTTTCTCTATGTTGACAAGGGGTTGATCATGGAAGTGGACAGCGAAGCAGAGCTTGCTGCCCTGATGGCACATGAAATCGCGCATGTTGCGGCACGCCACGCAACCCGTTTCGCCACTCGGAAATACGCCTTCAGCCTGCTCTCGATTCCATTCGCCTATCTTGGTCCCGCCGGGCTGGGAACAAAGCTTATCGGCCCACTGACCCTGAAAAAATTCAGCCGCAACGCTGAAATTGAAGCCGACTTGCTCGGAGTCGAATATCAATACGCAGCAGGCTACGATCCTCAGGCATTCGTTGAGGCCCTGGAAAAGCTGCACAGCAAAGAGACTCAGATGCGGGCGCGCTTTGCCAAGGCCTCGCCTAGAGCCGCCAAGGTTCCGCTCCACGAGCAGATCGCCCTCGCGTTCGCCAGCTACCCGCCTACGGACGAGCGCATCCAGAGAGTGCAGACCGAGATTTCCACGCTGCTCCCCAGCCGGGATGACTACGTTCTTGACACCAATGAATTCCAAGATGTGAAAGCTAAGCTTACGTGGGCGAATCGGCCGATTCTGCGCCGGCACCGCCCGGGCGACAGCTTGCCCAACGCTCCCATTCTCCACCGGCGCACGCCTGAGTTGCAACCGCTGCGATCTGGCGGATAGTCGTTACCAAAGTCCTAGGGGGCCTTTTGTCTTCAGTCACTTGCCCCGATTCCCATAATGGATTCCACTGTGTCTGGCACTCTGACCTCAGCCAGGCCGCTTCAGTTCGCCTGGTTCCCTGCCCGCCGATCGGAGGGAGTGCGAATTCAGTATTTGGAGGGTGCATTCAGTGCGTAAATTTCTTGGTTTGGCTCTGTTAGGAATATTCTCGTTGGCAGCATTCGCGCAAGAGTCCGGTCCTACCCCGAAGGCGGAAATATTTGGCGGCTATCAGTACACCCGTTTCGACGGGGGCCTGAACGCCAATGGCTGGGATACAACTCTCACGGGAAATCTTAACCGTTGGTTTGGTGTGGCGGCAGATTTCAGCGGCGCCTACAAGACTCAAAACGGTGTGAGCTTCAATGACTACACTTACACCTTTGGACCAGTCGTCTCCTGGCGGCACAACCCGACCTTCACCCCGTTCGCTCATTTCCTGGCGGGCGGTTCCCATAGCTCGGTCGCATTTAGTGGCCTTTCGGGCTCCGGCAGCGGATTTGCCATGATGTTTGGCGGCGGTGTGGATGTAAAGGCCACCCGGCGCATCGCCTTCCGTGCCATCCAGTTCGACTGGCTTTCACTGCACTCCAATGGAGTCAGCGACAACAACAACATGCGAATCTCCACGGGACTACTCTTCCGCTACTAACAGCCTAGGCACTAACAGTACTCAGGGTGACCAAACCGGTCACCCTAATTTTTTCCGCTGATTTAAAACGATACCAATTCGTGACTTTACGCTTCCAGAGTCTGCCCTAACTCTTCCCACTCCACCAAAAACCCTTGCAGCTTCGCGCGGTGCGCGGCTAACTCTTGCGTCAGTCGGGTTGTCTCATCCGCGCTGACGAAGTTTTGTAGCCCTGCTTCACACGCTGCGATCGCAGTTTCCGTCTGTGAAATCTCGCCCTCAAGCTCCTTGACCCGTTCTTCCATCTGCTTACGTTTGATCGGATTCAGCCGCTTTGATTTGCCCTCGTCAGAAACTAGAGGAGCCTCACTCTTGTTGCCATTGCCCGGCTGCGTACTAACTGCTAAACGGCTGACCTTTTCCTGCAACTTCTCCGCCCCGCCTTCTTTTCGCCAGCGGTAATCCTCATAGTTCCCCGGATAGACGCTGACCTGGCCATCGCCCACTTCGAAAACCCGCGTAGCCAGCTTGTCAATGAAGTAGCGGTCATGCGATACGAACACGACGGTACCCGTGTAATCCATCAGCGCCGCCAGTAAAACGTCTTTCGCACGCATGTCCAGATGGTTGGTCGGCTCATCCAGCAGCACGAAATTTGCCGGATGCAGCAGCATGCGGAGCATCGCGTAACGATTCCGCTCACCGCCGGAGAGCACGCCAATCCGTTTGAAAACATCGTCGCCGGAAAACAGAAAACATCCGAGCAGGCTGCGCAACTCGGTTTGCGTCGAACGTGGAGAAAGCTCGCCCAGGTCCTCCAAAATACGCGCATCCGGATCCAATTCTTTGTACTGGTCCTGCGCAAAGTAATCGGCCTGCACGTTGTGTCCCAGCTTGTACTCGCCCGCGGACAGCGGCTCCGCGCCAGCCAGCAGTTTGATCAATGTTGACTTGCCCGCGCCATTCACACCCACCAGTGCGATGCGGTCGCCACGCTCAATCATGAAGTTGACATTGCTAAACACCTGCTTCTGCCCGTACGATTTCGCCACTCCATTGAACTCGGCCACGATCCGCCCGCTGGTCTTTGGTTGAGGAAACGAAAAGTGGATCGTCTTCTCCTCCTCCGGCAACTCAATCCGTTCGATTCTCTCCAGTTCCTTGATACGGCTCTGCACCTGCTTGGCTTTGGTCGCCTGATAGCGAAAGCGGTTGATGAACGCTTCCAACTGATCAATCCGCTCCCTCTGATTGCGGTACGCCGCCTCAAGCTGCTCAGTGCGCTGCGTCTTCGAACTCAGATACTTGTCGTAGTTGCCCGGATAAAGATGGATGCGCTTGTTCCATATCTCCGCAATCTTGTTGACCGTCACATCGAGAAAATAACGGTCGTGCGAAATCAGCACAAAAGCATTCGGATAATTCGTCAAATAATCTTCCAACCAATTGCGCGCTTCCAGATCAAGATGGTTCGTCGGCTCGTCGAGCAGCAGCAGGTTCGGCTCCTGCAACAGCAGCTTGGCCAGCGCAATGCGCATTTGCCAGCCACCAGAAAATTCTTCCGTCTGCCGATGCCAGTCTTCCTTGCTGAATCCCAGGCCCATGAGCACGCTGCCAACCTGCGCCTCAATGGCATATCCATCACGCGCGCGAAATTCATGCTCAATGCGCTGATAGCGTTCCGCCACCTGGGTATATTCCGAGGAAGAATGATCAAGCTCCGACATGCTTGCGGTCAGGTCTTCCATCTCCTGTTCCATGGCCCGCAACTTGGAGAACACCGACATGCACTCGGCAAACACGGTACGCCCGGAGAGCGCCAGCCCGTCCTGGGGCAAATACCCGAAGCTGATTCCCTTGGCCACGCTGAGGGAGCCATAGTCCAGGGTCTCCATGTCGGCCAGAATCTTCATCAGCGTAGATTTCCCCGTGCCGTTCGCCCCCACTAGCCCAACCCGGTCGCGAGGCGTAATCATCCAGTCCGCTCCCTCGAATAGGAGCTTGTGACCATAACGTTTTCCGGCAGAAGAAAGCTGAATCATGAGACTGCTTCAATCGTCTCATGAGAATGATCTGGATGTGTAGGGTGGGGGAAGGTAGTGTGTGGGGCGGACACTCTTGTCCGCCGCCGTTGCTGTTGAGGCTAGTCATGTGAATCGCCGGCCCCATCCCAACTGACGGATGAGCCATCCTTGCGCGTTCTTTGCAAGGGTGCTCTTACGCAGCTGCATAGAAATTCACTACGCGACGTCTTTGTCTCGAAAGAGCAAAGGAACCTGCGGAATGGCTAAGTCTCGCACTCGCTGAATGTGCTCACGGAGTTCAGTGCTGAGTTCCGCCAGGGCTGTTTTCAGTTCGTTGTCGTCGGTGGCCGCAGTGACTCGGGCACACAATGCATTAATACGATCTTCAGGCTGGGAGGGCATGGCGCATTATGTACGGTACCGAACATAACTTTCTATACAGGGAATCCTGTAAGTAGTCTCTAAGGGGTAGGAAGTATTAATGCGCGAAGGATTCTTTTCTAAGCGAGTCCATATGCGCCAACGCCCGGTCCACCACGGCTTGCATCTCCCGCGCGTACTTCACTTCACGGCCTTTGGCCAAAGTTTTCTTGGCCTCTTCAGGGCTGAACCATGTGGGATTGCGCTCGGGTTCGTGCGAAGTTTCGGTCTGCTCCACTTCCATCAGGAAGGCTTTGATCACAAACTCGCGCACTCCCGGCGGCTTCCAGAACACGCCCTTGGAATGTAAATAGAGATGAAAGTGGCGCGACTCGATGCGGCCGCGGACGCCGGCTTCTTCCCAGGCTTCGCGCTCCGCCGCCTGACTGTGTGACATCGCAGGCTCTGGATCGCCTTTGGGGAACGTCCACTTACCGCCCCCATTGGTATTCACCAGCAGGAACTCAATCGATTGCCCAGTGCGCCGATAGCACACCGCCGCCACTTGCAGCGGTAGAGCAAAGCGCGATCTCGGTGAAGCCACTGCCATTCCTCCGCACACCTATCTGCTCTAAATCATAGTTGGAGAATATTTCAGCCATGTTAAATTGCAGCAAAAAAGGTGCAATCACAGGGGTTACTAAAGTATTAACGGGCGGCGCCAGCTAGCCCGATTTGTGCCCTCCGAGTCCCAGTAAAGAGAGTTAAACTAAACAAGAGCGGTAGTTCGATGTTCACGCAACTTCATCCCGTATCGCAGCGCCAGGCTTGGTCGCTGGGACTTTCCCTGGCGGCGCATTTCCTGTTCATGGGCTGGCTGCTGCACTCGCCCGCGCCCATCTTCGTCGCACCCGCTTCAGTAACCAAGGGCCAAGCCGGCGATTTACTGACCCGCATTTATTTCGGGGGTGAGTCCGGAGTAACCCAGGAAAAACCGAATCTGCACCTCACTTGGCAACGACCGCCCAAGAACGGCAAGACCCACCAAATGGAACCGCCTGCGCCCAAGCGAGAGTCAGGCAACGAATTCGCTGCCAACCGGCCCGAAGGCCCCGCAGCGGGGTCTCCATACGGCTCCCTTTCCTACGGCACCTCCATCGGTCCCGAGATTCGTCCAGCGCTGCCGGTGTTTTCTCCCGATCCAGTATTTGGCTCCGACGCCGCCAGTCTCCAAGGGGACGTAGTCGTCGAAGTCACAATTGATGAGCAGGGAATCATCGTCCAGAAAATCGTGCTGCATAGCCTAGGGCCTGCCGTTGACGAGAGGGTCATGGCGGCGCTGGAAAAATGGCATTTCACTCCCGCAACCAAGAACGGCGTTCCGATTCCTTCCAAGCAGGATGTCTATTACCACTTCCCGCGCTGACAATTAGGCCAGATTCGCAATCTATAATTGAAAAATGCCCCGCCTGGCTCGCCTCGCGATCGTGATCGTAGTTGTTGCACTCACCGCTCCAGCCCTCCACGCGCAGGAGTTGACTCTCGCGCTCGACACTGCCAAGAGCACCATCGAGTTCACTCTAGGCGCGACCTTGCACACGGTTCACGGAACATTCGTCCTCAAGAGCGGCAGTGTTCACTTCAATCCACAAACCGGAACCGCTTCCGGCTTGATCGTGGTAGATGCGACCAGCGGAAACAGCGGCAATGACGGCCGTGACCGAAAGATGCACAAGGACATTCTTGAAAGCCAGCGTTTTCCGGAAATCACCTTCACCCCAACGGGATTCTCAGGAAAAGCCCCCGCACAAGGCGCTTCCGACGTAAGACTCGACGGCATCTTCCGGTTACACGGTGCAGACCACCCCCTGATTTTGACCGTGCCAGTGCAGGTGAGTGGAGAACAGGTCAGTGCCAAAACCCACATCGTCATCCCCTACATCGACTGGGGTTTGAAGAACCCCAGCACCCTGTTTCTTCACGTCAGCGACAAGGTGGAAATCGACATCACCGCCGTAGGCGACCTCCTACCTTCGACCGGGAAGCAGTAAGGCAGAGCCGACTACCCCCATCGTGACAGTCGTCACACCGAGACGTGACGGCTTACGCTGACAGTGTGCAGATATTTGCATAACAATAAAAATAGCCGAATCGAGAGACTTTGCGCCTCGTTCCGGGTTGATGGTGAGGTCCGCCGGGGCCCGGCAGAATCAGCCA
>Ga0207157_1024_pt2 | contig 14396 bp, 16 predicted proteins | sample Alteio_BWMinHeat_25_FD_153508 | JGI IMG/M metagenome (GOLD analysis project Ga0207157, IMG submission 153508) | Enriched cells from forest soil in Barre Woods Harvard Forest LTER site, Petersham, Massachusetts, United States -... | ecosystem: Environmental > Terrestrial > Soil > Temperate forest >...
TTGTAACCAGGCCATAGCGCAAGTTTGTGCCGTCTCTTCGCCCATTTGCCTTGGAAATCAACGTCGCCCGCGCTCAATGAGTGAAATGGCGATTTAGCAACAGTTACGCACCATCAGAGGCTGCCAGTCGTCCCGACTGCATGCCCGGACCCAGCACGATGAGGGCTACACCAATCGCAACTAGCACGGCAGATCCGATCAGAAATCCTGTGCGTTCGCTAGCAATTTCAAATCCCAGTACGGACATCACCACTGCATGAGCGAAACTCGACCAGGTTGCGAAGGCGATCAGGCTGCGATGCGCGGATGGGTTCCGCACGGCAATGAGCAGGAAAATACCAAGTGCAAAATAGAGGCTCATCATCATCGTGTCGCCCGTGTCTGAATGCGCCGGATCCATTAAACCGCCGATGGCGGGATAAATTGCAGCCGAAAAGAACAACCCCACCAATCCCAACACAACCTTCAGCGCACGTTCTCGAAGCATAGCGCCCCCTGTAAACCGCGAACGAACTCTCATTCTGAGTGTAACGGCGATGTTACGCCAACTAACTGGTGAGCAGTTTCTGCGTTTGCCGACGATGAAGAGATTCTCTTTAGGCGGCTTCGGGAAGTGATCCCCTCGCCGCTCAAACTTTGAGCTCCCCTTGTTTCGTTGGCCGGAGGAGCGCTAGAATCTGCCCCAAGTATCCTAGGAGGGCCCTCGTGAACCCGATTGCGATTTCAGCTTTGTTCCTTGTTTGCCTGCAGGCAACAGCAGTCGTCGCTCAAACAAAGGCAGGGAATCAGAGAGAGAAGTCCAAGGCAACGAAGGTTGCTCGTGCAATCTCCGCGGCACCGGCACCCATCGCAAAGGCGGCCAAGGTGGTCGATTTCGATAACAAAGGAAACGAGATCTCTCTGAGAGAAGGCACGAACGGATTTACCTGCTATCCAGGGCATCCGGGACTGGTCGGGGGACAGCCTTACTGTGCCAATGAGGCAGCGGTGCAATGGGAGCGAGATCTTGCCGCGCACAAGCCCAAACCCACGAACACGGAGCCAGGAATTGAGTATATGCTACTGGGCGGAACGGATTGGAGTGGCAGCGATCCTAACGCTACTTCGGGTACGCCAATCAAGGAACCCCCGCACTGGATGATCATGTGGCCATTCGATCCATCGACCGGACTGTCGGTCGAGCCGAGGCAGACAGGAACATGGATCATGTGGGCTGGCACACCTTACGCTCATCTCATGATTAACCAGCGTCCTTAATCCAAACGCGCAGGCCATACGCTTACAGGCAGTCAAAAGTCATCGTCGTACCATTATGGGAAAGGTGCCCGATTAATGGGCAAACAAGAAGTAACTGTTGTTACCAGCCCTTCTCATTGGAGGTGAGCGTAATGGCGATGTTACGCCAGCCATCCTGTACTCCGGCGAGAAGTTGTGATCCGTTTAGACCGCAATCACAGAGGATTGCTTACTCAAACAAGCTGCCATTCACTCTCATGTCTCATGCGATCATGCGCTCGCAACTCTCCGCCGAAAGCCAGATGCACTTCGGATCGTCACAGCAGCTGCTGATGACAGTCACGTTCTGCTGGCTCTGGACGGCTTCCTGCGCAGCATTGTCGGCGCACCAAGAGCACTTTTGGTGGCGTCTCACTTGGCGGTACTCCACTCTGCTTATAATTGCTCGTTCCCCCCATTCACATCTACGACTTTTGTCGCCGGGCCGTCTGGCGTAACAGGCCGCGAACTATCTCGACCTTTACTCGGAGCTAGAGCTTTGTAGCCGTTTTCGTGCAGTAAGATTAGCGGCGAAAGCTCATCCATAGGGGCATCCGCTACTCATTGGCGATCCGATTTCAGGCTTGTGCCATTCCTTCCAGGGCAGACTTATCAAGGATCGTGAGACTGGAACCCTTCGACTCGATGAGGTGCTTCATCTTGAAGTCGCCAAACAGGCGGCTGACGGTCTCGCGGCTGGTGCCGATCATTTCCGCGATTTCCTCGTGTGTCAGGACCAAGTGCAGACGCAGCGAATGGCTTGAATCGCCCCGCTCCGCAGACCAGCCCAGCAGCAATTTGGCAAACTTTTGCCCGGGGGAGTTGCTCAATCCGAGAGTACGGATTTCGTCATAGGCCGAGTAATAGTTGCGGCTAAGTTGCTGCGCTACCCGCAACGCTACCTCCCCATAGTCGTGCAAGAATATCAGCAAGGCATCGGCGGGAATGAAATTGGCTTGCCCCGGCTCTACCATTTCCGCTGTCACCTCATAGGAGCGATTGGAAATGGTCGCATTCAACCCGAGCACGTCTCCGTGTTCGGAGATCTTTGTGATGATTGTCTTGCCGTCGCGCGAAGTGGTAAACAGCTTTGCCTTGCCAGTGCAAAGGACAAATACCCCGCGCCCCTGTTGGCCCTCGATGAATAGCATGGCGGCGCGGGGATAGACGGCGGGGGACGTGATTTCATTCAGCCTTTGGACAGCGGCTGGGGAAAGATCGCAGAAAAGATGCTGTTCCCGCACTGGGCACGTCGTACAGTTGTCCAGGATGTTGATACCGTAAGGCGACTTCATGGTTGTTCCTCGTCTGCCCGAGAGGCCACGCGGGCCATTGGAATTGCGCGGGAACGACCTCTGGGATTCCGAATATCAGGGAAACCCCAAACTACAATCGCGCCATGATGATAAGATCGCAGCCATGGTGTGACTGATCAGAACTGCTCACTTTTTGCAAATGACCTGGGGGGACATCCTCAGTCCAGTCAAAAAGGCCAGCCTGCGCCACGGCTCTCAACTGTTGAAATCAGGCCATTACACTCAAAACCCCCTAGTTCGTGGTCCATGAGTGTAATCGCGATGTTTCAACAGTACCGTCGCTCTCATCGACAGGGACCTTCCGCTTGGCTGCGAAAGATCAGGGCTTGTCCGTTTTGACCAAGGGCGCGCCCGGGAGCATAATTGGCCCCTCGGCCCGCACCGCATCCCCAGCGGTTCTTGCCGGGCTCGGTGCTTGCACCCCCGAAGGGACGCAGCACCTCCTGAGCGAATGACCCGAAATTCATTGGGAACGTATCTCCGTCATAGAAACTGATCTTCTGGAGGTCAATCTTGAAACGCATCGTGACCTTGATCTTAGCTGTCTGTGCATGCTTGGTTTGCGTGGTGTGGGGGCAGCAGGCGGCGAGCAACCGCCGTTCCGACTGGACCGAGTTCCACAGGAATAACATGACACGCCTGAACCCCTATGAGAACGTGCTTAACATCAACAACGTCGGGAGCCTCCAGCAGAAATGGAGCAGCTCCCCCACCGGCGGCTATACGTTTTCCTCGCCCGCCGTGGCGAACGGGGTGGTCTACGTCGGCTCGCTCGATAACAACGTGTACGCTCTGAAGGCCGGCACCGGCGCCTTGTTGTGGAGCTACCCGACAGGCAATTGGGTGTATTCCTCACCCGCGGTGGCGAATGGAGTAGTGTATGTCGGCTCGTGGGACCACAACGTGTACGCCTTGAACGCTCGCACCGGCGGCCTGCTATGGAGCTACTCCACTGGCGCAGAGGTGATTTCCTCGCCCGCCGTGGCGAACGGGGTGGTCTATGTCGGCTCGCTCGATAACAACCTGTACGCTCTGAACGCCAGCACCGGGAACAAGGTGTGGAGCTACACAACCGGCGGCAGAGTGTATTCGTCACCCGCAGTGACCAAGGGGGTAGTTTATGTTGGTTCGGGGGACGGCAACCTTTACGCGCTGAACGCTAGCACCGGCGCCACGCTGTGGAGCTATCCTACCCAATTTACTTTGTACTCGTCGCCCGCCGTGGCGAACGGGGTTGTTTATGTCGGCTCCAACTTTCCTGCGAGACAACTGTATGCCCTGAACGCCAGCACCGGCGCTAAGCTATGGAGCCATACGATTTCTCAAGGGACGAGTTCCTCACCCGCCGTTGCGAATGGGATGGTTTATGTCGGCGCCGAAGAAAACAAAGTGGTTGCGCTGAGGGCCAGGACCGGGTCCAAGGTGTGGAGCTTCGCTACCGGCCTCCCAAACGATTCCTCACCCGCCGTTGCGAATGGGGTGGTTTATATCGGGTCAAATGACGGCAATTTGTACGCGCTGAACGGCAGTACCGGTGCGCTGTTGTGGAGCTCCCCCACCGGCGGCGATTCCTCTCCCGCGGTCGTGAACGGAGTGGTTTATATCGCATCAGGCAACCACACTTACGCCTTCAACCTGAAACAGGGTGATAAGAAGACCGTACCTTCTAGACTCCACTGAGCCTTAAGGGGATACGTGTCAAACAACGCTCAACTCACAACCGGGTCAATAAGCGTAATGGCGATGTTACAACAGCTATCCGAGGCAGTTCGGAAGTCGGCATCGCAGCTTCTGTCATGAGGTTGGTTTTACAGGACGATAGGCACCACTTCAACCGCACCAAGTGCAACCCAGCAGATCGCCCTCCCACGCTCCCCGGCTAACCAAAATCCGCCAGCCGCACTGAAGCAAAGGACTGCGCTTGACCATCCACTTGCCCACGCGGCAGGCTTGCTCAGCATTTTCAGGAGTTTCATTGGACTATCCTATCGGAAAAAACGGTAAGCTCCGTGTCTAGTCTTTTTCTTCCGGCTTCCAACGGCAATCAGGTGAGTTATGCTTTTGATGGAACATTTCCCTAAAGATGAGTTAAGGCGTCCACACGATGAGCGGGAGTTGGTGGAGAACCTGGCTGTTGGATCGCGTGGCTGAACTGCGGAAACGTGAGGGCCAGATATTTCTGGTTTTGGCGCTGGTGATTGGCGCATTGACCGGGCTGGCGGTCGTCGCATTCATCTTGCTGACGGAACGAATGGGGATGCGGCTGTATCCGGTAGGGGGTGCGCCGTGGCGGCGTCTGCTGTTTCCTGTCGTAGGCTCGTTGGGCGTCGGTTACCTGCTGTATCGCTACTTTCCTGATGCGCGAGGCAGCGGTGTGCCGCAGACCAAGGCTGCGCTGTTTGCGCGCGAAGGGCGTATCACGCTGCGCACCATGCTTGGCAAGTTTCTCTGCACGTCGGCGACGCTTGCCAGCGGAATCCCCCTGGGACGCGAAGGACCTTCGGTTCAAGTTGGTGGGGGCATTGCTTCCGTGCTCGGACGGCTCCTCGGACTGCGCGCTGAGCAAGTGAAGAAGCTAATCCCGGTGGGAGCGGCGGCGGCCATTGCGGCTGCGTTTAATACGCCTCTCGCAGCTGTCCTGTTCTCGCTTGAGGAGATCATGGGTGATCTCCACGCACCTGTGATGGGCGCGGTGGTGCTGGCCTCGGCGACTTCGTGGATGGTCCTCCGCGTGTCCCTTGGCAACAATCCCCTGTTCAAAGTTCCGCAATATCAACTGGTCCATCCGCTGGAGTTCGCGGTGTATGCCGTGCTCGGTGCGGTTGGCGGTGTGGTTTCGGTGGCCTTCACGAAACTCTTGCTGAGCATGCGGGCGCGGTTCCTGCGGTTCCCGCAGAAGACGGTTTGGTTCCAACCGGTAGCGGGCGGGTTGCTAGTCGGGCTGATGGGCTGGTTTGTTCCGCAGGTCCTGGGCGTAGGTTACGGGTTTGTCGGCGAGGCTTTGAACGGGAGGATGGCATTCCAGTTGATGCTGCTGCTGGTGGTTCTGAAACTTATCGCAGTTACCACCAGTTATGCTTCGGGCAACGCGGGCGGTATCTTCGGCCCCGCCCTGTTCATCGGTGCCATGTTGGGAGGTACGGTAGGGACCGTGGCGCATCATTTGTTGCCGGCTTACACCGCGACGCCGGGTGCCTACGCGCTGGTTGGGATGGGCGCGGTCTTCGCCGGGATTGTGCGCGCTCCAATGACCTCGGTGCTGATGATTTTCGAGATGACGCAGGATTATGCGGTGATCGTTCCGCTGATGATTGCCAACCTGGTGAGCCTTTTCATCGCTTCACGATTGCAGCGGGAGCCCATCTACGAAGCGCTCGCCGTGCAGGATGGCATACACCTGCCGACGGCGGAGACACACCAACGACACAGTCGGCGTCAGGTAGTAAGGGTCATGCAGACCGCGAGCCAGTTGTTGCCAGCCGAGATCACGGTTCGGGAGGCGCTGGAACGGGTTCGCTCAAGTGAATTGCGAACGTGGCTGGTTACGGATCGGCGAGGTGTGATTGGCGTTGTCAACCTTTCGCGGCTGGAGCGTGAACTGGCGGAAGGCGCAGATAAGAAACTCGGTGAACTTGTGGATGCGCTGGTCTTTCCGCACGTCCACCCCGATCAGGGGCTCGATTTGGCACTTGAGCGCATGGGCGCAAATCAGATCGAAATCCTGCCCGTCGTGAGCCGTGCGGATGTCCACAAATTGGAAGGCATCGTGACTCTCCGGGATGTGCTGGATGCATACGGTGTGAGCCGCGCCTGATCGGGCTTAGGCTCATCGGTGGAATCTGCAGTATGACGAACTGCTCAGAAGCAATCTACCTGGACGAAACAAATGATTGTTGACGTAAGCAGGCCATTACGCTCGGTGAGATTCCTCGGGCAGTCGCGATGATGCGTCAGCAAACCGTTGATGGCCAATCGGCACGTCGCTGGCGTATGATTGCGCCGGTGAACGACATACAACGCAAACTCCTCAAGACCCGGCTTGTGCTCATAGCCGCAACCCTCGCGATTGCCGGCTTAGCCTTGGGCTTGCACAACTTGACCCGATAGCCGCTGCAACATTCTCAGCGGTGAGGAGTCACTCCGAGTAGCCGATATTGTCTTCGTCATCGTCGTCTTCCTCTTCTTCCGGCTCCTGTCGATCCATCCAAACGCCGGGTCAAGTAAGGGTCATTCAAAAGCGAATCGCCTGTATTGAAGCGTCCTCGTGGGTTGTCATCTGCGCCGCTAAGCTGTTGAATTTGCGAAGAACCACGAGGCTGTTAACCGGAGGGTTGTAGGTTCGAGTCCTACCTGAGGAGCCATTTCTTTGCTTCAGTTAGCACGAGCACTTCCGCTGACATGCCCCAGGTACCGGGGACCCCTAACCTGCTAATACTCTCAACCGCGCTCCGCAGTTCCTCCAAGGCGAAGTGTCCATAACGGGCCGCCATGCGTACCATCGTCGCGGGACTCCAGCCGACAATTTTCGCAACCCCGCGATTGGGACACCAGCATCTAGCATCCGAGACACCGCAGTGTGGCGCAGGTCGAGGAAGCGACAGGCGAGAGCCTTAAGCTTCTTGTCTTGGGGCTTGGCCCCGCCGGTCGTCGGCGGAGGCTTGACGACGGCAACCGTGAAGGTCCGACATCCCGAAGTTACGCACGTCGTCAAGATTCAGGATTTCGAGAACTGGTTGAACAAAGGCTGCACGAGTCCGGCAGAAACGGCGCTGAAGACGCGGGTGCGCCAGATGCTCGGGCAGCATCACCCGTAGGGAGGATTAGATGAGTTTGGCAGGTGCCTTGCGGCGGGAGCTAACCATCAGAAAACAGCAAATGGCAGTCATTAATGGATCGGCGCACGAACCTAATGCCGGTGAGGCCCACAGCGTCATCTTTGGACCGAACGAACGCCAGCAACATGGGAATTTCCATCCCACTTCCTACCGGAACATCAGCGCGAACCCGGACTGGATTCGCCGACTCGCCAAGGTTCATCCGGGATCGCGCCGGGCCTTGCCCCGGGCGGACTGCCGATGGATGCAACTCGATTGCGCGAACAGCTCCGATGCGTTCCTCATGAATATCTTTTGCTACCGGTGTACGGTGGAACGCGGGCCCTTGACGTATAGGAAAAATAAAAATCCGTTTTTCAAAAGGACGACTAATCCCTACGATGAAATGGACCCGCTCAGATCAAGGGCCAAACGTGCGGGGAGAAGTTGGGGTAGCTCACATCCGGGGTTGCATCGAAACGATCTGAATGGCTTCCCGATCTCGTGGCTGACGAAACCCACAGGTAAGTGCAGGTAACCGATGGCAGATGTTGATTCGTGAGTTGTCATCTACAGGCGAGGTTTCAGGCGACCAACCCAGCGCATTGTCTTACCACGGCGATCCCTAAGGGAACGTACTCCAAAGTGTCTTTCGCCCGGAGAATGCCCAACCAGGATTGGCCATGCGAAACCCGTGTAGTGTGTCCATATGCGATCTTTGAAATGCGCCGGGACACGCAATTGATTCAGTCTTCGTGCGATGTCGCTATCTGACATCCGCTCCTCTATGAACTTTCGGTAGTGTCGCGGACGCACCTGCACCTCCTTGTCCGGGCACAAACCAGAATGAGGGGCAAGAATCAAGAATAAGGCGGTTTAAGCATCAAAATAAAAAGCGATCGTGAGGGTCCGAACGTCGGATCTCCGACACTAACCCATGATCGCCATAGCTCCATGTCCGAATCCTCAACGGGCACAAAGCTCAATCTTCCCAAACAGAAATTACGTTAGCGTTTCGTCCGGCTGTGCGCAATCGGGTGAACACTGTATGTCTCGGCGCCACTCTGCAGGATGTTTCCTACGGCAAAGAACGTGCCGCGGCCCAGCAATTTCTCCACTGCCAACACCACCTCACTGCTACTTCCTTTGGTGACAGCGCCGCAAAAGCCGGCTTCGCTTGCAGCTCGTGCAAGCTCGGCCGACACCTCCTGCACAGTCAAAAGGAGCATGGAGGTCGAAGGCGATTTCCTTACGATTTCCCGGGCAGCCTGTATGCCGTTCTTTTGCGGCATGGCCAAATCCACTATGGCCAGATCAGGCGCAAGCTGTTCGGCTTTGGCCACAGCATCATTGCCGTTAGCCGCTTCACCGCAGACTTCCCACCCGGCATGTGCTTCCAATATCCGGCGCAGCAGCCGCCGGATTGATACATCATCATCCGCAATCAAGATCCGAAATGCCATTTCCTGTCCTCCTCGGGGTATGGATTGTTCAGGGAGTTTCCGCCGACCGGTCGGCTGCCAAGGGTGACGCCGGATTGATTTGGATGGTGTCTTTGTTGAGCACGCCGACAAGTCTTACTCGTTGACCCGCGACTTCGCTCAACCCTGTCAGATTTCCATCCAGCTTGTAGCTTTTCTCGCCGGATACGAGGATGAAGCGGGAACCGCCGCGCACACAGCTGCGGACACAGTCCGCTGCACCTTCTGCCGAGCTCTTGTGTCTAGGTCCGCATTGTGAATCGGTGATCACCCCAGAAAATGATTGTCTGGGCACATCGGGCTCGGATTGCAGCGGGTCGGAAACTTGTGGAGATTCGCTCCCGGCAAGCGCCACAGTGACGCTGGCAAGAACGGCGCCCAATAACAAGGACGACCCAAGAGTAGTCATCGTAAAGAATGTAAGGAGTCTTATCCATGACGGCTGGTTCATAATGCCCCTTTTGTCGGCTCCTGGTCTGCATCTGTTTGTTGTGTGCGCACTTTGCCGAGTTGCCTCGGGCGCACTCGACTTTGTGGGGTTACGCGAACAAAACGGCGTCTCTACAGCGTGGACTGGATGGCAGGCGGAAGAACCAGGCTGTTAGCCTGCTCCAGATGCAAATACAGGTCAATGGAAAGGACCATCTATGAATGACTTTCTAAAATTGTTACTGGGAACCAGCCTTTATTTTCTTGAGCAATCGGATCGAGCCACAAAACGAATCAAGGAGGATGCGGTCGAACAGTTCGAGGATCTCCGCGACGCTGCTCAGGACACGTATCACACGGCAGCCAAGCGCGTGGCGAGAGCCTCTCGGGCGATTCGAGGCGACGACACCTACGTTCTCCGCAATGCTTTGCGCTTTGCTGCTGGAGTCGGCGTGGGAATCGGCGTCGGCCTGATTCTGGCCCCGGCCAGTGGCGAGGAAACCCGCAGAGTAGTTGCCGACAAAGTTCAGGACATGGGCGACAAAGTCAGAAGGCAGTTTAGCTCTGAGCGGCGAGCTGCGACGGGCACGAATGGCTAGCAACTTGAGCTCTGGCAGTTTTAATCCTGCGCGAGCGGGCGATTTTCGGCAAAGCTTCTTAATCCTCGATTGCGCGGCAAGAGGGAGATCACACCATCGCGGGGGTCGCTTGGGATGTTGGATTGAGGGAAGGGACAATGACCTCCACGAGTGTGCCTGGATTGGCGTTGCGCAACCTCAGATCCGCGCCAAATTCTTTCGCCCGCTGGCTCATTCCCCCGATCCCGATCCCGATGCTGCCCGGCCGCAATTCCGCGATGGGGTCCTCGATACCCTTGCCGTCGTCCCGGATCATGACCACGACTTCGCTGTCCTTGTGGTTCAGCGTCACCCAAGCTTTCTGAGCACCTGAATGTCTGTAAACGTTCGTCAAAGCTTCCTGAATGATGCGAAAGATCGCGGTCTCCAACTCCGAAGCTAGCCGTGGGAAGTCGCGTGGCTTCACCTCCAGAGAAGTTTCGATGCCGCTGCGCTTGGTGAGTCCATCCAGATACCACTGGAGGGCCGAGAGCAGGCCAACTTCATCGAGTAGGGGTGGATGCAGGAGATGAGACAGGCTGCGGACCTGCTGAATCGCGCGATCGATTGCCTCACAGGCCTCCGTCTTGGCACGCTTGTTCGCTTGAACTGAATTCTTCCGTGGAATACCGTCCATCATCATCTTTGCCGCCGCTAGTTCCTGGCCCAATCCGTCGTGCAGTTCTCGCGCAATGCGGCGCCGCTCGTCATCCTGCATAGTGATTAGGCGGCCGGAAAGGCGCCGCAGGGCAGCGGTCCTATCATCGACGATCTTCTCCAGTGCCATGGCGTTATCGCGGATCGATTGCTCCAACATCTTGCTGTCGTGGATGTCGCAACAGGTTCCATACCATTTAACGGTCTGCCCTTCGAGATCGCGGATGGGAACGGCACGTGACCGGAACCAGCGGTAGATTCCATCCTTGCCGCGCAAACGGTATTCGCATTCGTAGTTGTTGCCGGACTGGACGCAGTGCATCCAGTCGGACATACTCCGCTCTTTGTCGTCAGGGTGTACAAACTCCAGCCACCCGAAACCATTCGCAGAATTCGGGGATGCGCCTGTGTATTCGTAAAATCGATCGCTGATGTAGTCCCGGGCGCCGTCCGCTCGCCTGCTGAAGATGATGTCGGGAGCGGTGTGCATAATGGCATCCAGTTCCTGGTTCTTACGTGCGAGTTCACTGTTGACCTGCTGCAGCATTTCCGCTCTTCTTTCCAGTTCATCGGTGCGTTCTGCGACACGCTTTTCCAATTGGCGGTTTAGGCTTTCAAGCTGTTGAGTCTTGCGATGAAGCTCCGCGAATATGCTTACTTTCGCCCTCAGGAGCTCGGGAACGACAGGAACGGAAATATAGTCCACTGCACCTCGCTGGTATCCTTTGAGGCGGTCCAAGTCAGTCATATATACGGCAGAAATGAAAATGATGGCTGTTCTTTGGAAGCGCGGATGCTGGCGAATCAGGTCCGCCAATTCAAACCCGTCGAGATCCGGCATGCTTACGTCCATCAGCACGACCGCAATATCGGTCTTCAGCAGGTGTTCAAGTGCCTCCTTTCCTGATGCGGCCTTAATGAGATTCTCTCCAAGTTCAGCGAGTATTACCTCATAGCTCAGCAACTTGGCGGGTTGATCGTCCACCATGAGAATGTTGACTTTTTCATTCGCGGTCATTGTTCCTGTGGGCCTCCATCTGCCAACCTGGCGAAATCATTCGAACTCGGCCACCACTATCTGTGAAGCCACATGCGCAACGCCGAGAGCAACTGCTCAGTATTGACTGGTTTAGCCAGATATTCGGACGCGCCCGCTTCGAGACATTTCTCGCGATCGCCTTTCATCGCTTTCGCAGTCAGCGCAATTATCGGCAGTCGGCGAAATGCGTTGTTCTGGCGGATGACCTGCATGGTCTCGTATCCATCCATTTCCGGCATCATGATGTCCATCAGCACAATGGCCAGATCAGGAGTTGATTCGAGCGTGCTGATCGCTTCCCGTCCGGTGCCAGCTGTCAGTACCGTCATCCCACGACGTTCAAGCACGCTGCTCAGGGCAAAAATGTTCCGCACATCGTCATCAACGACCAGTACCTTTTTCCCTACTAATGCATCGTCGGATCGATGCAGCCGGTCGAGCATCTTCTGCTTTTCCGCGGGAAGGTCGCCGATTACGCGATGCAGGAACAATGCCGTCTCATCGAGCAGACGCTCCGGCGATTCGACACCCTTTACGACGACGCTTCGGGCTAGCGTGTGTAAGCGCGTATCTTCCTCTGGAGACAGTTCTTTTCCGGTAAACACTACGACCGGCAAGTCAGTGAGCGATGGAGTATCGCGGAGACGCTCCAACACATCGAAACCCGACATATCGGGGAGACGCAGATCGAGGACAGCGCAGTCGAATGACTGCTCGTTGAGCGCAGCCAGTGCGTCGCCGCCGCTGGCTGCAACCGAGACATCAATGTCGTCGTTGCCCAGCAATTCACGGATGCTGAACTGCTCGGCTGGATTGTCCTCCACCACGAGCAGCCGCTTGCGGCGTGGCGTGCTGTATTCCTTGATTCGAGTGAGAGCTGCACCCAATCCCTCGGGTGTCGTGGGCTTGGTCACGAAGGAAAAGGCTCCGCGCGCCAGGCCATGATGTCGATCTTCGTCCAGCGTGAGCATCTGGACTGGGATGTGGCGAGTGGCAGGATCTTGTTTTAGGTGGTTAAGGACGGTCCAACCCAGCATGTCCGGCAAGAACACATCCAACGAAACGGCTGTGGGATGGAACTCACGGGCGAGCGCCAGAGCTTCCGCGCCTCGCATCGCAACCAGTACTTTGAATCCGGTATCGTGAGACAGATCGCACAACACACGGGCATAGTGCGGATCATCCTCGACAATCAGCAAGATTGCATCGTCGGGCTGCAGATTGTCGCGATCATCGGCGACGTGGTCAATGGCCGACTCCGTCGTCCGCACTGCGGACAATTGAAGCGGGGCAGAGGATGAGCGAGTTTTCCGGTCTGTCATGGCCGCACTGGCTGCGGACGGCCCCACATAGGTCTGAGGCAAGTATAGAGTAAAGGTGCTGCCTTGGCCCGGAGTGCTGCGCAACCTGATCTCGCCGCCGAGAAGGCTAGCCAGTTCTCGGCTGATTGCGAGCCCCAAGCCAGTTCCACCGTACTTACGGCTGGTGCCGGCGTCTGCTTGCTGGAAGGCCTCAAAGATGATGCGCTGCTTTTCTGACGGTATACCGATTCCGGTATCTGCCACTTTGAAGGCCACAACGGACGCTGCCGCATTCAAGATGGGATGGTCTTCACTCCATCCGCTCATGGCAACCGATACCGCCAGATGCACCCCTCCTTGTTCAGTGAACTTGAATGCGTTGGACAATAAATTCTTGAGCACCTGTTGCAAACGCTTTGCGTCCGTGACCAGGCTCCGGCTAAGATGCGGATCGGATTGCACCTCGAACGCCAGCCTTCGATTCTCAGCCTCGTGTCGGAACGGACGGGCGACCATATCAAGCAGGCTGGCGAAGAAGACTTCTTCTGCTTCTACCGAAACGGTCCCGGATTCGATCTTTGACAGATCGAGAATGTCGCTGATCAGGTTGAGGAGATCGGTTCCTGCACCATGGATAGTGCGGGCGAACTCGACCTGCTTCGCGGTTAGATTTCCATCGGGATTATCTGTGAGCTGCTGGCCTAGAACCAGAATACTGTTCAAAGGCGTACGCAACTCATGGGACATGTTGGCCAGGAATTCTGATTTGTACTTGGAGGTCAGCGCGAGTTCTTTGGCCTTCTCTTCCAACGCGCGGCGTGCCTGCTCAATTTCCTGGTTCTTGCGTTCCACTTCCACGTTCTGCTCAGCGAGCTGCTGAGCTTTTTGCGCAAGCTGCTCGTTGGTCTGTTGCAGTTCTCTTTGCTGGGTCTGTAGTTCGGTAGCCAGTTGTTGCGACTGCTTCAACAGGCCTTCGGTCTGCATCGTGGCCTCAATGCTGTTGAGCACGATGCCGATGCTGGCGGTTAATTGTTCAAGGAAGGCCAGATGCGAAGCAGTAAAAGTGCTCAACGAAGCAAGCTCGATAACCGCTTTTACGTGGTCTTCGAAAAGAACTGGCAACACGATGACATTTCGTGGCACGGCCTCGAACAATCCCGATCGAATAGGGACGGTGTTTGCCGGCAGGTCCGAAATCAGCATGCGCCTCTTCTCCGCGGCACACTGTCCGATGAGGCCCTCTCCCAACTTGACTTGCCGCAGATGTCCGTCCTGACCGTCGGCTGCGAACGCCGAGAGCAGCACCATGCCTGCCGATTCCTCCGTTTCCATCTGGTAAATCAGGCCCTGCTGGGCGTTGACGAGCGGAGCCAACTCGGACAGAAGTTTTCGTCCTACCGTGGTGAGATCGCGTTGGCCTTGCAACATGCTGGTGAAACGGGCAAGGTTCGTCTTGAGCCAGTCCTG
>Ga0207157_1031_pt1 | contig 14029 bp, 13 predicted proteins | sample Alteio_BWMinHeat_25_FD_153508 | JGI IMG/M metagenome (GOLD analysis project Ga0207157, IMG submission 153508) | Enriched cells from forest soil in Barre Woods Harvard Forest LTER site, Petersham, Massachusetts, United States -... | ecosystem: Environmental > Terrestrial > Soil > Temperate forest >...
AAAACGATCGAGAGTATACGAAACCCCAACTCGGTCGCATTCGGCAGGAGAAAGGGGCATGAGGCGGTGAAGAAAATAACGACCCGCGAGGGAATCCCCAACCTGGGTAAAGATCTCCAATCGAGCACTTCCCGTGACCAAGATTTTTTGATGCGGAAGCTTCGTGTCGTAAAGTCCTTTTAGATAGTTTTTCCAATTCAACATCTTGTGCAGCTCATCCAGCAAGATGAGCTCGGTAGAGGGAAGCCACCCTTCTTGAAGAATGATTTTCCGATCTTCTAAATGATCGTAGTTTAAATAGACAGAAGAAGCATAATCTTTCGCAATCTCCTTAGCCAGAGTCGTCTTCCCCGCTTGACGGGGACCTGCTAGGAGCACAATTTTCTTATCCAGATCCCGGAGAATCGCTCTTTTCTGAGCCCTGTCCATACCTGACTATTCTGCACACCGTTGCCGAAAAGTCAAGTCTTTTCGGCAATGGCGTGCAGAATAGTCAACGCCCCTGATCGGCCACAAAACTGGCCATTCCGGGAACGTCTTCTATTGGCTTTGGAACTTCAGCCGTATGCTTTTGACAATGGCCCAATTCATTGCGATCTTCACCGCATCCAAAATGAGAAACGGAACGATACCCAGCCACAATGCTTTTTCGATTCCCACAAACGTGGCCAAGTAGCCTGCGCCAAACAAGTAGATCACGGCTGTTCCTGCCACCAGGGCAGCTGGCAGAGATCGTTTGGCTAGCCAGCCTGTGACAACGGCTGCTGCCACATAGCCGACTAGGTAACCGCCGTTGGGGCCGATGAGGGCCCCCCAGCCAGCTGCGCCGTGAGTGAATACGGGCAGACCCACGAGTCCTTGAGCCAAGAACCCAATAACGGCTGCTGCGGCCCGCCTTGGCCCCAACAGAGCCGCCATCAGCAACACGATCTGCGAGCGAAGGGCCAGCGGCACCGGCGAAAACGGCAACGGGATCATCAGCTTGCCGAGAAGACCCAGGGCCAAACTCCAAGCCACTACTATGGCCGCTTCGCGCCACCAAACTCTCTCCTTCTCGATACTCAATGCATGCATACAAACTCCTTTGAAACTAAAGCCTGTAGTATAGCGCAAGAACTCGTAGAGTTCCAAGCTGGAAGTTCGTTAAGAAATATTTTTAAATACGGTACATACTCACACACAGAAGTTTAAATTAAATAAATGTTGTTAATTTAAACAATTAAACAAAAATGATATAATCATAGTAATAAAAAGGCTTTTTTATATGAACAATAGTATTCCAAGACTTCAAACCCAGTCCCCAGTTGTTCCCTATAGTACTCAACTCCCTTCTCATCTTTCCTCCGAACTAGATGATCTTTTCCGACAATTCTTACCAGTTCAATTTAAATGCGATACAGGAGAGTTCATTGCGTGGGTCAAGAGGCCAATCTGCTGGCAAAAAGAGACGTTCCTCGATACAGAAACCGCTCACATAAATCAGACCGTACAAGGAGTTCACGATTTCTGTACCGCCCTACTAAATGAAGCAAATAAAATAACGCCTTCAGAAGATCCGAACAGAAGTTTGTTTAATGGCATGTTTATGGTACAAGATTTTCCTAATACCTATACATTACAAGATACCCCTAAAAACTACATGATTCAAGTGCCAAAAAACAACCTTCCAAATGCAGCTGTTTATGCTGAAAACCTTCGCCGCTTTAAACCGTTTACCCCAAAAGATTTGGAATCCCTTCACCAGCTTCTCGAAATAGCCTCAGCAGCACCAAAAACTCTTCCGGAATCATTTAACCCGCCCTCATCCAACTCACAAGCTGAATCACCCAATGCTCTTCCTCCCACCCAGGGTAACCCCCTACATCACCCAACTCAATCCCGTAAACCCCCTTTGTTGCCATCAAATTTATCTTCTCAATGCCGTTCTTCTTCTCCCCCCTCAACGCCTGGAAAAACACTCCAGACATTTCACAAGCCTCTTCAGCGCAACCCAAGGTTTACTCCCTACTATATTACACCTGCAACGCGGTACCCGCGTCTACACACCTTACTCAATGACCCAGTTTTCTTAAAAAAACACCTTCCATTCTTGAAATGGGGACGCGTAGGCCACTTCAGCGTGAGTTGACCACCCGGGGATCGGCGAGACGAGTAACCTTCCTTTTTTTCCTAAAGCACAGAATTTGTCGTGATCGGCGCTGATTTTTCGGCCTGTTGAGTATTTGCGGTGGATCTTTTCATCGCGGAGGAGGGTTTTGACTTTGGTGGCGAAGGTGTGGGTGGTGGAGGGGGTGGAGCGCCAGTGGGTCGAGGGGGTGAGGAAGAGGCGGCTTTGGAGGGTGTGGTACATCGGGAGGAAGTATTTGTCCCGGTGGTCGTAGAGGGTGACGTAGTCGACGCTGGGGATTTGGAAGCCTTCTAGGAGCACATCAACCCAGCCGCCGCGGTGGAGGTAGTCGTCTTCGACGAAGTAGACGATGGTTTCGGGGTGAAGGGAGAGTCCGAGGACGTGGTCGAGGAGGCGGAGGAAGGAGCCTGCTTCTGTCCCTTCGGAGATTTCGATGAGAGGAAAAAGGTGTGGGGGGAGGAAGTGGGTGCTGCGGGGGCCTTTGGCGATGTCGAGGAGCCAAGTTAAGTTGGCGAGAGTGGGGTCCGCGGTTTGGAGAAGGTTGGCGTGACATTTTTCCCTGCTAAAGCCGGGGGGGCGCTCTTTGTGCCAGCTGATGTCGGAGAAGATACAGTGACGGACGAAGACTTCGATTTTGGTGGGAGGGGGAAGGAGAGGTTGTTTCTTTTTAAACCACATGGAGAAGCTGGTAGGCTTTGGTGAGGATTTCTCTTCCCTCGGGGTGAGTGACTTGGTCAAAGGCTTGGGGGAAAGGGATCCACATCCCTTGTTGGATCTCTTCTGTTTGGAGTGCGACTTGTCCGCCAACTTCGGCGATGTAATACAAGACCCGCTTAGAGACCCGTTTACCTTTCATCAGAAACGAATATTCTTCGACGAGAGGCTCTGCTTGGAGAAGGCGGACGCAGTCGAGGTTGGTCTCTTCTTTGAGCTCCCGGAAGGCGCTTTGCTGCGGCAACTCACCGGATTCGGCGTGTCCTTTGGGAAAGCCCCAGTAGCGCCCTTTTTTGTGTTGGATCAGAAAAACAGACCAGCGCCCATCTTGCTGAGAAAAGGGGATGACGCCGAATGACTCTTCCACAACCACCTCTACGAGTAAGCCGCGAAGGCGATGGTCGAGTTGTGCCCTCCAAATCCAAAAGAATTGGAGATGGCTACTTCTACTTGGTGGGACTCTGCAGTAGTACCTACGGGGTCAAGTTCCGAAAGCTGGGGTTCGGGATGGTCGAGGTTGATCGTGGGGTGAAGCTTTCCTGTCCGGATCGCCTGGATCGTCGCAATGGCTTCGAGTCCTCCTGCGGCTCCGAGACAGTGACCGGTCATCGACTTGGTGGCATTGATTTTGATCTTCTTCGCGTGAGGACCAAAAACGCGGAGGATCGCCTGGAGCTCGGCGCGATCACCTGCAAAGGTGGCCGTTGCGTGGGCGTTGATGTAGTTGACCGATTCTTTGGAAACACCTGCTGCTAGGAGCGCCTGTTCGATGCAGAGAGCAACGCCTGCGCCATCTTCCCTGGGATCGGTGATGTGATGGGCATCGCAATTGACAGCGCCGCCGAGATATTCAGCAAGGATTGGAGCGCCTCGCGCCAGCGCGTGTTCGAGCGTTTCGAGGACAAGAACACCTGCTCCCTCTCCCATCACAAACCCGTCTCTCTCTCGATCAAAGGGGCGAGAGGCTTTTGCGGGTTCCTCATTGCGGGTCGAAAGGGATTTGATGGCGACAAAACCTGCCAAGCCAATGGGAGTAATCGAGGCTTCGGTGCCTCCACAGATCATGAGATCGGCGACTCCCTGCTGGAGTTGCTCAGCTGCTGCGTGGATGCAGAAATTTGAGGTGGCGCAGGCGGTCGAGATCGAGTAATTGGGTCCCATGAAACCGAGATCGATGGCGAGAAGAGCCCCTGCCATGTTGGTGATGATGTAAGGGACGAAAAACGGAGTGAGTCGCTTGAAGCTCTTGTTGAGAACGGTTTCTACCCCTTCATAGAAGATATTCATCCCCCCCATGCCCGATCCGATGATGATGCCGCAGCGGGTCTTATTGAGTTTGGCAAGCTCTTCGGGGCCAATCTTAGCATATTCAAGCGCTTTTTTCCCGGCGACCATGGCGTAGCGGATGAAGGGATCGACTCGGCGCGCCTGTTTTTTATCGATGTAATTTTCTACATCGAAATCGGCAACTCGCCCCGCAAACCGAGTGGGATAGTCAGCGCAGGAGAATTCCTCAATAGGAACGACGCCGCTTTTCCCTGCTAGAAGCTCTTCATAAAAATGGTCTACATCGGTTCCAAAACAGGAGACGGCGCCCATCCCTGTAACGACAATTCTTTTTTTCTTCATGCTGAAAATTATAACAAAAAGGGAGCGGGAAGTCTACCTTCCGATTGCAGGCTTCGAAACATCGATTTCGAGATCGACGATTTTGCTCTCACCCCAGAGCTTTTCAAGAGAATATTTTTCTCTCATACCTGGCATGAAGAGATGGACCATGATTTCTCCAAAGTCGAGGACAACCCAGTCTCCCGCCCGAAGTCCTTCACTGTGAAGGAGTTTGTAGCCCCGCTCACGAAGCTCTTCGATCAAATTCTTGGCAATCGACATCACATGCCGGTCGACATTTCCCTCTGCGATGAGAATGTAGTCAGTGAGGCTTGAGAGTCCTTTTACATCGAGAGCGAGGATATTGATCCCTTTCTTGTCATAGATGACTTGAGCCATGAGGTTGAGAGTATCGAAAGGGGTGCTCTTCATACAGTGGAAAATAAAAATTGAAGCATTTATCGGAAAGCTATTTCTTAAGAGCCGGTTGCAAAGTCGCTTAGCTTGGAAAACCGGATGATTTTGGTGACAGTTGCCAGAGTCAGCTTGCTGACTCGTTCCTTGTCGAGTGAGCCTTACCCTCTGGGTAAGGCGAGGAGGCAAGGGGGCAAATGGCAGCAAAAGCGCCGGTTTAACAGGCTAAGCGACTTTGCAGCCGGCTCTTTAATCTCAACAGTATAAATGATGAGCGTGGATATAGTCCAGCGCCTTTGCGGGGACAAGGTGGCCGCAGTAGAGTTTTTTGTGGATCCGGGCGCGGATTTTGGTGCTCGAGATTTCGAAAATCTTCTTCCCGATGAGAGGAGGCGCGAGGCAAAGAATCTCTTTGGCCTCTTTCCATTGGTTGAAGCGGGAGATTGCGTCGTCGGTCAAAATAAGACGCAAAGCGCCCTCTCCTTGGAGCTGACGGAGGGTGTCGATCGTATAGGAGGGGCCTTTTCGTTCGAGCTCGATGGGGGTGATGCGAAAATGGGGAATTCCTTCGAGGGCAAGCTGCAACATGGCGAGACGGTGAGCGCTACTTGCGATAGGGGGGGAGCTGGTTTTGAAAGGAGAACAGGAAGCGGGACAAAAGAGGATTTCATCGAGATGGTGGGCCTCACTCATTTCGATGGCGAGGTTGATGTGTCCAAAGTGAATGGGATCAAAGGTGCCGCCGAAAAATCCGATGGTCTTTTTTTTCTTCATGTGGAAAAGAGCATCTCTGTGTATTTCGGCAAGGGCCAGAGGCGATGATCGACGAGCGTTTCGAGAAGATCGACATCGCGGCGTAAAGTTTCCATTTTTGGGCAGATGAGGTCCGCAAAGACTTTTCCCTTCGCTTCCCAGCCGAGATCCTGTGTCTGTTTTTGGGCTTTTTCAAGGACAGCAGTAGAAGTGATGGCGTTGGCGATCGAGCTCGCGAGCTGTTGGAGCGCTTTTCGCTGCACTTCGTTGAGGGGTTTGCCTCGATTTTTCTGATCTTCGAGAGCTGCGGGCAAAATCTGTGTCCGAAAAAGCTCGATCATCAAATTCACTTCGATGTTCATCGTCTTGACGTATTGCTCCGTCAGCGTCTCAACTCGGCTGGCGATCTCTTCTCGATTCAAAATCCCCTCAAACGCTCTGAGACTCTTTTTCTCCAAGAAGGCGGGAAAGGCATGAACACTTTTCCGGATGTTGGGGAGCTTTCTCCGAGCGGCTTCTTTTTCCCAGGCAGCGCTATAGCCATCTCCCTCGAAAATCACCGCGCTTGCAGCTCTCAGGTGTTTTCGCACCAAAGGCAAAGCAGCGCGGGAAAGATCGCCCCGATCGCCCTTCGCACCTGCGATTTCGTCGAGGATGAGATGGAGGCTGTCTGCTACAATAGCGTTCAGAGTTGTCACGGGAAGAGCTGAGTGAGCTGAGGCACCGACTGCCCGAAATTCAAATTTGTTCCCCGTAAAGGCAAAAAAGGAGGTGCGGTTCCGATCTGAGCCATCTGCCGCATAGGCAGGGACGTGTTTGAGTCCCAAATCGATCATCCGGAGGATTTCTTGATCAGGGGTTTTCTTCTGAATCAGGCGCTGGACAATCTGCTCGAGCGCCTCTCCCAAATAGACCGAGAGAATCGTGGGAGGAGCTTCCGATCCTCCGAGGCGGTAGTCATTGCCCGCCGAGCCAATGCTAGCGCGCAGGAGCTCTGCATGTTCGTGGACGGCGCGGAGCACTGCAGCGAGCAAGATCAGAAAAGAGAGACTCTCTTCTTTCGGATCGAGGAGATTGAGCCCGGTATCGGTCGCAAGCGACCAGTTGTTGTGTTTGCCTGACCCGTTGATCCCGGCAAAGGGTTTTTCATGGAGCAAGCATACGAGACCGTGTTTGACAGCCTTTTGCCGCATCAGTTCCATCAGCAACAGGTTGTGATCAACGCTGAGCGAGGAGTGCTCGAATAAAGGAGCCACTTCATATTGAGAGGGAGCCACTTCATTGTGGCGGGTTTTGACTGGGATGCCGAGCTGGAGCGCTGCTTTCTCAAAATCGCGCATATACGAGAGAATTCTCGCCTTGACGGTGCCGAAATAATGGTCTTCGAGCTCTTGCCCTTTGGCGGGCTTGGCGCCGTATACAGTCCTTCCCACCAAGACCAAATCGGCTCTTTTTTCATACCATTTCCGGTCGATCGCGAAATATTCTTGTTCGGGGCCCAGCGTCGAGAAAACCCGGGTTGCAGAAATGCCACAGAGTTTGAGCAGGCGCAAGCCCGCCTGGTTGATCTTTTCATCGGATCTAAGCAGAGGAATCTTGTGGTCGAGCGCCTCTCCTTTCCAGGAGAAAAAGAGAGCCGGGATGCACAGGGTCACCCCCTCCCCTTCTGTCCAGAGAAAGGGCGCTGATGCGGGGTCCCAAGCGGTATAGCCTCTCGCCTGATGGGTTGCGCGGAGCCCTCCCGACGGAAAGGAAGAGGCGTCAGGCTCGCCACAGAGCAGATCTTTGCCTCGGAACCTTTCGATGGCATCCCCTTCGGCAGTCCAAGACAAAAAGGCATCGTGCTTTTCAGCACTGATGCCGGTCAGAGGCTGGAACCAATGGGTATAGTGAGTCGCTCCCTGGCTCAGGGCCCATTCTTTGAGCGCATCGGCGATCAGATCGGCAAGCGGAGTATCGAGCTTGGCTTCCCCTCGGAGCACTTTCTCATAGTGAGCATAAGCTTGCCCGGAAAGATGTCTCTTTGGCTGAAAAACGGAGGCGCGAAAAAGAGGAAAAGAAGCCGGGGTAGGAACTAACGACTCGAGGCGTGCATGACTCATTGCACTCGAATTTAACAAAAATCCTGTTAATTACTACACATCTTCTTCGATTATGCCCCACTCTTCGATGAGGTAGGCGATGAAAATGGGATTATGAAGGCCGCTTTTCGCAGTGCTTGGCACGTTTAAGACGCCGAAGGAAAGAAATAGAGGGTCTTGAACCGAGAACAGGCTGGTAGAACAACCCGTAGCTTAGGCTCTCTGTCAAATCAAGCATCATATTATTCATATTTTTCTCCTTACTAACGAAATCATTCTAACACATTGTAAGGAAAATGTAAACGAATACTAAGTTCTTAACCTTCTAGCTCTTGGATCTTCTGTTCGATCTCTTCGATGCTGGCATTTGCCTTCTCGAGCCGCTCTTTTTCTTGATCCATCAACTCGCGATAGGTAATCGCTTTTTCAAAATCGAGGCTGGAGGCGGCGAGCGCTTTGCGGCAAGCTTCGAGCTGTTCTTTGATTTCTCGGCGCCGCTCTTTTTTCTGCTCGAGGACGAGGCGCAAATTCTCGAGAGCTTTTCGATCATCCTCGCTCAAGTTGAGAAGCGAATGTTCTTTCCTGTCGGCGACGAGGTCGCGCAAATTTCGCATCAGCCGATCGAGAGGTTGTTTTTCTATCTTCGATCCTTCCCATTGAGCGAGCTCGAGCACCAGCTCTTCGTAGCGGAGGACCAAGGGATCCAATTCAAGCTCTCCTCCCTCTTTTTGGAGCTGCAATATCTTTTCTTTGAGAAGAGCTCCTTTTTCCCGTTTGAGCCGAAGCTTCTCTTTTTCAATCGCTTCGAGCTCACGCGATTTTTGCTCCTGGAGCACCAGGTGAGGCTCTCGGAGCTTATCCATCTCGTAGCGGAGAGCATAGATATCTTCGCGAAAAAGAGAGAGTTCCTTCATCTCTTTTTGGATCTGCTGGAGCTCTTGATCCAAGGCGGCCAATGTGAGGCCAGCTGCGCGCGATCGGAGCTCTTCGAGCTTCACTTCGACGATCTGCCTTTGCTCGGAGACCTCCTGCTTTTTTTGCATTGCCTCTTTTTTGTATTCTTTTTCCAAATGGCGCACCTTGTCCCAACATTCGCTGAGTTTCAGCCGGGTGCGACTAAAGGCTCCGCTGCTCAAGGTCACAACCTTGGCCACTCCTTGGAGGGCCTTGATCTCTTCCCGCACGGCAAAATAAGGGGCTCCCACTACTCCGTTTTCTTGAAAATGGTGCGCAACGAATCTCTCCACATCTTTTTCAAATTCGGCGCTCACTTTTTCAATGAGCTCCTTTCTTTTCGGGAAGATATGATCGCCGAGCTGAGAGAGGCGCTTGAGAAAGCGGGTTTTGAAGCGGATTCTCATGTCGGTTTTGATGATTTCCTTGCGGAGCCCGTTGAGCCTACTCGCGAGTGTATTGAGCAAATTGAGCTCTCGCTGGATTTGGTTATAGAGCTCTCTTCGATCCAAAATAGTGGGACTTGCCTCGGGGAAGTGGATCTCTTTCATCTCTTTCAGAGTCACATCGAAGTGAGTGAGCTCTTTTTCTAGCGCCTGGATCGCTAAATCGATTTGTTCTGCTGCAAAGGAGCTTTGCTCTTCTAAAATATCTTTGAGACGGCGCGCCTCAGTCGTGAGCTCGACATATTCGCCCCAAAGTTTCGAGCGAATGGCCACATTGATGTTTTCTCGGAAGAAGGGAAGGACGAGGCGACGCGCCTCCCAAAATTCCCGGAAATGGGGGCTCCCCTCTTGGGAGATCGATTGCCGCATGAACTCAAGTCCAAAGGCGATCCCTTCCTCCGGCGTTGGAAACGTTTTGAGTTTTTCCGAAAAAGCCAAAAGCACATCGCTCATGGTTTGGGGAAGGGGGGTTTGTTGCTCGGGAGGGAGTTCCATCATTTTTTGCCTTAGGGGATAGGAAATATCTAAGAAGTTTAACCTAAGAGATTTTTTTCTCAAAGAGGTTTTTTTAAAAAAAAATTTACAGGGTGTCCAAAGAGATCAGAAGGGAGAGAGCTGTGATGACGAGAAGAGAGAAACGAAACATCGTACGAGCCCAGAGCTGGTCATTTCCCGCCTTAAAACCGCGGATGCAAAGCAAAAGCCAGAGGGTTCCGAGTAGAGAGGCGGTGATGAGATATACATAGCCGGCGTAGTGGAAGGTGAGAAGCAACGGAAGTGTCGCCAGGAAGGCCAAGATGTAAAAGAGCATATGGAGTTTGGTGACATACATTCCTCTGACTACAGGCAAGACTGGAATGGAAGCAGAGGCGTACTCGTGGCAGCGGTAAATGGCGATGGAGTAAAAATGAGGCATTTGCCACAAGACGAGGAGCGCAAACAAGAGAAACGCCCCTACATCCAGCTGACCACCCGCCGCGCAATATCCCACCACCGGAGGCATAGCTCCCGAAATGCTCCCCACGAGAGTTCCCGCACTCGAGCGATATTTCCAGATGCTGTACATGACGACATAGAAGAAAAACCCGGCCAGTGCCACAAGGAGGGTGAGCAAGCTAGTGTATCTGGCCAAGATGGCTGTTCCCAAGGCTCCCAGTACCAGCGCAAATACAAGAGCACTTCTCGGAGAAATAAGTCCTTGAGGAAGGGGTCTATTCTTGGTTCGGGCCATCTTCTCGTCGGCTTTCCGGTCGATGGCATTGTTGCAGACACAAGCGGACGCGATGATGAGCCCGAGTCCGAGAAACATCGCAATGAACAATCCGAAATCAATCACACCTCTCGAGGCAAGGGCAAAGCCTCCCACCGTGGTGATGAGATTGCCGAGGATAATCCCCGGTTTCGTCAGCATGTAATACGTTCGCATCAGTGCCCCATCACGTTGTAGTTCAAGTGGGCCATGATCCAGAGCGATCCTCCCACCACGATCATAGCAACCGATACCATGCAGACAAAGGAAAACATATTCCAACGAGGTTTTGTCTCTTTGCCCAAGTACAAAAACAAGACCAGCTGGACAGCTGCCTGCACCAGTCCCAAAAACAAAATCACTCCCATCACGACAACGGGCTCAAACACCTTCCCCACCACCGCAAAATACGCAGCCAGAGTCAACACCAGCGACAAGACAAACCCCGTCACATACGATCTCACTGTCCCTTGATTGATTTTCATCGGAGCACTCCCATCAAGTAGACAATCGTGAAAATAAAGATCCAAACCACATCGAGAAAGTGCCAGAACATCCGAAAATAAGTCAGCCGTCTCAAGGAGATCTCATTCACTCCCTGGCGCATCATCGGCACGAGCAAAATCACCAGCCACACGAGTCCCACCGTGATATGAAATCCGTGCGTTCCCACCAAAGTGAAAAATCCCGAGAGAAAAGCGCTTCTCTGCCACCCATTTCCCTCGTGGACAAAACGGGCAAACTCGCTCAACTCCAAAAACAAAAATGTCCCACCCAACAAAAAAGTGACGCCGAACCAGGCTAACATCTTCCTCTTCGACGGAGCCGACAACATCGCCAAGCCACAAGAGAAACTGCTGGCCAGCAAAACCACCGTCTCGGCCAGAACAAACGGCAAATCCCAAAGTTCTGTCGCTGCTGGCCCTCCAAAAGTGCCATCTTGCAATACCCAATAGGTCGCAAACAGCGTCGCAAACAAGATGCAGTCGGTCATCAGATAGACCCAAAACCCGAAGAGATTCAGCGAGTAACTACTTGTGTGCGTCATCTTTTCTCACCTCTTCTGCAGGAATCACCATCTCAATCTCTTTTTCCCCTGAGCGAACCGCCAAACAGACCACGATTCCCACAAGTCCGAGAGCCGCGAGCCAGAACATCCACCAAACCAAGCCAAAACAGAGGGAGAACCCAAAAATACCGATCCAAAATCCCAAAGAGGTGTTCTTCGGCATGTGGATATCTTCATAGTGCCTCCTCTCCTTTCCCTGCTGTTTCATCGCCCAAAAAGCATCGATTCCCTTCACTTCGGGAATCACCGCAAAGTTATAAAAGGGAGGAGGAGAGGAGATCGACCACTCGAGCGTCCTCCCATTCCAAGGATCCCCTGTCAGATCCCGATGCTGCTTCCGCTGCCAAACGCTGAAGAGCATCTCGATAATCTGGATCCCGATCCCTGAGAGAATCACTACAACTCCGATCCCCGCCACCACAAAGAGCGGCTGCCAGCCAGTGGCCGGGTCATAGTGATCGAGTCTCCTCGTTGCTCCCATGAAGCCGAGCAAATACAGAGGCATGAATGCCAGCATAAATCCCCCGATCCAACAGTAACAGGCATAGCGCCCTAACCGTTCATTCAGAGTAAATCCCATCACTTTAGGAAACCAGTAAGTGACCCCAGCAAAAAAGCCAAACAAAACACCTCCAATCACCATCGAATGAAAGTGGGCGATCAGAAATAAGCTATTATGAACCTGGAAATCGATCGGTGCAATCGACATCAACACACCGGTTACCCCGCCGGTCGTAAAAATCACCACAAACCCCAAAAACCACAAGATCGGAGGCGTAAAGTGGATTCTACCTCGGTACATCGTGAAGAGCCAGTTGAAGATTTTCACACCTGTTGGGACTGCGATGATCATCGTCATGATGCCGAAGAACGCATTGACATTAGCGCCCGCCCCCATCGTAAAAAAGTGATGGAGCCACACGATGAACGACAAAAAGGTAATCACCGCAATTGCCCACACCATCGAGACATAGCCAAAGAGCCGCTTCTCGGAAAAAGTGGCCACCACCTCTGAAAAGACCCCGAACGCGGGCAAGATCAAGATGTAAACTTCCGGATGGCCCCAGGCCCAAATCAAGTTGATGTACATCATGGGATTGCCCCCGAAATCGGGAGTAAAAAAATGCATACCCATAAGCCGGTCTAAAGAGAGCATCCCGATCGTGGCCGTCAAAATGGGAAACGCAAAAATCACGAGCATCAGCGTCGCAAGGGCGCTCCATACAAACAGCGGCATCCGCATCAGTGTCATCCCCGGACAGCGCATCTTGAAAATCGTCGCCCAAAAATTGAGTCCCGCGAGCAAACTTCCAATCCCTGCGATCTGGACACTCCAGATCCAATAATCGACCCCCACACCAGGGCTGTATTTCAGTCCTGAAAGAGGGGGGTAGGCTACCCACCCTGCTGTTGAAAAATCCCCCACGATCATCGAAACGACCAAGAGCGCAGCCCCTGCAGCAAAAAGCCAGAAACTAATCGCGTTCAAAAAGGGAAACGCCACATCACGCGCACCGATTTGGAGGGGAACCACCAGGTTCATCGACCCAAACACAAAGCCCATTCCGACGAAAAAGATCATCGTCGTGCCGTGAGCCGAGAACACCTGTTGATAGTGGTCAGTCGACAAAAAGCCGTAGTGCTCTCCCGCTGCAAACGCCTGTTGCACCCGCATCAGTGCCGCATCGGATACTCCCTTGAGCAGCATCAGCAGAGCCGTTACGATGTACATCACTCCGATCTTTTTTGGATCGAGTGAGCTGAGCCATTCCCGATAGAACCACTTCCACCTGCGCAAATAAAACAAAACACCTGCGCCAGCAAAAAGCAAGGCAAAGATCGCAAACACGCCCAGCGTCTGAACCAGGTCATGTTTAAACGCACTCAAAGTCAATTTTCCGAATAACAAGTCGTTCATGGCGGCATCATGTATTTCATTACGATCTGTTCATAGAGATTGGTTTCCTTCAGTCGGTAGAACGCGGGCGGATTGCCGCGACTCGGCGCTACTAGGCTGTTGTAATCCAGCTCATCGGAAGAGCCCTTCACCTTTTCCACCCAGCCGTCAAAATCAGCTTGAGAGAGAGCGTTTGCGACAAATCGCATGTCGGAAAACCCCACACCGCTCAAATTGGCAGAGAGTCCCTTAAAACTCCCCGTTTCTCTAGCAATCAGATGGAGTTGCGTCTTCATTCCCGGCATTGCGTAGATCTGCCCTCCAAGCTGCGGAATCCAAAAGGAGTTCATCGGCGCATCTGCTGTGATCGAAAAATGGAGTGGCCTCTTTTCGGGAAACTGGACGACACTGAGCGAGGCGATCCCATGCTCTGGGTAGAGAAAGAGCCACTTCCACTGAAGGGCTACCACTTGGATCTCTACCGGTTTTTGCGTCCCATCGAGTGGTTTAAATGGATCGAGCTCGTGACAGCTCTTCCAGGTAATCACGCTCAAAATCACAATGATGACACAGGGAACTCCCCACCAAACAGCTTCTGCAATCCAGTTGTTGTCCCAATCGGGAGCATAGTTCGCTTTTCGGTTATTGGCTCTATATTTCCATGTGATGAAACCAGTCAAAATAAAGACCGGCACCATCACCAGCACCATGAGCCA
>Ga0207157_1032_pt1 | contig 13955 bp, 8 predicted proteins | sample Alteio_BWMinHeat_25_FD_153508 | JGI IMG/M metagenome (GOLD analysis project Ga0207157, IMG submission 153508) | Enriched cells from forest soil in Barre Woods Harvard Forest LTER site, Petersham, Massachusetts, United States -... | ecosystem: Environmental > Terrestrial > Soil > Temperate forest >...
GGTGTGGAGAAAGCCTTGTTCTTGGGTTGAGACGGAGGCTTCGATGACGTCGATGTTGAGGTCGACGGGGGCGTAGCGGGAAAGGGCGGGGACGTCAACTTCGAGGATGTTTCTTTCCGCGAAGAAGGCGCGGGCTTGGGCTAGGAGGGCGGCCCTACGGGTTAACGCGGGAAACATATTCGCACGTCCGGGTATCGACTTTGACCCTTTCCCCTTCCTCGACGAAGATGGGGATTTGGATCTTGGCGCCTGTTTCGGTGGTGGCGGGTTTCATGACCCGGCCCGAGGCCGTATCGCCCCGTACGCCCGGGTCGGTTTCTACGACTTTCATTTCCATGAAGGTAGGGGGGGCTACTTCAATGGGAGAGCCTTTGTAGAAAATGATTTGATAGATGATTTCTTCCATGAGCCATTGCTGGTTGGAGCCGAGCATCTCATTCGAAATGGTGATTTGGTCAAAGGTCTTTTCATCCATGAACACGGCGCCGTCCGATTCTTTGTAGAGAAAGCGCATTTGGGCCTCTTCGATGTCGGCCAAGTCGAGTTTGTCCCCCGATTTGTAAGTCCGCTCCACCACCCGGCCACTCACCATGTTTTTCATCTTGATCCGGTTGAAGGCCTGTCCTTTTCCCGGCTTCACAAATTCGTTGCTGATGATGAGATAGGGTTCAAGGTCCACTTCGACTTTCATGCCGATGCGGATCTCATTGGTGCTTGCAGATGACATCAATCCTCAAGGTAAAAGATCGATTATGGGGGAGAAGGGGTTTAACAAGCAACGGTTTTAGGAAATTCTTTGTAGAGCCAGCCCACAAAAGTCGCTGCCCTGGAAAACCGGCGCCAAAAGCACCGGTTTTCCAGGGCAGCGACTTTTGTGGGCTGGCTCTGTAGAGATTAAGAGCTGGTGGACTTTTGCAGCCCGCTCGCATAGTATGAGCTATATGAAACGGAACGTTGAAGAGGTAGAAATAGCCCGGCAGACGCTGGAGCGCTACGCGGGATGTGAGGCGAAAGAGTTTCAGCCGAATCTGCTCCTCACGAACTTTCCCCGCTATGTCGATTACTTCGCAAAGTCGCGGGGAGCGAAGATATTCGAGGGGTCGATGTTCAAGGGGGCGCACGACCTGAAGGGGGGCGTGAGCATTTTGGATTTCAAGATCGGCTCACCAGCTGCGGCGTTGGTGGTCGATATCTGCTCTTGCTTGCCGTTCCGGGCGAGTGTGTTTTTGGGGATGTGTGGGGGGCTGAGACGTCGCTATCAGGTGGGGGACTATTTGGTTCCGGTGGCCTCGATCAGGGCGGAGGGGACCTCTGACACTTATTTCCCGATCGAGGTGCCGGCTCTGGCCAATTTCTTGATGCAGCGGGCGGTGACCGAAGTGTTGGATCTGGAGCAGGCGCTCTATCACATTGGGATTACGTTCACGACGAACACCCGTTTTTGGGAATTCAACGAGGATTTCAAGACGCGGTTGAAGAGCAGCAAGGCGCAGGGGATCGAGATGGAGTGCGCAACGCTCTTTATGGCAAGTTATAAGCGGAAGTTTACGCTCGGCGCTCTGCTTCTGGTCTCCGATCTCCCGCTTAATCGAGACGGGATCAAAACGAAGGAAAGCGCCCAGATCGTCTTCGACAAGTACACGGCAGATCACATAGAAAAAGGAATCAAGATCCTCAAACGAGCCAGAGAAATGCAGTCACGTCACGTCAAGGGCTCTTACCACCGGAATCTTCCTCTTGAAGTCGGAAAGTAGCCAAGGAGATATGTCCTAAGCGATTTAAAATCAATTAGATATTATCTTGTCCTTGTAGAAAAGGACAGAAACCGCTATACTTGTCCTTGTAAGGAAGGACGAGTTCATGATTCCTATTCTCCAGACGCTTCAGGAAGAGTTTCGAACAACTTTAAGCGCTACCAAGAGTGGAATCTCCCGCGACTACCAGTTTCCCGAAGCGAAAAGCCTGATCAAAGTGGCCGTGGGGATGAGGCGATCGGGAAAGACCTATTTCTTGTTCCAAACGATCCGCCAGTTGGCAACAGACGGTCTATCTCTCGATCGAGTCCTCTATATCAACTTTGAAGACGATCGCCTTTTGCCGATGGACCACAAGGCGATGGGGCAGATGGTGGATGCGTGGTATACGTTGTATCCTGAAAACCACGACAGGTGTTGCTATCTGTTTCTCGATGAGGTGCAGAACGTGGAGGGGTGGCCTGTAGTTCTCAGGAGGCTTGCGGATACGAAAAATGTCCAAATCTATGTGACGGGATCGTCTGCGAAGTTGCTCAGCAAAGAGATCGCGACATCTCTCAGGGGGAGATCTTTAGCGATTGAGATTTTCCCCTATAGTTACCTCGAATATCTCACGGCTCACCAGTTGGAAGCTCCCTTGAAGCCATTGGGGAAGAAGATGCTCGACTACCAACAGAGTTACTTGCTCGATTATTTCCGAGTGGGTGGTTTTCCGGGTGTTCAATTCATGTCACAGAAAGAACATTTGGAGACGCTGCAAAACTATGTGGAGACCGTGATCTTTCGAGATATCGTGGAGAGGCATCAAGTAAGCAACGTGGCCCTGTTGAAATACTTCATCCACTTTTTGCTTAAAAATGTCTCAGCACTTTTTTCTGTGAACAAGTTCTACAATGATATCAAAAGTCAGGGATACCAGGTAGCTAAAGACACCTTGTATTCCTATCTCTCCTATATCGAAGATGCTTTTCTTCTGTTCGCCGTTCCTATTTTTACAGAGTCTCTGCGGCATGCGCAGACGACCCCAAAGAAGATCTACGCGATTGATATGGGATTGGTTGCTGCTAATACCTTTGACTTATCGGACAATCTCGGCAAATCGTTTGAAAATCTAGTCTATTTAGATCTCAGACGGCAGGGGAAAAAGGTCTTTTACTATCGCACAGCCGAGGGGTATGAGGTGGATTTTGTTACGCAAGATATACGGGGTAAATATGAGCTCATCCAGGTTGCATGGGAAGCAGATGATGGAAAGACGCGTGAGCGGGAAGAGCGGGCTTTGCGTGAAGCAGAAAAAGAGCTTGGATTTTCAGGGGTGTTGGTGGATGGACCGGCTTATCTAGGGAGTGTTCCGTAGAATCTTTACAGAGTACTAGGGGACGTCTTCAAATTAGGTTCTGTCGATTTTCGGGTGCTTTTGAGCCTATTTTCGATTCAAAATCGGGGGGCTATATACTTCAGGTCGATATAGCCCCCCGATTTTGAATCGAAAATAGGCCAAAATCATCCCGAAAATCGACGAACCCTAATTTGAAGACGTCCCCTAGAGCGGCTGGCTATCCAGCTCTTGAAGTCGGAAAGTAACTAAGTTCTCTAGATCCTGCGGGGAGATCTCTTTTTTCGGGAGCAGAATCGTCTTCTTGATTACTTCTTTTCCTTTCAGCTTTTCGGTGACAAGAGAGTGGTTGAACTTCAACAAAGAGTAGTGGCGGGCGGCGGCGAAGGTGCGGATGCGGGAGAGGTGGTAGAGCCAGAGGACCGGGGGGGGAGGGGGGCCGAAGCGGTCTTTGAGCTCGTCAAGGAGGGAGTCGATTTCGGCGAAGGTGGAGGCCTCGCCGAGGCGGTGGTAGATTTCCATCCGGAGAGAGACGGTGTCGATGTAGGTTTCGGGGATGCGGGCGTCGTAGGAGTATTCCATCCGGGTTTCGTTGAAAGAGATGGCCTGTTTGTTTTTGAGGGCGAGGGTGGCTCGCTTGAGGAGTTTGCAGTAGAGGTGGAAGCCGATGGAGCTCACTTGGCCCGATTGCTGGACGCCGAGGAGGTCGCCGGCGCCGCGGATCTCGAGGTCGCGCATGGCGATCCGCATGCCGCCGCCGAAGCCGCCGGCTTCGACGAGGGCGTTGAGGCGCTTGCGGGCAGGTTCGGGGAGGCGGGCGTTTTTCGGGATGAGGAAGTAGGCATAGGCAGCGCGGTTCCAACGCCCTACCCGGCCGCGCAACTGGTAGAGGTCGGCGAGGCCGTAGGTGTCGGCGCGGTCGATGAGGATGGTGTTGGCATTGGGGATGTCGATCCCGTTTTCGATGATGGTGGTGGCGAAGAGGAGGTCGATCTCTCCTTGTTTGAACCGGTGGAAGAGGAAATCGACGTCGTCGGGGTCCATTTGGCCATGGACGACGCCCACCCGGATTGAGGGGAGCTGTTTCTGGATCGCCTCTGCTTTTCCGTAGATCGTCTCGACGCGGTTGTGAATGAAGAAGGCTTGGCCGCCGCGAGCAAATTCGCGCATGAGGGCATTTTGGATGAGCTCCGGTTCGTTTTCGGCGATGATGGTTTTGATGGGGAGGCGGTCTTGCGGCGGCGTGTTGATCACCGACATGTCGCGGGCGTGGACGATCGACATGTAGAGGGTTCGAGGAATCGGAGTAGCTGACAGCGTCAGACAATCGACTCCCGCTTTGTATTTCTTAAGCCTCTCTTTGGCGCGCACGCCAAAGCGCTGCTCTTCGTCGATGACGAGAAGGCCTAAATCTTTGAAGATCACATCTTCCGAGAGGAGGCGGTGGGTGCCGACGAGGATATCGATCTGGCCTGCAGCTACTTTTTTGAGGATCTCTTGGGCTTGTTTGGGAGTGCGGAGGCGGGAGATCACTTCGACGACGATGGGAAAGCTTTTCATCCGCTGTGCAAAGGTTTCATAATGTTGCATGGCGAGCACCGTCGTGGGGACAAGGACGGCGGCCTGTTTTTTCCCGTCGACGACGGCTTTGAAGGCGGCTCGCATGGCCACTTCTGTTTTGCCGTAGCCGACGTCGCCGCAGATGAGCCGGTCCATCGCTTTCGGAGAGATCATGTCTTCTTTTACAGCAAGGATCGCGAGGAGCTGGTCTTCGGTTTCTTTGTAGGGGAAATCGGCTTCAAATTGGCGTGTTAAATCGGTGTCAGGGGGATAGGCGACTCCCCCCTTCGCGGAGCGCTCTGCATAGAGTTGCAGAAGCTCGTTCGCGTAACCGACGATTTGCGCTGTGGCGTTGCCCAGCGTTTTCTGCCACCTCTTTCCTCCGAGCTGACTTAAGGAGGGAGGCGCCTCTTGCGTCCCGATGTAGCGAGAGACGAGATAGGCTTGGGATAAGGGTACAAAAAGCTTGCTATTTTCGGCGTACGCAATCGCCAGAAACTCGGTCGTCACTCCCAGGTGATTTGTCTGCTTCTCCATGCCGAGATATTTCCCAATCCCGCTGTGAAAATGGACCACCAGATCACCGGGTGTCAACTCATGAAACTCCGCCGCAGGAGTGTGGTAGGTGCTTCTCCACTTTTGCCTGCGGATTCTCTTCCGCTGTGTCACCTCTGAGTTTGGAATCACTGCTAACGGAATATCCCCCACAACAAATCCGGAGCTCAGATACCCCCGTTCAAACCGGGTCTTTTCCGGAAGCACCACCGCGCTCATCCTCTTTTTCACCTCTTGTTCCTCTGCTTCATTCGCGTTGAGAAACAAGACGCTCATCCCGGGGTCGCTGTACTCTTCGACCGGTTGAAACGTATGGAGAAAGTAGCTAGCTTCGAACGGCTGATCAAATGCTTGAAAGGCGATGAGGTTGGGGCCCTTGCGCTCAGAGGCGAAGTGTTCGAGAGAGGTTTGGGTGCAGAAGATGTGTTGGGCTTTTTTTTCGAGGAGCTCAGGAAGAGAGGAGAAGTAAGGAGATTTCGAGCCGGGCATTTTCTTGAGGGAGACGTAAGTGTCTTCGATCGCTAAGAGATCGTCCCAGAAGAGAAGAGTGCTTCCAGCTAAGTGGTCTTGGATGGAAACGACTCTTTTTGCATAGGAGAGAGTCTCGGTAGCAGGACACAAGAAGAACTGACCCACTTTTCCCACAGATTTTTGTCCCACGGGATCAAAGGTCCGAATCTGTTCAATCACATCGCCGAAGAACTCGATCCGAAACGGATCGGAGGAGGCGACCGGGAACAGATCGAGGATCCCGCCTCTCATTGCGAACTGTCCCTTATCGGCGACGACTCCCTCTCTTCTGTAACCGAGAGCGGTCAGTTTCTCTGCGATTTGCCCAAACGGAAGGCGCATTCCCTTGTTCCAGAGGACAAGCTGCGACACAATCTCTTCCTTGGAAACGACTTTCTGCAGCAGCGCCTGCAGAGGACACAGCACAACCGAGGGTCCCTGTCGTTTGTGGAGTTTGTAGAGCGCCTCGAACCGTTTGCCGATGATGTCGGGGCTCGGAGCGATCTCTTCGCCGGGGAGCGTTTCCCACGAGGGAAACTCGACCACCGCATCGGGAGCTAAATAGGACAAATCGTCGAAGAGGCAATCTTCGCGCACACCTCCGGTGATGAGGAGAATCGATTTTTTGGTCGCCTGTAGAGCGAGGGCGGCGAGAAGCGCTTTCGGCGCTCCGGTGAGATTTTCGACGACGTAAGAGGTGCCTCGTTCGAGTTCTTTGAGGAAGGTCGCGATCGAGCGGCTTTTGAGAAATTCACTGAGCATTTTTTAAAACGTGCCGGATTTTATCGAGCGCTTTGGAAAGCCCTGTCGGATCTTTCCCGCCTGCTTGGGCGAGCGTTTGCTTGCCACCACCGCCTCCCTGGATCAGGGGCGCTGCCTCTTTGATGAGCATTTGTGCATGGATGTGGGTGAGATCAGGGCTCACTGCGACTAGCAGCTGGCACCTCTCTCCGGTTTTTGCGCCGAGAGCGACCACTCCCGATTGGAGGTGACGGAGGAGCTCTTCCGCAAAAGAGGGGAGCTCTTCCGCGGGAACAGAGACTTCGAGCGCGATGAGAGAAATAGAGCCTGCCTGTTCTTTGTGGGTGAGACACTTTTGAAGGAGTTGCTTCAGGGCCTGTTTGTGGAACGTTTTGAGCTCTTGCGACAGGAGCTTGTTCTCTTCGAGGAGGGAGAGGAATTTTTCGCTGAGAGACGAAAGGGGAGTTTTTAGGTGAGTGGCGAGGGAGTGGAGGAGGTCTTCGTGGGTTTGGACGAGGAGTTCAGCATGTTTTCCCGTGACTGCTTCGATCCTCCGGACCCCTGCTGCGATGCTGCTCTCCTTGAGGATTTTGAAAAAGCCGATGGTTCCGACCCGCTGCGTATGGGTGCCGCCGCAGAGTTCCTTCGAGAAGTCGATGTCGACGACCCGCACCTTTGTGCCATATTTTTCTCCGAAAAATTGCTTGATCTCGCTTTTGTTTTGCGCCTCTTCGTAGGAGAGCTCATAGGTCTTGACCTGTTCATCGCTCCGGATCTTCTCATTGACGAGCTCTTCGATCTGGCGGAGCTCGAGAGGGGAGACTGCTTTGTGGTGGCTGAAATCGAAGCGAAACCGCTTGGCTTCCACGAGAGAGCCAGCCTGCCGGATGTGAGAGCCGAACACTTTTTGGAGCGCCCAGTGGAGCAGGTGAGTCGCCGTGTGGTTGTTTTGGATCTCACAGCGCCGCTCTATGTCGATTGCGGCCAGGACTCCCTCTCCTTTGCGGAGAGTGCCGAGCATCATGGTCCCGAAATGGGCAATCACTCCGGGGAAAGGAGAGATCGTATCTTGCACCTGGAAGGTATTTCCTCCCAGTGAGATCTGACCCGTATCTCCCACTTGTCCTCCCATCTCGGCATAGAAGGGAGTCTGGCCCAGCAGCAAAAACCCTTCCTCTCCCTCTTCGATTGAGTCGGCGAACTTTCCGCCCACGAGAATCCCGACGAGTTTTGCCGAGAGCGCGTGAGTCTGGTAGCCTTCAAAATGGGTTTTTGCGACGCCTGCAAACAGACTTTGGTCGAACTGCTGCGCAGCTGTTTTGTGTGCCTTGCGCGATTTCTCCTTCGCTTCTTCCTCGAGCGCCTGGTAGCGAGGAAGGTCGATTTGGAGATGTTCATCCTTCGCGATCAACTGGATCTCTTCGAGAGGAAAGCCATAGGTGTCTTTGAGTTTGAACGCATCTTCGCCCGAGATTTTGTGAGAAGTGCGCGACTGTTCGATGACTTGATTGAGGAGATTGCCGCCTCGGTGGAGCGTCCGGAGGAACGCCTCTTCCTCGCTCGTCAGGATCTCGGCCACCCGATCTCCCGCTGTCCGGAGTTCCGGAAAATCATCCCCCATGCACATCACGAGACGGGGATACACGGAAGCGAGAAACGGCCGCTGCAATCCGAGCAATCTTCCATAGCGGACCGCTCTGCGGAGAATTTTTCGGAGCACATAGCCCCGCGCCGTATTGCTCGGCTGCACCCCGTCGGCAATCGCAAACGCCAAGCTCCGGACATGGTCTGCAATCACATGGAACGGAGCAGCGTTGTCCGACTCATATTTTTTCCCTGAGATCTCTTCCGTCTCTGCGATGAGACTCCGGAGGACATCTGTTTGGAACACATTGTCGACTCCCATTTTCAAGGAAACGACTCGCTCCAATCCCGAACCTGTGTCGATCGATTGTTTCGGAAGCGGCTCCAACTTCCCACTCGTATCGCGGGAAAACTGCATGAAAACCAGGTTCCAAAACTCCAAAAACCGCTCGCCGCTCACATCGTCGTGAGGATTTTTCGCCTTGCCGAACGCCTCTCCCCGGTCATACAACAACTCAGAGCAAGGCCCACACGGCCCCACATCTCCCATCGCCCAGAAGTTCTCCTTCTCCCCGAAGCGGACGATCCGCTTCGTAGGCAAATGCTTTTCCCACAGCGCAAACGCCTCATCGTCGTCTTTATAGACCGAAACCCAGATCTTCTCGGGGTCAAACGCAAACACCCCCGTCGCCACTTCCCACGCGTAGTGAATCGCCTCTTTCTTGAAGTAGTCGCCAAACGAAAAGTTCCCCAGCATCTCGAAGAAAGTCAAATGGCGCGACGTATGCCCCACGTTGTCCAAATCATTGTGTTTCCCCCCCACCCGGATACATTTTTGCGTCGTCACCGCCTTGGTGTATTCCCGCTTTGACTTGCCCAGAAACACATCTTTGAACTGGTTCATCCCCGCATTGATGAAAAGGAGCGTCGGATCATCGTGGGGAACCACTGGCGAAGAGGGGACAACGGTGTGTTGTTTGTTCTTAAAGTAGCTTAAGAACGAGCGGCGCAAAGTCTGGGAAAGCATAGATAAGTCCTTCGGTACGGTCATAGAGTTTATTGGAGAAGAGCCGGAAAGTCAATCTCGGATAAGGTTAACGGGTCACGTTCAGGGCGAGCGCGTCAAATTTTGTTGTCTAAAACCGTTCATTCCTTTAATATCTTAACAAATAGGAAATAATATGAATGGAATTAATAACTACCAAAGTCAGCAAACTTCTGATTCTTTCACGGGGCGTAGCCTTGCTTGGACGATAGGCCCTTACCAGAGCCTTTGCGCAGCGATACCGCTGCGTGAGCCGGTAGTCTGGAAGCTCGAAAGAGCGCCGGGTTTACGGGACAAAAATGAGTTATGGCAAAGCCCGGACTCACACACCTTGTTCAGACGAGTTGACGCCCTTGTGGGAGATAACCCATCGATGATATGGTCACGATTTCAAGAAAGGGAGATATACTCAGATGACGCAAAGAAGGCAAATCTAAAGCTTGTAGACGATGTTTTACGAGCAAGCACGATAGGGCCGCAAGCTGAGAAGGCGCTGCTAGCACTCCGAGGCGCCATCGAGAGGGACTACAGGCCCCTTTCTCCCACCTCTCAGAGTAGTTTTTTTGATCCGATGCTTCCTGTGCCGGATGAGAAGACTTCAACCGTCTCATATAGTTCTTTCTATTCTTCTAGCAGTAGCGGATCTCGAACTTCCATCTTGCCACCAATACCAAGAACCCGTTTTCTCTCCCCATCAATGCCACCACAAACTGTCAACAAATCAAGTCCTGTCAGCGCCCCACAGACGGCGTCATCATTTTCTTCCTCTACCACCTCTTCTTTCCCTCCACCAATACCAAGAACCCCTTTTCTCTCCCCATCAATGCCACCACCAACTGTCAACAAATCAGGTCCTGTCAGCGCCCCACAGACGGCGTCATCATTTTCTTCCTCTACCACCTCTTCTTTTCCTCCATCAATGCCATCGAAAGCTGGCAAGAGGCTCCGTCCTCCCCAGAGCACGCCGACAGCAGCGTTACTTTTTACTCCTGCCCTCCCTCCGCCCAGCAATCTGGCAGGGTCGCCCACTACTAAGCTGAACCTTGATGCCAATGGCGGCCTCTCTTCTCTCGAAAAAAAGCAACTCTCTGATGCTCTTGCTGCTTCGGCTAGTCCTTCTTATTCTTCGAGTAGTTCTCGTGGTAAGGGAGCGGGAAGTAGCGAGGAGCCCCGCCGTTCGAAAAGGAAGAAAGGGTGATTTCTCTTCACTAGAACCTATAGCGAGCTCGGGCTCGGCAACTTGATGCAAGTTGCCACCTTGCCCCACGCTCCACTGGGCCCCAAAATCTTTTCGAATCTTGCTCCCTCCATTTTGTGGGCCGGCTCGCATGATCTTTCAAACTCCCTCATTGAACCTGAGTAAGGACATGTTTTTTTCACTATAAAAAAATATTGAATCTTTGCCAAAATGATCAAAGCGAAACGGTGTTAATAGTGAATCCACTTAGTTCTGCACATCCTAAGAGAGGCCCAGGTCCTAGCGATCCGAACGAGCAACCTTCTCTCAAAAAAGTTAAGCCTAGCTCTAATTTGGACTCATACAGAACACATGTGGTTACTCAATTAAAAAAACACCTGGTTCCAAAAGAACTCCCACAATTCAGCGAGCTTGTGAACCGTTTGATAACGAATAGTGTCAGAGAAGGTTATCCCACATTCAAGAAAGTAATGGCGCACAATAGAGAGGACATTCGAGGGTTTAGGAAGGGCTTTTCGCCGATAGACGCCACTCCGGACCTTAAAAAAGTATTTGAACAGCAGCTGCAGAAGCTAGATCAGATCGTCTCGTACATTCCTCCCCCCCCGGCTATACCGAGCTCGGCCCAATCCCAAGTTTTTGACCCAGCGCAGGATACGGATCCCTCCCAGCCCGTGTTCATTTTAGATCAAATAGATCCCGCTTCCCAGAGCCCTTTTTCTGAGACTCGTTCTTCCTTCTCTTCTTCGCTGCCTACAGCTCAACCGTCTTCTTCTGTACAGGCAATCAGTCTCCCCACTCCTACCGAGGAGATGTTCTATTCCCTGTTAGGAGGCAACGCCCCCCCTTCTTTCTCTGAAGAGGCATCTGCTTTGCCGCCCTCCGATTTGTTTAGCGAGACACCTGACTCGGGTAGTTTTTCCAATTCAAAGCGATGTAGTGAGTAGCAGGAACCTATCCGGATAGGTTCCTGCCCCTGGTCAGAGATAGGCTCCTATACACAAATAATTTTTCAGGTTGTTTGGGTATAGTTCCTCTTGCGAGGATTTCCCGTTCTCCACCAAAATGGATTCTTTGACACAAGGAATTTATGGATGATGATCTGAAGAAACAACTGGGGAGAATCGCAGGGGTAATCCGGCAGCTGGCGATGGAGGCGGTGCAGAAGGCGAACTCGGGCCATCCGGGAATGCCGATGGGGTGTGCCGAGCTGGGAGCTTATTTGTATGGCGTGCAGCTGAGACACAACCCGAAACACTCCGGGTGGCTGAACCGAGATCGGGTGGTACTGTCGGCGGGACATGGGTCGATGTGGCTCTATGCATGCCTGAACCTGGCAGGCTTTGATCTCCCGATGGATGAGATCAAGCGATTCCGGCAACTCCACTCGAAGACGCCGGGGCATCCGGAGTGGCGCCACACCGATGGGGTGGAGGCGACGACGGGTCCGCTGGGGCAGGGAGTGGGGAACGCTGTGGGAATGGCGCTCGGATTGAAGATGCTAGGGACCAAGTTCAATCGCGATAAGTTCCCTCTATTTGATGGGAAGGTGTTCTGTCTGGCAGGGGATGGCTGCATGATGGAGGGGATTTCCTCCGAGGCCTCATCGCTTGCGGGGCACTTGAAGATCGACAACCTGGTGCTGATTTACGATTCGAATCAGGTGTGCCTCGATGGCCCTCTTCTCGAGTGTTGCTCGGAAGACACGAAGGCGCGCTACAGGGCGTATGGTTGGGACGTCTACGATCTAGATGGCTATGATTTAGAACAGATGGACAAAGTGTTCCAGCAGCTGCGAAAAAAACAGGAATGCCCTGTCTTGATTGTCTTGCACACCATCATCGGAAAGGGCTCTCCTCATAAAGCAGGCACATCGAAGGCGCACGGCTCGCCTCTCGGTCCTGAGGAAGTGGCTTTAACAAAAGAAGTGTTGGGTCTGCCGCAGGAAGAATTTTTCGTCCCGCAATCTGTGCGCGCTTTCTTTGAACAGAAGTTGGAAAAAGATGAGGCCCATGAGGCAAAGTGGCGAGAACTATTTCGAGCCTATGCGCATGCCTACCCCGATTTGGCTGCCGAGTTTGAGAAGATGCAGAGTCGCTATCTCCCTCCCGATTTAGAAGAGTCGCTGAGGAAGATCGAGATCAAAGCTCCGATTTCGGGGAGAGGGGCTTCCCAGACTGTGCTGCAAGCTCTCGGCAAGATCCTCCCGCAATTGGTCGGAGGGTCGGCAGATCTCTCGTGCTCCGATTTGACGATGATGAAGGAATATCCGATTTTGAAGCCGGGCGACTTTAGCGGGCGCAACATCAAATTCGGCGTCCGGGAGTTTGCGATGTGCACGATGACCAGTGGCCTCTCGCTCACCGGGATGTTCCAACCTTACTGCGGCACGTTTTTTACTTTCTCCGACTACATGCGCAATGCGGTGCGCCTGGCAGCACTCAGCCAGTATCACGTGATCTTCCAGTTTACCCACGATTCGATCTTTCTCGGAGAAGATGGCCCCACGCACCAGTCGATCGAACAGTTGGCCTCGCTCCGGGCCATGCCCCACTTGCATCTCATTCGACCCGCCGATTCCCACGAGGTAAAAATGGCCTGGCTTGCAGCGCTTCGTTACGAAGGGCCAACCGCGCTCGTCTTGTCGAGACAAAACCTACCCGACTTGGAACCTACTCAGGTTTCTTATGATGAAGGAGTAGGACGGGGCGCTTATGTAGTTCATCGGGAAAAAGGAGCGCCTGATTTCACGTTATTTGCTACTGGGTCTGAACTCTTTTTGGCGCTTGAAACAGCAGAGAGGCTCGAGAAGTTGGGAAAAAGCGTCCGCGTCATCTCGATGCCATGCTGGGCTCTCTTTGAAAAACAGCCAGAGGAATACAAACGCTCCATCATTGAAGGCAATTTGGGAACACGAGTTGCGATCGAAGCCGGAGTAGAGCTCGGTTGGCATAAGTACATCGGAAGGGACGGAATCGCAATCTGCATGGAAGGATTTGGCGCCTCCGCCCCCGCCGCCGACTTAGCGATCGAATTCGGCTTCACAGTCGACGCCATTCTCGAGCGGCTGCTGAGCCGATGAAGTTGTTAGACGCTCTCCGAGGGGAAAACCGAGGGAGGCCTCCCGTTTGGCTCATGCGACAGGCCGGGAGGTATTTGCCCGAATATCGGGCGCTCCGAGAGAAATACTCCCTTAAGACCCTCTTTCTCACCCCCGAGCTTGCAGCGAAGGTCACACTCCTCCCTCTCGAGCTCGGCGTCGATGCCGCCATCTTATTCTCCGACATCACACTCATTGCCCTCGCCCTCGGCCTCGATCTCGATTTCCGAGAAGGGCCTGTCGTGACCCCTCGCGTCACGCCCCAACACAAACTCCTCTTTCTCCCTGAGAAATTCCAACCCCTCACCGACGCCGTTCGCCTCGTAAAGCCCCAACTCTCCATCCCCCTCATCGGATTTTGCGGCGGCCCCTTCACCGTTGCAACCTATCTCTCTGACGCAAAGCAGTGGCTCTACAAAGACCCTGCCACCTTCCACAGCTTTCTCTCCCACATCACCGACCTCTCCATCGCCCTGTTGCAACAACAAGTAGCCGCAGGCATCGACGCGATCCAGATCTTCGATTCATGGGCCTCTGAACTCTCTCTCGAACAATTCTCTCTCTTCTGCCTC
>Ga0207157_1033_pt1 | contig 13871 bp, 16 predicted proteins | sample Alteio_BWMinHeat_25_FD_153508 | JGI IMG/M metagenome (GOLD analysis project Ga0207157, IMG submission 153508) | Enriched cells from forest soil in Barre Woods Harvard Forest LTER site, Petersham, Massachusetts, United States -... | ecosystem: Environmental > Terrestrial > Soil > Temperate forest >...
AGCGAAGAGCCTCCCTCCTTTGGCGATGGCCGGGAGGACTTGGCTGCCTCGCAGCGAAATCATAGGAACCCCTTCCGATTGAGAAAGAGAGCTCCGGTAGATCTTCGATTGTCCCTGTTTGTAAGAGACGTAGTAGAATTCCCGCTCTTCCTCTCCTTCTGTTTTGGGAAAAAAGCCTGGGGAGAGAGAGTAGCTTCCATCGCGAGTGATAGGCGTGGCGCCCACTCCATCGGCATCACAGATCCAGATGGCCGATTGCCACTCTTGATCTTCCGGTTTTGTCCGATACGAATAGAGAATTCGCAAAAAGGCCACTCCTTCTACTCCAAAGAGATCTTTCGTGACAGAATCGCTCAAGCGGTGGAGAGTCTGGCGATCTTTTTCAATGCGGCCACAGATCGGCACCTCGGCAAATTTTTTCGAAGCACCGAGAGCAACGTCAAAGGCGATCAACGTGAGTCGGTTGCGCGCCACTTGGAGCGTCAACAAATAAGGAATTTTCTGTTTTTCCCAAAAGGCTAGATCAAAATCTTTGCGCACATCAGGCCATTGGAGATGTTCCTCCAGCTCTTCTCGGACCGATTGGACCGAACAACACCCGTTCAAATTCAAATCGAACTCCAGCACCGAGCGGAGCTCGTCGAGATAGCGCCAGTCGTAATCAGAAGGAGCGGCGTAGAGTCTACTGAGATACAGAGGCTTGAGCTGACTCTGCGTGGCCAGCTGCACCTCTAATTCCTCTCCGAAGAGCACCAGAGGCAACAAACCCAAAAATCTAAAAAACATCCACATTGCGAAACGTAATCGTAAAAGTTGTAGTCTCATTAAAGCATGGAAAACAAAGTTCAGGCAACCGCTTTTTGAGAAATTCGCTGTTCTTCCGGCTCTTCTCCCGCAAAATTTCACAGGAAAGAAGAGTCCCTGAAGGAGCAATTGCGATTTTCATGGTGACCTCTCCTTGCTCGGGAAGTTCCAAGTTGCTTTGGAGAAAGCCGATCAAGAGGTCGGCGTCATCGAGAGAAGAGTCTGTCTGCGCTTCGATGTAGGTGGGAATGGGAAGGTCGGGACGAGAGCGGGAGGGAATGGGGCGAGGAGATGAGAGAGTGGAGAGACTTTGTGTGAGCTCTTCCAGAAGTGTTTCCTCAACGTGTGGAGTTGTTTTTTTTGGAGTGGGAGCGGGTTTAGAGCGAGATTTAGAAGAAGCAGGTTTAGAGCTGGGCTTGGGAGAAGGAGAAGAGACAGCAGGAGGCTGAGGACGAGAAGGAGAAACGGTTCTGACGGCGATGCGGTGAGTGAGGAGAGGTTTTTTAGTGAAGAAATGGTGTCCTGTGAGGAGGAGCAGGGCAGCGAAGTGGAGAGAGAGGATGGTCAAGACGAGTTTCACGACGGTCTCAGCACTACATCCATCTGCTCGAAGCCTGCAGCTTCCAGTAGATTTTTAACAGCTTGGTAGGTGCCGAAGGAAGCTTGTTTGTCGGGAAGCAGTTGCGGAGTCCTATCTGGGTAACGCTTTTTCTCTTCCATCAAAATCTTTTCCAACGCAGCCAACGTCACTTGCTTTCCCTGCAACCAGATAGAATTATCCGCTCGAATCGAAATCGCGATCGGACTGAAAGCAGCTTCCTTTTTCTCCGTGGCGCCACCTACAGCGAGCTGGACCAAATCGATATCGAGCACAGGGGCAATCAACATGAAAGCAATCAGCACGACAAATACAACATCGATCAGCGGCGTCAGATTGACGAGAGGCTCTTCGATGAGATCGGCCTCATTCGACGGGGGCGGTCTGCGGCGCATGCTCAGGCTTCCTATAGTGAAGATCGACAGAGGTCAGAACTAGGTGGGCGAAATCCTCCATATCGCGTCGGTATTCGCGACAGCCGTTTCTCAGGTAATTGTATCCCACCAACGCCGGAATCGCCACTACCAGGCCAACCACTGTTGTCGCTAACGCCAACGCCAACCCAGACAACATCGCGCTATTGCTCCCCGCCAGCCCCTTCGCCTGCAATTGCGAGAACGTCACCAAGATTCCCCACACCGTCCCAAGCAATCCCAAAAACGGCGCCAGAGTCACTACCGTCGACAAAACAAACAAATTCTTCTCCAGCCTCTTCGTAGCTGTCGCCATCGCGCTATGTGCCTGCGCCTCGATCAACCCCAAATCAGCCTCCGTCAGCGAAAGAGACCCTCCTGGCGCATACAAGTGGTTCCGGTTGATCAGCTGCAACACATGGCTCTTCAGCGCCTTATAGATCTCAAAAAACGGATGAGGAATCACCTTCCCCTGCACCGGTTTCCCCACTTGCAAACCAAACGGATCTCTCTCCGAAAACTGCGCTGCAAACGCCTCCGACAACTGCCGCACGCGGAAATAGACCCACGCCTTCTGGATCAACACCGTCCATGAAATCACCGACAAAAAAAACAGCGCCCAGAAAATCCCTTTCCCAAACCAATCGGATTGCACATATGCGTGAATGAAAGGATTGCCCATTTCCCTTTAGTCTAGGGAAACAAAGCAAGCGTGTCTATTGATTTTTCAAGCGCTTTTTTGAGGGAGCTGTTTGAAAAACTCTTGGTAGTGGAATGCAATGCGCTCGATGATCCGATTCTCAGCAACCTGTTTTTCAGAGTCAGTGACGATCTCTTTTGTTATGTCCCTGATTCCCGCCAGAGAATCTTTGATATCTCCTCTAAAATCTTCGGGTTGGATCTCCATTCCGACGCGGTTGGCTTTTACAGCAACGGGAAAATCCAAATCGGTTAAGATCCACGCAAGAGTGCGAGCTACAATCCGTTTGTCTGAAAAAAAGGAAAGATCTCCTCTCAGGTCATCGCCTGCTTGAATACAGGCGTAGCGACAAGCAAAAGGCATGCAGGCTTGTATGAACGCGTGGAACAATGCATCGTGTACTACAATATCAAAGAGATATTCATAGGGAAAACCGTCGATCTTCTGCGGATTTTCAATTCCAGGCCCAGGCACAAACACATCTCTTTCATTGTTGAGACCATTTTGTCGGATGAATTGCCAGGGAGACACTCCGAGTCTTGGGCGCAATTTGATTGACCCTCCAGGGAAAGAGGCGTCGAGATAGGCCTGTACGAGGCCTAAGGAAGGGATGATGCGCTTTTGCTCTTTGCTAAGAGACCAAAGGACCTTTTCCTTCCCATATTTTTCTAGAAAATAGACCAAAGGAAGAACTTCTTTCCTGCCAAATTGAGAGGCCATAACCGCTTTGAGAAGAGTCACGGATTCAGGCTTTCCCCTTTCAAAATTGGGAACCAAGAAAAACCCCTTTTCAGATTCTGGTAATTTTTCCACCTCTACTCGAAAACGGGCCAAACGATCTTGGTTTGCAAAAGAAGTCTCAAGAAGTTTCCAATTTTCTGGCTGCGTGAGATCGTGATAAGAAACTTTATCTACACGAGGATCTTTCAGCACTGCATGGTAATGGAGCAGAGTTGCCGCCTGGATGTCGGTGAATTTGCCTTGTCTCAGCCCCTCCAAAACCGCATAGGGACACGCTTCTGTCTTTAAATATTCATCGTTTAAATCGCGGCTGTCGATGAGTTTTTCCAAAGTCTCGTATTTTTCAGAGAAAGATCGTTGAAAGAGACTCGAGTGGATCAATCCTTCAATTCTTTGAAGAGTTGAGGGAGACAACACAGCGAGAGAAACAGCCATTGAATGATACTGTGGAGAAGAAGGAATTAAAGGTTGTAAATTCATATACATTATAATTTGTTAATTTTATTATACACGATTATTTGTTAATAAAATAGATTAAACTTAAGTATTTAATAATAAAACGCTTGACAGGCCTGTTCATAGAATGACACAATCTTATGCATGGAATTTTTTGACTCCCACGCCCACCTCACTTCCCCCGATGTGCTCCCTCACATCGACGCCCTACTCGAGCGTGCCACACACGCCCAGGTCCACCACATCCTCAACATCTGCACCCACCCTGATCAACTCCAACAGGCCTCTTTACTTCGGACACGCTACCCTCACATTCGCAACGCCGGCGCCATCCATCCTCACGACACAGCTACCGCAGGAGAATCAGCGTTCTCGGCCTTTGCCCAGGCAGCTCAAGACCGCAAGCTCGTCGCCGTCGGAGAAACCGGCCTCGACTACCACTACGAGCACTCCCCCCGCGAACTGCAAAAACAGTTCCTCATTCGCCACCTCCACCTCGCCACCGCCGCCAACCTCCCTGTAATCTTCCACTGCCGCGATGCCTTCTCCGACCTCTTCTCCATCGCCGATGTCGAATACCCCCCTTCATGTAAAGCCATTTTGCATTGCTTCACCGGAACCCTCGAAGAGGCGCAGCAAGTCCTCAGCCGTGGCTGGTTTCTTTCCCTGAGTGGTATCGTCACCTTCAAGAAAAGCAACTGGCTCCGCGACGTCGCTAAAATGGTCCCGCTGGAGCAGCTCCTCATCGAAACCGATACGCCCTACCTCGCCCCTCAAAGCCATCGCGGTAAACCCAACGAGCCTGCGTTTGTGGTGGAGACAGCCACGTGTATCGCACGGGAGAAAGGAATCTCTCTAGAAGAGCTCGCGGAAGCCACCTGCCGAAACGGCAAGCAGCTGTTCTGCGGCGGAACTGTTTGACTTTTTTCTGACATCTTTTTAAAATGGTTTCCAATTTTCATACGGAGAACATCAATGAATAGAATTCCACCATCTACTTCTTGTACGACCACCTCTTCTTCGACACTCCCTACAAACCCAAGGAAAAGAGTGCACTCATCCAATAATCAGGTTCAGACCAATCAGGTTCAGAAAGCAGGACAAGCCGCCCTGGACACCCTCGCAACACTCGCCGCCACCAGCAGTATTGTCACTTCGACGGCCTCTTCTTCTTCAAGTTCGACGCCCCCTACTGAACTGCCTAATAAAGATGGCGTCCCTCGCCAAGCCGCCCTGGGCACCCTCGCAACACTTTCCACCACCAGCAGTATTGCCACTTCGACAGCCTCTTCTTCTTCAAGTTCGACGCCCCCTACTGAACTGCCTAATAAAGATGGCGTCCCTCGCCATTGGAAAATTGCTAAAACAAGAATTCTTTCTGCAGAAGAAACGATAAAGAAATGCTGGGCAATGATGAATGCGATAAACGCTGCTCCTCAAGAGAAAACACTGGTCACGATTGATCGAGCATTGCTTGATTTGGCTTTCATAAACTCTCGTGAACCAACCTCAACTATCACCGGATTGTTTCAAACTATGTGTTTTCAAAAGAGAGCCGAATCGTTAGAACAATTGGGGCTATATCTCGAGGCTTTTCAGATGGTGGAAGAACTCAGGATCCCCCCTTTTTCGGAGTTGCGGAAGATCTCGTCTTCTCTCGCAAGTACCCAGCTCCTTACTAGCATAGCTATAGCGGATCTAAAGGCAAGGATGGCCATCCGGTTGCATGACCATTTTTCTCCTGGGTGTGGGTATAGAATTGCTTTAGATTCCACCGCTGAGAATCTCGGAGTCGCGTCAGTGGGATATGCGAAAGGACTCGTCACACCGGGCCTTCTCGGAGGCATCGCGACTAGCTATAAGGAACGACTCGAGCTGTTCAAGCAATGCACTCCTCACTATTTAACTGAGGCCCATCCTAATCCTCCGAATCATTCGAGCTCCTCTTCATCTCTCTCGCTACAAAGCAAGTAAAGGACTCAACATCCCCACTTACCGAGGCACTCTCGAGTGCCGCAAAATATGTGACACGGTTTTTCACCTGGATGATAGTCCATGGGTAGCCACCCGAGGCCAGCATGGCATTCATGATGAACCGCCCTAACCTCCCATTTCCGTCCATGTAAGGGTGAATGTAAACAAAAAAGAAATGCCCCAAAATGGCTCGCACTGCTGCGTGAGGCTCTCCGCTTAAACACTCGAAAAAAGCTTCCATCGCATCGAGAAGGGCTTCTCTAGGAAGCGGAGTATGTCGAGAGCCGCGGATGAATACTTGGTTTCTCCGGTACCCGTAAAGATCTTCTTCCCGCAATATATTCACCTTCACAGACGGACCAAATAGTTTGCGATACCACTTTTGTAAATCGAGCTCAATGGTGGGTCCCGGACTTTCGATCCCGAGAATTTTCTCGATCGAATTCCTTACTTCGACACGCGCTTCGTAATAGCCGCGAGCTGCCAAGATATCGCGAGCTTTTCGATGTCCCGGATTTAAGTCGGGATTCCAGTTGTTTTTGCTGACTTGTTGGATGAGTTCCTCGTCGACTTCATATCCCTCAATGGACAAGGAGTTATACGTATCTTTGACATAGAGCTCTTCGATCCGAGCGAGATAAAGTCGCGGCTAGTTCTTCACGTTTCTGCATCGTTTTGCCATTTACTATTGTTTTATGTCGCCGTTTACTATGTTTTTGTGCAACGAATGTCTTATCAGCCTTATTATAAGTTACTTAATGTGGATCAAGCTTTTTCAGTAAAATCCCGGGCAAAACAGGTAAAGATTGACCCCCAAGTGGGTCAATCTTTACCTGTTTTGCCCGGATACGTTCAGGAACCGATGTGTATTTCCCCTTGCTTATTTCCTTCCTAGAAGTTAAAAAATTCTTGAGCTATGGCTACAAGTTCGGAATTTATCTGGCGTCGCTTCCACTCGCTGATGGGGCTTTGGTTGGTGTTGTACTTGACCTATCACCTGCTGGTGAACTCGCAGGCAGCGCTACTTTTTGGTGGTGATGCGAGTGGGTTTGTGAGGATGGTCAATACGCTGGAGAGCCTGCCGTACCTGCATTTTGTGGAGGCGCTCTTCATCGGCGTGCCGCTGGTGGGGCATGGGGTGTGGGGGGTGAAGCGGGCGCTCGAGGCGAAGACAAATCGGCTGCCATATGAGCGAAACCGGGCGTTTGGATGGCAGCGGGTGACGTCGTGGATTTTGTTGGTGGGGGTGGTGGGGCATGTGGTGCAGATGCGCTTCGTATACCAGCCACGGGTGGATAAGCAGGGAAAATACTGGGTAGGGGTGACAGCGGATGAAAAACTGGGAGGGATAGCGGAGAAGCTGGGAGCAGAGGTGTCTCCAATGCAGGATGGGAAGGTGCGGGTGATTTCGTCTACGCCGGGGCCGGCGATGTTGTTCATGGTGCGCGATACGTTCAAGAGTGGGTGGATGCGGGCGCTGTACACGGTGTTTGTGGTGTCGGCGGGGTTTCATGCGTTCAATGGCTTTTGGACGGCGCTGATTACGTGGGGAGCGATTTTGTCGTATCGCTCGCAGCGGGCGATGATTCCGGTGGGATGGGTGGGAGCTTTGGTATTGAGTTTGCTGGGACTTGCGGCGATTTGGGGGAGTCGATGAAGCGGGAAGTGGTTGTGGTGGGAGGGGGGCTGGCAGGGCTCTCGGCGGCGATGAAATTGGCGGAGAAAGGGTGTTTGGTGAAGCTGGTGTCGGTGACACCGGTGCGCAGGTCCCACTCGGTGTGCGCGCAAGGAGGAATCAACGTCGCGGTGAATCTGAAGGGAGAAGATGATTCTCCGTTGATTCATGCGTATGACACGATTAAGGGGGGCGATTTTCTGGGGAACCAGCCGCCGATTTTGGAGATGTGTTTGGCAGGTCCTGCGATTCTCCGGATGCTGGATCGGATCGGGTGTCCGTTTAACCGGACGCCGGAGGGAAACATCGACTTTCGAAGATTCGGCGGGACGCTCTATCACCGGACAGCATTCTGCGGCGCCTCCACGGGGCAACAGCTCCTCTACGCTCTCGACGAGCAGGTGCGTCGCTATGAGACCAAGGGACTCGTCGAAAAGCATGAGCACAGCGAGTTTCTCCGCCTCGTTCTCGACCCAGAGGGACGAGCGCGCGGCATCGTCGTTCACGACTTGTTCAACATGAAGATCGAAGTGCTCAAAGCCGACGCGGTGGTGATCGCGACGGGAGGACTCGGCCTCATCTACAAAAAATCGACCAACTCGACGTTCTGTACCGGTGCTGCAAATGGGCGCCTCTACATGCAGGGAATGAAGTACGCCAACGGGGAGTTCATCCAGATCCACCCGACAGCGATTCCTGGCTCCGACAAGATGAGGCTCATCTCCGAGTCGTCGCGTGGCGAAGGGGGGAGGATCTGGGTCTACGGCGATTCGTCGAAAAAAATCTCGTTTCCCGACGGCTCGATGCAGCCGTGCGGCAAGACGGGGGAGCCCTGGTACTTTTTAGAGGAGATGTATCCCGTATTTGGAAATCTCGTGCCGCGCGACATTGGATCGCGGGAGCTCCTCCGCATTTGTGAAGCGGGACTCGGTATCGAGGGGAAGTCCCAAGTCTATCTCGACGTGACTCATCTCTCTGCCGACAAACACAACAAACTCTCATCGGTTCTCGAGATCTACGAGAAGTTCATGGGAACCGACCCGCGCAAAAAACCGATGAAGATTTTCCCCGCGGTCCACTACACGATGGGAGGGGGCTGGGTCGATTGGCCCGCAGCCGATGATTCCGACCGGTGGACCCGCTACCGCCACATGACAAATCTTCCCGGTTGCTTCAACGTGGGAGAGTCTGACTACGAATACCATGGGGCCAACCGCCTCGGCGCGAACTCGCTCCTCTCCTGCATTTTCGGAGGGCTCGTCACCGGAGTGGAAGTCCCCCGCTACCTCGCCTCTTTATCTCAAAGCTACACCGACCTCCCCGACTCTGTGTTTCACGCTCCTCTTGCCGAAGAAGAAGCCTTCCGCAAAGATCTTCTCAGCCGTAACGGCCCTGAAAATATCCACAAACTCCACGACGAGCTCTCTGACTGGATGGTCCAATATGTCAGCGTCAAGCGCGACAATCCGGATCTTCAACGCACCATCGACAAAATCAAGGAACTCCGCGAGCGCTACCACCAGATCACCCTCGACGACAAAGGGTCTCTCCTCAACCAAACCTATGTTTTCGCCCACCAGTTCCGCTCTATGCTGGAGCTCTCCCTCGTCATCGCCAAAGGAGCGCTTCTCCGCGATGAATTCCGCGGGGCCCATTTCAAGCCCGATTTTCCCGAGCGAGACGATAAACACTGGCTTAAAACCACCATCGCTACCTATGCTGCGGATGAACCCCTCATCGATTATGAGCCAGTTGACACGCGCCACCTCGACCCGATAAAGAGAGATTATACGACAGCCAAGAAGGTGAAACCATCGCTCAAAAACATCCCGAACAACATCCAGCTTCCTCTGTAACTCTGAAGGTTTACCGCGGCACTCCAGGCCATCAGTACTGGGAAGAATTCGAGCTCCCCCTGTCCCCCGGCCTCAACGTCATCTCCGCTCTCATGGAGATCCAGAAAAACCCAGTCAACAAACACGGCCACAAAACCACCCCCGTCGCCTGGGAACAAGGGTGTCTCGAAGAGGTGTGTGGCTCTTGCTCGATGCTAATAAACGGCCACCCCCGCCAAGCCTGCACCGCCCTCATCGAGCCTTACCTCCGCCACTCCTCCATGATCACCCTCGCCCCCTTCACCAAATTCCCTCTCATCCGCGATCTCTACGTCGACCGAACGAGCATGTTCGACGCTCTAAAAAAAATCAAAGGGTGGATCCCCGTCGACGGCACCTGGGACAAAAACCAATTCGGCCCCAAAGTCAGCCAAGAAACCCAAGAAGCGCTCTACCTCCTCTCCACCTGCATGACCTGCGGCTGCTGCAGCGAAAGCTGCCCCCAGGTCCATCCCGACTCCCCGTTCATGGGCCCCGCCGCCATGTCCCAAATCCGCCTCTTTAACGCCAACCCCACCGGCCATCTCCAAAAAGGAGAGCGGCTCCGCGTCGCCCTCGGCGAAGAAGGAATTGCCGGCTGCGGCAACGCCCAAAACTGCGCCCGCGTCTGCCCCAAAAAAATCCCCCTCACCGAATCGATCGCCCTCATCGGCAGAGAGGCAACCAAGCAAGCGGTGAAAGATTTTCTCGGGTTACCGGATGCGGGAGAGTAAATAAAATTCTCACAATGCGAACATCTTGTCTATGAGGGATATTCCATGGTATAGTGGGCCGTATGCCTAAGTACTTGGACCCGAAAGCAGACATCGTCTTTAAAAGAATTTTTGGCGAGCATCCGCTCTTGTTAAAAAGTTTCTTGAATGCGGTTTTGCCGTTAGCAGATGACGGGCAAATTGAATCGTTGGAGTATCTCGCATCTGAACAGGTTCCGGTGATTCCCATTTTTAAACGGACGATTGTGGATGTAAAATGCACCGATCAGCATGGTCGCATTTTCATCGTCGAGATGCAGATGGAATGGATTACGGGGTTCATGCAGAGAATGTTGTTTAATTCCGCAGCAGCTTATATCAAGCAACTCGGGAAAGGGGAGAAGTATGAGTCTCTCTGTCCTGTCTATGGTTTAGGAATCATCGCTGATATTTTTGATCCTCACACTCCTGCTTGGTATCATCACTATCAAATTGTCAATGTTCAAAATCCCGCTAAACAACTAAAAGGCTTAGAGCTCATCTTTCTCGAACTGCCTAAATTCAATCCCACGACGAAAGAAGAAAAGCGCTTGCGCGTCTTGTGGCTGAGGTTCCTTTCCGAGCTAAACGAACAAACCCGAGAGGTATCTCCGGAGCTTTTAGAGGTGTCGGAGATCAATGACGCCTGTTCTTTAGCTGAGCAAGCCGCTTATTCTCCAGGAGAATTAGACGTCTACGATCAATATTGGGATCAAGTGAGCACGACCCGAACCTTAATGAGTGGTAACTATACAGCGGGTCATGCAGCAGGAGAGAGGAAACGGACACTCGAAGTAGTAAAAAACATGCTCGCTCTCAATATGAGCTTTCAGAATATCTCAACCATAACAGGGCTCCCCCTTTCCGAAATCGAAACTCTCGAAATAGGGCAAACTTGCCCACAGGAACCTACCTAGTACTCTGTTAACAAAATTTCCAGGGTGATTTCGGCGTCAAAGCCGCTCAAATCGACGATCGCAAACAGCTGCGTATTGCATTAATACGCAGCTGTTTGCGAAGCCTAGCGGTCGTCGATTTGAGCGAGCTTTCACGCTCGAAATTCCCCAGGAAATTTTGTTAACAGAGTACTAGAAGCTGGTCTTAATACAGGTTCCTAGGGCTTCCCGATGTGGAATAGGTTTCTACCGTCGTTCTGTAACAACAGACTCATTTAGGGCCGCCCGATTTGGATTCTTCTGAAGAAGCGTTTTCTAACATGTCCTGTAAGATGGTTCGCGTTTTGGAGAGGCATTCCAGCAACGCCTTTCCAGTTGTAGAATCCCCTTTTGCAAGCGTCGTGGCGAGTGATCCAGGATCCCCGCCACCCAAGAGGAAAGCAAATATCCTCGCTTCTTGCTTCTCTCTCAACACTCTTATGGTTTCGTCGGGAGCACCTTGCTCTCTCAGTGCTCTCTGCTTATCAACCAGAGTCGCAATACTTCGTTCTACAGATCCAAGCAAGGCAGCTAGTTCCTGTTGACGAGTTCGAGGAAGAAGAGGCGCGGGTTGTGGCGGTTGGTTAGGTCCAGAAGGTGGTATCGGTGGCATAAAAGGACTCCTTTTTATAAAATGTTAAGAAAAGGCAAAAACATTGTCAATGTTCCATCCATAAAATCGAGTGTGGAAAATGGAACGGGGACAATTGCCGAGAACATAGCGGAGAACGCCGAGTAGGCGGGCGGAACACTCCCTAGTACTCTGTTAACAAAATTTCCAGGGTGATTTCGGCGTCAAAGCCGCTCAAATCGACGATCGCAAGTAGCTGCGTATTGAATTAATACGCAGCTACTTGCGAAGCCTAGCGGTCGTCGATTTTAGCGAGCTTTCACGCTCGAAATTCCCCAGGAAATTTTGTTAACAGAGTACTAGACTCGTTCGGGTAAAAGAGGACGGAATAGAAAACTTGAAAACTCAACCTTTCAATCGACAAGGAGATCTCGCCGCCTTTTGGGAACGACTCCTCTGTGTCAAAACTTTTTCAGTTTCGGCGAGGTTACGACAAGGCCGAGGAGAGGTTGTGATGTCAACGCCGAGTGCGGAAGTGGTTGTGTTCCAAGAAAAGGGACAATGGCTTTCTGGACAGATTCCCAACATCGTGTTCACGAATGTGCTTCGCTGGACACTCGATCAAAAAGCCGGGCTCATCGGGCTCGAACACCTGCGCTATGGGATGAGCCAGCCCGTTTTCCTCTTTCACCTTGCTTCTTCGAAGCCCCTTTCCCTCGAATCGGTCGATGCCCACCTTTGCGGTGATGATGCCTATCTCGGCCATGTGACGTGGAGCTCCGAGGCCATCCACTTCGAGTGGCGCATCAGCGGTCCTTCAAAAAATGATGTGTTGGTCTATCGGTATGAACTTAAATCGTATGGGAAGAGCGCGACAGGGCGAGCTCTCTTTCTAACCGATCTATTTTATCCTGGAGAGGAATGAGTACCGTTGCCCATTTTTTCAAACTTCTTACGGAAAGAGAAAGGGCCCATTTTACTCCCTCTGTGTTCTCCCAGTCTAGCTGGCTGTAAAAAGGGGAATTCTCGGCTTTGTTGCACTTCAAAAGGATGTGTGACTTAAACCCTGTTTCATGAGTTAATCCTTCACAAAGAGCCCGGATCAAAAGATTGATTTTCTCCGGACCATTAAATAGAGATAAAGCTCCTGAAGCCCTTGTGGGCAGATGGTAGTCATTTTCCTTGTTATCGATGAATCTCTCATCGGTAGCCACGGAAAGAATGTGGAGAATGTCCAGCACAGAATTTGCACTGATTACGGAAAGCATCCGTTGATACGGCATCTGCTGGAGCCAGGCGCGCCTTTCTTCCTTGTCTTCAGACGGCATCCAATCGCTCGGCTTGTGGTTATTCATCCAAATCTGGATGAAAGAATCAGACATGCAATACTTAGGGAATTCCTCAACAAGTGGTTGCCACTTATAGCGGGGAGCGGCAGAAGGCTGAAAGAAAATAGCGGGGGCGATGGATGTGGTAGAGGGGACGAGGGTTGTATTCATAGTTCCTCCAGGTTTCAAATCGAAAGAAGGGGATGTTAATTTATCGTTTTCTTTTTGTCAAAGATAGGCTCAGGGATGCCTGCGAAAGACTTTGCAGTTGTCGTGCGGATCGTCGGCTGCGGCAATGCCCAAAACTGCGCCCGCGTCTGCCCCAAAAAAATCCCCCTCACCGAATCGATCGCCCTCATCGGCAGAGAAGCCACCAAACAAGCTGTAAAAGATTTTCTCGGGTTGCCGGATGCGGAATATTAGAGGGTGTTTCAAAAGTTTATCACCCGAGGTAGCCATACAAAATACCCGAATTTGTCTTTTTGAACATCGGTCAGCTCTACTAACGAAAATCGATCAAAACGAACAAACACACCTTCATTCATTGGATAAATCTTCGAAGGTTTAAAATAAACCCGGCTCTCCTCCACTTTTTCAATACAATATCCCTGGTTCTCTAGCAAAGTCTGGATTTTTTCTCGTTCACTGGAAAACTCAACAGATTCTCCAAATGTAAAACTCACAGCATAACTCGCAACCGTCATTAACAGAAATATAACAAATAAAATTTTGCTCACATTCACCTCATTGATTCGAAACAGCTTCAGCCTTTTTCTCTAATAATTTCAATTCATTTAATCGCAATCTTTTCTCTTGCGACTCTTCTCTCATTTCATTCACAGCATCAAACATGTACTTTATTCCAGATATAATCAAACCTGGTCCGAAACGAATGCCAAGAGGAGTCGGTATAGACACACAAAGAACCCCGCTGATAACCTGTCCTACTCCAAAAAGAAAACTCCTCATCATTTTTTCCTGTTTTGGGTCGAAAAATGCTCCATATTGCTTCTGGTAGCAATCCGAAGAAACATATTCATCAGTACAACG
>Ga0207157_1034_pt1 | contig 13813 bp, 12 predicted proteins | sample Alteio_BWMinHeat_25_FD_153508 | JGI IMG/M metagenome (GOLD analysis project Ga0207157, IMG submission 153508) | Enriched cells from forest soil in Barre Woods Harvard Forest LTER site, Petersham, Massachusetts, United States -... | ecosystem: Environmental > Terrestrial > Soil > Temperate forest >...
GATCAACGTTGATGCGTCCGTCATACACGCCACCACCGAATACGGCACCATTAGGGGTCACGCCGATGGTCCCGCTTCGGTCCTCAATTATCTGTTGGAAGTGCACCTTGGGATACTGGTTCTTGAACAGGAGACGTTCATAAATCGTGTTCAATAGAGGCCTGCTGCCGAGTACGAGGAGCGAGGCGAAATTGGCTGCTGGCAACGACAATCCTCCACAAAATCTGGTACTTTCATAACGATGGCTATCGAACGTGCAAGCATCCATTTTAAAAAAATAGCGGTTTCTGCCTTTTTCCTATTCTTCATGATCGTGGCGATGGCTTCCTTTTCGGCCGCACAGATTGCGCCCCGCTGGGAAGCATTCGGCGGGTATTCCTACCGGCTATTCGACGCCCCCACCATCGGGTTCGCGAACCGTGCCAACTTGAACGGATGGAATGCGGAAGGGGCATTTAATATCACGACGGAATGGAGCATCGCGGCCGACGTGAGCGGTCACTACGGCTCCCAATTGACTTTGTATAATTTCATGATTGGCCCGCAGTATTCGTGGCGGAAAGACAAGTCGAAGTTCTTTGGACATGTTTTATTCGGCAAGGCACAAAACACCGTCAACATTACGACCGCTACCAGAGGTGGGGTGGAAAGCGTGGGCCGCTCGGTAGCGGCGGGGGGGCGGGTACGACCGGGACTTGACCCCGCGATTCACCTGGCGAATCCAAGCGGATTACCTCAACACACACACGTTCGGGAACTCGCAAAACGATATACGCGTTTCGACCGGGTTGGTGTTCCACTTCAGACACATCGGCCGCCGTCCGAGGCTCTGACTTATCGCGGGCACGGCGTCCTGCATCAAAATCTGTGACGCCGTATTTGAATTCTGCATTCTTTTCGAAGGACATTGATGACACGGAGCAATAGATTCTCGCTGGTTCTAACCGTCCTTGGGCTGGCACTCTGCCTGGGCTGCGGTTCATCCGCCACGCACATCGCCTACATTACTGTGCCCAGCCTGAACTCAATCGCGGCCTTCCGCGTTTCTGACAGCTCCGCCCACTTTACCAGCATAGTCGGATCGCCGTTCTTGGCAGGAACTTCGCCCTCTGCAATTATGGCGCACCCATCCGGCAAATTTGCTTACGTAGCCGACCAGACCAGCAATGATATTGCCCTGTTCAAGATCGACAGCACCGTCGGATCGTTGCAGGAAGTGCTGCCCCGCACTCCAACTGGACTGACACCGGTCGCGCTCTCCATGGACAGCGGGGGCACCTTCCTTCTTGCGCTCAACCAGGTCGGGAACACTATTTCGGCCTATTCCATCGATGCTGGCACCGGCGCCCTTAAGCCGTTGGGAGTTCCTGTAGCGACGTTCGCCAGTCCGACCGCGTTTTCTTTGACTCCGTCGGCAAAATTTCTCTATGTGCTCAATCCCAACCTCGGCTCGGTCACGATCTACACCGTCGCGTCTGGAGTTCTGACCCAGGCAAGTGCTCCTATAACAGTGGGTTCAGTACCCTCCGCCATCACGGTTGACCCTTCGGAGAAATTTGTTTACATCGCCGATGCCGGGGCCAGCACCGTCTCGGTATTTTCTTTGAACTCCTCAACCGGCGCGCTGACTTTCCTCAACACGATCGCTACAGGGACACAACCATTCTCTTTACTGGTTTCAGGTATGTTCCTTTATGTAGGAAACACCGGTTCCACGAACATTTCGGTATTCTCGGTGGATTCAACAACAGGAGTTCTAACCCAGACCACCAACTCACCCTTTAGTAGCGGTGGCGCACCTTCATTTCTAGTCCTCGATCCTAAGGGCAAGTTTCTGTATGTCGGCAGTCAGAGCGGCAAGACGGTTTCCGCGCTGACCATTGATTCCAGCACCGGTGCTCTAACGCTCACTGCGCAGTCCGCAACTACGAATTTTGCGCCCGGCGGGATGGCCTTGACGAAGTAGGACAGCCAGCCCGACTCGCTTCCCCCAGCCCGTGATCAACTTCGGCATCGTCGGCTTCGGATTGCACGCAGTTAAGCGGCTGATGCACGGCTTTGCTCTCGCCAAAAACTGTCGGGTAGTTGCACTTTCTCGCCGCGACCTGGGTAAAGCCCGCGAGTCCGCCCGTCAGTTCGGCATCCCCCTGGCGTTCGATTCATCCGAGGCCCTATGCCGCTCGCCTCAGGTGGACGCCGTTTTCGTTGCCACGCCTAACGCCTTCCACCTAGACGGTGTGCTGACGGCCGTGGCTTGCGGTAAGCAAGTGCTGTGTGAGAAGCCCATGGCCATCAATACGGAGCAGTGCCAGCGAATGGTAGAGGCTGCGCGCAAGGCTGGCGTTCGGCTGGGTATCGCGCAGGTATTCCGGTTTGCAGAGAGTACTTTCTGGTTCCGCGAACAACTCGCAGCAGGAGCCATCGGCAAGGCGGTATTCGCCCGCTCGGAATTCTCTTTTGCCGCAGGCGCTCAACATCCGCGCACTTGGATGCATGACCCGGCCATCGCTGGCGGTGGCCCTGTAGCTGATGTGGGCGTGCATTGTATTGACACACTGCGTTTCGTGCTTCAGGACGAAGTAGTAACCGTGACCGCTCGCGAAATGCAGGGCAGCAGACCGGGAATGGTGGAATCTGGTGCCGTTCTGCTGCTGGAGTTCTCCCGCGGAACGCTGGCTACGGTCGCAGTCTCATTCCGCACTGAATACCGTACTCCTCTTGAAGTGGTCGGCGAAGCCGGAACCCTTCGCGCCAATGACGCCTTGAATGTCGAGCGCCCGGTCCTTCTGGAGCTTCGCCGCCGTGAAGGGCTGGTGGATAGCGCCACCGTTTCCAACCAGTTCGCCTACGCGCGGCAGGTGGACGCTTTTGCAGCTGCGGTCGAAGGTAAGGCTGAGTTCCCGGTTCCGGGAGAAGAAGGGGTGAGAAATCAGGAAGTCCTGGACGCAGCGTACAAAAGCATGAAAGACGGGTGTTCTTACAAGATTTAGATCTTGGACGACGGTTTTACTTTGCTATGGGAGCGGGCGGAATTCCTTTCGCCTCAATGATCGCCCAATGCCACTCTTGTCCCGGTTCAATATTGCTGTCCAGCTTTTGCTCAAAGACAGTTGTCGCGGACGGCGCTGCCGTCCCCTTCAAGTGAAAGATCGTAGTTGCATCCGGACGCTTCGGCGAAGCACCGGAATCCACAACTGCCGCAGGAAGAAGTTTGGCAGCACCGTAGTACTCGATCGGTGGGTCAGCCTCTCGTACGACAGTGAGACCGAGCATGATCTCTTTCACATTCCAGGAGCCTCCGTTATAAACGGATAGCTCCAGAGTGCCATCATGAATGCTGGCAGGACCTTCGAGTTTAGCCAGTTCGGCCGCCGGCAATTCCTCAGATACATACGGGCTGGACAGCAAGGCGCTGGCATTCGCATTGAAAGAGAGACTGCAAGTCCCGTCCGGCGAGGTCACCTTAAACGTTTTCCCTGCCCCATCAAATGTGAATCTTGGCTTCGCGCTCATGCGCAGGGCTTCCACGTCCTCCACGACCTTGGCCAGATTGTCGTTGTCAATGATCTCTTTGGCTGGCGGTTCTTTCGTCTTCCTCAAAGTCCGTGCCAGGTCGCCCAGAGACACATCCTCCGACTGCGCCACCGCTGCTGTCGAAGCGGCAATAGCCAGCAAAACCAGGCAAAGCCCGAAATAAGGCCTAAGACTCATGAAGATTTACCGGTAGAACTGGAAGTTCCACCTGGCTAAATTGTAGTCAGAAACGAGCGGCAGGATCACAAGGAGTAGCGCACCTTGGTCGTAGCACCTTAGGGGCGAAGCAAGGCAGGAAAGAATTGCACAGGCGAACGGAACGACGAAGCAGCGCACAACGGGGCACCGCACGCCCGTGCAAAGCAACAGAGGTTACAGCAAGCCAGACGACCGAAAACGTGTAACCGGATCCGCCAACGGCGTAGGTTGCCGTTTAAATATCCAACGGGCCACCGCAAACCCTAACGCCGCATAGCACAGATGAACAATCTTCATATACTCACCCCCGAGAAGATGCTTTGCACCTTAAGGGGAGGCTCAATGTCGTCAAGTTAACAAGGCCGCACCATTCGGTCAACGCCCAAATGGGCCATAGACGTAGCACGAAAGAGTGAGCGAGTAACCTGCGCAGTAACCAGTTACGCGAGTCGCGCTATGGTTGCACCTGGCGGCAAGTGGGTGAGGAAACCCTTGATCCAGTCTCACCGTCCCTTGCTTTTAGTGGCGTGAATCAGAGGTCTTCCGTCATTCGCTGGTCAAGGTGAGCTAAACTTTCGGCCACGCCTCTTCATGGCGCTTTCTGGAGGACTCGTCGGGAAACCCCGCATGCGTTAGCCGCAGTTGCGTTCCCGTGCCTTTAGGCACCAATTCGACGGTTACCACCGTTTCAGCCCCTCTTGTTTCACCGGTCAACCAGGTCATCTCAACCAGTCTGTCTTGTTCGAGTCTTAGGAACCGGCCGTAGTGTGGATATCGTATTCCCTCAAAATGCGTTTCAAAAAAGAAGACGGCGTTGACTTCCCCTTTCATCAATACCGAACCCGGGGCCGCGAACCAGCGATCAAATTGCTCTGTCCAAGCTCGAAACAGCACGCCGGGGGAAGCCATCATCGCACGCTCCGCCCGGAGGTGAAGTGGTCTTGTGAGGATCGGGCGGCAAGAAAACGAGTGTCATAGCCTGCTCCTTTTCGATGGTCGAGTACCCAGCTCAGAACTGCTACGCCTTCTTCTTTCCCGGCAAGCCTACGGGATTTTCGTGGATCCGTTCGCGGAACCCGGCCTTAAGCCCGGACGCAAGTGAAATCGTGGACTCGCCAAACTTGTCACGCAGCCGGTCGGCCGCACCCAAAGCCTGCTGCCAGCGTTGGCGCCGTCCATCCTCAATCAGGTCCCCTTGGCCCGCGCAAGATTCAAATGACGACGCGTGTACTCCCAGCAACCGCACTGGAAAGCCCCGACGCCAATTCCTGCGAAACAGAGTCCGAATCTGCTCGAAGATTTCGTTGTCGAGCTGCGTCGGAGCGGACAACGTATGGGCACGCGTGATGGTAGTGAAATCCTTGTAGCGCAGCTTGAGCTGGACCGTCCGTGCGTATAGCTGACTCTCCCGCAGGCGCCGGCCCACCATCTGCGAGAGGCGCATCAGAGTGGACTCGATCTGCTCCGGATTGGCAGTGTCCTCGTTGTAGGTGTGCTCGTGGCTGATGGACTTTGCAGCAGTATCCTCTCCGACTTCGGTGTCGAACCATCCTCCGGCGTCTTCGCCGCGGGCCTTCCCCGCCATCGCAACTCCCCATTTGCCGAATAATCCCTCCAATTTGTTCTCTGGAAGACGCCCCAGGTCGCCTACAGTTCGGATGTTTATGCGCAGCAGATTTTGCTCCATCACCTTGCCGATGCCAGGAATATCGCGAACATCCAGCGGCGCAAGAAAACTGGCTTCTTGGCCGGGGAGCACCCACAGGATTCCGTGCGGCTTCGCTTTGGCTGACGACACCTTCGCGATCAACCGCGTACTCCCGATCCCAATCGAACAATTGAGTTGCGTGTTGGTCTTGATCTGCTGGTGCAGAACATGAGCAGCCCGCAGAGGCGGGCCGTGCAATCGCGCAGTGCCCGTCATGTCGAGATAAGCCTCGTCAATCGAGGCCATCTCGACCTGTGGGGAGAAAGAGGTAAGTACGTCGTGAACCTTAGCCGAGAATTCCCGGTACCGCTCGGGGTGACCGTCCACGAACATCGCGTGCGGACATAGTTTGGCGGCCGTGCGCAGTGGCATCGCAGAATGTACACCAAACTTGCGTGCCTCATACGACGCCGCAGAAACTACTCCTCGCTCATTGCGCTGACCTCCGACCACCACTGCCCTCCCCTTGAGCAAAGCATCGAAGAGCTCTTCCACTGACACATAGAAAGCATCCATATCCACGTGAAAAATGGTTTTGACAGGTGAGAGCATAGCGTCGCAGGGCTTCTGCGAAGAATTGTAGCAGCGGTGCGCGGCAGTGTTTCGTGGCTAATCTGACCGCCACTCCTCCGATCTGCGGGCCTAGGAGGACAACGGAACCAGTGCTGGCGCATCAAGCCTGGGCTGTACGGCTGCAGGCACCTTGAGATCGGGCATCGGACTGCCAGCGAAGAGACGCTGGCAAGGCTTCGCCATCCATCGCGCCCAACGCCCCGACCAGGTCACACGCGCGCTGTCCGTGGCAATGCCTGTATCCGCATACATGAGGCGGTAAATTCTAGAAATTAGCACAAAAGCCAGGCGGCCCCGGCTCGACTTGATGAAACTCGAACGCTTCCAAATCGGACCCCAACTGTAAAAACTATCCCACACACCCTGGGTTCGAGAGCGGATTTCTTCCGCCGACATCACGGGATGGTCCCAGTACAGTTTGGGGCGAAGGGCCTGCGGTATCAGCCAACGCCGGGTAAGCGGAACCCCCGCAATCATTGGCGGGTTGTCGCCCAACCCCTTTTCCCAGCGATTGAAATCGACCGTCCCAGGATACGGACTCAGGGTCACAAATTGCGCGAACGTGCATTCCGCGCTGATCGCAGCCGCCGCCGTGGCCGCGAATGTTTCGGGACGATCGCTGGGCAATCCAAAAATAAAGGAACCGAGCACGTGAACGCCGTGACGCCGGAAGGTCCGAAGTTGTTCCGTCAGTTTGTCACCCGCGAGATTGAAATCCTTGTAAACGTCTCTCAGCCCTTCTGTCGTGACTGATTCCACTCCGACCAGCGCACCCTTGATGCGCGCGGCCTTCATGGCATCGAGAAATTCCAAGTCCTCAGCCGCTTCCATCGTGATCTGAGTAAAGAACACCATGTCATCGGGAAGCTGTGCCAGCCGCGCCATCAACTCAAAGCGTTCCGCGCGTAACAAGGTTAGTTCGTTCAGACGCGCCATATTATTCTGTTGAGTAGCGAGGCTGAGATCGGTGAGCGTTACGGGATAAAAGTTGTCATCTGCCAGCGCAATGAAGCGAAAGCCCAGCCGTCGGAGCTGCACGATTTCCTCGATCACGACATCGGAGGCCCTCTGGCGGGGTTTCTGGCCATCCGTACGCCAGACCGAACAGAAAGAACAATGCTTGGGGCAGCCACGGACTGTCTGCACCGAGGCCCACATGTAGCGGTTGCGCGGTATCAGGTCCCAGCGCGCAGCCACAAAATCGCTGGCGTCAATCTGGCCTCCCGCGTAAACCGGCTTTGGGGCTCCCGCGCTGCAATCGGCCAGGGCCCGTGCCCATGCGATATCGCCGTCCCCTTTTACTACGGAATGCGCCCCACCTAACTCGATCGCCTCCTCGGGATACAGGGTGGCGTGAATTCCGCCGAAAATTACATACGCTCCACGGCTGCGTGCCATCTTGCCAATTTCGTAACCGCGCAGCGCATTGGCGGTATGAATGCCAATCCCGACAACGTCGCCAGTGTGAATCGTGTCGGGGTCCACCTGCGACAGCGTTTCATCGATCAGAATGGGGTCGCCGAAGCTCCTTGGCGTAGCTGCCGCCAGGACATACTGCCAACGCGGAGTGATGACTGCCGTCCCAAATGACACAGTACTCGGATTGATCAGGTGAACCTTCACGCCAGGAGCCTCCTTCAAGACCAAGCGGCCCACGCAGTCAACGCGAACTGCGCCGCCGCCACGCAAAAGTGACAGGCTCCGCGTCCTTCCATTCACTCTCAAAGGCGCGGGATCTTACGTTTCGTTGGAAAAGCGACGAACCATCCGTCCACTCTCTCGACCGGGAAGGGTCCTCAAACGATTCGTACCGCCGCGAGATGGGCAAGAAATGGAAGTAACTATTCAGCGCGTAGGGTAAGCGAACTGGCAGACACTTGTCAAAACGAAAACCCCAGGCTTGACTTGAGAATGCTTGTTTTTCCCGTTTTGAAACCAATCTGCGGACACGCTAGAAGCGATCAACTTACACAGCGGCCAATACTGGAATGGGCATCGACCGGGATTGCCGTACCCGTTCGTAAATGCGACCGTACTCTTTGGCCGAAGCGTTCCAGGAAAAATCTTTGTTCATGCCGTTGCGCATGAGCAGCTGCCAGGAGGTTTGATCGCGGAAAGCCTTGAGAGCATGCTTGATGGTCAGCAGCAGGGCCTCTCCGCTGTAATCGGTGAATTTGAAGCCGGTTCCCTTCCCGGTACGGGCGTCCCAGGGTTCGATGGTGTCGTCCAGACCGCCTGTGGCTCTTACGATGGGCACTGTCCCGTACTTGAGACTGTAGATCTGGTTCAGCCCGCAAGGTTCGTACTTCGACGGCATCAGGAACATGTCGCTGCCGGCCTCGATCTTGTGCGCGACGGCGTTATCGTAAGCGATCTTTATGGCAATCTTTTGCGGAAACTGTTTCTGCATGCGGGCAAACATTTCTTCGTATTGTTTGTCGCCATTACCCAAGGCAACGACAATCATCGCCTCAAGCGCCAGACGGTCCATGATCTGAGCAATCAGGTCAAAGCCTTTCTGAGCGGCAAAGCGCGAAACAATTCCAATCACGGGCAACTGCAAGTTCGCGCCGGTGACACCGAATGTCGCCAGCAAATCCTGCTTGCACTTCGCCTTCCCCAGCAAAGTTTCCGGCGAATATTTGGCGACGATGAACTTGTCGGTTTGCGGGCTCCACTCGTCGTAGTCCACTCCGTTTAGAATGCCGGTAACGCTGGCAGCCCGATCGTGCAGTACGCCTTCCAGTCCGAAGCCGAATTCCGTGGTCTGAATTTCGTGACTATACTTTCGGCTGACCGTGGTGATGAAATCCGAATACACCAGAGCGCCCTTGAGGAAGTTCACCTGCCCGAAGAATTCCATTTTATCAATGGCCAACAAGTCCCAAGGTAAGTTGATCAGGGGTAGTGTGTCCGGAGCGAACAGGCCCTGATAGCCCATGTTGTGAATAGTGAAGACCGTGCCTACCTCGCGAAAAGCGGGGTCCTCGGCATACTGCGTTCGCAGCAGGATGGGAATCAACGCGGATTGCCAGTCGTGGCAATGAAAAACGTCCGGCACTCCGAGAATCTTGGAAGCTTCAAGAACAGCGCGAGAGAACAAAGCAAAACGCTCGGCATTGTCCGAATAGTCCCCAGTAGAGGTACCGTATAAAGCATCGCGGTCAAAATAGTGCGGGTAGTCCACAAAATAGAAATTCACTCCTGAGTGGTTCCCTCCGGTAACAACTGAACAAAAGCGGTATTGATCATCAAAAGGAATGGTAATGCTGGATACCACAGTTCGAGCGTCACTAAGTTTGGTCTGGCGATAACGCGGCACGTAAACGCTGACGTGATGTCCGGCAGCGGCCAGGGCACGCGGTAAAGCGCCCACCACGTCGGCCAATCCGCCAGTTTTGGAAAAAGGAACACACTCCGACGCGGCAAAAGCAATGTGCATGAATCCAACCTCCCTCAGACACGCCCGCCGCACGATATCATGGAAAAGCAGAATCGCTTCTCTCATGCTTCGGGTCGTAAACTCTCGGGTATGAGTTCAGTGTAATCGCCGGGAAGATGGAGGGTCAACGTGCCGAAAGTATCTGCCGCGCCGCGCCGCATGCAAAAGCCCAAACTGGGCCAGCACTTCCTCGCCGACCAGTCTGCCGCTCTTCGCATCGTTGACGCGCTGGGTGACATTTCCCAGTGCACCGTTCTCGAGATCGGCCCTGGCAACGGGGCCCTCACCTCCCTGCTCTCCCGGCGTGCCCGACGCCTGATCACCATTGAAACCGACCGTGTACTGGCCGCTCAGTTACGTATGAAATTTGCTCTGACTGCGAATGTCGAGAATATCGAAGGCGACATTCTGGCAATTGATTTCGATGCCATCTTCGGACCGAAGCCGGGAACCACTCGCCCGGGAATGAATCATCTGCCGGAGCAGGTGCGCGTGGTGGGAAATCTCCCTTATTTTCTCACCTCAGAAATCCTGCTTCGTCTGTTCGCCTACCGGAAATATTTTGAAAGCATCGTCGTGATGGTACAGCGCGAGGTCGCCGACCGGCTGGCTGCTAAGCCCGGAAATGCAGAATATGGATTGCTATCTGCCACTGCGCAGCTCTATGCGCAGGTGGAGAAACTATTCACATTGTCGCCGGATTCTTTTACTCCCCCACCCAAAGTGTATTCGACCGTCGTGCGCCTCATGCTGGCGCCGCGGGTAGAGGAACTAGGCGTGCCCGAAGCGCCCTTCATCGAGTTCCTAAAGAAATCATTCGGCCAGAAGCGCAAGACGCTGTGGAACAACCTGAAGACGGAGTACGAACCTTCCCTCTTACGGGCTGCTTTGGAGAGATCCAAAGTAAAGGCAACGGTTCGCGCGGAAGCGCTGTCGTTGGACGAAAACGCCGCTTTGTTTCGGGCGCTTCACGACGGAACCCGCAAATGATTCTTGAACCGGTTTAACACCGTTCACCGAGGCAATGCACTGTGCATTCGCTGATCCGCCATCCCGCAGTTTCTGGAAAGTTCTATCCCAGGGACCGTGATGCCCTGCTCCGCGACGTGCAATCCCTTCTTTCACCGGCTGTCGCCGAACCTATCCGGGCTCTGGGCTGTGTGGCTCCGCACGCCGGCTACATGTACTCCGGCGCCGTCGCCGGTTCTGTGTATGCGCAGCTATACGTTCCCCAGACCTGCATCGTTCTCTGCCCAAATCACACCGGTCGGGGGCACCCCCTAGCCATCACAAGCGCGGGCGAATGGGAAACACCGCTAGGGAGTGTACCCGTCGATGCCGCACTCGCCGAGGCTCTCAAGCGAAGCTTCCCGCCCTTAGCTGAAGACAGCGATGCCCATCGCAGCGAACATGCCATCGAAGTGCAGTTGCCGTTTCTACAAGCCTGCAGGAGCGACGTCGCGTTCGTGCCTATAGCCCTGGGCACCAGCCAGTTCGAAGTACTGGAGAAATTGGGGGAAGCCCTGGCAGATGTGGCGAACGCTCAGAAAAACCGGCCTCTGATTATCGCCTCCAGCGATATGAACCACTACGAGAGCGACTCCGTCACTCGCAAGAAAGATCAAATGGCGATTGAACGCATGCTGGCCCTCGACCCCCGCGGATTGTTTGACGTAGTCAAGAGAGAGCAAATCAGCATGTGCGGATTCGGCCCAGCCATAGTCATGCTCACGGCAGCAAGTCGCACGGGAGCAACGTCAGCGAACCTGATTCAGTATGCAACCTCTGGAGACATCTCCGGCAACCGCGACATGGTCGTGGGATATGCGGGAATCGTTGTGCGCTAATGCCATCCGGTTCCCCGTTGACTTTCATTACCGAATCCGTTAGTTTGACGTTCTGCCTATGACCGCCGTCCGCTAATCTCGCTGCCCGATTGTCTGCCTTGTTTTGGCACTTGTGTGCCCTAGGCGTCCTCGATACCGTTCTCAAACCAGAAAGGATATTCCCGTGACATTCGTGAACCGGACATTTGTGGACCAGGCATTAGCGCGCCGTCTTGAGTCAGCTGAGGAAATGCCGCAAGTGCACTACGCAAAGTTGTACGAAGCCTTGCACCCTGAGATCGGCGCAGCCGCCGAACCAATCTGCGGTGGACACATGATCTTTGCCGGCCTCAATTCGCCGATTGGCCGCACCGTAGGCGTTGGATTCGACGGCTCGTGTAGCGCTGCCGACCTCGATCGCATGGAGGATTTTTACCGCGCTCACGGCGCTCCCTCGCAAATTGACGTCTGCCCGCTGACCGATGCTCCGTTACTAGAGATGCTCAAGCAGCGGGGCTACACCTTCGGAGAATTGAACAACGTGCTCTTCCGTCCGCTGGAGCATGACACTGCGCCCCATGCAGCCCCTGAAGGAGCAACCATCCGCCCAGCCGAGCCCGACGAAGCTGAAGATCTGGGAGGTATTCTTATGCGCGGGTTCTTTCCCGACGGAGACGCTCCTCCCGATTTCGGTCAACTGATTTCGCCGCTCTATAAGTTTGAAAAGGCGTTGTCGTTCGTCGCCGAAGTGGACAATCTCAAAGTTGCCTGCGGCGTCGGTCTGCTCATACCGGAGCGCGGGATTGCTGCCTTGTTCGGCGCCGCGACCTTGCCCGACTTTCGTCGCCGAGGGCTGCAAACCGCCCTCCTGAAAGTACGAATGGCTGCCGCAGCCCAAGCCGGTTGCGAATTTGCCGTCATCGTCACCAACGGAGGATCAGGATCGCAACGCAACGTCGAGCGCCTCGGGTTTCGCGTCGCCTACAGCAAGCTGACCCTGGTGAAACCTTTCGAAGCGCTCAACCAGAATGTGGGGGCCGTGTCATCCTGAGGCAGCGGAGTCCTGCGCCAGAACGCAGGACTCCCAACATGAGGGACCTATGTATTTCGACTCAAATCCAGCTTCACCACAGAACAACAGGAAATCCGGCCGAGGCTCTCTGCGACTCTGTGGTAACCAGGGTTTCTTTCTTCGACTTGACCCAACACTCAATTTGACTCCAACCCACAGCTAAGCTAGCCTCGAAGTTCGCCTGTCAGGAGTGTCTGAGGATTGCGGACGCGCCATCGGCAGGGCATTTCCGGCGCGAAGTATGTTTCTGTTACTTTTCGAATCCATGCGGTCCAAACCTCTTCAATTGCTAACGCTGTTTCTGATAAGCCTACTGGCAGGGCCCAGACAGCTCGCCGCCGCACCCATTCGTCCCGCGCATGCGTCGCACGCCATGGTGGTCAGCGCTCACGAACTTGCCTCGCAAGTTGGCGTTGACATCATGCGAGCGGGCGGAAACGCCGTGGATGCGGCTGTAGCCACAGGTTTTGCCCTGGCCGTCGTGCACCCACAGGCGGGAAATCTCGGCGGAGGCGGATTCATGCTCATCCGCCAGCTCGATGGACACGCACACTTTCTGGACTACCGTGAGAAGGCCCCAGCCGCAGCCACTGCCAATATGTATCTGGATGCTCAAGGCAACATCATCGAAAATTTGAGCCTGATCGGTTATCGAGCCGTTGGAGTGCCCGGCTCTGTTGCGGGCATGGCATACGCAGAGAAAAAGTACGGCAAAATGACTCTTGGTCAGGTTATGGCCCCTGCCATCAAGTTGGCGCGCGATGGATTCGCCCTGGCCTGGGAGGATGCTCAAGCCCTGCAGGATCAAGATCTGGCCAAGTTTCCGGCCTCGCGACGCATCTTTCAGCGCGATGGGCATTACTACCAGCCGGACGAGATTTTTCGCCAGCCTGAATTGGCTCGCACTCTGGAACGCATCGCGAGCGACCCGGACGATTTCTATCATGGAACAATGGCCCGTGAGCTGGCTTCAGTCATTCAAAACGGCGGAGGCCTGCTCACCATGGACGATCTTGCGCATTACGAAGTCAAAGAGCGCGAACCCATTCGCGGCAGCTATCGCGGATACGATGTCATCAGCTCTCCTCCCCCATCATCAGGCGGAACGGCGCTGATCGAAATCCTCAACATTCTCGAATGCTTACTCCCAGCGGTTTGGCAAATGCGCGCAGGTGCTCGACGGAAGTCATGGCCGCTTCGAACTTTCGGTCATCGAAGGACTCGCCAGCCACTCCCAGATGCTGCACCAGGAAACGAAAGGGAATTTGCTCGGCTAACTCGAGGGCACGCTTGATCTCGTCCATGGCATCGATCCGAGCGGCGCGATCGGTCGAAGCCACGTTCACCGGGGAACCGCCGGTGCGGCCCCAATCATAATCCGCGTAAAGAGGCGCGTGCACGGAATTCAGCGTGACTCCGCTGGTGCGGAACCAGTCGGCGATCTCGCGCACGTGCTGCTT
>Ga0207157_1016_pt1 | contig 13387 bp, 10 predicted proteins | sample Alteio_BWMinHeat_25_FD_153508 | JGI IMG/M metagenome (GOLD analysis project Ga0207157, IMG submission 153508) | Enriched cells from forest soil in Barre Woods Harvard Forest LTER site, Petersham, Massachusetts, United States -... | ecosystem: Environmental > Terrestrial > Soil > Temperate forest >...
GCAGCAGATTTTGGTCAGACAGGTGGCGGGGATCTGGGGAGTTTTCCTGGGCGCACTTTGGCTGGTCTATGTGGTGGTCGATCTTTCGACTCATGGGATGGGGATTTCAAGAGAAATTGTCTTCTATTATGTAGCGAACTTTGTCATCTACTTGGATTTTTTTATCTCGCTTTCCTTTCTCCTCGCGCTTTTAAAAGTTTTGCTCGATCTCAACGCGCATGGAGAATTAGCGGCTTTGCAGATGGCGGGTATTTCAAAGAAGAAGATGATGGCGCCCTTATTTGCTCTCGCGGGGCTTTTGGCCCTTCTCTCTTTATCGAGCGGGGAGTGGCTCTCTCCTTGGGCTCACAAGAGGGTTGATCAATTTTGGAGCAAACACGATCGGAAGAAAAAAGTGCTCGACGAACATCTCCACTGCGTGGTGTTAGAAGATACTTCGGAGCTGCTCTACCAGCGCTACCATCCAGACAAACAGCAGTTATACGATGTGTTGTGGCTCCGCTCGAAGGAAGAGATCTGGCGGATCGCTCATTTGGGTTTGCAGACAAGGCTTGGGATTGAAGTAGAGCGCTTTGTCCGCAAAGAGGGAGGGTGGAAAAGAGAAGGGGTGTTTCCAGAGAGGCTCATGGAGGAAATTGTCCTTGGAAAGGGAGTGTCGCTCAAACGGTTTGTCCCTTTTTCCAATCGCTCGATCTCCTCTTTATTTCAGCAACTTTGGAGCCATCTGCCTGATCGCTCTGTCGCAAAGGCCCATTTTTTTTATCGCATAGCGCGTCCCATGATCTGTTTTTTTTGTCCTGTTTGCTCTTGCGCCTGTGGTGATTCGATTTGAGAGAGGAAGATCGTTATTTCTGGTGGTACTGGGAGCGTTGGGGGTGTTCTTTGGATTCATGACGATTTTGGATGGGATGCTCTTGATCGGAGAGACCAATTTATTGCCGCCGAGCGTGGCGATTTTGGGCCCGTTTGCCTTGTGTGTGGCAAGTGGCTTTCACCGATTTGTCCGGATGTGATAGAGTTGAGACGATGAAAGTTCCGGAGTCGTTGCAGGAGTTGACTGAACTCTCCCAGCGCATTCACACCTACAATTCGATTCTCACCCTTCTTCACTGGGACCAAGAAACCTACATGCCACCGGGCGGCATCGGGGCTCGCAGCCAGCAAATCGCGGAACTGTCCCATCTCATCCACGAGGAGAAGACGAGCAAGAAATTCCACGCCTGTTTAGAAAAATTAGCCCATGTCAAGCACCTGAGCAGAGAGCAAGAGGCGATGCACCGGGAGTGGCTCCGCGAGTGGGAGAGAGCGACGAAACTGCCCGCCTCTTTTGTGAAGACCTATTCCCAGGTGACAAGCGAAGCGAGCCAGATTTGGTCTACTGCCAAAAAAGAAAACAACTACAAGCTCTTCGCCCCTTTCCTGAGTAAGATCTTGAAGCTCGCGCGGGAAAAAGCTGCGATTTTGGGATTTTCCGAACACCCGTACGATGCACTACTCGAAAGCTATGAGCCCTGCATGACGACGAAACGGGTGGCGCTCATTTTCAAGGAGCTCAAAGAAGAACTCGTCTTGCTGCTTGGAAAAGTGGGGAAGAAAAGCCAAGTAGATAATTCTTTTCTTAAGAAAAAAGTTGATGAGAAAAAACAACACAAGATCAGTCTGGGTTTACTGGAAAAATTGCCGCTCGATCACGCAAGCAGCCGTCTTGATCTCTCGGCTCATCCCTTTTCGCTCGCGCTTCATCCGACCGACAGCCGGATCACCACCCGCTTTCTTCCCCATTCGTTCCTCAGCAACATTTTTTCGATCTTGCACGAAGTGGGCCATTCGCTCTATGAAATGGGACTTCCCTCTGAGAGGTGGGGCACTCCGCTCGGTGAGCCCGTTTCTCTCACGATTCACGAGAGCCAATCGCGCTGGTGGGAAACGCTCATCGGTCGCAGCCTTCCCTTTTGGAAGTTCTATTATCCTTCTTTGCGCACGCAGCTTCCCTTTCTCAAGAGAGTGCCGCTCGAGCGCTTCTACTCGGCCATGCACACGGTGACTCCTTCTTTCATCCGCGTCGAAGCCGATGAGGTGACCTATTGCCTCCACGTCATTCTCCGCTTTGAAATCGAACAGCTCCTCATCAGCGATCAGCTCCAAGTCGCTGATTTACCCGAGGCCTGGAACCACAAGATGAAAGAGCTCTTAGGAATTGTCCCTCCCACAGATAGCCAAGGCTGTCTCCAAGACATCCACTGGTCTCTCGGCGATTTTGGCTATTTCCCCACCTACGCCCTCGGCAATCTGGCCGCCGCCCAGTTCTTCGCCACCTTCGCCAAAGCCCATCCCGATTGGGAGAAGCGGGTAGCTGTAGGAGAGCTCGGATTCATTCGGGACTGGCTCAAAGAAAACATCCACCGGTGGGGCAAGATCTACAACACCGATCAGCTCATCAAACGGGTGACTGACAAGCCCCTCAGCCCGACCGCTTACTGCCACTACCTCAAAAACAAATATACACAAACAACCTGAAAAGTCGGGAATTGGACAAGGAGGCGCCCTGATTTTGAGCCAGGCTTTGCCGGCGCCGAAGCAGCTCAACTGAACAAGTTGAGCGATGCAGGCGGGTCTCAAAAGCAGTGGCTGCCGACGCCGTCCAAAACCGACTTTTCAGGTTGTTTGTGTATATACCGGCTCGTGACTCAAAAATTGGCCTATTGGCCAATTTTTGATTCACGAGCCGGTAGTCCTTGCGTATGGTTCTGGACACGCTCTTTGAAGCGCTTGGCGGAGCTCGAAGAGGGCCCGCGGGTGGTGTCCTTTGGCCGAAGTGATCTTTTCTGAGGAGCGAAATGATTTCCAACTTTCATTGAAATTGCGCCGCTGGTACTGGATGGCGGCGAGGTAGTAGTGGGCTGTGGCGTCGTCAGGGCAGAGGGTCGTATAGCGCTGCAGAAGGGGAAGCGCTTCTTTTTCTCTACCGAGTTGGAGGTAGGTGATCGCGAGGTGGAAGATCCCTTGTTTGAACTGGGGAAAACGGGCAACGACGTCCTTGAGTTTTTCTTGTTTTTGGAGGATAGAGATCCGCGTTTCATCTACTTCTGAGAAGACTGCCTGGATCGCTGCTGGATTGCAGAGCCCAGCGAGATAGTCGCTTCCGATCGTATCTGCTGAGATCTGATGAGGAGGAACGATCCCTTGGATCTCTTTGAGCAGCGCGCGTCCCTCTTTTTCTCGTCCTGCAAAGAGATAATTGAGTCCGAGAAAGAACTTGAGGAGATGATCGTCTGCAAGAAAGAGACGGGCTTTTTCATACAGAGCGATGGCTGTTTGGCAGTCATTGCGGTGCCAGCTGACAGCTGCCCGGTTCACGAAGGCAAGGCCGATCACCTCCTTGAAGTTTCTCTCTTGCAGACTCCGCGTCTCGATCCCAAGGTAGAGCTCCGAGGGAACATCGATGCCGCGCGCCGTGGTTTCGATGTTGGTCTCTCCCTCTGGTCCCATATAGCGGACGTAGATGTGGCCCGGAGGGGTAATCGCTTGCAAAGGGAGCTCGAGCCTTTGCGCTAGACACAAATAGAGAATGGAAACACCCAAGCAGACGCCTCGTCTGCTATCGAGCACAGAGGGCAAAAACGTGTAGACATCGATTTCTTTTGCATAGAGAGAATGAGGCGGAAAGCGGAAGCGCATTTCAGAAAAGATGTAGTCGTTGATGGCCCGCAGCTTTTCCATCGGCTCTGCCCCCTCCTTGAGCCGCGCCTGGATCTGGAGCGCCATCAAGTCGAGATGGGCCTCGTAACTTTGGATTTTCTCCTTGGCCTCTCCCAGTTCTGCAACCAAAAGACCCCGCCCCACGTCGACCTCCTCTGGCAGAAGAGCGAGCACCTCTTCGAGCGTCCAGACACTGTGTCCTTTGAGTTTTCGATTGCCCAGATGACGCGACAGTTTTTCGATGACAGCCAGCGGCTCAGGATTGAGTTGAGGAGCCTCTTCATTGTGGAGCCGGTTGACGAGCGACAAAATGGGCTGGAGGTCGATGGCGGGGAGAACGAGTTCTGGATCAGCGAGGGTATCTCCTCTGTTGAGGAGCTCCCACGCATGTTTCAGAGCTTGCCGTCCCTCGGCCGTTTTCGGGTAGAGCTCATAGAAGGCAAAGTGTTGGGCCACCGAAGTGGGATCGAGCGTCGCATAGAGGGCGGAAAGCGCTGTAGCTAAAACAAAAAAGTTCATGTGGGTCCTGTCTTTCCCTGTTCAATCGCGGTTTTCCAAAGAGTTGCCGTCTCGAGAAGCGATCCGATGAGGCTCGCGAGGAGCTCTCCATTCAGAAGAGCTGCGGGGAATTTCTGATGAATGGCGAGCGTATTGCTCGCTGCGACGTAGCCGAGAATGCCTGGCCTCGGCTCTTCCTTCGCGTTTGCCTTCAGCGCTTCGCACAAGACATTTTCCCGGAATTTACCGGGAGACAGGGCGGTGATTTTGGAAAAGAGGAAGAGATACTCTTGGGACTCGCCCAGCTGCAGAAGGATGAGCGGATGAGGAGGCATGAGAATCGAACAAGCATGGGAATGATCAGGATGGAGCGGAATCTGAAGCACCGCGCTGAGCTCCTGCAATAGTTCTGCAAAGCGATCTGTCATTTTTTCTTCTTTTTTTCCTCTTCTTCTTTTTGATCCTTGTCCAATTTCTCGAGGGTGTCGATGAAGATCTTGAGCAATTCTTCGCGGTGTTTGTTGTTCCGAAAATAGCGAGGCGCCACCCCGCGGAGAGCATCGCGCATTTGGGTAAAGACGATGATCTCCGCAGCTGTCAGATCAGAGATCCCCAGCACCTGGGCTGTCATCAGGATCCGCTCGGGGTTGATGAACCGCTCTCCCAAAATCTTGATGAAGAGGCGCCCCAGCATCTCGAAATTGAGCCTGAGCGGCATTACGAGTCCCAGCCGCGTGAATTGATTGGCGATGAGGGACATCCGCGATTGGAAGAAGCGGTACACCCCTAAAATTCCCTGCAACGAGCGCGCCTCATCGATGAGCCGCTTCAGTTCAGGCCGGGGGATTGAGGGACCTCGCGAGCGAAAATCTTGACCCAGCGATTTGAGCAAAAAGGAGATCGCCGTGATCAGCTTCGCATAGGGAAATTTCTCCGTCAGCTGGTCGAAGAGGACAATCGCCTCCCGCGGATTGTTGATGATGTCTTTGTAGAGCGCTCGGAGCGACACCGGCGAGCCCAGCCCCTCTTTTGCAAAGGAGCGGGCCTCGGCTCCCATGTTGCGCCCCGCCCGGATCTCCGGCCCATATTCGTCATTGAGTCTCTTTTTTGCCTCTTGGAACAGCTCCATGAGCTCGGGAGTTGCTGCCGTCTGGATGAGAAAGTCGAGCGCCTCGTCGGCTAACGAGCGGTCTGTATACGTGGCGAGCGTCGCCTCTAAAATCTCCTCGATCGTAGGTTTGCCTGAAAAACGGGAGCGGAGCATCAGGAGAATTTGAGCGCCCAACTCTTCATTGCCTTGCTCAAAATAAGTCGCCGCGTCATCTGCCTCTTTTTCAATCGCGGAGATCTTTAGCTCCTCTTGCACCTCCGTCTCCTTCAGATCGTGCGTCAGGTGGGCCCCCTCCTTCAAATCGCGCAGCGTCCGGAACCGCTGCGTCATCACCAGCGGATTTACCTCGAAGTACTGGGCCAAATCCTCCTCACTCTCCACCTGCCTCGCATTCTGCTGCGTCTGCAAATTGCGGATTGTCTGCAAGTTGACCGGAATAGCAGGGGAAATCCGAGGATTTGGGTCCATAGCCAAACCATATCACAAAAAATGTGTTGGATCCAGAAAAGCAGATGTGTTATGTTCCAGGGGTTTAAAAATTTCTCAAGGAGTTTTTTATGATGCGATCAGTGGGTTCTAGTAGTTTTCTTCCAAGCTTTCATCGGTCTTCCTCAGAAAGAACCCGCCTCCCTTTCCGCCCCGTAGCGCTGCCTTTCTCTTTCTCTTCTCTACGAGCCCGTGCGATCTGCCAACTGTCAAACAGCTGGCCTCTCCCCGGAGTCTTTTCCTACCAAAGCATCTCCAATCCCCACAAAACAATCCTTTCGCTTCACGAGCTTCGCGCTGTAGACCCCGACACGGTGGGGAAGATCTTGGCCAACATCCAGACACCTGAAGTAGAATTCCCCAAATGGAGCCTTGTAGGCGAAGAACAGACCCTCGCCACCTACCTTGCCATACGCAAAGAGTCCTCCGTCGTCCTCGAAGCCACTGCCACCGATTTCGGAAGCTATCGTGCTTGGCCTTACAACCCCAACGCAACCATCTATGAATTGGTGAGAATGGGATCCCTTCTCAAAATCCGGGAAACCCGACCCGAAACATACAAAGTAGGAATGACGTTGACCCGGCCAGAGATCCTTTCCACGCTCGTAAAACAAATGGCCCAAGTCAGCCACGGCGTCACGTGTACGTTGAAGTTCTCGGGAGGATAGCAAGGGGGAGCGGGGACGGTTTTTGAGCTTTGCCCAAGAACCTATGGCTGGAAGTATACCATGCGTATCGGGTTTTCAGTGCCCTGTAGCAACTGTGTAGGAAACGGTACCCAGACTTCAATGTTGTCCCTAACCCCTAGATAATAAGACATGGTGCCTACCATATCTCGTTTTCTGTTGTCCCTAACATCTTGAATCATCATTGTTCTTCGACCTTCATGGGCGAATGCTCTTATATCCATCCCTGTTGGAGTTCCAGATAATAGTGCTTGTATTGTTGTTTTGTTATCCAGAGAAAGGCTTGCTGGCAATCTAACATAACGAGTCTCTTGTACCACCAGCCTATCTCCCTCTTGTGTTTTTATTTGCGTAAGACACGCTATGGTTGCGGTAACAGTGTCTTTCGGTAAGATTTTTTCCATCGCAAGACTGGTTTCTTCATCGGTATCATCGCGTAATCCAAGTAGGGTATCTGCTGCAAATTCTGTGTTCTCTGTAAGGTGCTCTTTAGAAGTTTTCGAAATAAGTTTAGAAAATAGAAATTTTACGATTTCTGTTCCATCATTGTTTGCAAGCCTTTGTAATGGGCTAAAAGATAGCGCAAAATCCTTAACGAAGAATGAAAATGAGATGTCAGCTCCCCACCGCAAAGCGCTTTTCATTGTGGCAACTGCTTTCGTGCCCGCACAGCTCTTAGTAACGTCAGCATATCGGTAGTCTATAACCTTGCATGCATTGAGGAATCGTCGCGTTTGGTAATAGAGAAAGAACAAGCCGGGAAGGATTCCCGTGATGACCACGAGAGCTGCTACCCCTACTTTTTTCCACGTCAGTTTTTCCGATTCTTTGGTCCAGGAGTTAAGCACCTGAACGGTTGAATCAATCGGACTCTCTTGAATATTACTAACTACTGACATAACTAACTCCTATTTATGTTTTATTAAATAAATATTAACATAATTACACATTAATATTCAAACTAATACTTTAAAAACTTGTCGTTATGTAAGTTGTACGCGGCCAAGGGGTTGGATGCGGATTTCGGGGACGATTTCCTGGTAGGAGAGGACGGGGAGGTCGGGGAATTCTCCTTCGATGAGTTTGCGGACGAATCGGCGGACGTCCATGGCGGTGAGGAGGACCGGGGGTTGGCCACCGGCGGGGGTGGGGTGCATGGTTTGGCGCATGGCGTTGAGGATGAGCTGGATAGAGTCAGGATCGAGGGCGAGGTAGGAGCCTGCGGAGGTTTGTTTGATGGCGCCACGGACCATGTCTTCGATTTCGGGGTCGAGGAGGTAGACGGAGAGGACTGATTGGCCGAGGGAGTATTTGTAGCTGACGTAGCGCTTGAGCGAGGAGCGGATGTATTCGGTCAAGAGGACGGTGTCTTTTTCGGTTTGGGCCCATTCGCTGAGGGCCTCGAGGATGGTCCGGAGGTCTTTGATCGAGATCTGCTCTTGGATGAGGCGGCGGAAGATCTCGGTGAGTTTTTGCAAGGGGACGAGGCGGGTGACCTCTTTGGTGAGGTCGGGGAACGATTTTTCGACGAATTCGAGGATGGCGCGCACCTCTTGGATTCCCATGAATTCGCTGGCGTACTGGCGGTAGAACTTGGAGAGGTGGAGGATGATCACTTCGAGGGGGGTCCAGTAGCGGATCTGGGCTCGTTTGAGGATCTGCTGGTATTTCTCATCGACCCAGAGAGCGGGCATACCGGGAGAGGTTTTGGCGTTGGTGAAGGGGAGGTTGTAGCGGCGCAAGGTCTCTTCTGATTCGTTGGTGAGGAGGTGTTTGAGGATTACCTTGCCGCGGACGATGGGGACCTCATTCAAATGAACGGCATATTCGGGGGGTTCTAAAGAGGGGGAATCGGTCCGGACGTGGACGCCGGGGAAACGAACCCCTAGATCCTGGTAAAGAGCGTGGCGCATTTTGGGGATCATCTGGTCGATGAAGGTGAGTCCTTGTTTGTCCTTGCGGATCATCAGGGAGATGGAGGATCCCACTTCTAAGACGATGGGGAGGGTGAGTGCATAATCTTCTGTGCCGCCTCGCACGACCGAGTGGCCGGGGATCTCGGTGTCAGAGGCGCTGATTCCGGCGGCGGCTTTGGCAGCGACCCGCTTGCTATTGCGCAAGAAAATGTAGCCGGTGGGGCCAATGATCGCGGCAAGGAGGAGAAAAGACCAGGCAGGAAACCCCGGAATGAAGGCCATCATCACGAGGATCACCCCCGCAATCATGAGCGCTTTGGGCTGTTTCAGCAGTTGCTCTGAGATATCTTTTCCCAAGTGGGCATCTTTTCGCTCACTCGAGACGCGCGTGGTGACCATCGCGGCGGTGATCGCGATCATGAGAGAGGGAATCTGCGTCACGAGGCCATCCCCAATGGACAACAAAGTATACAACCTAGCCGATTGACCGAGCGTCATCTTGTGCATCAACACGCCGATGATCAATCCCCCGATGATGTTGATCAAGACGATCACAATACCTGCGATCGCATCTCCTTTGACGAATTTCATCGCGCCGTCCATCGCTCCGTAGAGCTGGCTCTCTTTGGTCAAGCCGAGGCGGAGCTCGCGCGCTTGCTGCTGATCGATGATCCCCGCTCTCAAGTCGGCATCGATCGACATCTGTTTGCCGGGCATCGCGTCCAACGTAAAGCGGGCGGCAACCTCTGCCACCCGTTCGGCTCCCTTCGTCACCACGATGAATTGGACGATGGTGATGATCAAGAAGACAACTCCCCCCACGACGTAGTTTCCCTGCACGACGAAGTTCCCGAAGGCAAAGATAATGTGCCCTGCATAGCCATTCAACAGGATCTGGCGGGTCGATGAGATGTTGACCCCTAACCGGTACAGCGTCGTGATCAGAAGCAGTGAAGGGAAGATCGAGAGGTGAACAGCCTTTTGGATATAAAGGGCGACGAACAAGATAGAGATCGAGACGGCTAAGTTGAGCGAAATCAGAGCGTCGATCACTGGCGGTGGAACGGGGAAGATCAGCATCATGATGATGGCGATCACAACGCCTGCTAAAATGATGTCGCTGGAACCGCCAATGGCATTGAGGGCTTTTTCCCCTCCCAGAGTGCGCGTAAGTCGATCGAGAATTTTATTCACTTAAAAAGCTCCATATTGACGTCGGGATTTCCTTCCAAGGACTTGATCCATTTTAAAATTTCAGCCACCGCATCGTAGGTATGCTCAGGGATATAATCGGAGATTTTCCCTTTCGTGTATAGCACTCTTGCTAAGTCCACATTTCGCATGATGGGGATTTTATAATCGATCCCTATTTTGATGATTTGCTCTGCCACGAGACCCACTCCCATGGTGAGGATGATAGGGGCAGGCTCCTCTTCTGGGTTGTATTTGAGGGCGACCGCGATGTGGGTCGGGTTGGTGATGATCGCTCGGGCGCGCCTGGCCGCTCCGGGCCCTTCCTGGTAGGCAATCTCGCGGAAGAGCTCGCGCCGCTTCCCCTTGATCATCGGATCTCCTTCTGTATCTTTGAACTCCTGCTTCACCTCAAACTTTTCCATCATCATCTCTTTGGAAAAGTTTTTCTTTTGGAAGGCGAGGTCAAAGAGAGCGACGACCAAGAAAAAGAGTCCCACCCGGATCGTCGTAGTCACCAAGAAGTCGTTCACCACCCGGGCGCTTCCGATCAGCGGCATCGCAGCGGTAGCGATGATCTCTGGTAGCTGGTTCCAGATGATGATGTAGATGATGATGGCAGCCCCCGTGATTTTGGCAATCGACTTGAGCAGCTCCACCAGCGTTTTGAGTTTAAATTTCTGTTTGAGCCCCTCGATCGGATTGAGTTTTTTGAACTGAAACTTCATCGCCTCGAATGAAAAGACCGGGCCGACGATCAAAAAGCTGACCAACACGCCGACCACACACACAATGATCATGAGGGGCAGACTCGTCGAAAGGATGATGTGGAGTGCCATCTGGAAATAGCCGATCGCTTTCGCTTCATAGTCTCGCTCCACCGTCGGCACTTCCCGAAAGATCTGGAGGAGAAACGAGCCGATTTGCTGGAAGAAATAGCCGACGCAAGCCAAGGCCCCTCCCAGCGATATGACAAAGGTGATCGCCGCCGGTAAATCTTGGATCTTGGCAACTTGCCCTTTCTTGCGGGCGTCCTTTAATTTTTTTGGGGTTGCCTTCTCGGTTTTCTCTGCCACAGAACCACTCTATCGAAGAGGGAAGAGGGGCGTCAAGTTAAGAAAGGATTTGTAAGGGACCTGAAGTAAAGCCAAGATTTTCGTTCAAGACTTTTTTGTCTGCTAAAGAAAAAACGTGCTTCCAGAATGTGCGCAGGCAGTGGAGAGAGTCCATGGTGGTGTGCTTGCGGTACTCAATGGCGGCAGCGACAGGGGCCGTGAGGAGAAGAAGTGGGTAGTAGATCACGGCGAGCAGGCCGATGAGCGGGTAGGTCCATTTCCCGCCGAAGGGTTTCAAGTAGTCGTCGGGAAGACGCTCGATCGTAGGATTTTGTCCGATACCGCGGTAGTACTTTCCTCCCTTTTTCCCCTGAGAGGTCTCGAGGAGCTTTAAGTTTCTATAGAAGGAATTCGCAACGCTCTCTTTGAAATGGGCATCTTCAGCGATCTTGTAAATCGCGAAGCGTCCCTCCGCATCTATCGGAATCGGTTTTTTATCTTGTAGCCACTGGTGGATCGCCACCTCGTTCGATGTAGCGGCAGGTCCTCGCTCCTTCGAGCTCAAACAGTGGGAAATAATAGGGATATTGAGCAGTTTGCAGAGGAAATAGCGGAGCATCAAAATCTGGTCGGTGGAGAAACGCCCTTTTTCCGAATAGGCCTCGCGCAATAGTTGCTTGGTGTCTTGAATCTGTTTCTGTATGACCGGATCTGTCGAAGGGCTCTGCAAGTCGCAGAGAATATCATCAGCTTTTTTGGAAGCTTCGTTGGCCGCAGCCTCTCCTGTCCAGAGAGCAGGCGCGAGTTTCTCTATGCGGGATCTGAAGTTATACTGGTTTGCGGCAATCGGGATGGGTTGCAGACGAACGCGGAAATACTCAGGCCCCCCCTTGGCATAGTTCCAATTGCGGATTTTTAACCCTCTCTGTCCACAATTGTTTTTTAATGTCTGATACGCTTCTATCTCTTTCTTGAACTTCTTTTTCTGACTTCCTTGCATGTTCATCAAAGATTGCACGGCCATCTGGAAATTATATGTCCCATCCTCGTTCGCAGTAATTCCTTTCAGCGCCCCATCCTCTGCATGAAAACACGCATTGAACATCCCCTCCACTGCCTGTTTTGCTTTGTCCCCTGTATCCACTCGCCCTAAGAAGCTGATCATGGAGCCCTTTTCGTCTACCAAACCGCGGAAGAGGTGGATCTGATCGGTGTAGGAGTTTAGGGCTGAGTTGATCGAGTTTTTCACTGTGTGGGTCTGCCCATCTTGTACGAAGGAACACCCCTCAAAATCGCTTCTGCCGAGAGAGATCTCTTTCACCATGTGTTGGTCGCCATCTGCAGTTTTGTGCGTCACCTGGAAGTTGCGCCCCGTCACTGTACTCAGTATTCCTCCCTGCAGCGACTTACGGAATTCCTTTTTGCTCCAATTGCCCTTGGCTGCCATCAAGGCCTTCGTTCTCTCGAAAATCATGTGAGTACGCGCCGTCGCCCTCATCTGCGGGGGAAGGGGTGCCCCAACTTGTCCTAAAGCCTGCATAGCAGGATCGGAGCTCTCCAGCCACTTAAAGCGCGACTCTTGGTGTCCCGGTCTCTGAAGTGCGGGAAGGGGCTTTTCTATTTCCCCAGAATCGACCTTAAACAAGGGCTTCAACACTTGCCCTATTCCATGCTCTATCTTTATGATACTCTTATCTTTAAGGACAATGCCACTCTCATCGATGTAGTCAAGATCGGTCATTTTTCGGGAGCGGTCTTGTTTGAGCCAGGTATCGAGCGTTTTCATAGCCAGCTGGAAAGTCTTCTGGAGAGTCTTGTCCTTAAAGAATTGATCTTCACGCCCTTTCAGCGTTAAGTCAATGCCCTCCTTAGACCCCAGGCGGTAATGCCCTTCAGGCGTAGGCGCAGCAATCCCTAGCTTTTTCGTATCTATCATAACTTCATTATACTAAGATTTTAGTTACTTTTCAAGAAAATAATACTATTGAGAGGCTTGCATAAGTAGTTCATAATAAGTCGCTTAGTTTGAATACATTATTAAGTTTAAATTAAAATTAAAATTATATATAATTAAATAAGAAGGTTGAGTTTTAGGCTATGAGTACAGATATACCCGTAATTATTACTAATGGTAACAGTTCGTCTCCAGATGCGTTCGGTTGTACGGAAGTTGTGTATAACGGGATGCGTTATGAAGTTAGCTATAAGTTAAAAGCCGGGCAGTTTCTTCCCGCGAGTTTTCAGGATAAGTGTTTTCAATTAATTCGAGCCCTACACCAACAGGCTCAAAGTGAACGTGACCCGGCCCAACAAAAAGCGCAGCTTGAGATGCTGAACACAGTAGGTCAGTCATGCATTGTGACAGACAACTCTTCCCATACCCACTATATCGCACAGTTGCCAGGAACCCCTAGCTGTTCTATTACAGTGCCGAAAGAGGACCGATATTCCATCATCACTGATTCATTCGAACACTTTACAACAGTTGAATACCAAACATTCTGTAACAATGCAATATCCCGCGTAGCAAATCTCCGACCGAATAATCTTCCCGCACCACCTGTCAACCCTCCCGCACCACCTGTCAACCCTCCCGCACCACCTGTCAACCCTCCCGTATCACCTGTCAACCCTCCCGCACCACCTGTCAACCCTCCCGTATCACCCGTCAACCCTCCCGTATCACCCGTCAACCCTCCCGTATCACCCGTCAACCCTCCCGTATCACCCGTCAACCCTCCCGTA
>Ga0207157_1036_pt1 | contig 13067 bp, 11 predicted proteins | sample Alteio_BWMinHeat_25_FD_153508 | JGI IMG/M metagenome (GOLD analysis project Ga0207157, IMG submission 153508) | Enriched cells from forest soil in Barre Woods Harvard Forest LTER site, Petersham, Massachusetts, United States -... | ecosystem: Environmental > Terrestrial > Soil > Temperate forest >...
TGTGAGCAATATAAAATCGTACCAAGTGTGAAGAGCGACGCTTTCCTTTAGAGAGTGGTTTTTATAGGCGAGCCATCCATAGTAAGCTCCTGCAGCAGTGATAATAGGGATGGCGTGGGTATAGTAGTAACGTTGTTTCTCTGGTTCAAAATCCCGTGCATTTGTGATATGTACCGCTCCGAAGGCTAGAGAAGAGAGAGTGATGCTCACCCAGGGATTAAAAAACTCTGAAAGCTGTGACTGTAAAAACCCGCGAAACAACGCCTCTTCTCCCACCCCGACAGGGAAAGCAACCAATGGGGACACTCTCCTTTTTAAAGAACGTGAGGAATGGGCGTGGGTTTCTTTAGGAAGGCTAAGATAAGAAACGACACCTATTAAAGCGAATTTTCCGAGCAACCCGCCCCACACTTCCGGTTTTTTCAAAACACTCCATCTAAAAGGCGCTGAGGTCAGATCGGCAAAACTATCCGTCGGCATTTGATAAGAATAGCCTGACTGTCCATTGTTAATTCGAACATCGCGATAAGCTGCGTAAATGCCATAAGCCCATATGTTTTGTACAATTAAAAGGCTTGTTCCTCTGGGAATTTTAGAGTGTAAGAAAGAGGCGCATCCAATACCTACGCCGGTGCCTCCGATGAGACCACCGGCTGTTTTCATGTCACCCAAATAAACATGTCCAAGACCCGGCAACAAACTGGATAGGCCTACAGCAAAAAATGTGTTCCTAGGAGGGCGAAGGTCCAATGCTGGCACCGGAAGCTGTATTTCCTGCGAAGACATAGGTTTTTGAATAAGGGAACTTGCATCAAACGCTCCTATTTCTTCGGAAGGATTCGCATCCATGGGGATATCTTCTTCTGTCTCATTTTCTATTCCGTGCAAAGACGTGCTTTGTAAAGCCGAGGACGCGCACAGAAGAATAAATAGAGTTTTCATTCCTAAAATGCCGCTGGTTTTTCCAGCGGCATTTGATAATATATTTTTGTTCATTAAGCTCTCCACCAGGAATTAGATTATTTCTAGAATTGTTTGCTCTGAATCCCCTTTTAGATCATTTCTAATCTCCTTAATGTCTTTATAAATACCGAAAAAATCTTTCCAAGTATCCACTATCGCTTCTTTAATTTTTTTCAATGTTTTCCAAAAGGATCTACAAGGCTTTGCCATAATAGCGGTTTTACATGCTAAAGTAGAAGGGGGTGTGGCCTGGAAAGAGGGGCGTGAGTGGGATGCCAAGGAAGTTGGAAAAATTTCTGAGACAAATGACAGCAATACACTTCGCGTTTCTGGAGAGGTCGTCATGCTTGCAAGATAGGTCAAGCAATTCGCTACTTTACGCTCTTCTTGAGAAGTCGATTCTGGCACATCACTTTCTTCCTCAGCGCATGTATCTATTAAATTTCTGATTCGCGCCATCTGTTGTTGAGAATCACACGATAAATGCAGATTGTCGCAAGCAACAGCCATTCCAAATGAAATCAAAAATTCCATCCCGGAATTTTGAGAACTTGGTAAAGTATCAAGTGCTTTTCGATAGTCGTCAAAAGCATCTGGATAATTTTTCGACAATAAATTTGAGTATGCGCAGCTTAAATACAACAAAGCTCTCTCCTCAGCGGACAAAAGTTCTTGATTCGCATCAATTGGCACAGGCTGCTTATTGAAAGAATCATCTGCTTGGATCGAACCACTCCAGAATACAGCACTCGCCACAGCCATTGTAATAAAGAATTTACATTTCATTTTTCATTCCTTTGTTAATCCCAAATGGGAAACGAAAAATTAACTTATATTCTAGGAAAATGTAAATTATAAGAGATTTCTTGAGCTATAATCTATTCCTAGTAAGCCAGATAAGTACAAAAAAATTATTCTCAAGAGTTTCTTCCCCGGTAACTTTACTCATAAAATCAAGCTCCCTGAGTTTACTCCAAGCCCCTTTTCGTGTTTGAATACGCGGATCTTCAACGGGTAAACAGGTCTTTCAGTACGACCTCGTTCGAGATTAGCTCGTTACTTTAGAGATTTGGCTGCGTATGCATACCCGATACGCAGCCAAATCTTTTTCGTCGAAAAGATTTGGCTGGGTATTGGGGGGCGATAGCCAGCCAAATGAGCCAGCTCGCAAAAGTCCATTGCTCTGTTAAACCGGCGCTTTTGGCGCCGGTTGAACAGAGCAATGGACTTTTGGGGTTGCACAGCCCCCTCCTCTCTTGGTAGAGTACCTTGTATGTCGGAGAAGGTGCGGGTTCCGCCGAATTCGAAAGAGTCTGAGATGATGGTGCTGGGGTGCATGTTGACATCGATCAATGCGCTCAATGTGGCGGCCGATTTGTTGGTGAGTGAGGATTTCTACTACACGGAACACCAGATCATTTTTACGAGTTTGAAGAGCGCGTATGTGGCGGACAAGCCAGCTGATATCCACCTGATTGGAGAAGATCTGAAGAGAGGGGGGAAGCTGGAGATCGTAGGCGGGATCGCGTATCTGACGGTGCTGGCGCAGTATGCGGGGACGTCGGCCTACATCGAGGAATATGTCGAGCTGGTGCGGGAAAAGTCGATCTTGCGGCGGATGATCGGGGTGGCGCAGTCGGTGGAGACGGCAGCACTGAACGATCCGCCCGATGCGATGTCGGTGTTGGATGGCGCGCAGGCACAGTTCTTCCAGATTTCGCAGGAAAGACAGCAGGCGCCAGGCGTAGCGATCAAAGATCTTTTGTCGGGGTTGAGGGCAGAGTCGCAACTCCCCTATCTAAAAGAGCTGCAGGAGAGACAACAGAAATACCAGGAGCGAGGGCCGAAAGAGAGTGGGATCACGGGAATTCCGACTCACTTTGTCGACTTGGATAAAATGTTGAACGGCTTCAACAACTCCAATTTGGTGATTTTAGCGGCAAGGCCATCAATGGGAAAGACGGCGATTGCGACGAACTTGGCGGAGAATATCTGCTTCCGCAATGGAATACCAACGGCGATCTTTTCGCTCGAGATGAGCGCTACGCAACTGCTCCATCGCCTGATCAGCTCACAGGCAGAGGTGGAGTCGGAGAAAATCCAAACAGGATCCCTTTCGGGCTCCGAGTACCAGCGGGTCGTGGGGGCAGTCAATGCGATGCAACGTCACACGCTCATCATCGACGACCAGTCGGGCCTAAAAATCACTGATCTCAGAGCGCGGGCGCGCCGCCTCCGCGAGGCGCATAACATCGGCTTCATCGTCATCGATTACTTGCAGCTGATCGCCGGCTCTGGAAATATGCGCTCTTTTGAAAACCGCCAAAATGAGGTCTCTGAAATCTCCCGCATGCTCAAAAACCTCGCGCGCGAGCTCAATATCCCGATTCTCTGCGCCGCGCAGCTGTCGCGCAAAGTCGAAGAGAGACAAGGTCACCGCCCCATGATGAGCGATCTGAGAGAAAGCGGTAGCTTGGAGCAAGATGCCGATGTGGTGATGCTTTTATTTCGAAGAGATTACTACGACAAATACGATAAGCCAGGCACGGCGGAAATCATCATAGCGAAAAACCGGCATGGCCCGGTCGGAGATATACAACTGACATTCCGCAAGGAGATCGGCCAGTTCGCCAATTACACAGCGACGCAAACACAGGCAAACAAGGAAGCGTTCGCCTCTTTCAATCCTGAGTGAAAGATTTTACATGCGAAGATGTTACAGATCAGATACATAGGGTCAGCAAGTAACGATCAAATAAAGACTAACGCGCGCGCTCCTGGGCACGCTTTACTTTTTCCCCTCCTTTCTATAAAATACCCTTTTAACTTTAGGAGCCTATGTCATCTGTAAAAAAGAAGCGTCGTGCCAAAATTGCCCGTCACAAGAGAAAGAAAAGACGGCGTCGCGACCGCCACAAGAAAAAATAAGCTGTGTGGTCCTATCCTAAAGTTTTTGATGTTCTCGTCATCGGTGCAGGCCATGCAGGCTGTGAGGCTGCGTACGCTGCTGCCCGCATGGGAGCCGAGACCCTCCTTCTCACGATGAATCTCGATACCATTGGCAAGATGAGCTGCAACCCCTCGATTGGGGGGACAGCCAAGGGACACATCGTGCGCGAAATCGATGCACTGGGTGGGCTCATGGGGAAAATCGCCGACCGGCGCGGGATCCAGTTCCGGATGCTCAACGCCTCAAAGGGACCTGCCGTCCGCTCTCCTAGAGCACAGGCAGACAAGGCGGCCTATGCCCTCGAGATGAAACATCGCCTCGAGCGGACAGCTCACCTCGAAATTCAACAGGGAACCACCGAAGGACTTCTCACCGAAGCAGGAAGGATCACAGGCGTCGTCACACTCGAGGGGATCGAATACCGAGCCAAGACGGTGATTCTCTCCTCGGGGACTTTTATGCGAGGGCTGCTCCACATCGGGGACACCCACTTTTCAGGAGGGCGCGGCGGCGACAAGGCGGCAACGGGGCTCTCCCCCGCTCTCGAAGCGCTCGGATTTCACCTGGGAAGACTCAAAACGGGAACGCCCCCGCGGATCAACCGGAGGAGCGTCGATTTTTCTCAATGTGAAGAGCAGCCAGGAGATCCAGGCGTTGTCTTTTCCTACGACGAGCCCGAAGAGCGGATGGAACAGATTTCGTGTTACATCACCCACACCACACCCCGCACGCATGAAATCATCCGAGCCAATCTCGAGCGCTCCCCTCTCTTCAGCGGCCTCATCCAAGGGGTAGGCCCCCGCTACTGCCCTTCTATCGAAGACAAAGTGGTCCGTTTTGCCGACAAAGAGCGCCACCAGATTTTCCTCGAACCAGAGGGACTCACTACGGACGAGATCTACGTCAACGGGATCTCCTCGTCGCTCCCCTTCGATGTGCAACTCGAGATGATCCGCTCTGTGGTAGGGCTCGAAAAGGCCGAAGTGATGCGTCCCGCGTATGCGATCGAATACGATTATGTCCTCAGCGATCAGATCTATGCGAGCTTGGAAACCAAACGAGTCGAAGGACTTTTTCTCGCAGGCCAAGTCAACGGAACGACCGGCTACGAAGAGGCCGCAGGACAAGGGATCCTCGCAGGGATCAACGCCGCTTGTAAAGTGCTCGGCAAAGCCCCGCTTGTGCTCAAGCGGGGTGACGCCTACCTCGGCGTGATGATCGACGATCTGATCCGCTTCGAGCTCACGGAGCCCTACCGGATGTTCACCAGCCGAGCCGAACACCGGCTGGCTCTCCGCCAAGACAACGCCGACCTGCGCCTTCGCCCCCTCGCCTATGAACTCGGCCTGATCACGAAAGCCCAATATGAGCGCGTCCTCCATAAACAGCAGACCATTGCCACGCAAATCACTCTTCTTCACAAAACCCATCTTTCCGTAGACGGAAAGACCACTAACCTCGCCTCTCTCATCTGTCGCCCCGACTGGACCTACGAAAAAGCCAGAGCCACCTTCCCCCATCTTCTGCAAGATCTCGGCGGCGACATCAATAGCCAGATCGAAACGGAGCTCAAGTACGCAGGCTACATCGAAAGGCAAAACAAAGAAATCGCCAAACTAGACAACCTCGACAAGGTCCGCATCCCCAAACAATTCGACTTTAACCACGTCACCGGCCTTCGCGCCGAAGCCAAACAAAAGTTCAGCAGATTCACCCCAGAAAATCTCGGCCAAGCCTCTCGCATTTCAGGCATTTCCCCTGCAGACATTTCGATCCTCCGGATCGCAATCAAGAGAACAGATGACACCTCTTTACCTGATCCTTCTTGAAAACCAGCCGATCCTCGAGCAACTCCAACTCGAAGAGGCGCTCCTGCGCACCGACGAGCGCAACTTCTGTCTCATCAACCGCGGCTCTCCCCGCTCCATCGTCATGGGAATCTCCGGAAAACCAGGCGAGCTCCTCGATCTTGCAAAGATCCAAGCAGATGCCATCCCCGTGATCCAGCGCTTCAGCGGCGGCGGCACCGTCATCGTCGATGCCGACACCCTCTTCGTCACCTTCATTTTCTCGAAACGCACCCTCCCCATCCACCCCTTCCCAGAGCCGATCCTCCGCTGGACCGCAGAGCTCTATCAAACCGCCTGGAATATCCCCCACTTCCACCTCTCCGAAAACGACTACGCCATCGGCACCAGGAAATGTGGCGGCAACGCCCAATACATCCAAAAAAACCGCTGGCTCCACCACACCACCTTCCTCTGGGACTACCAAGAGTCCAACATGGACTATCTCCTCCTCCCCCCCAAACAACCCCGCTACCGTCACTCCCGCCCCCACGCCGCCTTCCTCTGCCGCCTCAAAAACCTTGCCCCCTCCCTCGACTCCCTAACCCGCTCCCTCCTCTCAACGCTCGGTACAACCCACCCTTTTTCCCTAGAACCTATCGACCCAAAAACCTTGCAATTCACCCCCCACCGTCAAGCAACGCGAATCTTCGTGCCTTAGGGAGTGTTCCGTAAAGATTCTTCTGTCGATTTTCGGGATTATTTTGGCCGCCTTTCGATTCTTTTTTGGGGGGTAATATACGCGAATTGATATTACCCCCCAAAAAAGAATCGAAAGGCGGCTCAAAAGAACCCGAAAATCGACAGAAGAATCTTTACGGAACACTCCCTAGTTTTCTCCTCTTGCCAAAAATTAGGCAGCACTTTGATTGCCTCTTTCTCAACCGAGAATTTCGAGATTTGGTTTATAACAGAGGCACCGGACCCGTTTTTGAGCGAAGCTCAAAACCCCTGAGAGGCAAAGGTTCTTTTGCATGAGCCCATGCAAAAGCTTCTATTCTAAAACGGCTGGGCTCATGCAAAAGAACCTTTGCCTCTCAGGGTGTTTACGGCCTTTGGCCGCAAACACGGGTCCTCTCAATGAGCGTTAGAGGGTGTTTCAAAAAAATACTTCGGCGAGTTTAATGATATTTCACAGAACCCTTCAGAGATGGGTAGTCCGCAACATGTAAGGCTAGAAGGTTGCGAAGCGCAGGTAGGTGAGATGCAAGGAGCCGCCGAAGGCGGGCACCCGAAGCAGACGACCCCGCAGCGGGGAGGCGTGTCAGGGCGACGCAGCAGATTGCCTGCCTCCGCGAGCAGACTTCAGCATTACATGTTAAGGACTACCCAAAGATGGTCTCTTACCGAAAATACTCCGAAAGTCCCTGTTCTGTGGGCTTCATCGCTTTCGATCCGCTCTTCCAGTTTGCGGGGCAGACCTCGCCGTGCTGTTCGTGGAAGATGAGGGCGTCGAGGATGCGGAGGGCTTCGTCGACGGACCTGCCGAGGGGAAGGTCGTTGATGAGTTGGTGGCGGATGATGCCGGCTTTGTCGATGAGGAAGAGGCCGCGGTAGGCGATGCCATCCTCTTCTTTGAGAACGTGGAAGCTGCGGGAGATCGATTTATTGAGATCGGAGACGAGGGGGTAGGTGATTCCTTGGATCCCTCCTTTGGCCTTGGGGGTGCTGAGCCAGGCGAGATGGGAAAAGCAGCTGTCGACGGAACAGCCGATGACTTGGGCGCCTCTTTTCTCAAAGTCTTTGAGTCTCTCTTGGAAGGCATGGAGTTCAGTGGGACAGACGAAGGTAAAGTCGAGGGGGTAAAAGAAGAATAGGACATATTTTCCGACAAAATTGGAGAGGGAAAACGATTCTTGGATTTTGTTTTCCACGACTGCTTTTGCTTTGAAGTCGGGGACTTTTCTTCCGATGAGTGACATATTTTTATCTCCTAAATTCTGCTGCGATAGTTGTGTCGGCGCCATGACCGGGGATGACGCGGGTTTCGGGCGGCAATTGCGCCAACCGGTGCAAAGAGTGCTGCATCTGGTCGGGATTCCCGGTGGGAAGGTCCATCCTCCCGATGCTTCCCCGAAAGAGCGTGTCACCTGCGATCAATGTATTTTCCCCTTGCACATAGTAACAAACGCCGCCGGGAGAATGGCCCGGTGTATGAAGCACCCGTAGCTCCAAATTCCCCACGGCGACGATTTGTCCATCTCTGAGGAGATGGTCTACTGTTGTTCCCACGATGTGAACAAAGAGAGGCAAACCATCGGTGCCGGGATGTTCCACATTCTCTTGATCGAGTGGGTGGACATAAAGCGGCGCTCCGGTTCTCTTCTTTACCTCTGCCACATCGGCGATGTGATCCCAATGGGAGTGGGTGAGCAAAATGGCTTCGATCTTCAGCTGCGAGGCCGCAGCTTGTTGGAGAACCACATCCGTTGCACCCAACGACGGATCAATCACCGCCCCCTTTCGCGTCTCTGTACACCCGATTAAAATCGCATTCGTGCTCAGCGGACCAAATGGGAACTTGTACAACAACATTGCACCGGAGAGGATTCGAACCTCCGACCCCCTGGTTCGTAGCCAGGTACTCTATCCAACTGAGCTACCGGTACTCAGGTATACCATAATGTGGCTAAAAGAGCCTAAAAAACAAGGATTTTCCACTTCGGGCCTGTTTCACGATTTTGAGTAGGTCGGCCTCCTCTAAGATTTTTCTTTTTCCTTTCCCTCGAGAGGGAAAGGAAACGGGTCCCATGTCAATAGGGTGGGTGGGCTCTACGGTTTTGAAGCGGTAGCCGTGGACAAAATCGATGCCTGTAAAGGGTTTTTGAAATTCTTCTTCAACAAATTTTTCCCAGTTGCGCTCTCCCCGGTGGCCCCAAGTTTGCACCTTTTTGAGCATTTCTTCTTTCGTTCGGACCCAGCTGTAGTGGTGGAAGAGGGGGGCGCCGTCGATGCCGGTGACCATACCCCGTTTCGGGTTGGGCAGACAGTCGTAGATCGCCTGCCTTTCGTCTCGGGAGAGGAGGAGATCGGCATTGAGCGCCCTTTTCTGCGCCAAGACGATTGAATCTTCCCAACTCTCCGCTTGGTAGCGGCTTTCCCGGAAGTACCAGTAATTGGCCATTTTGAGGGTCACGTGTTGGTGATAATCGCTTGACTCGAGCCATTCTTGGACCCGCTCCCCGTCGGCGATTTCATCGGCGTCCAAAAAAAAGACCGTTTCGATTTCGGGCCTCAAAAAAGAAAAACCGACCAGGCGCGACACGTTGTGCCAAAAACGGGTTCCATCTCCCTTCTTCAAAAGCGTCCGAGGAATCCGCTTCGGAACAAACGGATATTCAACAAAGAGACATTCGGGAAACGCGGCTCCAATTTCATCGAGTCGTCCTCGATTTTCTTTTGTCCCATCGAAAAAATGATCAGAGACAGAAACGATCACCTGTCTAGAAAACCGGAGCGCTTCTTTCAAACAAAGCGCGATGAACCGATCTTCGTTGGTGCAAAAATTGACAATCGTCGCCACTTGGTGTTTGCGCATGCATGTAGATTGTATACAGAGCCAGTTGCAAAAGTCCATCGCCCTGTTAAACCGGCGCTTTTGGCGCCGGTTTAACAGGGCGATGGACTTTTGCAACTGGCTCTGGTATATTCCCCTGAAATGCGACGTCTTTTGAATGCCGCTTTCGCTCTTTTCGCAGCGTACTCTCTCATCTTATCTGCGAAGCGCCCCCTTCGTCCCTATTTGACTGTCATCGGCGGAGTAGACATGTGCGATGGCCTCGGGAGGCAATCGATCGAATTGATCGATGCGATGAAGGAGAAAGTGTCGCTGAATTTCATTCCGACCTATATCAAGAATTGGACCGATGTTCCGAAAGATCTCAAGAAACTGGCGAAGGGACGAAAGAAAAGACTCGGGAAGGTCATTGTCTGTGAAGAGCCGTTGCAAGCGAGCTACAAAAAGCTGAAGCGTCCTGCGAACCGAGATCAACTCCGGATCGCCTATTCGATGCTCGAGTCGACGCGGATTCCGGCCGAATGGGTCAAGATGCTCAACACCTACTTCGATGCGGTGGCGGTTCCCGATCGGTTTTTGATCGAAGCATATCAATTAAGCGGTGTGACCATTCCGGTCTTTGAACTGCCGCTAGGGCGCGATTTCCGGCAGTTTTTGGAAAGTCCTTTGAAACAAAAGAGAAATATACCATTCGTCTTCGGCAATTTCTCCTCAGGGATCGGAAGAAAAAATCTTCCTTTGCTCATCCGGGCTTTCTATGAGGCCTTTGGGACGCGGACCGATGTGCGGCTCGTGATCAATTGCCGAATCTGCGAGCCATCGACCCACAGTCAAATCGAAGAAGAGCTCGAAAGAGCCGCGGGAGCGAACATCTCTTTTACCAAACTTGCGCTCGATAACCAAGCCTACCTCGAGCTACTCTCTTCAATCGATTGTTTTGTCAGCACATCGAAGGGAGAGGGATTTTCAATCCAGCCCCGAGAAGCCATGGCGATGGGAATCCCCGTCATTGTCGCAGACAACACAGCCCAACACACGATCTGTGCAAGCGGTCTCGTGAAAAGCATTCCCTGTCCCGAGGAAGAGCCTGCCTTCTACGAATGGTATCCCCGCAGCTCGCTCGGTTCTTTCTTCTCCGCAAGCCAAAAAGACATCGCAGCTGCCCTCATCGAAATGGAAGAGCAGTATGCCTCCTATTTGGAGAAAGGACCCATCGCGAGAAAATGGGCCGCCCAGTACCACTTCGATGCCCTCAATCCCCTCTACCACACCCTCATCCAACCGGAGATAGTGGTTCTCGGATCGGAAAACCAAATTGCAGTCGGTTGTTTGACCACAAATTCCAAAACGCTCTATAAAAAATATCTCCGACTCACAAAGGCATCTCCCCAATGATGAAAAAAATCTCTTTTTTTCTCTTCCTCACTCTCTTTGTCTATCTCTACCAACTCGCCCCTCCCTCATGGATGAGAGAACAGATCCGATCTGATCTCTCCCTTCTCAAGGGAGCCAAAGTGACAAAGGAAATGCTCGATGATGCTATGGAGAAAAACGAGCGGGAAAATGGACAATACCTCCTCCTTCGGGTGCGCCACACCAACGGCGAGCTCGAGATCGAGTCTCATCCTCTCTATGAAAATGACCTACGCACCCAAATGATGCGCAAAACGTTTGCCACCTTGTTCAAAAAATATAAGCTCCCCGATCTCGACTTCATCGTGTCGCTCCATGACAGCCTCGATCACGCCAACCTTCCCGCCCCCGTGTTCGTCTTTGCCAAAGATAGTCGCCTCTTTGAAAAAGTGATTCTGATTCCCGACTTCGAAGCGCTCGCAGGCAACCGGAATCAGATGCGCGAAGTGCGGCGGGGCAGCCAGCAATTTCCCTGGGAAAAAAGGGAAGAAAAGGCGATCTGGCGCGGAGCCACCACCGGCGCCCTCTTTGATTCAGCTACCTTTCTCTCACTGCCGCGCGCCCAGCTCGTCTCCGTTTCTCTCGAACATCCCGATCTCATCGATGCTCGATTTACCTCTCTTTGTCAGTGTGCTGACCCGGTCAACGTCCAGACCCATTACGATCACTATTTCGCCTCTTCCGTTCCCATCAGCGAACACTTCCGCTACAAGTACCAGATCTTAGCCGACGGCAACTCCTGCGCCTACAGCAGAGCCTACTGGCAACTGTTTTCCCAGTGCGTCGTATTCAAACAAGACTCTCCCCACGTGCAGTGGTATTACCGCGCGCTAAAGCCCTACATCCACTACCTCCCCGTCCGCACAGATTTTAAGGACCTCGCAGAACAAATCCACTGGGCCCGCACCCACGATCTCGAAGCCAAAAAGATCGGGGAGAATTCTCACAAGTTTGCGAGAGACAACCTCCGAAAAAAACAGCTCTTCCGCTACCTGGCCCATCTCTTGCGCAAGTATGCCCGCTACCAGAGTTTTTAGCGCCAATTGCAAAGGCCCATTGCCTGAAAAACCGGCGCCTAAAGGCACCGGTTTTTCAGGCAATGGGCCTTTGCAATTGGCGCTGATATAACCCTTTGATGGACAGGCGTTTGCGTAAAATGCAACATGCACTTCCATTTTTGGACCATTTCTGGTAGGGTAAGCATCAAAAGATGTACGAGAGATTTTTCACCCCCCCTCAGACGAGCTTTTTTCTTTTCGGTCCCCGGGGAACCGGGAAATCAACCTGGCTGAAACAGCGCTATCCGACTGCCTTCTGGGTCGATCTTCTCGATCCCGAAAAGCTCCGGTTTTTCGCTGCAGGGCCGGAGAGGCTCAGCCCCTTGCTGGCCCAGGCACCCGAGACCACAACCATCGTGATCGACGAGATCCAAAAAATACCGGAACTTCTCGATGTGGTTCACAGCCTGATCGAACAAAAAAAGGGGTACCAATTCATCTTGACAGGTTCTAGCTCTCGCAAACTCAAAAGACAGGGGGTCAATCTGCTCGCAGGAAGAGCACTCCTCAGATACATGCCGCCGTTTTTCGCAAAAGAATTAGGCTCTTCATTTGATCTTCCGCGCCAGCTGCGGTTAGGAATGCTACCCATCGTACTCGACTCTCCCTCGCCAGAAGAGGTGCTGCGCGCTTATGTGGGCATCTATTTGAAAGAAGAAGTACAAGATGAGGGGATCATCCGCAACGTCGGCGATTTTGCCCGCTTTTTAGAAGTGATGAGCTTCTCGCATGGATCCAGTCTCAACACCTCCAATATTTCCCGCGAATGCCAAGTGAGTCGAAAAACAGTCGATGGCTTCCTCTCAGTCTTAGACGATCTCCTTCTCTCATTCCAGTTACAAATCTTTCGCCACAAAGCAAAACGGGTGTTAGCTGACCATCCCAAATTCTACTTTTTCGATCCCGGTGTCTATGCCTCTCTTCGTCCTAAAGCTCTTTACGACAAAGAAACGGAAAGAGAAGGCCCTGCTCTCGAAGGATTAGTAGGGCAACATCTAAGAGCCTGGACCCAGGCACAAATCGAACTCTTCCAACTCCATTTCTGGCGCACTGCTTCCCAAGTCGAGGTTGATTTTATCCTGACTGGCCCCTCCTGCTTCCTAGCCATAGAAGTGAAAAACGGAACCGTCATCCACCCAGAAGACCTAAGAGGCCTAGAGACTTTCTCCGAAGATCACCCTGAAGCTACACCCATTCTTCTCTACCGCGGTAAATACAAACTCAAACAAAGAAACATTCTCTGTTACCCAGTAGATGAATTTCTCCTCCAAATCGATCCGAGAAAAGAGTTCCCAAGCTTTCTGTGAGAAAATGGGGCA
>Ga0207157_1037_pt1 | contig 12968 bp, 8 predicted proteins | sample Alteio_BWMinHeat_25_FD_153508 | JGI IMG/M metagenome (GOLD analysis project Ga0207157, IMG submission 153508) | Enriched cells from forest soil in Barre Woods Harvard Forest LTER site, Petersham, Massachusetts, United States -... | ecosystem: Environmental > Terrestrial > Soil > Temperate forest >...
AGTGGTAGGGGCCTCCTTGGATGTAGCCGCCAGACGGCATCCGGATGACGAGGGGGCAGTTCCACTGTCCTTTAGAGCGGTAGTGGATGCTGGAGAGTTCGTTGATGAGCTGGTTCATCGCGGTCCAGGAATAGTCGCAAAACTGGATCTCGGCTACGGGTCTGTGGACCCCTCCCATCGACATGCCGATGGCGATACCGACGATGCTTGACTCGGCAAGCGGGGTGTTGAAGCAGCGCTCATTGCCAAAGCGATCGGTGAGGGTGCGGGTGATTCCGAAGACTCCCCCTTTGCCGTGGGCAACGTCTTGTCCAAAGACCACAACGCCTGGGTCGCGCTCCATTTCTTCTACGAGAGCGTGGTTGATGGCGTCCATGAGAACGACTGATTCTCCGGTTTCTGAGAAAGAGTCGGGGGTCGTGTGTTTTTCTAAGAGAGGGTCGGGGGTAGTGTGTTTTTCCAAGAGAGGGTCGGGGGTCGTGTGTTTTTCTGAGAGCGAGTTAGGGGTCGTGTGTTTTTCTAAGAGAGGGTCGGGGGTAGTGTGTTTTTCTGGGAGAGAGTTGAGGGTGGTGTATTCTTTGAATACGTGGTGGGTGGCGCTCTTTGGATCGGGAAAGGGGAGCCCGTCTGCGGCGATGGCTGCGGTTTCGATTTCATGGATCCGTTGCTGTCGGAGCTGCTGGAGCTCTTCCGGTGTGAGCCAGCCTTGTTGCAGGAGCCACTCTTCAAAACGAGGGAGGGGGTCTCGTTTGTGATCTTCGGCCAGGTCGGCGTCACACTTGTACTTTTTGGGATCGTCGCTGCTGCTGTGGGGGCCGATGCGGGGGATGTGGGCGACGATGAGACTGGGGCCAAAGCCACTACGGGCCCGCCAGACGGCGATGTCGAGTGCTTCGGCGGTTGCGATGCAGTCGCAGCCGTCGATTTCGTGCACGGCCACTCCTTCATACCCTGTGGCCATCTTGGCGATGGTGCCCCCTGCGGTTTGCTCGGAGACGGGGACCGAAATCGCCCAACCGTTATCTTGGACGACGAAAATGATGGGGAGGCGGTGGAGCGCGGAGAAATTGAGGGCTTCGTGGAAATCGCCTTGCGAGGTGGATCCATCGCCTCCCGATACATAGACAACTTCAGGGGCTTTCCGGAGTTGGACTGACTTGGCCATTCCGACGGCTTGGAGATACTGGGAGCCGACGCAGCTCGACTGGCAGGGGATCCGGAGATCGACTTGGGAAAAATGGTCGGGCATCATCCTTCCACCCGAGTGATGCAGCGTATCGCGGGCTAAAAAAGAGGCGAAGAGATCTTCGAGGGAGCAGCCGAGGCCGAGGGCAAAGGCCCGGTCGCGGTAATAGGGGAATCCCCAATCGACTCCCGGTCGCAACGCCAGGGCCGATATGGCGCCGATCATCTCGTGACCTGCCATCGACAGGGCGAACGTCCCCCCTTTATTTTGCCGGACGAGCTTCCCCATTTTCTCATCCATGAACCGGCAATGATGCATCACGCGCAATATGTCGAGCGCCTTTTCTCGAGACAGCGAGTTACTTTTAAAAATTTGAGTTTGCGTGGCGTTCATGCTCTTCATGATAACCGATTTGAAGAATCGAAAACAGCGCTATTTTGGTTTCTTAGGTGACTTAATCTGAGTGACTTTCTTCACTGTAAAACGGCGGCGCTTTTGGCCCGTGAGCTCTTCTGGTTCCTTGCGAGGGCGTCCCCGTTTTTTTGGCAAGACAACGCCGATTGCCGACCCGACGCGGGTAGATTCTTCTTCTGGGAGCACTTCGACTTTTGTATCGGGAAACTTAGGCTTAATGAAAGGTTGAAAGGGCTTTTTGCCTCGGTCATCGCCAAAGAATTTTTCCGCTCCTGTAAGGCGGTTCGAGAGGTGGCGGAGCGACTCGAGCCTCTGAGAGAGGGCTTCGAGTTTTTCGTCGACATGGAGAGTGGGACTTCCGCGAAGCGAGGCGAGGAGGTGTTCTTCAGTCTCAAATTTCGCGGAGAAAGTGACGCTTGTTGCCGAGACGATATCGGGGACATAGAGAAACAGGCGACAGGCAGCGGGGACCTGAGTATAGATGTCCATGGTGACTTGGGGCTCTAACTCTACTTTTGCGATCTGCTTGGGAGGGCGCCCTCTTTTGGGGCGGGGGTTGAGCGCTTCATTGGAGTAGTAGGTTTTCGCCTTGGAGAAGAGAAGCTCTCTCCCTTGAGCGATCTCTTTGGGAACTTTTACGTCAAAGAGATGGCGTTTGATCTTTTCGACCAAATTCTTGGGCAAATCGAGATCTTCTTCAAAGACAAATTGGACGTTTTGCTGACGGAGCCACTCAATGATCCGGATGCGGGAGCGCTCCTGGTAATACTGCTGCCATTTTTCGAGTTCGGTGAGATGGTCGTAGATGAATTCGAGAAAATTTTCGCGCGCCTCTTTGGAGGTGATGATGTCGAGGAGCTTTTCTTTGGTGTCAATGTCATAGACTTTTTCATGGATGAATCCTTCCATGAATTTTTTTACCTCATAGAAGGTCATTTTCGGGACGAGGCAAAAGCGCTGGGGTGGTTTTTTGATTTCAGCTTCGAGCACTTCGAGCTCTTCTGTTCCCTTATCGAGATCGGCGTAGAGGAGAAATCCCTCTACTCGGTCGAGGTAAAAATCTCTCTCATCATTCGATTTCGCAAATGCGTCCATCAGACGATGGTAGCGAAGAATCAGGGGGTTTTTCGGCTGAGGAAGGGTGGGTTTCATCAGAAGGGAAGGATATCAAAAGAGGCTTTAGCGGTCTAGGGTTGTTTGCATCCATTATTTTTTCATAGATCTCAAGGGCTTGCTGCGGAGCGGGGCGCTCTTTGGGGCTCGGGTGGAGCATCTGCGCAACGAGGGGCTGCAGCGACGGGGGCATGGCGGGAGAGGGTTTGGCCCAGCCCGGTTCGAGAGAGCCGATGATCGAGGGCCATTTTTCAGACGGTTCGTAACTCCACGAGGGGATTGTCCTGTTGAATAAAGCATAGAGGTTGAATCCCATTTCCCAAACATCAGCTGCTGGCGTTACGGCCTCTTCCCGCGCTCCGAGGTGGAAACATTCGGGAGGGGTTTCTCGTGCTCCGACGATTCCCCCTTTTCTGCTCTCCTCGTCGTCGTGAAAACGAAAGTGATCTAAATCGGTGATGACTCCTTCTATCCCGCTCTCACTTTGTCTCACGAGCAAATTTTCCATCCGGAGATCCGAGTGAACTCCGTAAGGGGGGAAAAGCGCCATTCCAGAGAGCCAGTCGAGACCTAAAGCCCATCGATCTTCTAAAGACAAGGGGTACCCTTTCTTGGCCACCTCATAAAAATCGCTCTCATAGCAATCTTGATAGACGGTGTATTGCCTTTTCTTCCTGCAGATAACCACTGCATGGGTCCGAATCACTCCGCGCTTGTTATTGAAGATCTTGAGCGCCTTGAGCTCGATCGGCATCTTTTTAGAAATGGGGGCCACTCCTTTTGCCACAATGGGCTCTTTTCCGCCGAGCCAGAACGCTTTTTTGAATCTGCGTCCTTGAGAGATAGGAGAAAAAACCGACTTCTTGATGTCGAGAAAAACCTTGTCCTGTGCGGAAATCGTGATGCCGACAGGCAATCGATAGCGTTTTGCTGAAAACCGGATTCCCTGCCGCGGCATTCGGTAATAAATCAACGCGGAAGAGAGCCAGTTCGCTACAGAGCGGACCTGATGCTCCTGGACGAATTGTTTTGGATCCTGGATGCGCTCTGCCACAAAGGCGACCCCGCCAAAGAGCTCCAGGGAAAGAGAGCGGATCTTGTAGATCAGCGAGACGAACTTTCCCGGGAATCCCTGGATGAGAAGCTCTGCGGGTATATCCAACTGGCTCGACACGCTAACCGGGTTGAGCCAGACCACACACTTGGTGTCTGCAATGGGATCTTCTATCTCCAGCGGGAGAAAGTTCACCATCTCTTCTAAGCTGAGCTCTCTTTGATCTTTGTAACTCATCCAGTAAGTATCTGCAGCTGGAAGGTCAGATAAGGCAGTGAAAAGGAGCTCTCTTCCTGTCTCGAGAACTCTTCCAAGCGCGCCTAAAGTCATCAAGATCCTATAAAAAATAAACCAGGATTTTTACAGAAAAGTATTTATTATGTCAACGGATTGCGACGTCTCCTCAAGAAATCGCGATTCCAGTATGCTTTCTCCGTATGCTCGACTTAAAAGAACTCCGCAGAGATCCGAAAGGACTCGAAGCCAAACTGCAAACCAAAGTTCCCGAAACAACTCTTTCCCCTGTTCTCTACCTCGATGAACGGATCCGCACGTTCAAGACGGAGGCCGAAGAGCTCAAGTCGAAGCGCAACCTGGCGTCGAAAGAGCTCGGTCTCAAGAAACAGCGGGGAGAAGAGATGACTCCTTTCCTTGCAGAAATGAGCGCGCTTGCCGATACCATTGCGCTCCGCGACCAAGAGATTGCAAAACTGGAACTAGAACTCCACCAGGCACTCGCTATTCTCCCGAACATTCCAGCAGATGACATTCCGATTTCTCCTTCGCCAAAAGACAACGTCTGCATCAAAACTTTCGGGGAAAAACCGACCTTTTCCAATCCGTTTAAAAACCATGTGGAATTAAACGAAAAGCTCCATCTCTTCGACTTTGCCCGGAGCGCGAAGATGTCGGGCTCGGGTTGGCCTCTCTACAAAGGGATGGGGGCCAGGCTCGAGTGGGCGCTTCTGAATTACATGCTCGATACCCATCGGAAAAATGGCTTTATCCAAATCATCCCTCCCCTGCTCGTCCGCCCAGAGACGATGTATGGCTCGGGCCAGCTTCCGAAATTCGAGACCCAGCTATTCAAAATTACCGATGACGATTACCAGCTCTATTTGATTCCCACCGCTGAGGTGGCGATCAATGGGATGCACGCCGATGAAATCCTCGATGAACACCAACTTCCCCTGAAATACACGGCCTATACTCCCTGTTTTCGCCGAGAGGCGGGAGCCGCAGGTTCTCAAGAGCGGGGGCTGATCCGGATGCACCAGTTCAATAAAGTGGAGCTTTTTTGCCTCGCAAAGCCCGAGGATAGTCGTGCTGTATTCGAACAGATGCTCCAGTCGGCTGAAGAGGTTCTCCAGGGGCTGAACCTCCACTACCGGAACATGCTCCTCACAACCGGTGACATGTCATTTGCTGCGGCGAAGACGATCGACATCGAAGTGTGGCTCCCAGGACAAAACCGCTACTACGAAGTATCGTCAGTTTCCAATTGCACCGACTTCCAGGCGCGAAGATCCCACATCCGGTGGAAACACAAAAACGAAAAGCCCCAATTCGTTCACACTCTGAACGGTTCGGGACTGGCGACATCGCGCCTCATGGTGGCCCTCTTGGAAAATAACCAGCAGCCAGATGGATCGATCCTTGTGCCAAAAGTACTCCACAAGTATTTAGAAGAAGAAGTCGCAGTGATTCATGCAAGCCCTTGAAGATTTTACCCGTTTCTTAGCCCGCTCCCCAACTGCATTCCATGCTGCCCGTGAGATCACCAACCGGCTCGCCGAAGCCGACTTCACTCCCTTGACGGAAGGAGAGCGGTGGAAGTTTGAGCCGGGAAAAGGCTACTTCCTCATCCGGGATGATACGCTTGTCGCCGCCTTTCGCGTTCCGAAGAAAGCCCCTGTCTCTGCGGTGGTTCTCGCAAGCCACGTAGATAGCCCGGCCTTGAAGATCAAGCCCCGCCCCGAGCTCTCTCACCATGAAATCGGACAACTCGGGACCGAAGTATACGGCGCTCCTCTGCTCCATACCTGGCTCGACCGCGATCTCTACATCGCTGGAAGAGCGACCGTGCTCGATGGAACCGGCGCTGTACAGTCCCTCATCATCACTCTCGACGACTATCCGGTCATCATTCCAGGACTTGCGCTCCATCTCGACCGAACGGTGGCGGAAAAAGGGATCAACGTCCACAAGCAAGATCATCTCAAGGCGATCTTCACCTTGCAGGCAAAGGAAAAGCATCTCGAGACGTGGCTCCGCAAGCACCACAGTTTCAAAACGCTCCTCAGCTTCGATCTCTTCTTAGTTCCTCTGGAAAAACCGACCTTCCTCGGCTTTGACGGGGAGATGCTGGCAGCCTACCGGCTCGATAACCTCGTCTCTGTCTATGCGAGTCTCTATGCATTGACCTCCGCAAAGCCTCGACCTGATGCACTCCAGATGGCCTTTTTTTGGGACCACGAAGAGATTGGCTCGATGAGCTTTGTGGGAGCGCAGTCGCTCTTTGCCAGCCAGATCTTCGAGCGGATTGCAGCATTTTTCAAGATGAGTGGAGAAGATCTCTACCGGCTCAAGAGCCGCTCGCTTTGTCTCTCGAGCGATTTGGGGCACGCTTTCCACCCCAACTTTGCCGACAAATATGACCCGCAGCACACCTGCCTTTTAGGACATGGAGTGACGTTGAAGTGCAATGCCAACCAAAAGTATGCGACGAGCAGCACCACGGCTGCAGCGGTGTTGCAGCTCGCAGAAAAGAAAAAAATGCCCTTCCAAAAATTTGTCTCTAGATCGGATATCCCCTCGGGAAGCACCGTGGGGTCGATCATGGCAGCCAATCTCGGGATTGCCACGGTCGATCTGGGGATCACCGGCTGGGCCATGCACTCGACTCGAGAGGTGATCGCAGCCAAAGATGAGCTCGCTCTCATGGAGCTTCTCCTCGCAGCGCTCGAGGGGTTATGAAACACCCTCATTTCAAGAGAAAAGAGGCTCTGGAGGAGGAGTTATGAAACCGTCTCATTTCAAGGGAAAAGAGGCGTTAGAGCATGTGATCGAAGCGAGGCAGAAGGGATTTGCCGCCTCGGCTGAGGTCCATGGGACTGAGCTTCCGGGACACTACAACGCAGCTGCCGATGCAGCCAAAGAAACCTCGCTGATCTTGACTATCTTGTGGACCCTTTCGGTTTCCCATCAACTCTCTCTCTTTTTTTTGTGTGGCTGGCTCGTTTGGAAAGTAGGAAGGAGCGCCATTCTCGGCTGGTCGCGATTGGAGAGGCTCCACCGACTCATCGAAGAAGAGCGCTGGGAGATTGAACACCACCGAACGCAAGAGAGAGCCGAGCTCACGGCTTTGTACGCCGCCAAGGGGTTTTCAGGAAAGTTGTTAGAGGAGGTCATTGACGTCCTGATGTCGGATGACAACCGGCTGTTGCAGGTGATGCTCGAAGAAGAGTTGGGACTGACATTGGGTGTGTATGAACATCCTCTGAAGCAGGCAGCTGGCGCCAGTATCGGCGTTGCGGGAGCAGGTCTCATCATGTCGTTTGGTCTCTTTTTTCTTCCGAGCTGGGGGCCTGCACTCTGCAGTGGATTGATCATCGCCCTTTGCTCCGGGACGAGCGCGCAGCTGGAGAGAAATAAAGTTGCCCCTGCCATCATCTGGAATCTCGCTGTCGCAGCGCTCGCCGCACTCAGCGCCTATTTGGTTGCAAAAGCTGCGGTATGAAAACGCCATTTGTATTCGATGAGTTTTTTGCATCGGGACAAGAAGAGAGCATCAGCCCTTTTCTGACCAAAGATTCGAAGAAATGGGGCAAGAATCTAGGCTTAAGAAGCGCCTGTTCTGCGGGATGTTTCTTGGCGCTCGCCTTCGGGTTTTCGTTTGTGAACCAACCGATTTCCTTTTTGTTCTTGAGTCTCGTCTACTTTTTTGCCGGAGTCCCTGCCCTGCTCGGCTCTTTGAAAGACATCAAGAACCTCGAAATCAATATCGACGTCTTGATGACCCTCGCTGCCTTCATCGCCGTCGTGATCGGAAGTGGGCTTGAAGGAGCGCTTCTTTTAGTCCTCTTTGAACTCTCCCACGGCATTGAAGAAAACGTCTCCCGCAAAGCCAAGAGCGCGCTCCACAACCTCAACTATTTGGCTCCCAAGTTTGCCCATGTAATCGGAGAAAACGGCACTCTTTTTGAAAAAGCGGTGAGAGAAATCGGCGTAGGGGTGCAACTCTTAGTAAAAAATGGGGAGATCGTCCCGCTCGATGCCAAAGTGATTGGAGGCACCTCGTCGGTCAACCTCGTCCACCTCACTGGCGAGAGTCTCCCCGTTCCGAAAACAGTGGGAGATGAGCTCCCCGCAGGAGCGCGTAATTTGGAAGCGGCGCTGCATCTAGAGGTGCTCCGCACCAGCTCGGATTCGACGCTGGCCCGCATCATTCAGCTCATCACCCAGGCGCAAGAGGCCAAGCCGCGTCTGCAGAGATGGCTCGATCGCTTTGGCAAACGCTATGCCAGCACCGTGATCGGCCTCACTTTGCTGTTTGCTTGCGCGCTCCCTTTTCTATGGAGCATTCCCTTTTCAGGCGCAGAAGGATCGATCTACCGGGCATTGGCCTTTCTGATCGCTGCCTCTCCGTGCGCCCTCATCATCGCCACTCCCACCGCCTATCTGAGTGCCATCAGCGCCTGCGCCCGCAGCGGGATTCTCCTCAAAGGAGGGATCACCCTTGACGCATTGGCCAGCTGCTCCCAAATCGCCTTTGATAAAACAGGGACCCTCACCACCGGGGAGCTCACCTGCACCGCCATGGAACCTCTCGACCTCAACGCCCTCTCCCTCGCCTACGGCCTCGAGCGGCAAGTCGTCCACCCGATCGCGACCGCCATCTGCAAACTCGCTGTGAAAAAAGAGTGTCTTCCCGCTCCCATCCGAGGTTTCCGCGCCATTCCCGGCACCGGTGTGGAAGGAGTTTCAGAAGAAGGAGTCGTTCTCTGCATCGGGATTCCCGACACCTTAGCCGAAAAAAAACCGGGAGAACTCCTCGCCCTCCTCACGGTCGGAGAAAAACGGTTTCTATTCCGCTTCTCCGACCAACTCCGCAAAGAAGCGCCCGCTCTGCTCCAGCAGCTGAAAACCCATCCCATCACTCCCCTCATCCTCACCGGCGATAGGCTCGAAAATGCCCTCCCTCTCGGCCAAAGTCTCGGCATTGCCACCATCTTCGCAGATCTTCGTCCCGAAGATAAGCTCGCAAAAGTCGCCGCCCTCTCCGATCAAGGAGGACTCGCCATGGTAGGCGATGGAATCAACGACGCCCCTGCCCTCGCCCGCGCCACCGTCGGCATCTCCATGGGCAAAATCGGCAGCGCCACCGCCGTCGACGCCTCTGACGTCGTCCTCCTCAATGACGACCTCTCTCTTCTCCCCTGGCTCTTTGCCAAAGCCCACCAAACCCGTGCCATCGTCAAACAAAACCTCACCCTCGCTCTCGTCGTCATCTGCTTCGCCACCACCCCCGCCCTCCTCGGCCTCATCCCCATCTGGACCGCCGTCCTCCTCCACGAAGGAGGCACCCTCCTCGTTGGACTCAATAGCCTCCGCCTTCTGAAACGTTAGTAATACCATTGAAAAGCCCCTCAGTGGTATAACGCGATATGCGATTTTCCGCTTCGGAAAATCGCATATCGCGTCTATCAGTAAAGTTTTTGACAAAACAGCTGAGTCAAACCAGCGACATCTCCTGTTTGGAACATGCGGATCGCTGTCTGATCTTGAGTACTGACATACAGGTTGAGGGCAACGACATGTTGAGCTCCTCCTATGCGTCGAGGCACATAGCGGCGAGCGTGGAAATAGAGGCCACGGGTAGTGTTCTGCGCGCTGAAATAGACCTCCCCCACATGAAAAAAGCCCTTAGCTACCTCTACGTGTGGTTTTGTACACTCTTGGCATGTTCTGTATTCTTCACAAGGAGGAGGCAGCCACACACCAGTCCGAAGAGGGGATGTCATGAACGGTTACACCCTTAGCTGGTAAAAACGCCTCATGGCCCCATACTTTTCGTCTTCTTTGAGAGCTTCCATTTTTTTACGCAAGATTTTCACTGACGCAACATTGTCGGGTCGAGCGGTAGCTGTAACAAGGCTTAACGGTTTTCCATCCACCTGATACCCCTCTTTGATAAGCGCTGAGACATAACTCTCCAATATCGCATCAACCGCTTCAGAAGCATATTTTTGGTTCCAACAAAATTGATGAAAAATGAAAGCTATCTCTGCGTGCCCCGGTTCATCCCCGTGACCCAAAACCACATGACCGAGAAATTTCCCACCGTCCCGCGCAAATACGGCCAGACCACTATACGGATCTCCTTGGAACCAACGCTTCACCCACAACTCTACCCGCTCCTTGGTTTGTTCTGGCGTTCTCGGCCTTCCATCGCCGTATTTCTCCATGACCGCCGGATCTTCAAACAGAGCTACATAGCGACCCACATCATCCGGCTGGACCGATCGCATATGCAGTCTATTGGTATCGATAGTCACACCAAGTTCAGTCTCATCCGTGACAAACTGGATGGTTGCCTTCCCTTCATAAGTGCGCGTGCGTGGAATGGTATTTGCTAACGATGCCATAAGCCCCCTGATTGTGAATAATAGTTTAAGACATTACTAATATATTGCAATATTTTCAAGATCCAAAGGAGAACACCTGTCTCTTCCTCATGCAGAGGGGTTCACGGCGCTCCTGCTTGTTCAGGAAAGGGATGTAGTTCAGCCCAAAGGGATGTAGTTTCATCAGCTCCTTGCCCACTGCTTCCACAAAATAGATGCGATCCCCGTACTGATAAGCGTTCACGATGCCAGGATCGCGAGTGTTAAAAGTAACGCGCAAAAACTCATTCGATGTTTGTCTCGATACAATCAAACGCGCTTCGATCGACAAGGTATCTCCCCCCAAATGTTCTATCGCTCGGCAATACAGCGTATTTGAGTGAGCTCGCCCTTTAGAGTGAGCTTCTCCACAATATGGATCTGTACAGAACTCTGGAACCCAGGCCCCAAACGGAATCGATGAAGTCATATTTTTCTCCAATGTTAAGGAGCCAACTATAAACAAAATCTCGATTTTCTTGCTAGAAATCCTTGTATAAATGGCTGATTTCAGCCATACTCATCGCATTACACAGAGTTTAAAATATGGTTTTTCAAGATCTTGGCCTACTCCGAGAGCTCTTACGAGCGGTGGAAGAAGAGGGCTATACCCAACCAACCCCGATCCAGGAGCAAGTTATTCCCTTGATTCTGAATGGGGGAGACATCCTCGCAGGCTCTCAGACGGGCACGGGGAAAACGGCGGGGTTCACCCTCCCGATGCTCCACCGATTGATGGCTCGTCCTGCTGCTCAAAAAGGCGCCCGGGCCCTGATCTTAACCCCGACTCGCGAGCTTGCTGCGCAAGTGGCCGAAAACGTCAGAACCTATGGTAAATATTTACCTTTGCGCTCCACCGTTGTTTTCGGCGGCGTCAACATGCATGCTCAAGTGAAGGCTTTGCGAAATGGCGTCGACATCATCATCGCCACCCCAGGCCGCCTGCTCGACCATGTGATGCAGCGCACCGTTGATCTCTCGAAAGTGGAAATGCTCGTCCTCGATGAAGCGGACCGGATGCTCGACATGGGCTTTATCCGCGACATCCGGAAGATCCTCGACATTCTCCCGAAGAACCGGCAGAGCTTGCTCTTTTCCGCCACCTTTTCGTCGGAAATCAAACAACTCGCTGCAACCTTTCTCCGCTCTCCCCAAACCATTGAAGCTGCCCGCCACAACACGCCCACCGAGCTCGTTTCCCAAATGATTTATCCCGTGGACAAAAAACGGAAGAAGGACCTCCTCTCTTTCTTGATCTCCTCGAAGAATTGGAAACAGGTCCTCGTCTTTACCCGCACCAAACACGGCGCCAATCGACTCGCCGAGCAGCTGGCATTTGACAAGATCGCCTCCACCGCTATTCATGGCAATAAGACGCAAGCTGCCCGCACCAAGGCACTGGCCGACTTCAAGCGAGGCGCTGTTCGCGTCCTCGTCGCCACTGACATCGCCGCCCGCGGCCTCGACGTCGACCAACTCCCCCACGTCGTCAATTTCGAGCTTCCCCAGGTCCCTGAAGATTACATCCACCGGATCGGCAGAACCGGCAGAGCTGGCCATGAAGGAGAAGCCATTTCTCTCGTCTGCGTCGACGAGCGCAAACTCCTCCACGACATCGAACGGATGTTGAAGAAAAAAATCGAGACCATCTCCGTCCCCGGCTACGAGATCGATCCCTCGATCAAAGCCGAACCCATCCTCGATCGCCGCCACGGTAAGCCCTTCCGCGGCCCCCGAAGAGACTCCGGAAGATCAGAGAACCGTTTTCGCCGTCGTTATTGATTAGAGGGAGAACTGAACGCACGACGCACTACAGCGTTGCCTATGATGAAGATAATGCCCAGCAGACCTAATGAGGCGGCAGTTCCATCAATGGTTGCTGCCTTTCTTTTTCTTGCCAATTCTTTTAGCGCTTCTTTCTTCAAAGGCTTCCTTTCCATAGTGATCTTGTCTTCTACATTTTCCTTGAAGAGCACTTCCATATGCGTATTGCGCGTCTTCCAAAGCTCTTGAGATTCTGGGTCCAGCCCCTCGAGAACCACTTCTAGTTCTAAACGGTGGCGTGGAATAGAGATAGCGCCATTCACCTCCACGATTTCATCGGGAACGCGATGTTCAAACATATCTCGCACAACCAATTGACTACCAGGGTATCGATTTTTCCAAACATCGAGAGAAGCTTGATCTAAATCAACCAGATTTACATCGCTTCCTCTCAGACGAGTAGCAGGCACCACTAACTGATTATTGCACGGAAACTGGTAATGATATTCGCTCATCCTTTCCTGTGCCGCCGCCCCAATCCTCTTTCCGCCAAGATATCCCAAGACAGCCCCAGCCACAATCGGAATCACCATCGGGTATCTCGTTACGCCTTGTCTGACAGCTGAGACAACGCCCGCCTGGTAAACACCCCACCAAAACGTTCCTAACAACAAACCTCCAGCCGCTCCCATCACTCCATGAATCAATCTCGTAGTATTTATTTTTCTTCCCGAAGTTTCCATTAATTCTTCAGTAGTACTTGTTTTTATGT
>Ga0207157_1038_pt1 | contig 12953 bp, 14 predicted proteins | sample Alteio_BWMinHeat_25_FD_153508 | JGI IMG/M metagenome (GOLD analysis project Ga0207157, IMG submission 153508) | Enriched cells from forest soil in Barre Woods Harvard Forest LTER site, Petersham, Massachusetts, United States -... | ecosystem: Environmental > Terrestrial > Soil > Temperate forest >...
CGCAGTGTGTCTCGCAGACCAATTCCCAGCAGACAGGCATTGATCTCCACCAGGGCTACATTCAGGTGAAGAACGTTCTGGTACCGGGCCTGAGTCTGAAGGCGGGCCGCCAGGAGATCATCTTCGGCGACCACCGCCTCTTCGGCAACTTCGGCTGGAGCCAGGTGGGCAATTCGTTCGACGGCGCGCGGCTGACCCATTCCACCGGCATGGCCGATGTGGACCTTTTCTGGGCGCGTATCGCCGACAGTGCGGCGACGGGTTTCCAGGCCGGGAACAACAACATCGGGTTCCCAGCTGCTACTGTGGGCACGGAGTCGACCGCCAATCAAGACGTCTATGGCTTGTACGTGACGTTGAAGCCGGTCAAGAACTGGACGATCGAGCCGTACTTCTTCATCCTGGCGGATGCACGAGGGCTGAATGCTGCGCCGGGTGGTGCTAACGCCAATGCCATCAACACTGCGCAGGCCTCCGGTCAGACCCGCCACTTCCTGGGCGGCCGGGTCAATGGCAAGGCCGGCGGATTGGACTTCACCTATGAAGGGAATTACCAGTTCGGCTCGATAGATAGCACGTGCACGAGGAATACCGTTGTCGGCGCCGGCCAAACGTGTGGAAGCTTGGCTGGGCAGGCAGGCGTTGCCGCCAATGGATTTCAAACTGGTCGTGACGGCCACATCAATGCGTCTCAGCATGCGCTCCGGACCGGCTATACCTTTGAGCCTGTTCCAATGAAGCCCCGGATCGGCTTTGAGTTTGACTATGCCTCCGGTGATAAGTGCGCGAACGGTCCGGCGACTGGTGACAAAAATCAGTGCGGCGGCAACCATAAGGGGCTCGATACGGCCGACAACCTATATCCAACCAACCACTTCCACTATGGATATATGGACCTGATGTCCTGGAAGAACATGGTCGCCTATTCGGTCATGTTTGACGTAAAGCCGTCTCCGGTCAGCAAATTGCAGGTTAATTTCTGGTGGATGCGGTTGGCCAATACGGCGGACAACTGGTACCGCGCCGGCCAGGCGGTGTACTTCACCTCCAAGGCTACGAACCAGGAAGCCTCCTTGGGCCAGGAGTTGGACATTCACTACTGGCACACGTTCAAGGAGAAGTTTAAATTCGAGGTTGGTGTCGGCCACTTCTTTACGGGTGCGTATCTGGACAAGTCGGTTGGCGCCACCGCCATTCAAACCAGTTGCCTCTCGGGTGGCACCGGCAACGGCCTGAACTGCGCGGCCAACTCCCAGACTGTGGACCAGAACTGGGGCTACGTGATGGGGTCGATCCTGTTCTAAGCTAGCGACCCATCGAGTGCTTCGAGGGGGCCCGGTTCGCCGAAAGGCGGGCCGGGCCCCTTGCTTTTGTAAGCACTTGCCAGTGGCAATAGTCAGGCTGGTTGCGGTAATATGACGAGTCCGGAGGTTCGATTTTAAATTTATCCATCGTAATGGGGGCATTCCATGAAGGTACAGCTTTCTCTGGTGGCCGGAAGCGGGTTGGCAGGAGCGTTATTAGCGGTGGGGTTGCTCGTCGCTCCACCGGCGGCGACCATCGGCAGCGCGGCGTCGGTTCCGCCGGTCCTCGCCGAAGGGTTTTCCGGTATCGTCAAGGCCGTCACACCCGCGGTCGTGAACATTCAGGTGACACAGGGTGAGCGTGTACGTGCCCCACGCGATCCGCGCCGGCGAGACCATGAAGGGCCTCCCGGCCGCCCAGGACCCGGGCCTGGTCCGGGTCCGTTCGGTGGTCCACCCGGCCCCTTTGGAGGGCCTCCAGGAGAACCAGACGAGCCTGATATGGGACCAGGAGGAGGGCCACCCCGTCCTGAGATGTCCGGTGGATCGGGCGTTATCATCGATCCAAACGGCTACATCGTGACGAACAACCACGTGGTCGATCGGGCCACGGACATCAAAGTGTATTTGCACAATAAGAAGGAGTATGCGGCGAAGGTCATTGGTGTGGATCCCAAGACCGATCTAGCCGTGATCAAGATCGAAGCGTCGGGGTTGCCGTTTCTCAAATGGGGCGACTACGACAAACTCCAGGTGGGCGACATCGTCCTGGCCGTTGGAAGTCCCTTCGGGTTGTCTCAGACGGTGACGATGGGGATCGTCAGCGCGCTGGGACGCGGCAACGTGGGCATCACGGATTATGAGGACTTCATTCAGACGGACGCGTCCATCAATCCGGGGAATTCCGGTGGGGCGTTGGTCAATATGAGAGCCGAACTGATCGGCATTAACACGGCGATCTTCTCAAGGACGGGCGGCAATGAAGGAATCGGCTTCGCCGTCCCGGTCTCCATCGCCAAGAACATCACAGACAGCCTCATCAAGACCGGCAAGGTCGTTCGCGGATGGCTGGGGGTCGGCATTCAGGAAATCACTCCCGATCTGGCGAAGGCATTCAAGACGAAGGAACAAAAGGGCGCGCTTGTCAGCGATGTGAACGAACAGGGTCCGGCGCTCAAGGCCGGGATTCAGCGAGGCGATGTCATTGTGGAGTTCGACGGTAAGGAGGTTCAGACCGTCAGCGAGTTGCGGAATCGCGTGGCGCAGACGCCGGTCGGCTCGAACGTCAAGCTGAAAGTCATCCGCGACGGGCAGGAAAAGATGCTCACGCTTCATATCGGAGAGCGCCCGTCCGATGCGCTTCTGGCCAAAGGCACCGAACCCGGCGCCGGCCCGCCAAGCGCTCCCGAGCCGCGCAAGGGCCCCTTGAATGTGCTGTCGGATCTTCGGATCAAAGCGCTCGACGATGAAGCCCGCGCCCAGTCCAACATCGGCGCAAAGACGACCGGAGTGGTGATCACGCACGTGCAGGCCGGCAGCCCGGCCGAGCAGGCGGGACTGCAAAAGGGAGACGTCATTCAGGAAATCAACCGCCAACCGGTTGTGACGCTGAAGGACTTTGACGCGGCGGCTGCGAAGATCAAGAAGGAGGAGAGTGCGGTGGTATTGGTGAGCCGTCAGGGCAATGCCATTTTCGTCGTGATCAATCCGTAAGGGATTCGTTATTCGTTCAACGTTACGCGAAACCACGAATAACGAATAACGGTTAACAATGGCCGGCCGCTTCGAGAACTTCTTCAAGGGTATCCAGGACCGGGTCTTCACTCCCCTTGAAGATCCGAAGATGCCCCTCACCCAGCACCTGGAAGAACTTCGGGTCCGTCTGACGCGGGCGGTGGTGATCCTGGCCATCGTGTTCGCAGCCTCTTTTTATTTCTCGGTCCAGATCATGGACCTCGTCCGTATTCCTCTTCAGAATGCTTTCGTCTTCGTCAAGTTCAGCGATCAGTACACGCTTGACGGTATCATTCGGCACCGCAGCTTCAGCGAGTTGGTGGCCTGGCTCTCCACCGGCCAGTGGGTGATGAAATGGGAGCCGACGGTCCTGCAGAAACTTCCGTTCGTCTTTTTGGCGCCGGCCGAAGCCATTTGGAACAACGTCAAGGTGTCGATGGTGTTCGCCGCTTTCCTGGTGATGCCCTATCTTCTGTTCGAGGTCTGGATGTTCTCGTCACCCGGGTTGCATGCGCACGAGCGGCGCTTCATCATGCCGTTCGTCTTCATCAGCAGCATCGCCTTCTACATGGGCCTGGCCTTTTGCTATTTCGTGGTACTCCCCTTCGCCTTGAATTTCCTCGTCGTCTATGGATTGGATTCGGGCTTCGTGCCCCAACTGTCCATCGCGGCGTTCGTGGGATTCAACCTGTGGTTTCTGCTGATCTTCGGGCTGATGTTTGAGCTGCCTCTGGCCATTACTCTATTGGCGCGGTTGGGCTGGGTGGATGCCGTGACGCTACGGAAGTACTGGAAATGGGCCCTGGTCGGCTCCTTTACGGTCGCCGCGGTCTTGACTCCCACGCCGGACCCATTCAACCAGTCCATTATGGCCGTCCCTATGTACACCTTCTATGAGTTGGGGATTATCGGGGCCAAGCTATTCGGCAAGAAGAAGCCGGCGCCGGTCGTCGCTAAAACGGCTTCGACGACAACGGCAACGGTCAGCAGCCGGTGATCAGGGTGGGAGTGTTAGTGGTCAGCAGCAAGATCGCGGCCGGAAAGGAAGAAGATCAGGGGAAGGCCGGGTTGACCGCGTTGGTCGAATCCATCCCTGCCGTCCTCGCCGCCTACGAGGTGGTACCCGACGAGCGTCCAGTCATTCGCGGTCGCCTGGTCGCGCTGTGTGATAGTGACGAGGTTGATGTGGTGCTGACCAGCGGGGGAACCGGGGTCCGTCCTACAGATGTCGTCCCCGAAGTCACCCGCGAGGTGGCCGAAAAAGAAATACCTGGAATCGGGGAGGCCATGCGGAGGGAAAGTTTGAAAAAGGTGCAGACGGCACTCTTGTCGCGCGCGACAGCCGGCGTCCGGGGCCGGACTTTGATCGTGAACCTGCCGGGCAGTCCGAGAGGAGCAAGAGAAAATCTCGCCGTGGTGCTGCCCGTGCTGGAACATACCATCGAGAAAATCCAAGGGAGATCATGACACCATGCCGGGAGAGATACCCATAATCCAACAGGCCGCGTCGCAGCCCTGTACCTATACCTGGGCCTGCGCGCTGTGTGAGGAAAACGAGACCTGCCAGAAGGACAAGGAAGGCCACAGTCGTTGGCTGGTCAACAAGCGGATGTCGGTCATCCGCAACAAGGTGCTCGTCATGAGCAACAAGGGCGGCGTGGGCAAGAGCACCGTCACGACCAACCTGGCTGTGAGTCTCGCGCTCCTGGGCAAGGAAGTCGGCGTCGTGGACATGGATATCCATGGACCGAACATCCCCAAGATGGTCGGCGGGGAAGGCCAAAAGCTCAAGGTCAGCGCTGGGGGCGGCATCATCCCCTTCCAGGCCTTCAACATCAAGGTGGCCTCCATGGCGTTCTTGCTCCAGAACTCGGACGATCCCATCGTCTGGCGCGACGCCTACAAATATGAGTTCATCAACCAGCTCATCGGGGGCGTGGAGTGGCAGGAGCTGGATTATCTCCTGGTGGATCTTCCGCCGGGCACCGGCAACGAATCCGTGACCACGATGGATCTGATCGGCGACGTGACGGGCTGCATCATCGTCACCACGCCGCAAGAGGTGGCGCTCCTGGATTCGCGCAAGTCCGTCAACTTTGTGAAGGACAGCGAACTGCCGATCATCGGCATCGTCGAGAATATGAGCGGCCTCACCTGCCCGCATTGTCAGAAAGAGATCGAGGTCTTTAAAAAAGGCGGTGGGGAAGCGGCGGCGCTCGATATGGGCGTGCCGTTCCTCGTGCGCATTCCGCTCGATCCGGAGGTCGCCGCCCACTGCGACTCCGGCGAGCCCTTCGCCATGTTTTGCTCGGACAGCGAGACCGCGCAGGCTTACCACGACCTTGCCAACAAGGTCGAAGACTTTGTGCGAAAACGCGCGGGATCCTCGATGGGAGTGCCCAAGAATAAACCGGGTTTCTCTCCGATCAAGCAGTAACCACGCCATGAAGGACGAGTTCACACGTTTAGAAGACGCGCTGCAAATCGTGCTGAATGCCGTGCCTGTCCTGGGCATGGAGAAGGTGGGATTGTTGGAGTCCCTCGGGCGTGTCCTGGCGGACGACATCATCGCCGAACGGGACAATCCACCCTGGGATAACTCGGCGATGGATGGTTTTGCGGTGCGTTACGAGGACATCAAGCAGGCCCATTCCATCACCACGCCGACCCTCTTGCAGGTGATCGAGGATGTGCCCGCCGGCAAGTTTCCCGCCAAGTCCGTCGGCAAAGGGGAGGCGATCCGGATCATGACCGGCGCGCCCATTCCCGATGGCGCCGATACCGTGTTGAAAGTGGAAGACACTGAGAATACGCCCACCACCGTCAAGGTCTTCAAGGAAGAGTCGAAAGGGGCCAATATCAGGCCGAAGGGCGAGGATGTCCAAAAAGGGGGCTGTATCATTCCCAAGGGCAAGGCCATCCGCCCGGCCGAAGCCGGCATGCTCGCGATTTTGGCCAAGCCGTTCGTCTGCGTGTATCAACGGCCCCGGGTGGCGATTCTCTCGACGGGTGACGAGTTGGCGGACCTCGACGAGCGCTTCAGCGAGGAAAAGATCGTCAACTCGAACAGCTATGGGATCGCAGCCGATGTCCAGGAAGCGGGGGGGCTGCCTATTCTCTTGGGGATCGCCAAGGACCATCCGGATGACCTGAAGGCCAAGATCCGCCAAGGCTTGAACGCCGACATGCTGGTGTTGTCCGGCGGGGTCTCCATGGGGGATTACGATTTCACGAAGCCGGTGTTCAAAGAACTGGGCGGGGAGATGAACTTCTGGAAGCTGGCGATCCGGCCTGGACAACCGGTGGCCTTCGGCAAGATCGGAAAAACCCTGGCCTTCGGTCTGCCGGGAAATCCTGTCTCGTCCATGGTCACTTTCGAGCAATTGGTTCGACCGGCCATGCTTAAGATGGCGGGCCATCAGGTGCTCACTCGCCCGGTCGTGCAGGCGATCTTTCAGGAGCGATTTTCCAAACATCCGGACCGGCGACACTTTCTCCGGGGCGTGCTCTGGATGGAGAATGGGATGCTGATGGTTCGAACCACCGGCCCTCAAGGGTCCGGCATCCTGACCTCGATGGTCAAGGCCAACGGTTTGATCGACATCCCGGTCGAGGTGGAGAAACTCAAACCCGGCGACGTGGTCAACGTTCAGGTCCTGGGAGGCGGGTTCTAAGCCATGGCGGCTCTTGTGCCTATCCTCTGCTTTGTCGGACGCTCCAACAGCGGCAAGACCACCCTGATCGAGCGGCTCATTTCCATGATGGTTCGGGACGGCTATCGCATCGCCACGATCAAACACGCGGGCCATGGGTTCAATCTCGATACCGAGAGCAAGGATTCCTGGCGCCACAAGCGGGCCGGCGCCAGCACCGTCATCGTCACCACCAAAGGGAGCCTTGCGATGTTCACCGACGTGGAAGAGGAGGTCGGCGTCGAGGAACTGCGCGACCGCTACGTCCGCGAGGGGATCGATCTGATTATTGCCGAGGGATGGAAAAACGAAGGGTTTCCCAAGATTGTGGTGGTGCGCGACCATGTGGGTGAAGTGGACGCCTCGCCGGCCGGTCTGTTGGCAATCGTATCCAACAAAACGCTCCAAGGTGTCCCTGAGGGCGTGCCCGTCCTCGATCCCGACGACATCGCGGGGGTGGCTGCCGTGGTCACGAAGCAGTTTCCACGCAGGAGCGCCCCGCACGGCTGATGCAGTTCCGGATTCCCAGGCTCGTCCTGATCGTGATCGCGCTGGCGGTCTTCGGGGCGGTAGCGGGTTCCGTTGCGATTCCTCTTACCAATGCGCCGACCTTCTGCGCAAGCTGCCATACGATCAGGTCTTCCTATGACTCCTGGGCCGCCTCCTCCCACAAAAAGGTCACCTGCGTGGCCTGCCATGTCCGTCCGACGCTGGAAGGCTTCCTCAAGGACAAGGTCGTCAAGGGCACCCATGATGTCTGGGTAACGCTCATTGGGACGGCCAAGCAACCGGACGATCTGAAAGCAACCGTCCACTCGGAGGTCTGCCTGTCCTGTCATCAGAACATGCTCCGTATATCCGAGGTGGCGACGCGCGACCTTCCCGGTCCGCTCAAAAAGGCCGGCTTGGCCATGGAACATCGCAAGCACATGGAAGCCTTCCAGAAGCGAGGCAAGGGCGAGGGATGCACCACGTGTCATGCGACCGTGGTCCACAGCAAGCCCTACAAGGGTTATCCCATTGTCGTGCCGCGCGGACACATCAAGATGGACGAGCTGCCGCCCGCCGAAAAGGTCTCCATTGAGGCCTCAATGGTCAAGGCCCACCGTGCCACCGACTGCTTTCGGTGCCACGACGGGAAGACCGAATATGAGGGCAAGGTCCTGAGCAGAAAGTGCCTCACGTGCCACCTCAGCGAAAACCTCTCCGACTTTTTGTTTTAGCGCCATGACCGAAGCCATCGTCCAAGTCCAGAACCTGACCAAACGATTCGGCACGTTTACCGCCGTGGACGGCATCTCGTTCGAGATTCGTCGTGGCGAGATTCTCGGCCTCCTGGGGCCGAACGGCGCGGGCAAGACCACCACGATTCAAATGCTGTTGGGCGTCGTCACTCCCACGGGGGGGACGATTCAGATGTTCGGCCTGCCCTTTGACCGGCATCGAGAAGACATCCTGGGTCAGGTGAATTTTTCATCGACATACGTGTCGATGCCGCAGGCCCTGACAGTCGAAGAGAATCTCCGCGTGATCGCCCGGCTCTACGGGATGAATAAGATCGAGTCCCGCATCGATGAGATCGTCAAGCAGATGGAGATGGAGGAGTTCCGGACGAAGGTGACCCGCAAGCTCTCGTCAGGTCAGATGACTCGGCTCTCGCTGGCCAAGGCGTTTCTGACCGAACCGAAGGTCTTATTTCTGGATGAACCCACGGGAAGCCTCGATCCGGACATTGCCGACAAGACGCGTTCGCTCATCAAAGACATTAGGCGCAGTTCCGGGCTCACCGTGCTCTATACGTCGCACAACATGCGGGAGATGGAGGAGATGTCGGACCGGATCATCTTTCTCCAGCGTGGACGGATCGTCGCGGAAGGGACCTCCGAGTCCATCAAGGCGGTCTATGGAGAAACCGATCTGGAAGAGGTCTTCTTGAAGCTCGCCAGGGATCAATCCGTGAAGATGAGCCGGCCGTGAAGCTGCACCGGATCACCGCCTTGCTGTACCGGCACTTTTGTCTCTACAAGCGCAGCTTTCCTCGAGTGCTGGAGATCATTTACTGGCCCTTCGTGGACCTGGTCATCTGGGGCTTCATCACGCTCTATCTCCAACAGTTCAAGGAGGCGCTGCCGGACTTCGTGGTGTTCTTCCTTGGCGCGCTGATCCTGTGGGACGTACTCTTTCGCGCTCAGCAGGGAATCACGATCTCTTTCTTGGAGGAGATCTGGTCGCGCAATCTCATGAATCTGTTCGCCAGTCCACTGACGCCGGGGGAATTCCTGGCTGGAACCATGGCGCTCAGCGTGGGCAAGGTACTGGTGGTGTCCTGCGTGACGGTGCTGGCTGCCTTCGCCTTCTATTCCTTCAACGTCTTCGTGCTTGGCCTGTCGCTGATTCCCTTCGTGCTCAACCTCATCATTATGGGGTGGTGCATCGGGGTCCTGACGACCGGTCTCATCATGCGCTATGGGCAGGAGGTGGAAGTGTTGGCCTGGGGGCTGGTGTTTCTGTTTCAGCCGATCTCCTGCGTCTTCTATCCGATGTCTGTCCTGCCGGGCTGGCTCCAGGCGGTCGCGCAGTTCAATCCGGCGGCGCACGTTTTTGAGGGGATGCGCGCGGTCATCGCCACCGGGGTGTTTCCTTTGCATGAGTTGGCCTGGGCTGTCGGCCTAAACGCGTTCTATCTCGTTCTGCTGATCGCCTGGTTCCACAGGATGTTCGCGGCGTGCAAGGACAAAGGGTTGCTCGTGCGCGTCGGAGAGTGACAAGGGGTCTGGCTCAATTTTCTTCTGAGAAAATGTGCCTGACCCCTTCTTCGGATTGGATCCCACTCGCCGCCACCCCATCATCGTCTTGTAACGGGTCTGGTCGCCGTCGAAGTCCCGGAACTCGGCTGTACGCCCCGCGCTTCGTCTGGGCGCCCATGCGGTGTCACCCGCCAGAATAAATTGAATAAACCAAGTAACTTTTGCAGGAGAACCTGTGTCAAAAGGGAAGAATGGTGCGCGGGGTCCAGCACGTTGGGGCGGCTTGACTTTCGGGAGAGACTGGAGTAATTACTTCGTATCCACATTTCGGTTTGGAGGGCGATAGACCTATGAAAGCCAACGTGGTGCGCATCGGCAATTCTCGCGGGATCCGCATTCCCAAGACGGTTCTGGAACACTGCCGCCTGACGGATGCCGTGGAACTGGATGTCCAGGACGACCATCTGGTGATCCGCCCACTCGCCCAGCCCAGAAAGGGTTGGGACGAGGCTTTCCGCCGGATGCGTCAGCGCCGGGATGATGCGCTCTTGGATCGGGAGTCGTTGCCTTCCACGAAATGGGATCGAACCGAATGGCATTGGTAGCCTCACGCTTTGAAGTTCACCTTGTGCGCCTGGACCCCACAGTGGGGCGCGAAATCCGCAAGACCCGCCCGTGTCTCATCATCTCGCCCGACGAGGTGAACCGCCACATCGATACTGTTATCGTCGCGCCCATGACCACCCATGGGCGTCCTTACCCGACGCGGGTGCCGGTTCGATTCCAGAGAAAGACCGGCCAGATCGTACTGGATCAGATTCGAACCGTGGACAAAATGCGGTTGGTGAAGCGGCTCGGCACAGTCAATAAGCCCACCGCCGACAAGGTCCTGGCGATCCTGGGCGAGCTGTTCGCTCCGTAAAGCTCTAACAACCTCCCTCGTCTTATCCTGTCGCCTGCGACTTCGGGGTCCTGTCAGCGAGTTACCCTGACGTGCTCGCGCTCAGCCAAGGGCGCGCGGACTTATTCGCGCTACGCTCCGCCAGGGTCCCACTCGCTGCCACCCCATCGCTGCCGGCGACACTGAGGCAACTTGACAGGTTCGGAAGGATGGCCTAGCGTGCCTGAGGGTCAGTCGAAGAAAATGAAGCTCTCACAAGGTCTTATAATACCCGCAGCTTTACTAGTCACAGTGCTTCTTGCGCGAGTTCTCATTCTCTACTATAAGCCTCCAGCGGGGCTCGTGGGATTGGCTGCATCTGGAACGCTCCTAGTTATCACAGGCAGCATCCTGCTTTTCAAATATAAGTCACTAAAGATTGCTCAGAAGGTTGCATATGCTGCTCTGGCAATGTCTTTTTCCGTTTCAACGGCAGCTTTTGCAGTCAAAGTCTTCCATCCTGATCTGAGCATATCGGTTTTCCACTTGGCTGCTCTTTTTATGTTGCCAATTTTGCTCTATCTGCTATTTGATTGGAAAGACAGAAGGCAGGGCAAGAAAAGTGGCAATTAATCTGGTCGCTGATCAAGAAAGTATTATGTGCTGGGATCGTTTCCACAGAACATGAGGTTTGTGGCCCTATTCGTTTTTATGTTGGGTGTGAGCTTATATCTTCTTGCTTACGGAATACATGCAGGACTAATCAAACAACGAGTTCTGAACAGGATAGAGAAAACCTATTGGACTGGGGGTACTGCGATGGCGATAGGGACAATCTACATTATGGTTGGAACCATTGGACTTTATGCTTGTTTCCTGTTTTGGGGCCAAATGGGCTGGTAAAACGGAAAAGGTAAATAGCAGAGGTTTTTGGGATCTCGAATCTCAAACGCCGACAAAAGGAGACTTAAGATGACTATCTGTCCTATCGCTATAGCAGTCGGCTGTAAGAAATGTCCGGCTTTCTCGGCGTGTCCCGTGAAAAGCATCATCGGCGATTACAAGAAGCCGGACGACACGCCGACTAAGCCGCGGGCCGACAAGCGATAATTAAGGGGCCAGTTCCCTCAAAAGCATCTTGCCTCTGCGCCTTCTCTCTGTTAACATACATGTACGTAAACATGTACGCTTGGAGGTCTCTTATGGAAACGGTGACGGCAACGGTGGCGCGGAGTAACCTGTTTAATATGATCAAGAAGACGGTAAAGGAGCATCGGCAGTATCGTGTGGTGTCTCGGGGAGGGGGGGCGATCCTTCTCTCTGAAAACGACTTTGAGAGTCTGCTCGAAACCCTCCAACTTCTTTCCACCCCTGGGCTACTGAAGAGCGTTCGCAAGGCGAAACAGGAAATCCGGAAGGGCCAGACGTATTCCATGAAAGACGTATTTGGTGCCTAAGGGTTCGCCGTACATCGTCCTGATCACCCGGCAAGCAAAAAAGGATATCGAGATTCTTTCCCCCAAGCTTAAGGAGAAGCTTAGGACAATCCTGACTGAGATCATCGCCAAGAACCCTTATGAAGGCAAGAAGCTGATTGGTGATCTGGCTGGAAGTTACTCGTATCGCCTGACGTATCAGGATCGGATCGTGTACTCTGTTGACGAGGCAACCAAAACGATCTACCTCGAACGGGCGCGCACGCATTATGGAGAATGACCGTTTCTTTGAGTCGCTTCAGTGGATTCTCATCCCGTGAGAGGACCGAGCCTCGTTTGACGGAGTTGTTATGAATGTACAGCCGGGCGTCCTTGATGCGCCGCAAGAGCATCTGGACATCATCTTCCTCAACGCTGCCACCAGTAGCCACACCGCACTCCGAAGTACGCTCCGGAACCTTTCCGAGGATGCGGTACGCCTCATGGAGCAGCACGTGGCATCCGAACTGACTGTGACCATCGGCTTCAGCAGCGGATTCGTGGACAAGTGCTCGCCCAAGCGGCGGCCCAAGGCCCTACGCTCCATGCCACGCTTTGAGGGTGATGAATACGACCCTGCGGAGACGCAAGCCGACGTGGTTGTGCAAATTTGCAGCAATGTGAAGTTCGCGAACTATACGGCAGGTCAGACGCTCCTCGGCCTCTTGGGTAAGGCGTTCATGCCCAAGGCGTACCATCAGGGATTCATCTTTCCGGCCAATCGTGGCGTGCTCGGTTTTGTCGATGGCACGGCCAACCCGGGTACTGAGGACAGGCCCGGCGTGGTGCTCGTCGGCGACGCCGATCCAGCCTTCCGGGACGGCTCATATATGCTCTTCCGCAAGATCCGCGACGACGTGGACGCCTGGAACAAGCTCTCTCTCAGGGCACAGGAAGACTTCATGGGTCGTCGCAAGGCCGACAGCGCGGAGTATCCCGACGCCCCCACGACAAGCCACAAGAAGAAAAGCGATGTGAAGCTTGGCCGACGTGATATTAAAATCTACCGGCGCTCGTATCCCTTTTGGTCGCCCTTCGAGACCGGGCTGCTGTTCATCTGCTACCAGGCGGACCCAAGCCAGTACGAGACCATTAAGAAGAGCATGCTCAGTAAGGCCAAG
>Ga0207157_1018_pt1 | contig 12848 bp, 10 predicted proteins | sample Alteio_BWMinHeat_25_FD_153508 | JGI IMG/M metagenome (GOLD analysis project Ga0207157, IMG submission 153508) | Enriched cells from forest soil in Barre Woods Harvard Forest LTER site, Petersham, Massachusetts, United States -... | ecosystem: Environmental > Terrestrial > Soil > Temperate forest >...
GCCCGCGGTGTCGGGATCGAAATTCACGACAACGTTCTTGCTGAACCGTCCCAGCAGTCGGGCTTGCAACTCTGTGAAAGCGGTACCGGAGCTGGCTACGACATTGTGAAATCCCGCTGCGAAGACAGAAATGCAATCCATCTGGCCCTCGACCAGAACCGCGTAGTCCAGTTTGCGGATGGCCTCTTTGGCCTGATCGAGATTGAACAGCACTCGTGACTTCGAGTAAATCGCGGTCTCGGGCGAGTTGAGATATTTCGGCCCAGCCTTTTCATCCGTCGCAAGCGTACGCCCGGTAAACGCGACGACGCGCCCGGCTTCGTTGGCGATGGGGAAAATCACCCGATTGCGGAACTTGGAATAAATCGCCGTTAGTCGTGCGTCGTTGGTCGTTGGCGAACCCTCGTCCCCTAAACCAACATCCCCCGCGCCGCTATCATTCCGAGCACCCGCTTCGTTGTCGTCCAGAACGGAGCGAGGCATTTGTTCTTGCTGACGGCTGAGAGCTGACGGCTGACGGCTGTCTTCCTGCTTCCACGAAAACAGGCCGCTGGCCCGCAGCGTCTCTTCGTCGTACTCACCCTTAAGCCGATCGCGCAGCTGAAACCCCGAGTCGGGCGCATACCCGATGCGGAAGGCCTTAATCATCTCCTCACTCAAGCCGCGCCCAGCGAGGTATTGACGGGCTTGCGATCCCTCCGGCCTGCGCAAACATTCTTGAAAGAATGCTCGTGCACGCTCCTGCACTTCGAGCAGAACCGTACGCAGCTGCGCGTCTTTCGCTTCTGCAGGGCTACTGAACGATATCTTGGGCAGCGCAATCCCCAGCTTCTGCGCCACAGCCCGCACCGCCTCGGGGAAAGTGATGTTTTCGATCTTCTGGACAAAACTAAAAACGTCTCCCGAAGTGCCACATCCAAAACAGTGGAAGAACTGCCGCGTAGCATGGACAGAAAACGACGGCGTCTTCTCGTTGTGAAATGGACAAAGCCCCGAATAGTTCTGTGCCCCTGCCTTCCGCAGCTTGACGTAGTCGCCCACAATTCGGACGATGTCTGCCTGCTGCTTGACGATTTCTTTGAAGTCGGTAGCTTCGGTCATAAAACGGAGACGCAGGTATCCCGCAGGAATTGTGAGGCCGCGCAGCCCTGTTGTGAATATACCGGAGCAGGATTGCTGTGGAGAAGCTGTGGAAAGCGAGGTTGTTCAGTTGAGATATGAGGAAAACAGCTCGCAGAATCGAGTTCGGCCACTTACTGGTTCGCGACTCCGAGCGAGGCTCGTCTGGGTTGAAACCACCTCAAACAGGCAGGCTGACTCACTTTTTGCCTGGCGGCAACGTCAACCTGAATATAGTGCCACAGCCATATAGACAGGAATTGGTATCGCCGCCTCCTTCGGACGTCGTGCCGTAGGCGCTACCTGCAATGAAAGTCAGGCCAGACAATGGCCAAGCTCCGTCTTTGTTGCTAAAGTCATGCAATACCGTCTCAGTTCCATCCGACGATATTTTGAAGACGACACCGCAGGTGTCAGTATCCCCGCAAGATTGGTTGCTGCCGCCATACTGCGTTGTACCGTACAAACTTCCTGCCGCGCCTAAGACCAGCCGACCAACAGGCCCAGTCCCGCCTGCCATGCCAAAAGAATGCAAAACCGTCTCTCTCCATTTGCCTTGCGCACCGGGAGTCAGCTTGAAAGCTGTGCCGCAGGAGTCTGGAGGGCAACCAGCACCTCCGGCCGCCGTAGTGCCGTACAAATTCCCTACCGAGTCGAAGATCAGGTTGGCGGCGGGTGAGGCACCGTCTTTGTCGTTAAAATCGTGAAGCACAGTCTCAACCCACTTGCCGTCCGCACTCCGTGCCAGCCTGAATACCGTGCCGCAGGAGCAAGGGGGATTGCCGCCACTCAGCGTAGTACCGTACAAATTCCCTGATGTGTCGAAGATCAGGCCAGCGGCGGGAACGTTTCCGTCCGTTCCACCAAAATAATGCAAGACAGTTTCAATCGACTTTCCTCCCGCAGTTCGGGTTAGCTTGAACACGGTACCGCATCCGTAGGGGCATGACTGAGAGTAGTTGCCCCCGTTGCTGGTTGCGCCGTAAAGATTCCCGACCGTGTCGAATATCAAACCGTCAACCGGACCGTCTCCGTCGTTGCCGCTAAAGGTATGCAAGACTGTCGCAGTCCATTTACCTTTTGCTCCCGGTGCCAGCTTGAAAATCGTGCCGCAACCCTCGGGGCAAGAACCAGGGTTAGTACTGAGCAACGTCATGCCGTACAAATTTCCCGCTGAGTCGAAAACCAAGTGGCCCGAGGGCAAGCCTCCGTCCAGCTTGATGTTAAAGGTGTGCAGTACAGTTTCAACCCACTTTCCGCCCCCGATGGGTGTCATTTTGAAGACGATGCCATAATCGTATGTGCCCCCGAATTCCGTCGTACCGTACAAACTTCCGGTCGTGTCCCGAATCAAGGCCCCGCGTGGAAACGCTCCGTCTTTACCGCTAAACCGATGTAGGACATGTAATCGGTTCGCTGCCTGGACGGGGGTCACCATGCTGAGGACAAGTCCAAAAGTTGGAATGAGAATCTGAAGCAGAGCACGAACATAGTTTCGGGAGGGCATTGATTTACCTCTCAAGCTCTAGACTGCGAAAGACTGACGAATTCTAGACAGTGAGGCATTTCACAAGCGGCTCGGTGCCAACGGGCCACAAGTATATACCCTAATTCAGTGGATGCAAATCGACTCCTATACCCGCAACTCCACCACCGTCGCGCCGCCCCCACCTTCATTTTGGGCGGGTTCGGAGACTGACTCTACGTGCGGATGCTTTTGCAAATACTGGCGCAGAGCTTTGCGCAGGATGCCCATGCCGCTGCCGTGGACTACGCGCACTCGCGACAGGCCGGCGAGGAAAGCGCGGTCCACGAAGCGCTCGACTTCGCGAGTGGCGTCGTCCACGGTGCGGCCAATGACGTTGATTTCCGACGGGACGTTTTCGCCCTCGCCCTGCAACGAAACCGAAATGCCGCGCGCGCGGGCGGCTTGCACCGGAGACCCCGTGGCCTGTACCAGCACCTCGGCAATATCGTCGCGGGCGATCTTCATCTTCATGGCGCCGATTTCTACTTCGAAGTGATTGTCGTCCAGGCGGCGGCTCACCAGCGCTGGCCGGCCCACGGACTTCAGCTTCACCGTGTCGCCCTCGGAGACTCGCTTCACGATTTGCGGCTGGGCGTGAGGATCGCCTTGGTCGGCTCCCGTGGTGTGCGCGACTACAGCTGAATCGAACTGCTCGCGAAACTCGCGACGCAGTTTGGAAATGCGGCGCTCGGCGTCCTTCGACAGCTTTTGCGCGGCCACGCGGTCTTGCAACGCATTGACCATTTCTTTGGCGTGATATTCGAAGTCGCGCAACAGACTGTCCAGCTTCTTTTCCATTTCTTTGACTTTGGCCTGCTGCTCTTTCTTTCCTTCCGCCGCTAAACGGGTTTTCTCGCGCTGAACTTCTATCTCGCCAGTTTGCAGGCGGAAACGCTCCGCTTCCGCTTCGCGCAACTGCACATGCAGGCGATCCAGAAAGTGTCCGACGTCGCGAGCTTGCGATCCCAGGCGCGCCCGTGCCGTCTCGATGATTGTGGGATTCAGTCCCAGGCGCTGCGCAATGTTGATTCCAGCTGATGCGCCGGGCACGCCGATTTTCAGCTCATAGGTTGGCTGCAGCGTCGCTTCGTCGAAGCCGACCGAGGCGTTGATCACTCCTGCGGTATTCGCGCCGTAAACCTTCAGCGATGTGTGATGCGTGGAAATTATTGCGACGCAACCGATGCGGCGAAAATGTTCGGCGATGGCGACCGCCAGGGCTGCACCTTCTTCGGGATCAGTAGCTGAGCCGAGTTCGTCCAGCAAAACCAATGACTGCGCTGTCGCCGTGCGAGAAATGAAATCAATATTCGTAACATGAGCGGAGAACGTCGAAAGATTCTGCTCAATGGACTGGTAGTCGCCAATGTCAGCCAGCACCGCGTCGAAAACCGGCATCTCGGCTCGGTCAGCGGGCACAGGAATTCCCGATTGCGCCATCAGCGCCAGCAGTCCGACGGTCTTAAGCGCAACCGTCTTGCCGCCCGTGTTGGGGCCGGTGATGACCAGCTCGCGCCCCGCGTCGTCGAGTTCGATAGTGGTGGGAATGACGCTTCCGCCTTTGGCTTTCAGGTTGCGCTCCAGCAGCGGATGCCGGGCCTGCATGAGGATCAAGGGAGCTTCGCTGGTTGAAGACGCGCGTCCCCGCCCGTCTTCATGGAATGTAACCTCGACGCAATCGTAATCTTCCGCGAAGCGCGCCTTGGCAAACTGCAGTTCCAGTTCGCTCAGTGCATCCGCCGCGGCCAGAATGTCGGCTGCCTGCGTTCCAATGCGCCGCGTCATTTCCACGAGAATGCGATGGATCTCCGCTTGCTCCTCGTCGAGCAAGCGAACCAACTCGTTGTTCTGCTCGATGGTTTCAAGCGGCTCGACAAATACCGTCTGCCCACTCGAACTCGCGCCGTGAACCACGCCCTGCACGCGCCGCTTCTGCTCAACCTTCACCGGGATAACGAAGCGTTCGCCGCGAATCGTGATCAGTTCATCCTGCACGGCTCCGCCTTCCGCCAGCCGCCGCAGGTAGCCGCGCAAGGATTCCTGAATCAAGCGGCGCTGCTTTTCCATTTCGCGGCGAATGCGCGCCAGCTCCGGCGAGGCTTTGTCGTCGAGCGTGCCGTCGGGCAAAATCTTGTTGCGAAAGGCCCGCTGAAACTCGGCGAAGTCAGTGATCTTCAGCGATAGTTGCGTGACGGCTTTCCATTCCGTCCTCATCGCGGCGGGCGGACTCTTGGCAATTTCACGCCACTCCGCTGCGCGGTCCACGACCAGGATCACGTCGCGAATTTCGGTGGTCTCAAGTGCGGAGCCCTCGATCCTCGATTTCTCGACCAGACGCTTGATGTCGAGGAGGCCCGAGAAATCAAACCGCCCGTTCACCCGGCGGAACTCACGAATCTCGCTAGTGAGTCTTTGCTGGTCCTGAATCCAAACGTGGTCGGTCGAGGGTGCAAGTCGAGTGATCCGTCCTTGCCCCAGCGGCGACGAGGCGTATCCGCGCAACAGGTCGCGAAGCGAGTCGAATTCCAGCACGCGGGCGCTGGTGTGGGAGAGCGTCTGGGGCGGCATCGCAGTCAATGGTACCAAGACTGGCGGGGAAAGGCCGCCGCCGAAACCCTGCTGCCCCTCTGCTAGAATCGTCTCAAGAATAGGGTGTTTGAATTTCCTGTGCCCGCGGTGACCTCTGTGGTTAAGTTTCTGCGCACGGGAACGTAAGAGTCAGGACGAACACATGGCCTTTCCCATCACACGCCTTCGCCGCCTTCGCCGCACCGAGCAACTGCGGTCACTGGTGCGCGAAACCAGGCTGTCGCCGGTGTCGTTCGTCTATCCCATGTTTGTGTGCCCCGGGGAGGGCGTGCGCAAAGAAGTGAAGTCCATGCCGGGAGTGTTCAACCTCTCCGTTGATGAAGCAGTGAGAGATGCCCAGGAGGCGAAAGCGCTGGGAGTACCCGCCGTCATTTTATTTGGACTGCCTGCAAGAAAAGATGAGTTGGCGACCGGCGCGTGGGCGGAAGACGGAATCGTGCAGCAGGCGGCCCGCGCACTGAAGCGGGAAGTCCCGGAGTTGGTCGTCATGGGCGACGTGTGTTTGTGCGAATATATGTCGCACGGCCATTGTGGAATCGTGCGGCCAGCGCATCCGCAGTCGCTCGGCGCTGCGGTGGCGGCTCCGCCTGTAGTCGGCGCTGATTACGAGATCGTGAACGATGCCACGCTTGAGCTATTGGCCCGAACGTCGGTTTCACTGGCCCGCGCGGGCGTGGACGTCATCGCTCCGTCCGACATGATGGATGGACGCGTCGGCGCAATCCGCAATGCGCTTGACCACGCGGGCTTCAACCAGACCCCGATTCTTTCCTACGCGGCCAAGTTTGCGTCCGGATTTTATGGCCCCTTCCGCGAAGCCGCTGACTCCACACCGCAATTTGGCGATCGCCGCTCCTATCAAATGGACCCGGCCAATCTTCGCGAGGCCATGCGCGAAATTGAACTCGACATTGCCGAGGGCGCAGACATGATCATGGTCAAACCGGCCATGCCATACCTCGACGTTATCGCCGCCGCTCGTAATCGCTTCGACGTGCCGCTGGCTGCGTATCAAGTTTCGGGCGAGTACGCCATGATCGAGGCCGCAGCCCGCAACGGATGGATTGACCGCGACCGCGTCATGATGGAGGCGTTGACCTCAATCCGCCGCGCTGGGGCCAGCATCATCCTCACTTACTATGCCAAAGAGGCCGCCAGGTTGTTGGCGTAGGCGGATCCCACGGAAGCGAGCCCTCTGAAGCCATTCGCTCTCTCCGCGCATTCTGCGGTTATTCTTGGCGCTCTCCGCGGTCAAAGGTTTTTCCAACCAAAACCTTAAACCGCAAAGGCCGCGGAGCACCTGCCTGCGGAGTGCGCGAAGGGTAACCACGACCTAACACCCCTCCGTTTCCGAATCTTTACGCCCTGTCGTAGAATCACCTATTTGGACACTCGTCATTATTCCTCTTAGGGAGCACAACCTTGCCTGAAACCATTTACGACATCGCCATCATCGGCAGCGGTCCGGCTGGATACACCGCCGCCATCCGCGCCGGACAATATGGACTGAAGACCGCCCTGATCGAGAAAGACGGATTCCTCGGCGGTACCTGCCTGCATGTTGGCTGCATCCCCACGAAGGCGCTTTTGTTTAACGCGGAACTGTGGGACCACCTGAAGGAAGCCAAGGAATATGGCATCGAAGGCGTCGAAGGGCGCAAGCTGAATTGGGATGCGATTCAGGAGCGCAAATCGAAGATCGTGAGTAAGCATGCCAAAGGCCTGGAATTTCTGATGAAGAAGAACAAGGTCGAAACCATTCGTGGTTACGGCAAGCTCACGGGCCCAGCGCAGAATGGCGTGCTGACGATCGAAGTTAGCGACGGCGGCAAGAGCAGCACTATCAAAGCGAAGAATGTGATTCTTGCCACCGGCTCGGAAGCACGCATGATTCCTGGTCTTGAAGCCGGCGACCGCGTGCTGACCAACATCGAAATCCTCGGACTGAAAGAGATTCCGAAGTCTTTGGTCATAGTGGGTGCGGGGGCAGTCGGCGTGGAGTTTGCTTCGATTTTCAAGTCATTTGGTACAGATGTCACCATCATCGAAATGCTGCCTCGTCTCGTGCCTGTAGAAGATGAAGATGTTTCGAAAGAGCTGGCCCGCGTATATCGCAAGCGCGGCATCGTGTTTCACACTGGCGCCAAGATGGATAAGGTCGAGAAAACCAAGGACGGAATCTCCGTGGCTTTCACCGTGGACGGCAAGCAACAGAAGATTGATGCCGAGAAGATCCTGATCGCGGTGGGTCGCAAGCCGCGCACGGAAAACGTAGGCATGGAAAAGACCCGCATCAAGCCGGACCGCGGTTTCCTCAAGACCGACGGCTGGATGCAGACTGCCGAGCCCGGCGTTTATGCCATCGGAGACATCGTGCTGGGAACGCCGCAACTGGCACACGTTGGCGCAATGGAAGGTCTGGTGGCGGTCGCTAAAATTGCGGGCAAGCCGGCCAAGCCGATCAACCCGGAACACATTCCCAACGCGACTTATTGCCATCCGGAAATCGGCAGCGTAGGCCTGACGGAAGCGCGCGCAAAAGAAGCGGGTTACGAAGTCAAGATTGGCAAGTTCCCTTTCACTGCGAACTCGAGAGCTTCCATCGTCGGGCAGCATGAGGGCTTCATCAAGATCGTATCGGACGCTCAGTATGGCGAGATTCTTGGCGTGCACATCATCGGCCCGCAAGCCACGGAGTTGATCGCAGAAGCTGTCACCGCCATGGAACTCGAAGGCACAGCCGAGGATTTGATGTGGACCATCCACGCGCACCCCACGCTGGCTGAGGCGATGCTGGACGCATCCAACAGCGTGTATGGGATGGCAATCAACGCGTGAGATTTTGTAATTGAGCAATTTGAAAATTGAGTAATTCCAGATTGAGTAATTCGGGACTAAATTGCTCAATCCCCAATTGCCCGATTACACAATTCACCATGATTTCCGTGCTTCAACTCGGGACTGTTGACTACGCCACCGGTCTGCGCCTGCAGCGGAAGCTGGTCGAACTCCGCAAAGAAGGTCGCATTGGAGATGTCCTCCTGCTTTTGGAACACACGCCGATCATTACTCTTGGCCGCAATGCTGTGGCTGCAAACGTGATTGCGTCCCCTGAACTGCTTGCCCAGCGCGGAGTTGAAGTGTTCGAGTGCGACCGCGGGGGTGATGTAACTTTTCACGGCCCCGGACAAATCGTCGGCTACCCAATTTTCGATCTGCACGGATTCCCTTCGAATGATCTCAAGCGCAAGACTCTGGGCGTGGTCGAATACGTCCGCCGCCTGGAAGAAGTATTGATACGCACCTGCGCCGATTTCGCGATCCCCACCAAGCGCATCGCCGGCCTCACGGGAGTTTGGATCGATCCCAAACCAATGTCATCCCGAGCGGCGTCGAGGAACCCTGAATTTCCTGAGGCCAAAATCGCCGCCCTCGGCGTTCACATTTCTCGCGGCGTCACCTCGCATGGGCTTGCCCTCAACGTGAACTCCGATCTTAGCTTTTTCAGTCTCATCATTCCCTGCGGCATCACCAGCAAACCAGTTACTTCGATGCAGCAGGAGCTGGGGAAGCAAGTGGATCTCCAAGAAGTCGCTCACTCCATCTCGCGTAATTTCGGCGCGGTTTTCGGGAGCCAGATACTGTGGCTGGGAACTCTGGACGCACTGCTCGGACAAGCCGTTGGAGTGCCGTTGCAGACTCCGCTCGAACTCCGTCAGCTTCACAAGGATGACGATAGTAGTTGGGCATGAGTCTGGCAGCTTCTCGAGAAGCGTTTAACCGCGGAGATCGCAGAGGGCTGCCGCTGAGGACGCAGAGGCGCGCTAGCCCAATCCCCCACTCTCGCGATAGCATTAAGGATTACGCGCCCTGCGCAAGCGTCAACCATGGCCATCAAGAAAAAGAAGTCCATGCAAAAAACCAAGTCTTCGTCACCATCTACGTCTACATCGACGTCGAACGCCAAAGGCCAGCATCTCCGCACCTATTCCATTCCTGACATGCGGCTGGAAAAACCTGACCTCGTAGTGAGGCAGGTTGAAAGCGGCAAGGATGGCGAGGTTCGTTATGAAGTCACGGGTCATCTCGACGCTCCCGTTCCGCGGATTCGCGATTCTAAATATCTTGACAGGAAGCAATGCATCGAGATCTATCGCTTCATGCTGCTCAACCGCAAAATGGAGACCGCCCTCGAAAACTTGTACAAGCAGGGCAAAGTCGTAGGCGGAGTTTATTTTGGTCTGGGGCAGGAGGCCTGCTCCTGCGCGTCGTCTTACGCTCTCGACAAGGATGACTGGTTCGCGCCCATGATCCGCAATCAGGGAGCGCTGCTGGTGCGCGGATTCCGCGCCTCCGACACCATGATGCAGTACATGGCCAAAGCCGATTCCCCCACCAAGGGCCGCGACGGTACTTCACATTTTGGCGATGTGAAAGATCGCAACATGGTCTCTCCGATCTCGATGTTGGGCGATCTGGTTCCGGTGATGGCCGGCGTTGCTCTGGGTGCACGACTGCAGGGTCGCAACGTCGCGGTGATGACCTACATCGGGGATGGAGGGCAGTCCACCGGCGTGACTTATGAAGGCATCAACTTTGCAGCAGTGCAGGATCTCGGACTGGTGCTGTTTGTCGAGAGCAACTTGTGGGCTTACTCCACACCGTCGGAGATGCAGTACCGAGTGCAGGACCTTGCTGAGCGCGCAATCGGATACGGAATCCCCGGCGTGATTGTGGATGGCACCGATGCTTGCCAGGTTTATGACGCAGCGCGCGACGCCGTCGAACGCGCCCACCGCGGCCAGGGCCCGACGCTGATTGAGGCCAAGATGATGCGCATGAAAGGTCACGCCATCCACGACGCCGCCACGTATGTGCCCAAGCCGATGTTCGACTTCTGGAAGAAGCGTGACCCTATTGCACGCTTCGAGAATTATCTGGTGAACGTGAAGAAGTGGCTAACCGCGAATGAACATCAGGAGCTGATCAAAGAGGTCGAACGAGTCATCGAAGCCGAGCGGGAAATTGCTGTGAATTCTCCCATGCCGACGCCGGAATCCGCCGAGGGCGGCGTTTATTGCGAAGATGGATGCCACGAAATTAAGCCGAAGTACGGCATGCCGAAGGTGAAGAAGGGCACCGGTGGCTTCAAGCAGACCGAAGCGGCCGTACATCTGAAGTGATGGAAACCTCCAGCACCGAAACATCCCTATCGATACACTCCTCTTCGATGCCCGATCCGCACGACGACAATCACCACTCGGTTCCCGTCGATACGGTAAATCACGCGATAGTCGCCCACGCGAATCCAAAAATGATCAGCTTGACCTTTGAGCTTCTTACTGCCTGGCGGAAACGCATCTTCGCAGAGCGCGGTCGCCTTCTCCGCGACTCGCCGTTGCAGAGGTCGGTCAAGCGCCCGGAATTCTCGCAAGGCTGAGGCCGTGAATTCAAGCGCGTAGCGCATGGACACTGTCGAGGCTACAGGCCCAAATCTTTCTTGATTTTCGACCAGGGAATCGTTGGTTCGTTGAGCCGCTTACGCGCTTCCTCAACATCAATGCGATCTTCCAATTCTTCAAGGAACTTATAGTCTTCAACCGGCATGATTGCAGCCACGGGTTTGTTGCCACGGTGAACCAGCACTCTTTCCCGCCCGAACGCCGCACGGTTTAGAATGTCAGAGAAGTTCTGCCGCGCTTCGCTGGCGGTGAGCTTGTTCGGCATTTGTGGGTCCCCCATGCTGGCTTGGCGTACGTAAAGTACTATAATATCATTTTGTACAATATGTAATCAAGCCCCATTATGGGGCGATGAGTCCAACCTTATGCAACTAACCTATCTCGAAGCCATCCGCCAGGGAATTTGGGAAGAAATGGAACACGACCCGACCGTCTTCTGCCTGGGCGAAGATATTGGTATTTACGGCGGGGCGTTCAAGGTCACCGACGGATTCATCAATCGTTTTGGTGCGGAGCGGGTCATTGATATGCCCATTGCTGAGTCCGCCATTGTCGGCGCAGCGTTTGGCGCGTCGCTGACTGGCATGCGACCCGTGGCTGAATTCCAGTTCATGGATTTCATCGGCTGCGCCTTCAATCAAATTTCCAACATGGTCGCAAAGACCCACTATTTGTGGGGCGCGCCTGCTCCACTGGTGTTGCGTGGGCCCAGTGGCGGATATGTTCATGGTGGGCCGTTTCACTCGCAGAACCCGGAGATGTGGTTTGTGCACAACCCGGGACTGAAAGTTATCTGCCCGGCCATTCCTTACGACGCCAAGGGCTTGATCAAAGCGGCGATTCGGGACAACAATCCCTGTATTTTCTTTGAGCACAAATATCTTTACCGCCGTATCAAGGGAGAAGTTCCCGCGGACGATTACGTTGTGCCGATTGGCAAGGCCCGCGTCGCGCGCGAGGGCCGAGACCTGAGCGTCATCACTTATGCGGCGATGGTGCATACGGCGCTCGAGGCGGCGGAGATTCTCAGCAAAGATGGAATTGATCTGGAGATTGTTGACTTGCGCACCGTGTCTCCGCTCGATCGCGATGCCATTGCGCAGACCGTAAAGAAGACGAACAAGGTCATCATCCTGCACGAGCATTCGCGTACCGGAGGTCTGGCCGGAGAAATTGCTGCCATCATCAATGAGGAAGCCTTTGACGATCTCGATGGTCCGATCGTGCGTATCACCGGCATGGATTCGGCAGTCCCGTTTTCGCCGCCGCAAGAGGACCACTTTTTGCCGAAAGTGAGTGAGGTTGTTCGTGAGGCGCGCAAGCTGAAGGCATACTGAAATGGAGGACGCGTGTCCGCGCCCGTCCTTGCATCAGAAAAGTTTCACAGGCGGTTGATCAGAGATGCGACGTAGCCCGCGCCGAATCCATTATCAATATTCACCACGCTGACGTTGGACGCGCAGGAGTTCATCATCCCCAGCAGTGCCGCCACGCCCTTGAAAGCTGCGCCGTAGCCCACGCTGGTGGGCACGGCGATGACGGGCACGCCGACCAGTCCGCCGACGACGCTGGGCAGCGCGCCTTCCATCCCGGCGCAGACGATGACCACACGAGCCCGCGTCAACGTGCCACGATTCGCCAGCAAGCGATGAATGCCGGCCACGCCGACATCGTAGAGATGCTCCACGTCGTTGCCCATGACTTCGGCCGTGATCACGGCTTCCTCCGCTACTGGGATATCGCTGGTCCCGGCCGAAACTACGGCGATGATGCCCTTGCCATATTTTTTCTTATCGCGCTGCAGCACGATGGCCTGAGCGAGTTCGTGGTATATCGCCCCTCGGACTTTCTTTTTGATTGCGGTGAATTGCGGCTTGCTCGAGCGCGTAGCCAGGACATTGCCCTCGTGCTTCGCCAGTCGCGAAAAAATCTGAGCCATCTGGGTGGGCGTCTTCCCTTGTCCGAAGATGACCTCCGGCATGCCTACTCGCAACGCGCGGTGGTGATCCACTTTGGCGAAATCCAAGTCTTCGAAAGGAAGGTGGCGCAGGCGCTGCACGGCATCGTCGGGAGAGAGCTTTCCCTGGCGTACCTGCTCAAAAAGTTTATGAATGGATTCGGCGTTCAAAAAAAGCACTCAGCAATCAGCA
>Ga0207157_1039_pt1 | contig 12730 bp, 18 predicted proteins | sample Alteio_BWMinHeat_25_FD_153508 | JGI IMG/M metagenome (GOLD analysis project Ga0207157, IMG submission 153508) | Enriched cells from forest soil in Barre Woods Harvard Forest LTER site, Petersham, Massachusetts, United States -... | ecosystem: Environmental > Terrestrial > Soil > Temperate forest >...
CATCCAACAAAATCAGATCGGCCTTCACTCCTCGCGCCAGTGCCACCCGATCTTTCCCGACGCAAACCTCCACCCCCGGCAACCTGCGCGCGAGCACCATCGCCTCATCGGGCACCTCTCCATAGCCGCGCGACAAAATGGCCACTTTCCTATGTCGAAACGCCTCTGCTAAAAACAACACCAGCGGCGTTTTCCCCGTCCCTCCCACCTCAATATTCCCGACACTCACCACAACTGGCGAAACTTTCTCAGGAGAAACAAAGTCGTAGAACCACTTCCGCAATAGAACAACTACACCCCACGCCCAACTCAAAGGCGCAAAAGGCCAACACCTGCCACTCTCAATCAGTCGCTCGAGCTTACGTCGCACTCGCCACTGCATGATCTAAAGCAGGAAACAACAACTTTTCCACTTGTTCAATGATGATGTGAATCGCAGCCATGTGAGCTTCCTGCACCCGATCGGAATAGACAAAACCCGACACAATCCATTCCAAATCGCAAAGCCCCTTCAACTTGCCCCCCGTTTTCCCCAAAAATGCCATCGTCTGCAATTTTTTCTGGTGCGCCATCTCGACTGCACGCACCAAATTCACTGAATTCCCACTCGTCGTGAGAACCACCAACAGATCTCCTTCGTTGCCGAGTGCTTCGACACTGCGAGCAAACACCGACTCGAATCCCATATCGTTCGAAACACACGTCAGATGACCCGGATCGGCGAGCGCAATCGCTGGAAGCGCCGGGCGGTATCTCCGGAATTGTCCCGTCAACTCTTCTGCAAAATGCATCGCATCGCAAAGACTGCCGCCGTTACCGGCTATGAGCAATTTTTTCCCATCCCGAAACGTCTCTGCAATCCGCTCTGCAGCAGACGTGATGAATGCAATGCCATGAGGCGCCCGCAGCAATTCAATCGCACGCACTCCATCTGCAACCGCTTGAAGTACTTCTTTATCCATTGACTGGGTATACTATCCGAAAATGAAAACAATCGCAATCGTCGGCGCAACTGGCGCCGTCGGCAGAGAACTTCTCAGCCTCCTGCAAGAAAGAAACTTTCCCGTCCGCTCTCTTCGCTGCTTTGCCTCGCCTCGCTCTGTCGGAAAACATATCGTGTTCCGCAAAGAACAAATCCCTCTCGAACCGCTCACCCCCCTCCACTCTGACTTCATTTTCTTCTGCGCCGGCTCCTCCATCTCACGCGAATGGATCCCTCGCTGCAGCGGCAAAATCATCGACCTCAGCTCTGCCTTTCGCCTCGACCCAACCATTCCCCTCATCATTCCTGAAATCAACTCCCACACACTCCAGCCCCATCACACCCTCGTCTCCTCCCCCAACTGCGCCGCCACCATCCTCCTCATGCCCCTCTTCCCACTCCACCGCCTCTACCGCGTCAAACGGATCATCACCTCCACCTACCAAGCAGCCAGCGGCGGCGGCGCCGCGCTCCTCAACCAACTCCTCACTGAAACAAAAGCCTATCTCGCCGGCGCCCCCTCCGGCAACTATACCGAACCTGACGCAAAAATCGGCTTTGGCCAAGCCGAAAATCCGATTTTTGCGTCAGGTTCGGTATACGCCTTCAACCTCTACCCCCACACTTCCACCCTCCACCCCTCCGGCTACGTCGAAGAAGAGTGCAAAATGCTCCATGAAACCCGCAAAATCCTCGAAGACCCCTCCATCCAACTCAGCGCCACCTGCGTCCGCGTCCCCGTCCTCCGCGCCCACTCCCTCTCCGCTAACGTCGAATTCCACATCCCCCCTTCCCTTCCCCAAATCCTCCACCTCTGGAGCCAAACCCCTGGCCTCCAACTCTTCGAAGACAGATCCACCAACCGCTTCGCCACCCCCGCCGACGCCACCTGTCAAGACCCCATCCTCTGCGGCCGTCTCCGCCTCGACCCCACCCAACCCAACACCATCGAATTCTGGTCCGTCGGCGACCAGCTCCGCAAAGGCGCCGCCCTCAACGCCATCCAAATCGCCGAGCACTGGATTTAGGCCGCTCAAAAACATTAAATAATTCTATCTACACCATACAAACCACTGATTTTCATGCTTCTACAGCATTCTTCAGAAAAACTACAATCGTAGTTGATAAAAACTACGGCGAATAGTACATTGGGCGGCGAAAAAGGAGCAATTCGATGCCAAAACGGGCCTTTGGGGATTTGGAGCTACAGATCCTTCATATTTTAAAGACCGGGGGGAGAATGACAGTCAAAGATGTGCACCGCGCTTTGGGCGGCGCAGACAATTACAACACGATCATGACTGTGATGAACCGCCTGGCAGAAAAGAAGCAGCTCACTCGTCAACGGATGGGCCTTCAATATGAATACTGGATTCGACCCCAGGCCCACACGCCTTCCCTTTTTGAGAAATTCAAACAGAAGTTGTTTGGCGTCAAGACCTCCGCCATGGTGAGCTATTTGATCGAATCGGCCGACGATCTAACAGATGAGGATGTCGTAGAGATGGAAAAAACACTCCAGAGAGCAAAAGCTGGGAGGAAGAAAAAGTGAGCGAAAATCCCCTCTGGTTGGTCTCTTTCCTGATCAGCACCTCTCTCTCCTTCTTCTCTGTGGCTCTTGTAGTGGAAATCAGCATGGCCTTGTTTCGGATCCGCAAGCCCCGCACGCGATCTATTTTGCGACTTTTCCCCATGCTGAATCTCTTCCTCGACTTTTTCTTCAGTAAACTCAGCACAGGCAACCTACTCAATCCACTCCATTGCGAAAGCTGCATCCAAAAACTTCTCCTCTCCTTTACTCCCGAGTTAAAGCAATACTTGGCAGACCACCAGATTGCCTGGTCCAAACACTTAGCTTCCCAGATCCCTGGCTTAAATCTATTTCTCGTTGTCTTCTGCTCTATTTCCCTCGTTTGCCTTTTTCGCAAAACCATCCAAATCGCTCTCTGCAGCCAGAAGCTAACGACTTTAATCAAGCACAGCAAACCCTGCACCCGCTCTATCGAAACACAGAGTTTGCAAGCAGCGCTACAGCACGAAAAAGTAAAGCTGCTCATGTCCGATGCCATCCAAAGCCCCATGGCCGTATACTTAAGAACCATTCTTCTTCCTCAACATCTCCTTGCCCTTCCTCAAGAGGAATTTGAAGCGATCTTGGCCCATGAGTTAGAACATCTCCGTTGGAAAGACCCGCTGACCAAATTCTGCTGCCAAATCGGATCAGCCCTGGTTTGGTGGGTACCTACCCAGTGGTGGCTCAAACGGATCGACCAAGATCAGGAACTGGCAGCTGATACCGGCGCAAAGCGCCATCAACTCAACAGTGACGCCCTCGCCGCCGCCTTAGTCAAGACTGTCGGAAACCGCTACGCACCCCCTACCCCGCTCTGCGAATTTGCTGGAAAGAACTGCTCTCTATTCCTCCGACTGCAAATGATGATCGATCCTGCAGCCATTCCCTTGCAGAAAACCCCCTGGTGGCGCGTGGGTGTTGTCCTCGCTGCAGGCTCCCTCATTACTTTGAGTTGTCTGATGTAAAAGCAATTTTTTTTCAGACAAAATACTACAAGCGTAATAAACAGCAGACTCTTTTTCTGCTCAAAATTACTACAAGCGTAATAAATAACAAGGAGAACAAACAATGAACGGAGTAAAACAGATTCCCTGGGTGGGAGGCAACATCCAAGGGCATGCATTTGATACAAGCGGGCAAATCGATTCAACAGAAGGGTTTGGGGCCTTTGACCATGTTTTAAGCAGCCACGCCCTAGGCACTCGGATCGTCGATGTGGGAGGAGGCGCTTTCGACGCAAACAGCGCCTATGTAGCAGAAAAATACCAGTTAGATTGCAGCGTCTACGACCCTTACAAGAGAAGCGAAGAGCATAACAAGCGTCTCATCACAAAATCGGCGTCACACCCCTTTGATGCCGCCCTTTCCTTCAGCGTGTTGAATGTCATCAGTGAAGGCCAAGCAAGAATGGACCACATTCACTTATGCCGCGATTTTCTAAAGCCAGGCGGCAAAGCCATCTTCAAAGTGTGGCCAGGAGATCAGACAGGCGTAGGAAAACAAACCGCGAGTGGTTATCAGAGCAACCGCTCCATCGACACCTATGTGGACGAGATACAGACAACCTTCGGATCTCAAAACGTCTTTTTCGATCCAAAAGCAAAAACGATTCGCTGTAGCAACCCTGTGATGACTTATCCAAGCGGCACTCGCTCCATCTAATTGCACTGCCTAAAATCCTCCATTTTGCTAGAATGAAAGACCAATGATTAGTAGTAGTCTAGAGCGCGAGAAAATGTTCCTGTACGCGCAGCGAATCTATCTTCAAACCGAGGCTTGCCGAAAAAATTTACTTCCTCAGCCACATCTTTTATTCGACTCTGTTACAAAAGATTTGATGAAGAATAGCTTCACATGTGGCAACTTAAATCAGGCGGTTGCTGCGAATAAGCAGGCGATTGAGAATGCTTTCGCCAAGCACGCTTTCGACCATGCAGTTCGAATGCAGCTAGAGGAATTAGACAAAGTCACCTCTCTAGCTACACAAAGTATCCAGGCTGCTCTCTCACGTCCTCTCACCATTCAGGGACAGCCCGTTACTGCAAGTCCTTTTCGTCCCTTCTCTTCTCAGCCCCAAGCCAATCAGCATAAAAACCCACCTTCTGAGAGTAAGCCACCCACCCCTGATGAGGTGCTACGCTACAAAGCAATCGTACCGGAGAAATTAAAGACTTACGAAGAAGATTTAAACCCGAAGCTAGAGGGTTTAACACGATTGGTAAAAACTTGCATCAGGAGTGTTTGTTCTTCTAGGCAGCACGCTATAGAAGACATACAAAGAAACACCTTAGATCGTATTAAGAACCATTCGCCATCTCTTTCTAACCATCAGGACCGACTGGATGAACTGAGAAAAATAATCAGATTAGACTCTATTGATCTAGCCGACCCTCAACATAAAAAAACAGTAGATGAATATTTAAAAAAAAGACGAAAATACAAGAAGGGTTCCTCTTCTTCCAGCAACTCTCCTCCTAAGAAAAGAGCGAGAGAAGAGTCAGACAGCGATTCGCCTTCTTCTGAAAGCAATGCCATAAAACAAAAAACCAGCCACCCCCCTGAGCCTACCACCCAATCCTCTTTTCTCAGCAGCTCTTCTAAGTCAGTCGATTCGACTTGGCGTTTATCTGGTCCCCTGAGTTCAGGTTCTTTTCCCACTCTTTCAGACCCCCAAAAACCTGAAGAAGCTGAGCTCCGGCATAATGGTTTTCCCAATGACGTACTATTACCTGATTTTCTAGTTCCAGAAACTTTCCCCAGCAGCTCTTCTCAATCGCTATTCGATCCCGCAGATTTTTTAAAATAAAAGTTTAATATTTACATAAAAACTAAATTTCTTTTAACATTCCTCTCTTTGTCAAAAATCAATGGAGAATACGAAGGAAAGAAAAAATGAAATGGTTGTTGTCCCTAATAATTTTCTTAGCCGCGTGCGGCACTTTACCAACAAACGCCCCTTCAACCTCCAGTGACGAGGTGGCTTCGAGTGTCTCAGAGCCAGAAACCACCCAAGAAGAGGTTGTATGGGAAGATTTACGTATTCAAAGGCTTATGCCAGGTTATATGGCCTTTCCAGCGATTGAGCCATTTCTTCCGGACAACTTCATCGCTCTTCCTCATCCGGATCGAAGGAGATGGGGTGGGTTATTTTGGGGAACAAAAGAGACTTTGGAGGAGTTTTTTCAAAGCGGGGACGATTGCCGTGTCACATCCCCCATGTTATACGTCGAGATCAGTTCAGGCGTTGGGCAAAAACAGGACGGCTCTTTCACGTGTGAAGACACTGCCTATGATGATTTCATTGCTGGCGGCTGCTTGGATGTTAAAATCGATAAATTGAAATGGGGAGAGCATCCCATACTGAGTGCGAGTTGCACTCATGATGGCGTAAAGATGCATATCGCTTGGGTGGGATTAAATTATGAAGGGCACGTATTATTGATGAGATTCTTTGATGAATTCAATCAAAAGACCCCTTCAAAAGATGAGTCCCAAGTTTGGACTGACTTCCTCACCAAAAGTCGTCCTCTTGGAGAACACGATTTCTATAAATCACATGGACAAGATTTGAGAGAAGGATTTACTTTGGTCAATGTTTACGGTTCTGTGCTTAAAGTTTCCGCAGAGAAACGGATAAAAGATAGGAAAATACAAATAAGCATCCAACCAGCAGACCACACGATCTCTTGCAAGTGCTTGGGTGTAGATCAAATGGCAATGCCAGCTCAATGGCACTTCTCTGAGCCTATTGTAAAAATTCAGGCAGAGGTGCAAGTGAGCAGCACTGCAAACATCCTCTCTCGCCAAACGATAACCGTCTTGCTGAAGGAAGTCATGGAATTTTCTCATAGAGAGAAGGCTAACGAGGTCGGCGGCATAAGATGCAGGGAATTTAACAATACTTCCGTTCTCAATTTTTGCGATAAGGACATAGTCAATTCCCCTGCAGGCAACTGTCCAGAAATTCTGGACAACTGATCGAAAACTCTCTGCTGGTCGGGAACTTGCTGAAAACAGACAGGCAAAACCAGCAGGGGTCCCATCGTGAGCAATCCGAGCTGAATAAAATCAGTATCGGTATTGTTTACTGCCTTAACAGCGTACTTTCTCGGATCTCGTTGACTCGGCTCATGATAGTATCTAACGGCTGATCGGATTTGCTCAGCGCTTGCAAAAGTCGGACTTGATTCAACGCAGAACCGAGACGGAGTTCTGCTTTCAGAAGTCGCTGAGAATCGAGAAAGGATTCAGGAAAACTTGGGTCGTTCTCAACAGCAGCGATATGCTCTTTATCTAGAATCTGTTGATTGGAAAAGGTGAATGTTTGTCTGGCGCTTAGAGAATGATAGGTTTCTTGTTTAGGTGAATGCCTTTCAGTAACAAACTCTGTGTGGACAGAAATCACAACTTTATCTCTTCCTACTTCGAAGTCAAATCCCAAGAGAGCGGGAGGATTTTTGGGCTGTAAGGGGATCCAGAAAGACTTAGCGATGATTTGTGGTCCTAGGAAATCAAAGAAATGTCGTCGGATAGATGGAGGTACGTGTTGGTTCATCCACTTGGTGTCTTGATCTGTCATAGGATTGACAGGAGCGGTTTGAGTAGTTGGTTGAGTCGGATTCATGGTGTCCTCCAATGGCTTGTTAGGAGCGGACATTTTAAAATTTTTGGTTGTGCAATGTCAAGCCCCGTTTAAATCGCAGAAGGGCGGAGGGGATTCGAAGCGGAGCACTTCGTTGGTGACGGGGTGTTTGAAGAGGAGTTTGGCCGAATGGAGGTGGATCTCATCGCTGGTGCCGTTGGAGCTGTAGCGCTGGTCGCGGGCGATGGGGTGGCCAATGGCGGCGAATTGGGCGCGGATCTGGTGGTAGCGGCCGGTTTCTAGCTCGATTTCAACGATGGTAGAGTGAGGCCGGTAGTGCAAGACGCGGTAGAGAAGGCGGGCATGTTTGGCTTTTGGGTCTCCCTCTTTGCTCACAATGGCCCTGTGGTCTCCGTGGATCAAGTAGTGATTGAGCCTCCCCTCTTTCAAGGGAACGATTCCCGTCACCTCTGCCAGATAGACCCGCTGGATTTCCTGCGCACGCGATTGTTCGTTGAGGCGACTCAACGCTTTCGATGTGCGGGCAAAGAGGACTAAACCGCTGACGGGTCGGTCCAATCGGTGAATCGGATGGAGAAATACCCGAGCTGGCTTGTGGAACTGCTCTTTCACCCATTCTTTGGCCATCTCTTCGAGACTGGAAGAGCCTGTCTCATCTGGTTGCGTGAGTAGACCCGGTGGTTTTACCACAATGAGTAGATGATTATCGCAGTAGACAGGAGGATCGAACGTTCTCATAACTTCATGATGCCTGTTTTCCTCTTAACATGATGCCTGTTTTCCTCTTAATTCGTGAAGCGCTGGCGCACCACTTCGTAAAGGAGAAGGGTCGTGGCGGAGGCGACGTTAAGGGAGTCGGCGGCGCCGAGCATGGGGATGCGCACGGAGAGATCGGCCTGCGACATCCAAGTTTCGCTGAGCCCATATTGCTCTGTCCCCACGATGATGGCGAGGGGGATACTGAAATCAGCTTGCGTAAAGAGAAGCGTTGCGTGGGGAGTGGCAGAGATGATGGCGATCTGCTGCTGCTTGAGGAACGCGAGGGTGCTGGCGGTATCTGCTTCGATGACGGGCAGGGTGAAGAGAGTTCCGACGCTGGAGCGGACGACGTTGGGATTGTGGATGTCGGTGGTGGGATCGCAGACGATGACGGCGTCGACCCCAGCTCCATCGCAAGAGCGGAGGATGGTGCCGAGATTGCCAGGCTTTTCGATGCTCTCGGCGACGAGGAGAAAAGGGGGTTTGGTTTTGGCGAGGATGGGAGCGAGATCGCCCAGCGTGCGGTGAAGCTGCGGAGAAATCGCGAGAAGGCCGTCGGGTCTGTCACGGTAGGAGATCTTCGAGAATACTTCTTTGGTACACCGAAAAGTTTGCGCATTGGCCTGTTGAATCAATGCCTGCTCATTTTCGCCGAGGAAAAGCTCAGGACAGACATATAACTCCTCTACTTTCCTTCCCGCATCGAGCGCTCGCTTCAGTTCCCGGTACCCTTCAATCAGAAAAAGTCCGCTTTGGTCCCGCTCCCGCCTCTCACGAAGCCGGACACACTGCTTCACCCGCTCGTTTTGCAGGCTGGTGATTTCAGTCATAGGCGATCCTCCCGAACGAGCCACTCGGAATCGAGAGGGCGCCGGGCGATGCTAAAAGCATCTCTCCCGTCTCTGCTTCTTTTCCAAATACTTGCCGGAGCACGTGTCCCAACACCACGGGAGTAAATCCAGGAGTGTGGCACGAAAAAATCAAAAACCGCGGGCGCTTCGACAACAAATCTCTGCACGCCTCTAAGAGTGGCAATAGCTCGTCCTCGATTTTGAAAACTTCTCCCTTGCTTCCCCGTCCAAAAGTGGGAGGATCGAGCAAAATCCCATCATACGTTTGCTCTCGCCGCACCTCTCGCCTCAAAAACTTCAACGCATCATCGACGATCCACCGAATCGGAGCGCCCTCCAGGCCATTGAGTTTGCCGTTTTCGCGCGCCCATTCAACCATCCCTTTCGACGCATCCAAGTGACACACCGCAGCACCCGCTTTAGCTGCTACCAGAGTCGCTGCACCCGAGTAGGCGAAGAGGTTCAACACCCGCGTTCCCGGAACAATCCGCTTCCTCATCCACTCTGCCAACGCCGCATGTTCCGGAAACACGCCGAGATGACCAAACTCGGTAGGCGCAACTTTCAGCAAAATGCCACCTAGCGACATCGTCCATTCCTCGGGAACCTTTTTCGGAAAACTCCAGCGATCTTCTCTCGAAAATTTCCCGTCCCCCGCCCACTTTTTCTCAGGGCGCCATACCGCCTGCGGACAAGGACGGATCAACGAATAATCTCCAAACTGCTCCCACTTTTCCCCATTGCCGCTGTCGAGAAGTGTGTAATTCATCCCCTGATCCGCTCCCACAAAGCCCGCAGCGCCGCCTCAGCTGCGCCCGCAATCACCTGACCTCTATTCCCCGAAAGCTCCAGCCTGATCGTTTCAACAGAGCCTCCCCGCTCCCCCACTGCCACAAAGACCAACCCCGGCTGCGCCCCCCCCCCGGCCCCGCAAAGCCCGACACAGCCACCGCGTAATCGACCTCCGTCTCTGCAAACAGCCCCACCACCATCTCGCGCACCACCTCCGCGCTCTCGGAACTCTTTTCCTCAAGAGTCTTTCGACTCACCTGCAGAAACTGCTCCTTCCAGCCAGGGCTATAGGCGACAATCGATCCCAGAAAAAACAAAGACGCATCGGGAACACTCGTGATCCGAGCAGCAACCGCCCCTCCCGTACACGACTCGGCTAAGCCAAGCTTCTTTTTCCGACGGATGAGCTCATTCCGTATGTTCTCTACGATGTCCATAGCAATGAGTATAAAGGTCCTGGGAATAACGTTGAACACAGAACAGGATCGTCTCTAACCTATTTCGTGCGACCTAGTCCATTGAGAAGAGGGTTCCCATAGCACTGCACTTCACAACCTGAAGGCACTTGAGGAGTTATCCCAAGAGAATTGTATGAAAAGCGCGCTGTTTTCAAGGAAGCATTGTTAAGCCGAATAGGACCCGAGAGTTTATTCTCAGACAAATTGAGCGTTGTCAAAGCGGAGCTCCATCTAAGAAAGGGAAGCTCTCTCAAATTATTAGAAGAGAGATTTGCTTCTTGTAGAGATGGATTCCAACGAAAAGAAGGGGGTATTTCCATGCCATTGTAGGTAAGAGAAACTTTTTCCAGAACGGGATTCCAGGCAAAAGAGGGCGGTATCCTGAAGTCGTTAGAACTAAGTTCTACTTTCCTCAGATTTGGGTACCGACTGAGATCGATTCGGGAGACACCGTGACCTACCAGAGAAAGACTGGTAACGCTCGGATCGACCACTCTAAATCGATTCGCGAAATGAACCAGTTGCGTATGCGCTGCCTGGAGGATACGTGGATTTTGATCCAATTTGTAAGCGCCGTAAGCTGCGCTTCCTAGTGCAAAAGCCGAGAGCAAAGGTTTTTTATATGCTTGTATATTAAACATGAGAAAACGCTCCTTGTATTAATCGTTTATTACACTTTACTAAATAGAACTAAAAAAACCAAGAGTTAAAAAATGTTATTATGAACAAAATTTTTTCTTTTAATTGGCAACTCGGATACCCTGCGCAACTAACTGCGGATGTCTTCCGATCCACGGAAAACAACCTTTTCCAATCCGGATCGGAACGTTGGTTTTTTCTCCGTCGACGAGGAAGGGGGTGGCGCGGGTGTAGGTGCGCGACCAGAGGCGCAATTTTTCAAAGAGAGGGTGTTTGCCGGTGCTCTGAATTGCCATGGTTTTGGGATCTTGAAAGACCTGAGGGAAAGAAAACTGCAGACCCCAGAAGATGCTCCCCTCACCCATCGACATGGAGCGAAAGACCCGGTCGATACGAGAGTAAGAAAAGTAATGGGCTTGTACCTGAACGATAGGGCGAGAGATTTTGGCGAGAAAGCCCTTCCCTGGTACTTCTTGGAGCCACATAGAATCGAGAGTTTCTGTCCAGCCACAGGCTAAGATTTCTCGGAGTTGGGAGTCGGAGGGGGCCATTCCCTGTTTCAGCTGCTCGATCCACCCTGCGTAGACGTTTAAAAATCGCTTGGCATCGACTACTTTTCCGTCAAAGAGCCCTGTCAGCGGCACGATGAAGAACGAGTCGTCGAATAGTGCTTCCAACTCCTCGGCGTCGCAGAGGACGGGGACTTTGAGCCACTTGGAGCCTTGGTAGACTCCCTCACTTCTGGGGTTCGAAACGCGGATCATATTTCTTTGAGCTTAAAAAGAGCCAGGCGGCTCCGAGGGTGATGTAAGAGTCAGCGAGGTTGAAGATGGGGAAGGTCTTTTTCCAGAAGGTCACGTGGATGAAATCGATGACGTGTCCGTAGAGACAAAAATCAAGGGCGTTGCCGACGGCTCCTGCGACGATGAGCCAGAGGGCAAACTTTGTTTCCCTGCGGTAGAAAAGCCAGGCAACCAATCCTCCAATGATGAGGGTCCGGAGCCCGAACAAAAGTCCCGAGTGGCCGGGAAAGAAGCCCCACGCCGCGCCGGTGTTAAACGCCGTATTTAAACTACACGACACTCCCCAGGAAAAAATCCCAAGGCCGCCAAAAGGATACCCTTCTCCCCACCGGACGTGGGGAATCCAGGCGAGGGCGGCTTGCTTGGAGAGAACGTCGAGTCCGAATAGCCCCAAGAGACTCCAAAACTTCTTCACAGGATGCCCTTCTCGAACTTCTCTTGGGCCTGCACCGTCATGGTCGCGTAGGGAATGGCCTCGAGCCTTTTGATCGGAATCTCATCGCCAGTGATGTCACAAACGCCGTAATTGCCCTCCTCGATCTTCTCAAGAGCGCGATCGATTTGGCGCAGGAGTCCAAACTCTTTGTTGGTGACCTGGAGATTGATGTTTTTGACAAAGTCATCGGTTCCCTCGTCCGCAGAGTGCTGCGAGTAGCCTTTCGACATATCGGGCTCGGTGACCTCTTTTTTTGTTCCCTCGAGCGCGCGCACGACCTGCGAGCGCATCTCCTCGAGTCTTTTCTTAAAGTAGGCGACTTCATTTTTCTTCAGCGACATAGGGCTTATCCTCATTTTCTGGCTCCAGCGATTGGATTGCTTCGACAAGTTCACGGATGTCCTTGAACCGTTTATACACACATGCAAACCGGATGTAGGCGACCATATCGGTCTTGCGCAAGTGCTGCATGACCAGATCGCCGAGCTCACGGCTTTCGATCTCTCGGATGCCACGCGCCATCAAGTCAGCCTTGATCCGGTCGGCAATCGCATGGACCGTATCATGGCTAATCCGCGTGTGGCGACAAGCCGACTCCATCCCCTGGATCAACTTCTCTTGCCGAAAGTCTTCATACGTACCATCCCGCTTCCTGACTTGTAAACTTAAATCTACAGTCTCAAACGTCGTAAAACGACGCATGCACTGACAACACTCGCGCCGTCTCCGGATCGCGTTGATCTCAGCTGCTTCGCGAGAGTCGGTGACTTTCAACTCTTCATGGTGGCAAAAAGGACATCTCATCGTTCAGAGATCTGTTTAGAACCTCGAGAA